>LUMJ01000031.1_pt1 | contig 64000 bp, 51 predicted proteins | sample 729631 | NCBI WGS metagenome assembly LUMJ01 (sample SAMN03860266, study PRJNA289734) | marine metagenome | biome: seawater column; feature: ocean; material: water; isolation source: Red Sea water column Station 22 - depth 500m | place: Saudi Arabia: Red Sea | collected 2011-10-15 | depth 500 m
TCCTTGGATGTGTGAATTGAAATGAGCAACATTGCTCTGCTTCATTCTGGCTCATCGAAGCCGAAACAGCGAGGAGGAACCATTCCATTGAAACCATCAATTCTGATAATGTTCATAGATGAAGCACTTGCCTGGGAAACGGGAAATTTTTTTTATTGACAATTTTGAAATTCATGTCTATAGTTACAGCTTTCATTAAAGGAAATCCTGATTCGGATTTCCGTAAATGCCACGATCATTTAAGGGAATTGGTCGTGATTTACATGGACGCTCCGGGGCAAAGACTGTAAAGTCGAAGATTCTGCACTCTTAATCCAATGGCAGAATCGGCCGTTTTATCAGTTTGTTGCGAAGCAGACAGACAAATGGTTTTTTATTGGTGTTAAATTTGTCTGGTTATGAATTCAAATTACTATGAGGGCTTTCCTTTTCGCGTAAGCGAATCCTTTGGAAATGCCGTGTCAAAATAATTTGAAAGGTAATGATAAGTGAGCATATTTGTGCTGACTATCAATTTTTTGTTTAACTCAATGAGGTGAATATGCAATCACTATATAAAATCTATTTTGCCGGTTTGTTTATATTACTGGCAGCAGTTCTCTCCCTGCCGGTTCAGGCAAAGGTTGTAGGGAACAAGATAATTCTGGGTTCCGCAATTTCATTTACAGGAAAATATTCCTCAAACGGTATTCATGCTTCAAACGGATACAACCTGGGAGTCAAGCGTGTGAATGAAATGGGTGGAGTCAAAGTTGGAGGAAAAACTTACATGCTTGAAGTGAAGTATTATGATGACGAATCAACTCCTGCCCGTGGGGCGCAGCTTGCTGAACGCCTGATCAAGCAGGACGGCATCAAATACTTTCTTGGACCATACAGTTCCGGTTTAACAAAGGCTGTTGCTCCGGTGACAGAAAAGTATAAAATTCCAATGGTTGAAGCCGAAGGTGCCTCAAGGTCACTTTTTACACAGGGCTACAAGTATCTGTTTGCAGTGCTTTCTACTTCAGAGCAGTACCTGGCCAGTTCGATTGGTCTAGCCGCTGAAATCAATAAGAAAAACGGAAAAGCTCCTGGAGATGTCAAGGTTGCCATGGCATTTGAGAATGACCCGTTCTCTCTTGATGTTCGTGCCGGAGTGGTGGATGACATTAAGAAACATGGCTTGAAGATTGTAGTTGATGACAAGCTCCCAAGGGACTTGAGTGACATGACTCCGACTCTTCGTAAGGCTAAGGCACTGAAAGCAGACCTGCTGGTTGTTTCAGGACATTCAAAGGGCGCCGCAACAGCAGGCCGCCAGGTAATTGAAATGAAAGTAGATATACCCATGGTAGCAGTAACGCACTGTGAATCTTCAAAACTTATCAAGAAATTCGGTGCAGGCGTTAACGGTTTCCTCTGTCCAACACAATGGGCGGAAACCCTTACCTATAGCGGAAAGCATTTCGGCTCCGCAGCGGAATATGACGCACTGTTCAAAGCTACCTTCGAAGGTTACAAAAATGTGCCTTACCAGGCAGCACAGGCATCAGCAGCAGTACTGGTCTGGGCGGAAGCATTTGAACGTGCCAATTCCTTTGATACTGAGGTACTCAGAGACGCCATTGCGGCAACGGATATGAAAACTTTTTATGGAAATATCCGTTTCTCTGAAGCAGGCAATAATATTGCCAAGCCGATGGTGCTGAGGCAGATTCAGGATGGTAAGCTGAACGTGGTTGCTCCTTCCAAGTGGGCATCACACCCTGTTCAGTGGCCCCGCTGATTAACACTTTAAAAAGTTAATAAAAGCGTTCCTGTTTAACGCGGGAACGCTTTGCACTTCCTGCCTGAATAAATTTCCTCATGTTTGACAACTTAAGCCTGCTGGGATTGGTTCCAATGCTGAACCTTCAGCTGCTGTTAGATGGATTGCTGATAGGTTCTGTTTTTGCCCTTGCGGCCTATGGTCTTGCCCTGGTTTGGGGGGTGATGAATATCAAGAATCTGGCCCAGGGTGATTTTGTTATTTTGGGAGGCTACATTGCCTTCACTCTCTCACAGCCTCCGATAAATTTGCATCCAATCCTGAGCATACCAATCATTTTCGTGTTGATGTTTGTTTTTGGCTGGGGGTTGTATCACACCATCATCAAAAGGGTAATTGAACGTGATCTTTTTACTTCACTGCTGGCAACTTTCGGTCTGGCCATAGTTATACAGCAGCTGATAAATCTTGCTTATGGTCCTGATGTACAGACAGCAGAAGCAGGCATGGAGATACGCGAGTTTTTTGGCGGCGAAATCACAATCGCTGATACAAAGCTGGTCTCATTTCTGCTGGCATTAGTGGTGGCCCTGCTGATTACATTGTTCATGAAAAAAAGCAGGATGGGCAGGGCAATCCGTGCCACCTCCCAGAACGCACGTGCGGCACGTATCATGGGCGTGGATACCGACAGAGTTTATGCTTTTACCTTCTCACTCAATGCCGCTATTTGCGGGGTCGCGGGAGTGCTGATTTCCATCATCTGGGTAATTCAGCCGTTTTTCGGCATTACCCATTCAATCAGATCATTTGTAATTGTTACTTCAGCAGGTTTTGGAAACCTCATCGGCGTGATTCTTTCTGCCCTGGGTCTTGGAACGGTTGAACAGTTCAGCGGCTTTGTTTTCGGCGCAGAATTTCAACAGGCCACAGTAGTCGGACTGCTGGTGCTTGTACTGATAATTCGCCAGATCATGCAAAGTCGTCAGCGACAGGTGGTGAAATGAATCTTCATTTGAAAAAAATTATTTTTTACGCAGCAATTCTGCTGGCAGGCATCTTTGCGCCGATTGCTTTTCCTGCATACACCTTTCAGTTCGCGGTGCTATGGCTGATGATTTTATTCGCGCTGACATGGGACATTCTCGGAGGACAGATGGGGTACAATTCACTGGGGAATATTCTGTTTTTTGGCGCAGGCATGTACATCTGCACCGTTGTACAGATTGGTATGTACTATGATGTAGGAGAATATACCGCGCATTTTGGTGCAGTTAAAATAGATTTTACTCCATACCAGTATTTTACCGGGATAGCAGCGGGTTTGGTGCTCGCAGGGATAGCCTGCCTTGGACTGGCGGTGGTTTTCGGCTGGATTGTCTTTGGGCTCCGGGGACCATATTTCGCGATTGGTACGCTGGGAGTGGCCATAGCCGCAGGTGAACTTGTTGGGGCGTGGGACTACGTAGGTGCCGGAGGAGGCATCTCGCTGCCAAATTATCCTGGTGGCCCCGGAGACAGGGAAATGTTTTTTTATATTCTTTGTTTTGTTTCCGCAGTTTGTACTTTCATTTTTCTAAAGTGGCTTTATTCAACAAGATTCCAGCTGGCGCTGAATGCAATTCGTGATGATGAGGAAAAAGCCGAAGCAATGGGCATTCACACTAACCGCTACAAGACAATTGCATGGTCATTTGCGGCTTTTTTTCTGGGTATTTCCGGAGGCATTTTCGGTAACATGACCGGATTCATTGAACCGCTTGAAGTTGCTTTCCCAACTGTTACTTTCGGCATATTCATGGTGCTGATGGTTCTGCTGGGCGGTAAGGGAACGCTCTGGGGGCCTGTGATCGGTGCGATTATTTTTCATGTGATCAAGGAATTAACCTGGACATACCTGCTTGGATGGCAATGGGTTGCGCTGGGAGCGCTGATCATCATAAACGTGGTGTACTTCCAGCAGGGCATCATGGGTTGGGCGCAGGAAAAGTGGCCGGAATTATTCGGCATCACAGTTGATGAGGCCGTCGCATCAGCTGAAGAAAACAGCACTGCTGACAAAGAAGCGGTCATATGAACAAAATCATTCAAGTCAAAGATGTAAACAAATCTTTCGGTGGGGTAATTGCCAACCACAACATTTCCATGGATGTTGAGGAAAGCAAAATCACCGGACTGATTGGACCAAACGGCTCCGGAAAAACCACTCTTTTCAATTCAATCGTCGGATATCATCCCATTGATTCCGGAACAATCCAATTTGAGAATCGGGAAATTTCTCAGCTTAAGGTGCAGAAAATTGCAAGGCTGGGGATTCTACGGACTTTTCAGCAAACCAGAATATATTCTAAAATGAACTGTGTCAAGAACATGCTGATTTCCGCCGCACATCATAATACCAAATGGCTGGATATGTTCACAGAGTATCCGCAGGAAATGACTGAACGCGCAGAACATTTGCTGGAATTCGTTGGACTTTATTCAAAACGCTTTTTAATTTCAGGAGACCTGTCCTTTGGTCAGCAAAAACTTCTTGAGTTTGCCATGGCTTTGATGAATGAACCGAAGGTACTGCTGCTTGATGAACCGACCGCAGGCATCAATCCCACCCTGATCAATGGATTGATTGACCGACTGAAAAGGGCCAACCAGGAATTCGGCATCACTCTCTTTGTTATTGAACACAACATGCGGGTGGTGATGAACCTGGCAGAAAGCATTTACTGCCTGGCGCATGGAGAGATGCTGGCACACGGTACTCCGGAAGAAATAAAACAGGATCAGAACGTTATTGATGCCTACCTTGGAGCTCATTAATGCAAAAGGATAATACGGAAAATAATACTAAATCTGAAACTTCATTCGGTTATCATGATGGAGCGGTAGAAACCGTCATTTCGGTTGATGATGTAAATCGGCAGGCAAAGCAGCTGGCGGAAACAGTCAGCTTGGAAAAAATATCCGGACTTGTGGAGGGGGATCCGTTCTTGAAAATTGAAGGTTTAAACGCTGGTTACGGCAAGATGGAAATCCTGCATGAGTTCAATCTTCAGGTTGGAAAAGGGCAGTCTCTCTGCATGATTGGTCCAAATGGAGCCGGCAAATCTACGGTGCTTCATTCAATTTTTGGTTTTACAAGGATTTTTTCCGGACAGATTATGTCTCGTATTGCTGACAGTGAAAAATCCATCACCCAAATGAGTTCCAGCCAGAAACTTAAAGAAGCAGGCATTTCCTATATCCTTCAGGATAATTCAGTTTTTCCTGACATGACTGTAGAGGAAAACCTGTTGATGGGCGCGTATTTAAAGGAAGATTCAGATGAGGTCAAGCAGTCAGTTGAGCGTATCTTTGAAAAATATGACAGGCTCAAGGCAAGGCGCAGCAAACCCGCAAGGGTGCTCTCCGGCGGTGAAAGGCGTCTGCTTGAAATTTCAAGAGCACTGGTAATGGAACCAAACATCCTGCTTGTTGATGAGCCGTCAATTGGACTGGAGCCGCGTTTCATTGATATGGTTTTTGAAATACTGGATGACCTTCAACATACTGAAGGCAAGACAATTCTGATGGTTGAACAGAATGCCAAGAAAGGGCTTGATTTCTGCGATATCGGTTATGTGCTGGTTTCAGGCAACCTCGCTTTGGCAGATACAGGGGATAAGCTGCTGGAAAATCCGGATGTCGGCAGGCTTTTCCTTGGTGGTTAATTAAGAGAGTTCCTGCTTTTTACAGAGTATTATAGTAATTCTGAATAACTCTGGTACACCTTGCTTTCTCGTACCTCACCCACCGCACCTTCGACTTCGCTCAGGCATCGCGGTCCCCCCTCTCCCCATGGGAGAGGGTTGGAGTGAGGGGGAAGCGGCAAGTGTATCATTCTTATAAAGAAGTAGTATAAATAAAGGCCTTAAAGAAAACGTCCGGTATCAGATGCTTCTTCAACCGGAAGTGTAGTTTCAAAAGTCTGCTGTGGCTGTTCCCACTGCAGCTCATGTGTTCCCACATAAACCAGCCCCAATAAAAGCAGCGCGATAAATATTATAATTACCTTCTTTTCCTGCGGATCAAAATTATCAAGCATCGTCAGAACTGGTGCAGAAATCTCAGGTCATTATTGTAAAAGTAGCGTATGTCATCGATGTTATGTTTCAGCAGTGCAGGACGCTCAACTCCCATACCGAAAGCAAATCCGGTCCATTCTTCAGGATCATAGCCGCCGTTGCTCAGCACAACGGGATGCACCATTCCTGCTCCGGCCACTTCCAGCCAGCCTGTATTTTTGCAAAGGCGGCAGCCTTTGCTGTCACAGCTGCAGCTCATGTCGATTTCGATGCTTGGTTCTGTAAAAGGAAAGTAACTTCCCCGAATTCTGATTTTGCGCTCTTCGCCATACATCTTGTGTGCAAACTCACCCATCACGCCGATCAGGTCAGTCAGCCTGATGTTTTTGCCAATTGCCAAACCCTCGACCTGGTAAAACTGGTGTTCAGAGCGCGGAGTGATTTGTTCGTAACGATAACATTTTCCAGGCAGAATCACGCGAATCGGTTCCGGAAAGTATTCACGCATGGCCCAGATTTGTCCGGGAGAAGTGTGGGTGCGCAACACGACTTTATCGTTAACCCAGAAGGTATCCCACATATCGCGTGAGGGATGATATTGAGGAATGTTGAGCAGCTGGAAATTAAACTCATCACTTTCCACTTCCGGAGCCTCATAAACCTGAAATCCCATTTCCCGGAATATCTGGTAAATTCGCCGCAACGTCTGTGTTGTCAGGTGAAGATGCCCGGGAGTGCATGGGCGGCCCGGAAGTGTTACATCCAGATCATCAATTTCCAGCTGCTGATCAAGTTTGCTTTCCCGTAATGTTTGCTGGCGTGTCTCAAATGATTCCTGCAGTTCCTGCTTGACCTGATTGATGACTTTGCCCATCTCCGGCCTTTCTTCGGCGGAAAGTGTCTTGAGCTGCCTGAGCAGTGCAGTCAGATCACCTTTTCGTCCCAGGTAGCGATGGTACCATTCCGGAAGCTGATCTGTACCAGTCAGTGCATTGAGTTCGTTTTTCCCTTTTTCACGCAGGTTGTTCACCTTCCAGCTGTTTTACATCCCTGGCGTTTTTAAGCAGACGGTGCTTGAACTGCTTAAAGGAAATGCTATGACTGCTCTGAACCCGGAGTGTCCCGTTTACAAATTCCTGCAAATCAAGATGAACCTCATCAAATTGATCACACCAACGGTTAAATGTCAGGTATGCATCTTTAAGAGCAATAATTTCAGGTTCAATTACATCAGGGTCAGATTTTGCTGAACCCTTAGCACCTGTTCCCTTGCTGATCATCTGCAGTTCCCGTTCAAGGGTTCTGGCAAGATCCGGACGACCCATAGGGTCAGATAATCCTGAGGCGGGCAGGGTTCCCTGCGGTACAGGCATTGATGGAATTTGCTGCGACGCCCTTGGCACTGCAGACTGTACTGTACTCCTGGCAGAACCGGTCTCAAGGTGCGAAAGGCGCTGCTGAACGGTGTGTATCTGATCAACCATCCTTGCCAACTCGGTCTGCAGTCCGCTCAATTCCGCCGTTTCAAGGGCTTTGTTGTCTCCGCTTTTTAAGAGATTAGGTATTACAGTTATCTGCTGCCTCTTCAGCCATGCAGGAGTGCTGAGCCGTGCCTGCCAGTCCGGATTCTGGCTCAGCTGCTGTTCACATGAAGCAAGCCAAGTTTGAAAACTGAATGGTCGATTTGGGATCTGCAGCGGTTTTTCAAATGTAAGCGGACAGTCAATGTCAGCCAGCCATTGGATCCAGCCGTCCCAGGTTTTTTTAGTTTCCTGCTCCAGCAGGAATTGCTGCAGTCGCTCCTCAAGAGCATCGAGCATGTTTGGCATTTAAACTCCCTGTTTTGCCTTAATACTCAGTGTTTGCCGCTGGTTTCCACAGAATAAATAAAGTCAAGAAATGTGCGTACCGCGGTGCTTTCTCCAAATGTTTCCTCGATCACACGCAGCGCCTCATCATTTTTCAGTTCAGCATGGTAATAAATTCGATGTGTTTCAAGGATTTCTCCAATAGACTCACGACTGAAATTCTGGCGTTTTAAGCCCACAATGTTTACGCCTTTCACTTCAAAACGGTTTCCATATCCTGTAGAGTAAGGCGGAACATTGCGGTCAATCAGTGAAGCCGCGCCTGTGTAAACATAGGAACCGACCCTCAGGAACTGGGCTACTCCATTTTGTCCTCCTAATGTGACATGGTCGTCCATCGTAACATGTCCGCTCAGACCTGTATAATTAGCAAGAATGTTATGGTTTCCTATCCGGCAGTCATGAGCTACATGTACATAGCCCATCAGCAGATTTTCATCACCTAACACCGTTTCTCCGCCCCCGCCGACTGTGCCGCGATGCACTGAAACGCCTTCGCGAAAAGTATTTTTGCTGCCGATTATCAGCTGTGTTTTTTCCTGATTGTATTTTAAATCCTGGGGTTCGCCGCCTATGTAGGAATACGGGAAAAAAGAATTTTCATTGCCAATTGTACTTGGACCTTCAATAACAACATGGGATATCAGTCGGCATCCGTCACCCAGTTTTACGTCTGATCCGATCCGGCAGTAAGGACCAATTTCCAGGTCAGCGCCAAGTTCAACGCTGTCATCGATAACTGATGTTGGATGTATATTGTTCATAAAAGTAAAAATCCGAGGTCTTTCTCAGGCATTGTATTAAATGCAAAACTGTGTGATTAGCACATTCATTGTGCGCTGAACCACCTTCTAATGTCAAGGAAACACTGACAGCGCTCCGCGATGCAGCTGCTTCAGTATCTTCTCTGAGACGGGTCAAACTAAGGTTCATGAATTGCATAGATCACGCAGAATAAAGACGCTTTCCAAAATTAATCATTTCAAAAAACCATGTTTAAAAAATTATTTCTGTCCCTGACAATTCTGCTGTTCGCTTTTGGAGCCGCAGCTGATACATTAAGGTTAAACAGCGGGGAGTCTCTTGAGGGTACAATCCGCTTGATGGATGAAAAAACTTTGTATCTTGAATCCAAGCTCACAGCCCAGGAGCTGAAGATTGACAGGGCTGATCTGAATATTATTGAATTTGACTCATCTGCCAGAAGTTTTGCCCGCAGGGTAGGGATAGGCATACATTATCGACCAAACGGCAATGAGGAAAACCTCTCTCTCAAAAACTGGCTGAGTTCAGATGATTCAGCTGAACTGCTGGTTGGCTACAATTCAGGCACACAGGACACTTTCGGTGTTGAATTGCGCTATTCCAGGGTATTCATGTCTGAAGGCACAAATGACCTTTTTTACGGCGCCGGGGCAGGCATCATTTCCAGGAGCAGCAAACGCGGCACCGCCCTCAGGTTTTACGCCGGCAATGAATTTTTCCCACGGAGCAGTCCTAATTTCGGAATTTCAATTGAATTGGGCGTGCTGCGACAGCAGGATGTCAGCAATGCCGCCCAGGGATTCTACAATGCAGTTTCGGCACGGTACTATTTCTGATACTTTAGTAAAATGGGCAGAAAAAGCTCAACTTCATCCAATCTCACCTTTGAGGAATCGGATCAGGATGATGCACTGATGAAGCAGATCTTTGACAATGTCAAAGACGTCCCCGATAAAGAATCCCCGCCTGATCAAACTGCTGAACAGTCATCTCCAAAAAAAACCAGAACCATAGCGCGTACCGCTGTTTTAAGACCGGACGATGAGCTGGACCTGCACGGTAAAACCAGGGAGGAAGCAATAATGATGGTGCAGAAATTTGTTGCTGACTGTTACCGGAATAATTTCCGTACAGCCTTGATTATCACCGGGAAAGGTCACCATTCTGCTGAACAGACTCCGGTACTTAAAAGGGAGGTAAAGCTTTGGCTTGAACGCAACGGTGCCTCTTACATCCGCGATTTTGAAGAAGCTCCGCCGCGCTTTGGCGGTTCAGGCGCGATTTGGCTGAATTTTAAATAAAGTGAGTCAATTAATTTTTCCGGGTACAGCCAGTGTGAAGCAGGGAATAGTCACTTCGAATTCTTCCCCATCTGTTGTAGTCATCTGATATGTTCCCTGCATCGTACCAACAGGTGATTTAAGATGTGAGCCGCTGGTGTATTCATATTCCTCATCAGGCGCTAACACGGGCTGATCTCCGACCACACCATCGCCTTTCACTTCATTGACATCCCCGCTGCTGTCGGTAATTATCCAATGTCTTCTTAGCAGCTGCACTGTGCGCTTGCTGAAATTTTTTAAGCGTATATGGTATGCAAATACATAGCGCTCTTCTTCAGGAGTTGAATGAGTGTCAAGGTAAAATGACTCTACCTGAACCCGAATACCTTCAGTAATTGCTTCTTCCATGATTTCCCTTATTATGCCAATTCAACAAACTGTATATTTTGCAATCGAGTTATAACCACATTTTCCAAAAATGGCAACGGGAAATTGTCAGCCAGCCTGAAAGTACTCGACTTGCCCTGCAGTCCAACTTCAGATAAAATTGTCCCATCCTGTTTAGGATTCCATTTTTTTTTGTAATAACCGCCTCCCTGGTAAATAATGAAATTTGTTGATTCAGTAAAAATACACGTCCGTTCCGGAAGCGGAGGTTCCGGATGCACATCATTCCGGAGGGAAAAATTTATTCCACAGGGAGGACCTGACGGCGGTGACGGCGGTAAAGGCGGAGACGTTTTTCTGGTGGGTGACAACAGTAAAAATACACTGCTTGACCTGTCATTTCAGCAGCATCAGCATGCGGAAAACGGGAAAAACGGAGGAGGCAGCGACAAACATGGCCGCAACGGCAAAGATCTGTGCATCCCTGTCCCGCTGGGAACTTTAGCAAAACTTGAGGAAACGCAAGAGGTGCTGCTGGAAGTGGTTGAAAAAAAAGAATATCTTATTTTTCCGGGCGGACGGGGCGGACGTGGCAACGCACGTTTCAAAACTGCTACAAACCGTGCGCCGGATTATCACCAGCCGGGAGAACCCGGGACTGAATGCTGGGTCAGGCTTGATCTGAAATTGATGGCAGATGTCGGCCTGGTTGGTTTTCCTAACGCCGGTAAATCAACTCTGATCAGCAGGGTTTCCCAGGCACGTCCAAGGATCGCGGATTATCCCTTCACCACACTTGTTCCCCAGCTTGGAGTAGTAAAAACTGATAACTCTGATCCGTTTGTGATTGCGGATATTCCAGGCATCATCGCCGGGGCACATGACGGCAGAGGGCTTGGAGATCGATTTTTGCGTCACATTGAGCGCACCGCGAGTTTGCTGCTTCTGCTGGATGTTTCCGGATTTTCCGAAAATCCCCCGGAAGAAGAATATCAAACACTGATCAGGGAACTGGAGCTTTTCTCTGCGGGACTGATGAAAAAAACCCGTGCGGTCGCCTTCACCAAAATTGACAGCATCACAGAATTTGAACCGCTGGATGAACTTCAGCAGCAGCTTGAAGCGGCAGGTGAGACAGTTTTTCGCGTTTCTTCAGTCAGCGGTGAAGGAATAGAGCAGCTGCTTGGTTTTATGGGAGAAACAGTTAAGAATGAACGTCAGCGGGAAAATGAATTATCTTCTGCATATCATCAGGAAAACATTCCGCTCAATTCAATCTGGGATGATTGATGGAGTGGGATAAAACCAATTTAATTGAATTTCTTGAGAGTAATGACCAGAAGCAAATTATTGTTGAGGACACAGGAGGAGCTGTGCGTTTACGGGGAATGCTCCAACATCCAGGAGAACGCGACATGTGCGGAAGCATCCTGTATGAAGCAACACTGATTCCTGTAATTGAAGGACTTGAAGTATCACTCACACTGCATAATGATTTTCTTGGAATACACATTCTCGCCGACTCCACACATGGGAATGAATCCTCACTTTCCTGTGCTGCTGAAATCTCCTACAAAAAATTAGCAATATACCCCGGCTAAACAGCGTGAAATATACCCCAGGCTGTTTGCTGTTATCAATCATCCTGATGGGTGAATTATGCTCAGTTGGGCCTCTTAAGATATTTTTATTAAAAGACCATGAACATAGATAAAAAGATTATAGGGATAATATGCATCATCCTCGCACAAATCTCCTTTACCACACAGGATATGGCAATCAAGTTTATCAGCGGAAATTATGCCCTGCACCAGATAGTGTTTACGCGCTCTGTTACGGCAATCATTTTTACTTTGATTATTTTTGGTTACAGAAACGGAGGTTTCAGCTTCATCCTTACCAACAGGCTGGGACTGCACCTGTTAAGAGGCTTTGGAATAGTTATCGCCAATCTTTGTTTTTTCACTTCGCTGGTAACCATCTCACTTGCTGAATCTGTATCAATCTTCTTTATTGCACCGCTGCTGATCACCGCCTTGTCGGTGCTGTTAATTGGAGAAAAAGTTGAACTTCGCTGCTGGGCGGCAGTGCTGGCTGGACTTGCAGGGGTGCTGATCATAATGAGGCCTGGCTTTGGCGGTTTCAATCTTACCAGTCTGCTCCCTCTTACTGCCGCGCTGGCCTATGCTGTTGTTCAGATTACAACACGTAAAATGGGTGAAAAAGAAAAAGCTTCAACCATGGTATTTTACGTTCAGATTAATCTTTTAGTTATCAGCAGCCTGTTCGGTCTGTTTTTTGGAAACGGACATTTTGCAGATGAAACAAATCCAACGCTGTATTATTTGCTTAGAAGCTGGACACTACCTTCATTACAGGATTATTTGATCATGTTTACTATCGGTATCGGCAGTGGAGCCGGAGCATATTTTGTCAGTCAGGCTTATCGAGTTGCTAAAGCAGGACTTATAGCCCCTTTTGAATACACTGCGCTTCCCTTATCCATTTTCTGGAGCATAACTATCTTTGGCGACTGGCCTGATTTTAACACATGGCTTGGGATAGTACTGATTGCTGGTGCGGGATTGTTTGTAGTATTCAGTGAAATTATGCAGGGCAGAAGAAATGTTCTATCAAGGCCAATGCCAAGAAACAGGTAAGCTGTCCCACAGCTTATTTTAGGACTAAACTTCAATATACCCCATTTTATACCCCATGATAATTATATTGAATATATATATAGAAAATCATAAATAGAATCTGCTGACAAATTAGTGGAAATATAAAATAATATTTGCCATCAGAAATTTAGAAATTAAATGAATAATTATATATATAATCAATATAGAATAACTATACTCTATGATTATTTATATATCTTATCAATAATATACAAAGTATTGAATAACTATATATATTATCATAAAACTGAAAACAGATTAATGAATATATATATAGTTATGCAATAAACAAATATCTTCTCACTATGCAGTCAGGCAATCAGCAATACTGCCTCTAAACCAATCTTAAGGGAATTTATGATTATATATATAGTATATCAAATAATCAGCATTGCTTTTCTACAGGACTTGCATTACAGCAGATAAATTGAATCTGTCATTCCTGTTTAAACAGCATTCCGGTGGAATATTTACTCAAAGTTTTACTCTGCTTGATAAGAAATGAGTAAGCAACTTATAGATATATATGTCATTCCCGCGGAAGCGGGAATCCAGGGGAAGTTCTTTTTAGCGTTTAATTCTGATTAATATAATAATGTCGCTTATACCATGTAAATGATATGTATGGGAGTGGCATACGGTGGGTAAAAACAATATTATAATAAAAATTATACTCCATTATAACAGTATGTTTAGTATTAGCACTGAGGGTATAACATAGGGTATATTATCATTGTATTATCGGCCCCTGTTAATTATTGTTTAATTTGTTTTGACAGCCACGTAATACTTTCAATGGGCAATTTATAGTGCTAGCCCCGCCCTACGAGGCGGGATAATAAGAGTTGTAAGATTACATAATCATTATTATCTCGTGTAATGACAGCCCCGCACTACGCAGCGATAGTCATGCGTAATGGTAGCCCCGCACTTCGAGGTGGGGTAATAAGATTATGGAGATTAATAAAAATATTTCTACCTGAATTAAAAAAATGTAAATACCTACTGCTCTGCCTACAGTTATCGTTCACTTTAAAATGTAATTTGAACCTAACAATGGGGTATAAGATGAGGTATAAACAGTGGTACAATCATATATACATCAAGGGGTATATGAATTGCATGATATTGATATGGGGTATAAACTAAAATAATAAATAAGTACTGGCGTATGAAATACACCTTTGACGGGAAAAGCAAGTTAGCCTCATTTGGGGTATGGCCCCGGGTATCCCTGAAAGAAGCCAGGGAAATGCGGCAGGATGCAAAACAGAAAATAAAAAGTGGAATTAACCCAGTTGAAGAAAAGCGAAAAAATAAAAAGAATAAAATACAGCAGTCAATTGATAAGAATAAGGACGAAAAAGTTCATAATGTTGATTCAGACAATAGTACTCATAAATGGTACAAACTGATGACCCCTCAAGGTAGAGTTAAACAAACAGCAGCAGCCATGCAGTCACTTAAGTCATTTGTTCTTTCAGATAAATCATTGAAGCCCGTATCAAGTTTACGTAAAGATGATCTAACTGAAATACTTGGCAATATTATCAGGAACCGCAAAGATTTATTTAATATTATCTGGGATTTTTATCAAAATATCCCTGTCTTAAATCTTGCTGTTCTGTTTGTACTGCTTTGTCAAAATCAACCATTCCCATAACATTCCTTAATGGTTGCTCATTAATAAAAGTTTAGAGATACATATGATTATGAATGTAGCGTATCATACAACATAATAATTTAGGAGTATGAATGAGTAAGATTAATCGGAAACCTTGGACACGTAGTGAATTAATACTTGCGATCAATTTGTACTGTAAAACACCCTTTGGAACAATCCATTACAAAAATCCTATGATTATTGAATTAGCAAAATTCTTAGGCAGAACTCCAGGTTCTGTGAGCTATAAACTAGCCAATTTTGCTAGTATAGACCCATCATTGGATAGAAAAGGTGCTTCAAATGTAAGTAAATTGGACAAAGAAATATGGGAGGAATTTTTTAATGATTGGGAAAAAATGTCACTTGAAAGCGAGAAAAAATCTCTGGGTATTTACAAAGACTCAATTGACATTGAAGATGAGAAGAACATCCCAAAGGGAAAAACAAAAGAATCTATTGTGAATATAAGAGTGAATCAAAGTTTTTTCAGAAAAATGATTTTATCGTCGTATGACTCACGTTGCTGTATCACTGGTTTGCCTATAAAAGAGCTTCTTGTTGCAAGTCATATAATTCCCTGGTCTCATAATTCAAAAACAAGGCTTAATCCACAAAATGGTTTATGCTTAAATGCATTGCACGACAAAGCATTTGATAAAGGATTTATAACAATAAATCCTACATACCAAGTCGTAATTTCAAACAAAATAAATATATTTGATACAGCAACTGTTTCTTTAATTACAGATTATGAAGGTGCAAAAGTACAGATGCCCGGAAGGTTTCTTCCAAAGCAAGAATATTTAGATTACCATAGAGAAAATATATTCCTAAATTAACAAATTATACTTAATTCAGATTCCCAACAAAGAGTAATAATCTAGTTAATTACTGATTCAATCCTTCAGATAATCATCATAAGTCTGCTTGCTGGAGATCATACGATAGTTTTCGGCGGCAAGTTTTTTCCAGAGTTTGTCTTCGTGGCCTTGCTGGTCCATCAAGCTCTGATATATTTTTAATGCCAGCTTGTCTTCGCCTTTGTGGGCATGAATAACACCGCTCTGGTAGCGCGCCCAGAAAACCTTTTCCTTGACTTCCTCGTCTTCAGCATCACCATATATTCTGATTGCCTGCCCGTAGCTTTCCAGCGCGGCATCATAATTTTCAGCCTTGTTGTGCATATCGGCTGCAAGGAAATGACTTTCGACAATATATTCAGGCGTATCCGGATGATCAACGGGATGGTTATAACTTGCCACCGCCTGCTGAAAAGCTTCTCCGGCATCTACAAAATGTCCTGTCTCCTCATGCATTTCTCCCAGCTCAAAATAAAGTTCCGGAACAATTTCCGCCTGTAGAGGCTTTTTGTTTTGATCATATTTCTGCAGTGTCTGCCGATAGACAAGCTGTGCCAGTGAATATTCTTTCTGCTGCCTGTAGATTCCTGCCAGCAGCTGACGTGCTTCCGAATCATAAGGACTTTCCGGATACTTCTGGAGAAATCCGGCCAATGTGTCCCGTGCCTCAGCAAGGCTGTTGTTTTGCTGAAGCGTAAGGGCTTTTTCCAGCTGAACCAGTTCCCCGACCGTCCCTTCGGAGCGTGTTTCAAGAAAACTTAAAATGTCCAGCGCCTCATCATAAAACCCAAGTTTGCGGTGTGCAGCCGCGGTTTGGAAAAGTGTTGTGTCAAAACGAAAATTAAACAGGTATTTTGCCTTGTAGTCATTATAGGCGCTCACCAGGGCAAAATTGTCGTCCTCACGAAAATGACGGTCGATCAGCCCTTTTAGATTTTCGTCAATGTTTTCCTGGATCACATTTCTTTTCACATAAACATTCTGTGGATACTTCTGCATGAATGTTTCCAAAGATTTAATCGCCCGTGAGTAAAACCCATATTGCGTGAGCGTCAATCCCTTCCGGAGCATTGCTTCTTCCGCCTGTGGTGTTTCCGGATAGAGCCTGGGGATTTCATCATAATCTTTTATCGCCTCAAGATATTCATCCGAATAAGGACGTTTCGCCTTGATATTGGCAATCCGCAGTTTGCCCACCAGCGCGATTTCCCGCGAGTAGCTGCTGATGGCATTCTGGTAGGCCTGGATTGCTTCGTCTTCCTTTCCTTCGTCGCGCAGGAAATCACCTAAACGGATGGCCACCAGTTTGGAAAAATCTGCATTTGGATATTTTCGCAGCAGCATTTTGAAAATCTCACGCGCGGTGACGTATTCAGCATTTTCATAATATGTTTCGCCCATATGAAATAAAAGCGTGGGATCATCTGCGGCATAATGGACATCGGCACTGCGGGCGACGTCAAAAAATTCCCTTGCGGTGATGTAGCGTTTCAGCCGGTAATAAGCCTGTGCCATCTTGTAATGAGTGACAGCATAAAATTTCGGTTTGGGCGCGGATCGCAGATATTCCTGGAAATCGGTAATGGCAACTTCCCATTGACGCTGATCGATGCGGCTCATTCCCTTCCAGAAACTGGCTTCCATGGCTTCAAGTGAATTAGGGAACTGTTCCTGGAGGATGTTGTAATAAACGGCAGCCTCATGATGAAATTTCATTTTCTGATAGGCACGCCCGATGCGGAAATTGGCATGAGGCAGCAGTGAAACCGGTTCAAAGTCCTCTCCATCTTTCGCTGCAGTTTCCAGGGCATTCTCGGTGATGCGGATTGCTGTTTTGTAGGCTTCAATTGCCTGGTGATAATTGTCGCCGATTCTGCGTTCAAGCATGGTGTAAATGGTGTCACCGATACGGAACAAGGCCAGCGCCGCACGCGGATGAAGGGGATCGCCGAATTCTTCTGTTGTGTTTTCTTTCCCAATCGCGTACGCCCGGCGGAAATGAGACACGGCCTTGTCATACAGCCTGTCCCGGAACGCTGTTTCACCGAGCTTAAATTCAGGATATATTTTTGCCGCCCTTCTGCGTCGTGCCTTTTGCTCTTCTTTGATTCTGGCTGATTCTTCCGGGCTTAATTTTTCACTTTCCGGAACTTCCACAATGATTTTTTCCTTGTACGGAGTTCCGTGAATATCAAGCATCCACTGGATTGGCGCGGAAACAAAATGGCGTTCCACCTTGATATCTTTTACTTTCAGTTTTAATTCAATAAATGTCTGGTTTACTTCTGAAGTGAGCGCCGCAAGTTCCAGCCGTTTTCCCTTGTATTCAAGTTTTTCCAGCTCCTTTTTTGGCAAAGTATTCGGTAGGCGGATAGTCAGTTGAGTTTGCCGGCTGTCTTCCAGCAGGAATATCCGGGGAGGTCGCTTGTCTTCCGAAACCAAACTTGCGGCAGACAGTTTTGAGGGTTTTGAAAAACTGAAAGTCAAGCGCGTGAAACTACTGTTTCCGGAATCAAATTTTAGCGACGACAGCAGATATGCCGCGTCCTCCGGAGGATCCGGCAGGGGTTCGACTTGAAACGCCGGACGGAAATCAATTTGAACACCGGAATTTTTCTTGAGCGTGCTGACAGAATAAGTTAAATCTTTTTCCTGGAGCTTGAACTGTGCCCAGATTTCTCCATCGAATTCGGAGAAACGAATTCCTGTCAGCTGCCGGTCATTGAAGTGACGCTCCATGCGTCCGTCCGGAAATCCCGCGCGCGCCTTTTTGAACTTTACCACCAGGGTCTGGGCGGAAAGGTTTTCTGTGATCTGGTAAACAGGGGGAGCGCTGGTCAGCAGCAGTACGCTGATCTGCTTGCCGCGGCGCAGCAGTTCAACATTCTGGATTATGACAGGATCAGAAACAGCGGTTGTTTGTGCCGGAAGACCGGCAGGAATCAGCAAACTGAGGGCCAGCAGAAATGCAAATTTCCGGTACAACCTCATACAGGCAAGACCAGTTTTTGTTGGCATAGTTCAAGGCTTAAGCAGCAGGCGGCTTAAATGCAGTGCGCACACGCAGCTTAAACCTGAGTTATACTTATTCGTAAAATGATTTGAGTAATTTTGAGCGGGTCGGATGACGCAGCTTTCGCAATGCTTTTGCTTCAATCTGACGAATGCGTTCCCGTGTTACATCGAAATCCTGCCCTACTTCTTCCAGAGTGTGATCCTTATTGGCGTCAATTCCAAAACGCATGCGCAGCACATTTTCTTCACGCTTGGTTAGAGTTTGTAAGGCGTCACGTGTCCGTTCACCCATATTTGAAGATACTGTGGCCTCGCCCGGATCCGTCACGTGTTCGTCCGCAATAAAATCTTTAAGTTGTGAATCCTCATCATCGCCAATCGGCGTATCCAGTGAAATGGGCTCTTTGGCAATTTTGAGCACCTTGCGTACTTTGTACAGCGGCATACCGAGATCTTCCGACAGCTCGTCCGCGGTTGGTTCGCGTCCGAGTTCCTGCACTTTGGCCCGAGAAATCCGTGAAAGCTTGTTGATTGTTTCAATCATGTGTACCGGAATCCGGATGGTACGTGCCTGGTCGGCAATCGCCCGCGTTATTGATTGACGAATCCACCATGTGGCATAAGTTGAAAACTTGTATCCACGGCGATATTCAAATTTGTCCACTGCTTTCATCAGTCCGATATTGCCTTCCTGGATCAAATCAAGAAACTGTAGTCCGCGGTTTGTGTATTTTTTTGCAATGCTGATCACCAGTCTTAAATTTGCCTCCACAAGCTGGCTTTTGGCGGACTTAACTTTATGCTCTACTTTGCGCAGAGTTTTTACTTCACGGTTAAACTCTTCCAGTGAGAGGTTAGTCTGTTCAATCATCACTCCGATTCGCTTTCGGTTCAGCTCAATCTTTTCAAAGAAACGGTTTGCGATACTGAAGGGATGTCCGGATTTTTCAGTAATTTCGCTGGCAGCTTGTGTCTTATCCTTCTTTCTTTTTCCATAGCGAAAAGTGTTAAACAATTCATCCATTTCTTCTGGTGAGAGGTGCAGCCGCTTTATGTTGTCTTTCATCTTGCGGAATGAAAGATCGATTTTTTCCTTGTGCAGAAACATCTCCTCGCACATCAATTCAATCTGGCGGGAATTGAAGTTAATGTTGCGAATTGTATCGTTGAATATAGTTTGATTCTTCTCCAGCCGTTTCACTTCCGCGGCTTTGAGTTTTCGTGTTGCCTCAATTTCATGAATTTTCTTTACTGCCGTGTAATGTTTCCAGACCAAGTCAAGCTGCGCGATCACCTGTTCCGTGGATTTGTCTTCATCTTCAATCACATTGTCATCTTCATCCAGTCCTGAAACAACATGGCGTGCTTTGATTTTCTGGGTTTTGAGCTGCCTGGATAAATTATTCAGATAAAGCAGAATCAGGTTTGATTCAGAGAAAATTTCAATCAGCTCCAGGTTCCCGCTTTCAATTTTCTGTGCAACTTCAACTTCACCGCTCCTTGTCAATAACTGGATGCTGCCCATCTCACGCAAATACATGCGTACAGGATCATCTGTTGAATTGTCTATGCCGGGGTCAAGATTCAGCTCATCTGCCTCAAAATCAATTTCCGGATCAGGATCTGATTGTTCCTGAAGTAACTCCGGATTTTTATCGTTATCAATAACTTCAATATCCATCTCAGAGAAAATACTGAAAATTTTCTCCAGCTGTTCAGGTGCAGGAGTTTCATCACCCAGATGTTCATTGATTTCATCAATAGTGACGAATCCTTTTTCGCGACCTTCTGAAACAAGTTCTTTAACAATTTTTTCCTCTGCTGAAGAGAGGCTGTTTTCTTTTTTATTTACTTTAGCCATGGCGTTATGTGCTGAGGATTAAGTTTAAAACTATTGAAAAAACTGTTTTAGACTTTTCAATTTCTCTTCTTCATTTCTTCTTTTTGCGCCGGCTTTCGCGCGATCCTCGTTGTTCTGACTGTGGAGCAGACTTTGCTGGTATTCAATTTCCAGGTTGCGTTCCTTAATGCGTTTCAGCGACAATCCAAAGTCATGAATCGGTATTTCTTCTTCAAGCAGCATCATCACTGACTGAAACAGTTCCGGATCAGATTCTTCTAATTTGAGTGGATCGAATGCTTGAAATGCTTCATCAGGCAGCTGCAAAAGTCTGGCATAAAGCCGGTGAAAATGCGGGGTCTTGAACTCTTCAGGTTTTAAATGTTCACGTACCCTGGGCCACAATTGGCCGTTACGCAGCAAAGACTGCAGCAGCCATTGTTCATCTTGAGAAATTGTTGTTTTTTTTGGTAAACGATGAAGCATAACATTTTCCTGCTCAGTACGCAAGTTTTTATTTGTTTTTCTTTTTAATTCCCTTGAAAGTATTTCCGCAGGAATTTTCATTCTTTCAGCGATTGTAGTCAAAGTCAGCTGTTGACGTTTTGGATCTTTTATCTGGTTCAGCGTCGGCAGCAGTTCTTCGAGTCCCTGCATTCTGCCCTGGATGCTGTCTGGAAATTTATTTATTGTCTGCTGGACCAGGTAATCCAGTGCCGGAACTTTCCGTTCCAGCAGTTGCTCAAATCCTTCTTTTCCGTGAATCAACAGGAACGTGTCCGGATCTTCTCCTTCAGGAAGATTAAGTATGTATGATTCCATTGACTGCGGCAGCAGCAGGTGCGCGTGTCTCAAAGCAGCGTTTTTTCCGGCAGTGTCTCCGTCGAACAGCAGAATTGCCGTGTCCGCGTAACGGCTGACTATTTTTAAATGTTCCGGAGTTAATGCTGTTCCGCAGGGAGCAACGGTTTCTGTGAAGCCGTGTTCATGCAAACGGATCACATCAAGGTAGCCCTCTACAAAGATAAGTCTGCGTTTTTTCCTGATGTCCTCAAGTCCTTCAAATAATCCGTAAAGAGTGCGGCTTTTGTGGTAATAAGTGGTTTCGGGACTGTTGAGGTATTTTGGTTTATCATCAGGTTTTACAGCGCGCGCGCCAAAGCCTATGCAGCGTCCTCGAACATCCTTTATGGGAAACATCAGCCGTCCGCGGAAAGTATCATAGAATTTTCCGGTTTTTTCTCCGGATTTGATCAGGCCGGCACGGGCAATAATTTGCTGTGGAATATTTTTTTGTTTTAAACTTTTTAAGGTCTCATCCCAACTGTCAGGCGAGATGCCGAGTTGAAACCGCTCACTCATATTTTCTGATACCTGACGCTGATGCAGATATTTCTGCGCGATCTTCCCCACAGGACCCGAAAGATTTTCCCTGTAAAAAGATGCTGCTTCACGCAGGCAGCGTAAACCCCCTTCTTCCTCAGAGCTTTGCCGGCGGGTTTGAGCGCTGTTTTTTTCCAGGGGAATGCCCGCACGTTTTGCAAGTTCTTCAACCGTCTCTGTGAAAGAAAGCCGATCGATCTGCATCAGAAACTTGATGGAGTCTCCGCTGGCTTTGCAGCCGAAACAATGAAAAAATCCACGCTGTGAATTAACATTGAATGACGGTGTTTTTTCTGAATGGAAAGGGCAAAGTCCTTTGAAGTTTATTCCGGTCTGCTTGAGTGCAACACCATGCTCAGACACAAGTTCAACAATGTCGGTGGCGTTCAGAACTTTCTGGATAAAATCTTTACTGAATTGCATCTTTTTTGTGACAGTATTTTTGGAAATATTATTGACTGTTATAATATGATGAAGTCCTGAAAAGTCAAAATAAGGTCCTCTTTTGTCATTCCCGCGAAAGCGGGAATCCAGAAACTTGTAAGTGTTTATAATATTGGTTTCCTACTTTTGTGTTTGACAGCTATTTACTTGTTTATCATCGATACTTTCATTTTTTGTTAATGTATCGTGCCTCTCCATCACGCGCAAAACTGATGATTGAATCAAACAAAGGTCTTGATAAAACCTGCCTGTCAGCCTGTGCTGATTTGACTGCCTTGATAAAATCAGCATGCTCGCCAAATACAATAATGGCTCCTGCAAAATTCTCGAGCCATTCCAGCAAAAAGGACAAACTGATTTGGTCCAGCTGCGAAAGCAGGCTATCCAGCAAAAAAACTTTTGTTTTCGCTGCAGCCAGCATCAGCATCCAGAATCTGGCAAGGTTTTCAGCAGAAAGTTCCTGGACAGGAAGGTTGTTTATTCGTCCCATCAAACCGAGGCGGTACATCAATGTGTCCATCATCATTCTTTTGCCGCCATACCAGGGCCTGTTTTCAAAAAGCCGGGACTGCAGGTTTTCCAGCATTGATGATTTCATGTCCAGTCCATCCAGCAGTCTTTGATCTGAATGCACATGAATGTTGGCTGAGATACGCAGTGAACCTGTTTTGGGCTTGAGCTTTCGCTCAAATAAACGCCATAATACTCTCTTTTGTTCCTCGGTTTGAAATTGAAAACATACTCTCTCTCCGGCATGCAAATCCAGATTAAGTTTTTGTATATCCCACAGTGTTTCAGCAGCTGAATCTGCTGCTGAAGTTTCGGAATAGCCTGCATTTTGACAACTGATCAGTAGTTTCTGAGCCATCTCATTGATGCGAAATTTAACACTTGAACTTGATTCACTGGAAAGAACAGATTTTGCCGCCAGACAGATGGCGCCATATTTGTTTCAGGGATCAATACTTCTGTTTTGGGGAGAAATGGGTTCCGGAAAAACCACTTTTGCCAAGAGTCTTTGTGCCGGACTAGGTGTTCACCCCGAAAAAGTTACTTCTCCAACTTATACCCTGGTCAACATTTACCAGGCACACTGCCCCGTATTTCATGTTGACCTTTACCGCCTGACTGCTCCGGAACAACTCCATGATCTGGACCGTGAGGATTTGATTGCAGATCAGGGAATCACTATGGTTGAGTGGCCGGAGTTGCTTCAGGATTATTTGACAGATGAACCCGCTCTCAACCTGCGATTTACAACTGTTTCAGAGAACCAGAGACTGCTGGTGTTGGAGACCGAATCAAGTGAGTTTGACATACTTTTTAACACTATGGAACAACAGATTTCATTTGATCAGTTATCCGATAATTCTTTAAGCGGAAACAGTGCATGATCAGGCTTTCTGTTGATACTTCTTTTGAACATCTGGGGATCTGCCTGACACGAATCGGTGTCCCTACGGCAAATTACTATTCCCTGTGCAACAGGAAAAATTCAGCAATCATCTTTGGTGTTATTGATGATTTGCTGAAAAATGCAGAGATAAGCCTGGCAGAAATTGATGCTTATGTGGTTAACCGTGGTCCTGGTTCATATACCGGTGTCCGCATTGCCATGGGGGTGGTGAAAACATTCGCGCAGGTGCACAAAAAACCTGTTGTGGCGGTTGATTCTCTGAAATTGCTTGCCGCTCAAATCAGCAGCATGAAAGACAGCTTTCCTGTGTTACTGAACTGCACACGCAGGGAAATTTTTCATTCTGAATACCGTATTGTTGACGGTCAGCCTGCTGCACAGGCTCCGATTCAGCTCAACAGTCTTGAAAAATTTATTGAGACTTCAAGTGATGTTCCTGTCGTACTGCATCGTGTTAATCCTGACCGGCGCAAAGAGGAGCCGATGTTTGAGCAGCTGAAACGTTTGCCGCTGGATTATCCTGTTCCGGACGCACTGCTTCTGGACCGCCTTGGAGCACATGTACTGGAATCTGGAACATTCGATCCTGATCAACCTGTGCATCCTTTATATATCAAACGGGATGTGGAAAAACCGCTGTGATCTCACCTCACCCACCGCACCTTCGACTTGCGCAGGCATCGTGGTCCCCCCCCTCACCCCATGGGATAGGGTCAAAGTGGGTGTAAATGATAAAGCAACACCCTGGATTCCGGGACGGCACTTCGCTTAGCCCGGAATGACAGCTTTTTATTAAACCATCATAATTAAGCAGATTAAATGACACTGTATCACACGTTCTCCACTCAAGAGGAAATTGAACAGGAATACAATCCGCGTATGACGGTGGACAATGTTGAAGAGCATGTAAACTGGTATTCGTCTGAAAGCAAAAGGGTAATCAAGGAATATTCAAACATGTCAGGAGTAGCTTATGGTCCAACGCGAGCAGAAATTATTGATATTTTTCCCGCGGATAATGAGTCGGCTCCGGTACACATTTTTTTTCATGGCGGATACTGGCATTCGTTTTACAGCAGTGATTTTGCATTTGTGGCAGAAGGACTTGTTCGTAACGGGATTGCTGCTGTACTGGTAAATTACGCGCTGTGTCCGTCAGTTACAATTGATGAAATTGTGCGTCAATCCAGTGCGGCGGTGGCCTGGACTTACAACAATGCGGAATCTTTTGGTGGAAACGCGGATAAAATTACTGTATCCGGACATTCAGCAGGAGGACACCTGGCAGGCATGATGATGTCTGTTTCGTGGGGAAATGATTACGGACTTCCTCAGAATTTGATCAAAGGATTTCTGCCGATCAGCGGACTTTTTGATCTGGCGCCATTTCCGCATTCATGGCTGCAGCCGAAATTGCGACTGACCACGGAGCAGGTTACACGCAACAGCCCTGTGTTGCTTAAACCTGCCTGCAATGCTCCTGTTGTCGTGGCGGTTGGTGATGAAGAGTCAGGTGAATTTCATCGACAATCTGAAATCTATGTCGCCTTTCTGCAAAAACATGGAATTGACGCCAAATATATGCCGGTAGAAGGAAAAAATCATTTCAGTGTTGTTGATGATTTCCTGGGAGAAGGAGGTGACTTTTGCAAAATAATAATTGACTGGTCTCAGTGACTATCAACTATATTAACGCTTAAACATCACAATGAATGCCAAAACATTCAGGATTGACTGTTGGAAGTCTGAAACAGATAATGTCTGATGAAACTTGAACATTAATGGAATTACTAATGAATCTTGAAAACGCATCAATATTGGAACTGAAAAACTGGGAACAAAAACTCGCGCTGCAGTACAGGGAATATCAGGACGATGGATTAAAGCTGGACCTCACACGCGGCAAGCCTGGAACAGAACAGCTGAACCTGGCTGATGAAATGGAAGGACTGCTGAAAGATAAAATGATCTCCGCAAATGGGACTGATCTAAGGAATTATGGAGGAATTGACGGAATACCTGAAGCACGAAAACTTGGCGGGGAAATGCTTGGACTTCCTGAAACTGAAGTTATTTGCCAGGATAACAGCAGTTTAGCGCTGATGTATCTTTATATGCTTCATGCTTTTTATCATGGTTCACAAGGCATGGACACGGCCTGGGCCAGGGAAGGTGAAGTAAAATTCCTTACACCTGTTCCCGGATACGATCGTCATTTTGGCATTTGTGAGGAATTAGGCATCCGGATGGTTAATGTAAAGATGCTTGATGATGGTCCGGATATGGACGCAGTGGAAGATTTGGTACGAAATGATAAAAAAATCAAAGGCATGTGGTGTGTTCCCAAATACTCCAATCCCACCGGATGCATTTATTCTGATCAAGTGGTGGAGAGGATCGCGGCGCTGGGCAAAATCGCTGGACCGAATTTCAGGGTGATGTGGGACAACGCTTATGGCATGCACGACCTTTTTGAGAACCCTGTAAAGCTGGCAAATGTGATGGATTTTTGCCGCAAACATGGCACTGAACATAATTTGATTTTAACCGCCTCCACTTCAAAAATTACCTGTGCAGGTGCAGGGATTTCATTTTTAGGCACGTCTGAAAAAAACCTGAAACATTTCCGTAAACGCCTGGAGGTGATGAGCATTGGGCCGAACAAACTGAATCAGCAGCGTCATGTACTCTTTTTAAAGAATCTTGAAGGTGTGAGGGAACACATGAATAAACATGCAAACATACTGAGGCCGAAGTTTGCCATGGTGCGCGAGCACCTGGAAGAAGGTCTGGGCGGAATGGGAATGGGAAGCTGGCACAACCCTGAAGGCGGATATTTTGTTTCATTTGATTCAATTCCCGGACTTGCCGCAGAAATAATCCGGCTTGCAGGAGAGGCCGGCGTAAAGCTTACTCCGGCAGGCGCTACTTTTCCTTATGGCAATGATCCGGAAGATAAAAATATCAGGCTGGCTCCAACTTTTCCGGTTGTTGAAGATTTGGACCAGGCAATGAAGGTTTTCGTGACCTGCGTACAGTTAGCCTCTGTACGTGCACGCCTGTAAAACAAAATAAAATCCTTTCACTTCACACATCCTGATCCAGTTTTAACCTTGAACAAAGAAATCAGCGACTGGCAATTATTTCAGCGTTTCCTCGTTTATGTGCGTCCGCACTGGAAAAATGTCGCGCTGGGTGCTGCCACTGTTCCTTTTTCAATAGCCGCAACTTTATTGCTCCCCTGGTTTATCATCCGAATCATAGACGATCATGTAGTTCCTGGTGATTTGGATGGTTTGATGGAGATGGTGGCCTTAATGACCGGTGCAGTTGCTGTCGGTTATTTCTCGGATTCAATTTATACATTTACCCTCCAGAAAACCGGACAGCTGGCCATCAGCGCAATGCGCAGTGATCTCTACGCGCATATTCTTTCCATGCCCCGTTCCTTCTTTGACCGCTCACCAATCGGCGTGGTTCTGACACGGCTCACAAGTGACATGGAAGCGCTCAATGATTCCCTGGCAATCGGTGTGCTTTCGCTGTTCACGGACTTTCTCAAAACAATTGCTCTGCTGATACTTTTAATCACTCTGAGCTGGAAGCTCACACTTGTGGTGATGCTTATTTTGCCTCCGATATATTTTGTCAGCAAATTCCTGCGTCTGCGTTTGCGGCATTATTACAACCTCACGCGTGAGGCGCTCGCGAACGCAACAGGTTATTTGCAGGAATGTCTGAATGGAGTGAAAACTATTCAGCTGTATGCGGCAGAGAGAAAAGTTCAGAACCAATTTGAAACAAAAACAAGGCACTTCTTTAAGGCACAGTCTCATTCAAATTTTTATGATGCGGCGCTTTATTCTGTGATTGAAGGTATCACCTCAATCGCGCTTGCCTTGATGATCTGGTATGGTTCACAGCAGATACTGGCGGGAATTGTTTCAATTGGGGTTCTGGTGGGATTCATCAACACTCTGAACCGTATTTTTGTGCCGATTCGGGAATTTACTCAGCAGATTTCTGTTTTTCAGCGTTCACTTTCCTCACTGGAAAATATCGACAAATTATTTCGTGAACTGCCCGAAGATCAGGATACAGAGTTGGCTTCAGGAAAATATTCTGAACAGGAACAGGCAAAACGTCTTCAGAAATTTGAAGAACTGCGGTTTGAAGATGTACACTTCCGATACACAGAAAACGGACCATGGGTTCTGCAGGGTGTGTCATTTAAAGTTAAAAAAGGAGATCGCGTGGCAATAGTCGGTGCAACAGGATCAGGCAAATCAACAATTGTACGCGTTCTTAATAGGATTTACACCCGTTATCAGGGATCAATCACAATAAATGGAGTGGAGCTGAGCGACATTTCACGCAAACATCTGCAAAGTATGATTGCTCTGATGCAGCAGGAATCATATTTGTTTGAAGAAAGCATCAGCTTCAACATCGCCTTGAACCGTCCGGAAGTATCGCTGGACAAAATCAGGGAGGCATCAAGATATGTTTACGCGAATTCATTTATTGAGCAGCTTCCGGAAGAATATGACTTTAAATTGCTTGAAGGAGGTAAAAACGTTTCTGAGGGGCAGGGACGCCTGATTGTTTTCGCACGGGCCCTGGCTGGAGAAAGTGATTTAATATTGCTTGATGAAGCAACAAGCTCTGTGGATTCTGTGACAGAGAACCTTATACAGAAAGCAATTGAACGTATTTTTCAAGATAAAACCGTGATTGCAATCGCACATCGACTGAGTACGATCCGAAATTCTGATTTGATATTGGTGATGGAGGCCGGGAAAATTATAGAGCGAGGATCTCACACGAAGCTGATACAGCAAAGCGGTGTTTACGCGGGATTAATCGAAACGCTGTCCACAGAAACAGAGCCGGCTGCTTTAACTGCGAAATAAAAAGTTCTACACAATATTTGCAATCTCTTTAAATTTACTTGCTTTTCTTTATCATACTGTCATAATTGATATATTCCCTCTTCAATTCAGAAGAGTTTTTTTAATTTAAATATAAGGTCATAATGGCAACAGGTAAAGTAAAATGGTTCAACGAACGCAAAGGTTACGGATTCATCGAACAAGAGTCCGGTAAAGACCTGTTCGTACACCATTCTGAGGTCCGCGGTGGATATCTCAGAGAAGGAGAAACCGTGGAGTTCGAAATTGGAGAGGGGCAAAAAGGCCCTTGTGCGGTAAGTGTTCAAACTGCTTCATAATTCAGTTTAGAATAAAACGTAAAAAACGGGATGGCTGCAATTGCGGGTATCCCGTTTTTTTTTGCGCTTTTTTTTATCATAGCTGTTGAATTGGGATTTAAATGAGTCAAATACAGGAAGATTTTCAAGATTTTTTACGTTCTCTGCGTACAGTGAAATACTGGTATATGCTGCTGATGTTAATGCTGGGGTGTATTGCGTTCAGTTTTGTTGTGAATGGTATTTTGATCCCGCAGCATTTTTTTGCTGCTGGACTGACAGGGATTACATTATTCTTCTACGACTACATCAGTGATTATATATCACTAAGCCTGTTGATTATTCTGCTGAACATACCAATATTTTTTGTGGGTTATCGGGAGTTTTCTGTTAAATATATGTTGACTTCATTAATCGGCATGAGTATGTACTCGGCAAGTCTGAAGCTCACCGAGGGTGCCTATATTCCCATTGAGGATCCAATGATTGCGGCAATCTTCGGCGGTGTACTGTCAGGATTTTCTACCGGATTGTACCTGCGGCTAGGAGGGTCAGTCGGCGGGCTGGATATATTGGGAACTGTGTTAAAAAAACGATTCGAAATTCCAATCGGTTATTTGTTTAATGCAGTCAACTTTATTGTTATTGTCGGTAACGCGATCCTGTATGACCTTGAGTCAGCTCTGTTTACAGGAGTTTTCATGTATGTGTTCACCTGGAGCATGCAAAAAGGGCTGATCGGATTTTCCCAGCGTAAATCGGTATTTATCATTTCCTCAAGGCCGGAGGCAGTGGCGGAGAAAATTCTACAAAAACTGGACCGCGGATTTACTTATTTTCATGCTTCCGGAGGATATGACCATGCGGAAAAACGTGTGATTTATACTGTCATAAATCTGATGGAACTGGGACGGCTGAAAGAGTATTTGTTTGATACTGATCCGGACGCCTTTATTGCTGTCCAGGACACAGGGGATGTGATCGGCAGACGCTTTCTGACCTGGGAAGATGAAGGATTACGGAAACGAAATAAACAGGACACAGAAGTTCAGGCGTGATCTTCAGGTGATTGACTGGTTCAGGAAAAGTGAGTATCTGCATCATTTTTGTACCATCGCCTTTTATACATATTTGCCCGCTGCTTTGAAAATTATGTTTCTGGTTTTCTCCAGTAGTGAATATGAATCCAGTTTGTTCAAATCAACCCACCTCACGTCTTTTGCGTCATCACCGGGACGGCACTCTCCTGACTGCCATCGACCCTGGTAATCCACCAGTGTGTAATGGTATTGTATTTTCTCCTGCTCGTCAGGAATGATCGCGTCCACCACATCCACCAGCGAAAGCTGGTCAACTTTGATTCCGGTCTCCTCAAGCAATTCCCTGTGCGCCGCCTGTGCTGCAGTTTCTCCCAGCAGTTGCAAGCCTCCGGGGATGCTCCACTTGCCTTTATTCGGTTCTTTGTTTCGCTGTATCAGCAGCACCTTGTCATCACGGAAAACAACAATGCCGACTCCTACATACGGCCGCTCTGGATATTCTCTTTTTTCCCGGCTCATTCGTAACCCTGTAGCCAGTCCTTCAATGAAACACGCACCGCTTCTGCCTGAATACCTTCTGTTACGGTAATTCCTGCCTGCCGGAGGAGCCTTATTCCTTCACCGTTTACTTTTGGATGCGGATCTCTAATTGCAATCACAACATGTGAGATATTTTTTTCAATAATTGTTTCCGCGCATGAAGGACTTCTGCCGTGGAAAGAACAGGGTTCCACTGTACTGTAAAGTATTGATCCGCTGAGAGAGTGGCCCTGTGACTCAGCGCTGCGGATTGCTTCAGCTTCAGCATGCGGGATTCCGGATGATTGTGTGTGACCTTCGCCCAGAACTTTGCCATCCCTCACAATCACGCACCCCACCCAGGGATTATCGCCGGTTTTTTTAAATACTTGCTCTCCCAGTTCGAGAGCGCGTGTCATGAAGTCCGGATTGATTTCAGGCATGTTAATCTGAAATAATGAGGTTTTCCTGATAAATGATTTAAACTGAGGGTGAAAATTTTAGTTTGATTACTTTTTTCTTAAGTCCTCCCCTCACCCTGACCCTCTCCCAATGGGAGAGGAGGGGACCGCTTGCGGTGGGTGAGGGACATTAGGTAGAGAGAAAAAATGCTGCTCTGAATACACACCTCTTTCAAACCAGAGAGGGAATTTCCCAGGTCAATATCTTCAAAACAGAAATCCGAATCCCGCGTTAATCTGTCCGGAAACAAGCTTTACAGAATCAGCAATTATAACTGATTGCCCGGACATCTGACACTGATAATTCTTAAATTCGCTGTTATTTTGCCTGTAACCCAGCAACAGTTCTCCGCCGATTAACGGTATCCCAAAAATTAAAAATGCTGTTTCGCCTGAAATGCTTTCAGTGACATACTCCACAGAACTCTGGTTTAATTTACTGTGGCCTCTGATCATTTGTCCTGCGCCTAAAGTTAAACTGAGCCTGTTTCCAATTGTATAAGACAAATCAAGGCTGTTGTTTTTAAATATGTATGATACACCGTCTAGACTTCCAATTGAATTTACTCTCGAGTAACCAAGACCAACTCCATTGGCAAACACGAAATTAACGCTGTGTCCTGAGGTGCTTAGCTTCGCCTCCTTGCTGGTGGATCCTCTTGTAATTTCATTTTCCGCTGAGTACGGAACTAAATAACGCAGCCGCCAAAGTTCCTCCGCGGCAGCAGAATTACCTGAAAGCAGAATCAAGGCTACAATGCAGAATTTCAGAAATGAATACACATTAGAATTGGGGAAAATTTTGTAATTGTTAATAACTGGTCATGCAAATTAAATGCTTTTTGTGTTGATCAAAATATATATACCAAATGTGGTTATTAGTTTGCTACGAGTTATGGAAGAAAATCTCTAAATAGTATAAACTGAAATGCATTCTTCATCTTACAGGCAGGAGCAATTGGACGGATCAAATTTGCAAGGCGAAGTAACACTTTCCGGGACTGGAGCAATCGAAGTTTTCCGTGCCGGACATCAGGCTATGTCAGAAATTAATGGTCTGCGGGGTTTGGTGTTCAGGGGTGTGCTGTTAAATTATCTGATTTTTTTCGGCGCTGTACTTCTGTTGAACGGGCTATTTTATTACCTGCTGCTCAACCCGTTTATAAACTGGCTTTTTGGGGGAGGCGATGGTTTTTGGGCCGCTGCAGGAGCTGTGTTATTGTGGAGTATCCAGCTGACTGTTGCAGCTGCTTTTGCAGTGGTGGCCTTGCGTTTTTCTGTGTCACTGGTCAGCCTCTGGCATCAGGGTTTAGTTAAGCGGATAATTCAGCATTTCAGGGAAATTGGAGAACGTCCTTTTTCGCTGAAAGAATGGTGGGCTGATATGAAATATATTTTTAATGAAGCCCTCAGGTCGTGTTTGTTTCCTGTGCTGCTGCTGTTTGTGGGATTGATTCCGGTGATAGGGATAATGCTTGTTTTTGTGCTCGAATCACATCTGCTGGGAAGAGAAAGCATCATCGCTTATACGGACAGTTTAACTGATCCTGATGAAGCGCTGGAACTTCGTGGGAAATGGCGCTGGCTGCCGATTCGCATAGGCTGGCTGCCGACCATTCTTGCTTTTATCCCCTTTATCGGCTGGCTGTTTCTGCCTTTATCACTGACCTACGAGGTGATCGGTTTGGCTTTTTTGGCTGAGCAGTCCAGAAATAAATGATCACCAGAGCCAGGCTGCACCGCGAACGCCGCTTGAATCTCCATGTTTTGCCGGACGAATCGGGGTGGTGAATTCATTTCCTAACACCCAGTCACTGACAAGACCCGGAAGATTCTGATATATCCGGGAATTATTTGACATTCCTCCTCCAAACACCAGCACATCCGGATCAAAAAAATTAGCTGCAGTCGCGATTGCACGGGCAAGTCGATTTTCGTAAAGCTGCATTACTTTTTCCGCAATATCATTTCCTTCTTCGAGAAGCCGGATAATTTCACGTCCTCGTATTCTTGTTCCTGTTTGACGCTCATATTCATTTTCAAATCCTGTTCCGGAAACAAATGTTTCAAGGCAGCCGCGCTTTCCGCAAAAACAATCTATGCCTGGATACTCTTCCGGAGTCATCCAGCCCAGGGTTGTGTGTCCCCATTCTCCAGCAATTGCATGATGTCCGGTATGCACATTCTGGTCTATGGCAATTCCGCCTCCGCATCCTGTACCGAGGATAATGGCGAAAACAATTTTTGCGCCGGCGCCTGCTCCGTCAACTGCTTCTGAAACAGCCAGGCAGTTTGCGTCATTTGCCAGCCTCACTTTCCTGTCAAGCGCGGATTCAAGGTCATGTTCAAAATCCTTCCCTATGATCCAGGTGGAATTAGCGTTTTTTATTAGACCGGTTTGGGGTGATATTGTTCCGGGAATTCCGATTCCGACTGTGCCTTTTTGTTTTGTCTCAGATTCAAGATCATTTACAATTCCGGCAATCGCCCTGACTGTTCCGTCATAATCATGCCGGGGTGTGTCAATTCGTTTCCGAAAAAGTTCTGTTCCATTTTCAGCCAGGGCGATGCCTTCAATTTTAGTTCCGCCCATATCTATGCCTATGCGCATAATCTCCTGTTTATTGGCTTAAAAAAATTCAAATTTAAGGTTTAAATGAATTCAACCTGTATTAATTTGATTTACCAGTCTTGCCGGCATTTTATTATTCAGCTGTTCTCCGCAATAACAGTTCATTTACGGATTTAATAAGTTTCCATTCTTCAGAAAGGCTGAATTCCCAGTGTTTGCTGTCTGAACGTAACAGTTCAAATATATTACGAAGCTTTTTATAACTCAATTCCATATTTGTCAAAGCAGTAATGAAATTATAGACAATTTCTTCCTGAAGCAAATTGTTTGCTTTATTTAGATCATCCAGAGACAGTCCATCAGAGGCTTTGTTGTCAGCAATTAATACGTCCTTTCTCCATACTGCATATTCACTGTCCAGCCAGTCCCGAAAAAGTCTGCTTTGTTCGTTCAAATCGCTGATCCGTGAATTCAGTCCTTCCCTGGTTAGTTCATCAAGGAGAGGAATAAGTTCCATTCGTACACGGTTGCGAAGATAAGCCGGGCTTAAATTGGTGAGATCCTCCATCCAGTTCAAATTATTGCTTATTAAATATTGCTGCAGTTCAAGTTTACTGCAGTTGAGCAGTGGACGAATAAATGGAGGGTTTTTCCATAGCATGCCCTGAAGATTTGAAATGTGGGTGCCACGCAGCCATTTCAGCAGCAGTGTTTCCGTCTGGTCATCCGCATGATGTCCGGTGGCAATGCAGTCTGCTCCTACTGTATTTTGGATTTTAAGTGATTCCTCAATCCGCCATTGGCGGGCAGAGTCCTGAAGCCCTGACTGTCCGGATTTTAAGTGCTTTGCAGTTTTGCAATGAAAAGGAATTTTGTACTGTTCAGCCAGTGATCTGACAAAATCCTGTTCCTCATCTGCTTCCGGACGCAGCTGATGATTGAAATGCAGTACATGTAATTCCAACCCAAGAAGAGCGCTCAGACGCTGAAGCAGATGCAGCAGTGAAACTGAATCACTGCCTGCGCTGACACAGACTAAAACCTTTACAGGCTTTTTGGCGGAGTTTTTGTTTTTAGATTTTGATTCGGAGTCAGCAAGCCGGTGAGAATCCCAGTTTTTTCTAATTTTTTGTAGCAGACTCTCCACTGGATGATCCGGGTGAAACTAACCTTTCCTTGTATTTAGAATACGTGTTCCTCAGTTTCATTGAGTTGACTCAATGAATTTTCCAGGCGTTTTTGCAGTGGTTCAAAACTGTCATCAATAGTGACTGCTACATCCACAGATTCTTTTCCCAGCTGCACCAAGGTCTTCATTCCATCTTCTGTGAAGCGCATCAAATCACGGTGAACAAAACCGTAATGGGTTAAATTGCCAAATTCTGTCAGCACCGGCAGGTCAGCTTTTCTTGGAGATGATTTTGAAGTCAGTTTTAATGCTTTGCGGTAGGCCACAACCGCACGATTATAAACAGGAGCCATGTTTTCACGTGCAGCACGATCACCACTTTCAACCCGCATTTGTTGAAATTTCAGTGCCTGCATTTGGATACGTCCCTCCATTACCAGTGGATAAGTCAGCTTGTTATCAACCCGTCCTAGCTGTTTTGCCAGTTCAAGCCCTGCATCCTGAAGCAAAGGGATTTGTTTTAACAATTCGATTGCTTTGACTGCTTTGCTGATTATCATATTCTGTTTGTTTGGGCTGACTTCTTCCTGGCTGAATCCAAAGAAAGAGGATTTTGATTGTGTTCCCGTAATAAGCTCCTCAATTTCTTCACCTGAAAGCGTGATTGTCATCCTGGTTTTTATATTGTTTAACACCGTTTCACATTGTTCTATCAATGATTCAGCAATTTGTATTTCTGTTTTGGCGGAAGCAATATCTCTTACATGAGCATCTTCATCTTCATGGTCACTCATGTCAATCCCGCTCATGTTTACATGTTTTAATTCTTCTGATCTGATTGCCATCATTTTATGTTTATGTAAATTTGCCAGCCTCTCCAGATAGGCACGATAAGTAAAGACAACCAGCTGCAGAAAGGTGGGACTGATATCACACAGATAAATTGGGATTGAGGACTGCAGCATCAGGTTCAGAAGAGCATCAAGGTGAAGATCTTTGCGGTCAGCCATTACAATATTCACCAGGCGCAAACGGGCAAGGGCGTTGGTAGGGTCCTTATCTAAGTGTTTGATCATCTTAAGCACCTCTTTGTTATCAGGTGCTTCATTCTGCAGGATTCTGCCGTCTATGTGAGGATTGTCAGCTTTGCTGCTGACAAATTTGTGCAGTTTGTGTTTTTTTTTATGATTTTTGATGTCCTTAATAATATCAGCTATCTGCTTTTGAATTCCGATGAAGTTGACATTAGGCGTTTTTGGATTTTCTACAAGTTCTGCTGCGGCCATCTTTTAACTCCGTAAACCTGTCAAATTAAAAAACATTTAAGACTACTGCCTTTGTCATTATACGGATTAAATATTGATTTTGAAACTTTTTTCTCAAACTTGACTTGGTCAGCTTCAGCAGAAAAACAGTTCTCAGAAACGTAGACCTGCTTTGCCGATCTGGTCAAATGTGCGGGTAGTGGGAGTCGGTTTCAGCTGTTCTCTTGTACCGATTGAATTATGCGGCCATAGTGTGTTGGCAATCGCGTTAAGGTAACTCTGTTTCAATGTTTCTGAAACCGGAATATTGAAGTTTGAACCATTGACCCAGAGACGCAAACTTGGCTGGTGTGAAGTTTTGAGAGGCACTTTGAGTTTTGAGAACTGGCGCATGAATAAAAGCCGGCACTCCTGACTGTTGAGGCGCATAAAAAATCTGGGCAAAGCCTCGTCTTCACCAATTTTTAATTTTTCCGGAACATTCTTGATCACAATGTTTCCAATATCAAAATTTATTACAAACAGTTCAGCAAGATTATCACGGATGATTAGTGAAATTGTGTTAAGTTTGTTGACATTGCAGATCATTAGAACATCACGGATGTAGTGTATGTTTTCCATCATTTCAAGGGGAGCAACCGCAAATGGAGCAAAAAATGAGTTTATTTCAGCAGCCAGTGAAAACAATTCTACTCCTGTAATGTTATTTTTTGCTGCTGCACTGTTAACCTGGGTCACCGGTTTTTCAAAAGTAGTAAGATTTTCTCTTCCAAATCCTACAATTCCGCTTAACGTACAGCGTGCTGCACCTTCCACCAGGTCTGCTTGAAACATTGGTGTCAGCTTTTCTGATTTGATTTCATCACTTTTTTCCTTGCCGCTGGACAATGTGCTGAATTGCCACTTGCAGGATTCCCGCAAATATTCCACCTTAATTATTGATCTTGAGGAACACAGGCTTTTTGAGAATGGCAGAGTAAGTTGATACGGCTTACTTTCAAAATTTCGTTCAAAATGATACTGAAATATCATATTTTCCAGCTCATCTCCTGCAATTTTTATTTTTGAATTTGCAATTATATTTCTGATACAGCTTTCCTGTTTTTTTATGCCGTGTCGGGCAAAAAAATCTATAATGTATGACTGCACACTTTTAAGCTTTTGCAACTCCTCATATATAAGCCTGGACTGTGTTTGCTCAATCTTGTTGAGAGGGGTATTATTTTTAAGTTTTACCAGCACTTCACGATTTTCAATTGAGACACGTTGATAGACAGTTTCCAGTAAAGGATTAAGAAATTTTTCTGCATCAGCTTTTTCAATTCGTTTTTCGCTCAATCGTGACAGCTGGTTGATAATTTGTGTAAGAGCCCTGCTATGTCCGATTTTGCAAAGTTTCTTCTCTACCCTTGTTAGTGACTCAATAAATTGCTGTTTAAGTGCTATTTCCATTTTGGAGCACGCTTCATCATTCAATTCAGAAATAAGAATAAGCTGCCTGCGTTTTTCAGGAATTGAGAAGAATATATTGTAAAAATCAACCATTGCTCTGCTGCGCCATGTTGCCTTCTCGTCCAGTACAATTGGATTACCATCTTCTTCAAAATTAATGATGTCTGAAATACGCATGTGCTTAGCGAAGCAGAAGACAATGTTTTGCTGTATTTCAGAGAGTGTGCTCAATTCAAAAACGTGACATTTTTCCTGCTGCTGTTCATAGCCTTCAAAACGTGTCAGCATTTCAGTGAATTTCAACCACCATGGATCAAGCTGCAGTTCAGGATAGTCTTTTTCCAACTTAAGGATGGCGTTAATCAGTGGTCCTTGATTTTTTTCCCGAATGAAGTACCTTCCACCCGGATTCCATAACAGCCTTGAGACACTTGCAGGCGGGTCATTTTTGTTTTCAATGCAGACAATCATTTCCAGCCACCAGCAATTCAGCAGAGCAGTTGGGAGGTTTCTTTGAGTGATTTTCTTGCTTTCCCTCAAAAAGATGGGTATGGCATGTTCCAGAAACATTTCCCTTGGGATCGTCATTTCTCCCCAATTCGGTAATTTGCCAAAAACAAACGATTCTGAATCATCCTCCAGAATGATTGGTTTTCTCCGAACAGTTCTCTTTCTGAGAAAATCTTCTGCGTCATTTTGATCAGCATGATCATTTTTATTAAATTCTGCAGCAAGTATTTGCTTAAGTGTCCATTCTGCTTCCGGAAAAACACCAATTGAGGAGAGGACTTTAAAATTTTTCGGCAGATCAAACGGCATGGGAATGATACCACACATCATCGTTGCCGGATTGAGAAGAAAATCGTTCTGAATCAAGGAGTAAGCCTTACTCCCATGGTGCGAAACTAAAAACGAAGTATGCTGCCCCGAACGCTGTTTTCGCAAAAAATGAGTTGAAAATTGTATTTGTGCAGCAGGAAATTTCTTGTTGAGATATGCTTCTGCCTGCCGGAATTTGAGATGTAACGGATATTCAAAATCAGCCTCATGCTGCCGGGCCTGACTGTCAGAAAAGATTTCAATCATCTTTACAATTCGTGAACTGTAGTTGATTCCCATTTCAGACAGGATCCGTTTTTCCAGACTTTTTTCAAGTGTTATTTTTTTGTCACTGAAGTGTTGTTTAAGAATTTTTATTGCTTCTGTCACAATCTTGCTCGATGAGTAGGCTGCATGAGCTGCAAGGTGCTCAATGAACTCAGTCAATAGCAATGATAATTGTGAGTTATTTGCCAAACTTGTTAAAAAACATTCGTACTGATCTTCCTCCAAAATTGTATCCGTTTTGATGTTATTCTTTTCCGCATAACGCTGTAGCACTGTCATGGCGCCGCTTTGATCAAGAAAACTTGTTCGGTAATAATCAACCAGTTGATTCAGTAGCTTTTGCTTGCTGAATTTCTTTTTGGAAAATTGGAAAGCACTTTTTTGTAATTCATTTCCATCCTTTTTCAGAAAAGGAAAAACATCCATGAGGTTATCAAACAAATCTTCGCAATCAGGAAATATTCTCAAGGTTCTGATAACTGACTCTTCAAAGAATTTTTTCTGCTCTTCGGGAGTTCTATTTTGGAGATGCTGCTGAATTAATTTTTTTAACTCTTCATGGTGGCTGCTTTCAAAGATAAGTTCTACCACTCTCTTTTCTTCATTGGTTAATCCTTCTCTGAATTGTTTTATTAAAGATTCAGATGCTGATTTTTTAAATTTTGTTTGCTCTCTGACAGTCAGTACATTGCTGTAATAGTAATCATAAAAAGTGTTCATCACATTCGCAGCAAGTGCCACCAGGAAATCCGCGTCATTCCAGCTGAATTCAAATTCAGGGTTGGTATTGATGATTATATGTGCATCAAAACCTGAATCAGGCTTGTGTCCAATACCACCCAAACTCCCGACTGAAGTAATTGCCTTGATATGCTGTTCTGAACTTTGATTAAAGTGACTCATCAGACTTGTTCCGGAAAATTCCTTTTCCAAGTAGGCGATCATTCCCGCTTCACCCTTAATTGAGGGAGACGGCAAAAACCTTTCAAGCCCTTCTACGCCGTGAAGTGCTCCTTTTTGGAATACATCATAGGTCAGTGTGCTCATCACAGGTTTTCCATTTTTATCGAACTTGCCTGTCTGTTCCTGCACTTTTAATGGTTTGGTATTCAATGGATTGACATCAAACAGCAGAAAACTCTCAAACATGGCCTGCAGCATTTCTTTGTCAGCCAGTTCAACCATGCTTTGCAAACGCAGGCGGTTGATGCGTCCCATTTCATCAAATTCCCTGTTAGCGTATTCTTTCCATTTTTTCAGCTGTTTTTTCTTGTAGGACGCCCGTAATGAGTCACTGATTTTGGTGGTTTTGAGAGATTTTAAAATGGATTTAAATACGTTTTCCGCGTAATCTCCCTGAGGATTACAGGGCACCTGCGCGTTAAATGAACAAAGCAGCTTCAGTTGCTGATCAAGATGAAAATCTGTATCGGAACTAAAATAGTTTGAAATAAACAGCATTCTGCAAAAGCAAATTGTGAAGTTATGCAATTATTTTATTATTCCCTTACCATGTCCCTCTCCCCTGGGAGAGGAGGGACCGCGATGCCTGAGCGAAGTCGAAGGTGCGGTGAGTGAGGGGCGGGTCCTGATCTAATATCTGGTTAATGAAGGGAGATCAAAAGACTTGTTCGTGTTGAGATTGCACAGCCCAGGGAGAGAGAATTTGTCAGCACAATCTCAGTTGTATTCAATCAAGTCCTCCTTTTGCTAAATCACCAAGGCGGCCAAAGAATCCTGTTTTTTGTTTACCCAGTAAGGGCGCAAGCTTTTGCAGGCGTTCACGCACAAGGCTTCCGCTTTGCTGACGCTTGATTTGAACATTGGGATTAGCAAGTTTACTGGCCGATATAACGTTTGAATCATTCACATCTGCTGGACGCAGTATTCCGGTTACAGTAGTAATGTACCGGACTTGATTACGATGGCGATAATCTATTTTTTGTCCTTTGATCACCATATTTCCATCCGGGAGCACCTTAATAACACGGGCAGATATTCCATCAAGATTTCTCAAAATATCGTTTTGCTCTTCTTCTATAGAATCCCTGAGGGTCATGGCTTCGAGTGCAACAGAGCCCGTTTCCGCTCCTCCTGCAGGTTGTCCCTCAGGCGAAACTTTAGGAGGCGGAACATTGACTATCAGGCTCATTTCATTTATGCTCAGCAAATCACCTCGGAACCGTGCGCGATGATCTCTCAGCAGATTCCCAAATGATGACTCATATCTCCATAATGAACCTTCATAGCGGTTTTTGTTTGCTGATATGCGCTTTCTGCGCAGGCGCTTTGCGGTAAGTTTTAATTTTTCGTTCAGTCTTTTGGCCTCGGTGACCGCCTTAACTTCAGCAGGCGGCTGCGGCTGAGGTCGGGGGGGAAGGCAGCCTGTCAGGAAAAGCAGCAGCAATACGGTTAAAAACCTGCAAAACAAAGGTGTGAAAAAAATGTTTATTTGGGACACTATTTTTTAATTTTAAAAGTTTTTTGACCGCTTCACTGAGGTGATAAAATATATATCACATTCAAAGAAGTACAGTGCCTGCCTGCAATGACTAATTTAATTAACCTGCACAATATTTCTTGTTTTAACTGTAGCAAATACCACTAATTTGCTGTCAGAGTTTTTCACAGGAATGCGTTCTCCTTTACGACCCTTGGATAAAGAAATTCCCGGTGCAGAGAGACGTAAATATGGTGTTTCATAGACTATCTGTATCCTGTCTCCGGACTTAACAAGGGGCGGAGTTGCTACTGTGTTTCCACGGATTGTTTCACTGGGATTAATTGTGCGAGTGGAAATTTTTCCAATCAGCTGATTTTTGTCGGTTACATATTCTCGCGGCATTCTATCCACATTTTTTCGAATCTTCAGCAGGTCTGATTCTTCAATCAGCTGGTTTCGCTTTATCGTATCGCGTGCAACGTACACTTCCTTGTATATCTTTAAGTAGGTACGTACTGAAACTTTCCTGACCGGTTTGCCGTCGATACTGAATTCAACATCATAATTCCTGTAGCCGCCTTCTTTTTTGTATTTCCCCTTTGCAGTAATTACATAGCTTACCTGACCTCTTGGAAGAAAAATATCACGTGTTTTTGCCAGCAGTCGAGGTTTTAAATCCAGATTTTTATTAGTATCCCTGATATGGTTCAGAACTACCTGCTCAATGTCTTTGCCGGAAATTTTCAGCGCCGCACGCTGAATGCTTGTTGAGTCAGATCCGGGAAAAACAAGGTGCTTGACGTTGATACCCTTCGCACGCAGACGTGAAAGAATCAGTGAGCGGGTAACAGTTAATTTTCTTCCGGGCAGAGGGGATCTGCCGATAACAATTCTGGTAAGTTTATCCAGCAGCAGAATATTTTCACCTTCGAACTGCGCAATTTCACCAAGCTGATACTCATCACTGTTTATTACTGAAGATTGCGGAAGAATGATTTTAATTTGGACAGAAGAATCAATATTGTTCTGCCCTGAAAATACTGTTCCGGAAGATAATAAAAATAACAGCAGTATTAATCCGTAACGGTACGGAAATCTTTTAAAAGGATTTAAGTTGCTGAGCATCATTTATTATTGGGACATTACTGAAGTCTATGCGCTGCTGGAATTCTTTAATTACCTGTTTATTTGAGTTAAATGTCTCCTTAGATCATTTCATTACCTGACCAGATTGTTGGTATTCTGCAGCATTTGATCTGCGGACTGTATTGCTTTTGAATTCACTTCATAAGCCCGCTGGGCGGTAATCATATTCACCATTTCTTCAACCAGCGAAACATTAGATCGTTCTAAAAACCCCTGGGTGAGTGATCCCATGTTGCTTGATCCCGGGGCATCAACTATGGCATTTCCGGAAGCAGGAGTTGAGAGGTAAAGGTTTTTTCCGATAGGAGTCAGTCCAGAAGGGTTTTGAAATCTTGCCAGCTGGATGCTTCCAAGCGCTTCAGGTAAATTTTCATCGCGTAAAAAAACTGATACAGTTCCGTCCAGACCAACCTGAACTTTCCTGGTGTCTGCCGGAATATTTATTTCAGGATCCATCAGCATACCATCATTTGTCACCAGCCTGCCCAGTCCGTCCACATTGAAATGACCGTCTCTGGAATAAGCGATAATTCCGTTTGGCTGGAGTATTTGGAAATATCCCATTCCGTCAATACTTAAATCCAGATCATTGCCTGTGTTTTCCATATTTCCCTGTGTATGCACCTTATCCGTGCTGACAAACTTCACACCGTGACCAACATGAATACCGACAGGAACTTGTGTGGAAATGGAAGACGGAACACCGGCGTTACGCTCATTATAATAAAGCAGATCCTGGAACTGGATGGTGCTCTTTTTGAAACCGGTTGTGTTTACGTTTGCCAGGTTATTGGCTGTTGTATCAATGTTTCTCTGTTGGGCCTGCATTCCGGTAGCAGCCGTGTATAACGCGCGCATCATAAGCGGAAAACTCCTTGTTTAGTTTTTTTGATTATTATGATATTCCAGTTAAAAACATTAAGCCTGTACCATACTGATGGCTTTTTCATCCAGTCTGTCAATTCTTGAAAGCGCCTTATGAACTGACTCATAGGCGCGTGTCGCCGCGATCATACGGGTCATTTCCAGCATGCTGTTCACATTAGAATCTTCCAGCATGCCCTGTTTGATTTGAATATCTGCGGAAGCAGAGGGCAGATCATCCTTGATTACCGGTGCGAAAAATCCTCTTCCAAGTTTTTGCAGTTGATCCTGATTACGGAATCTTACCAGACGGAAACTGTCTGCTATTTCTCCATCAACGTGAATCTGACCGCTTTCATCCACTTGTAAAGGTCCATCTTTGATTGTAATTGCCCCGTTTTGTCCTAAAACAGTGTAACCTTCATTTGTGATTATGCGGCCTGTTGAATCCAGTTGAAATTTGCCGTTACGGGTAAAACGTTCTCCCTCAGGTGTCTCAATGGTGAAAAATCCTTCATTTGCCAGCGCAAAATCGAGATCATTGCCTGTGGATCGCATCCTGCCTGGTTCAAAATTTTTTCCTACTTCATCCACTATTACCGCCGATTTGTCCATGCCCACATAGTCATCCAGATATTCATGTGATAAAAATCTCTCCTCCAGTGATTCCGGAACAACACGTTGAACAGTGGAAAGAACTTCCCTGAATGACGGCTGATCTTCCTTGAAGCCAACTGTGTTGACGTTTGCGAGGTTATTCGCGACCGTTTCCATTTTATGTTCAAATACACCTGCTGCCTGTACAAGGCTGGTCATTCCACTCATGAGTTTACCTGTATTGTGTTATTGTTTTTTCCCAAGTTTTTAGCTGCTTTGGTAAAAGCAAGCAATATACCAGAACAGATGACGCTATTTGAATTTGGCTGGTCATAGTAATTTGGTGATCTAACGGATGTTTTTGAAGAAAATATTGTCTTCAATACACAGCAGACAGGATGGGAAACCTAAAGTTTATGCAGACCTGAAAGATATTCTTTCTCTCAATTCCAGCAAGATTATTGTTTTTCTGAAATACAGCGGATTATGCTAAACTGTGCCGGCGGTTGAAATTATAAAAAAATAAAATATGACTCTTGATGACTGGATAAAAAATCTTTTTCCTTTGAATGCAGATTCTGACTGGAAAGCAATTTTTACTGACAGTAAAAATCCTTTCTCTTCTGAAACATCTGCGAAGCTGGCAGTATTGCTGGAAGAGTGTGTTTCCAATTCCGGAATTGCCGATCATCTTGAAGACTTCTTCCCTGTTCTTTTCACTTCCGGAACACCGGATGCCGCACTGACTCAGCTTCTCGATTTTTCACATGCTTACCAAAAAAAGGAGGGGAAAGAATTTGACTGGGATCACAGCAACTCTAAGGCATTGCTGCAGCTTTTCGGACGCAGCAATTTCCTTGCTACACGCCTGAAAAGAAATCCGGAACTTGCCCGGAATCTTCTTGATTCGCCTTTTCTTTACCAGAAGAAAAAACTGGCAGAGATGGAGACGGAACTGCAGCAGCGGCTTGATCCGCAGCCCGAGTTTTCACTAATGGAATTCAAGACAATCCTTCGCCGCTACAAATACGAAGAATATTTACGTATAACAGTCCGTGATTTGGCGCAACTTTGTCCATTTGAAGAAACTCTGGAGGAACTCTCAGCTGTGGCGATTTGTTTTTTAAGGGCAGCACTTTCTTTTGTTACCTCTCATGAATTGGGAAAAACTTACAAATCTAAACCGGATTTGATTCATGACGATTCCGGAAATAAAGATTATAAATCATCTTCCACACTGAGTGAAAACAATCAGCAGAATTTTCCATTCAGCATTTTAGCACTGGGTAAATTAGGCGGCAATGAACTTAATTATTCATCCGATGTTGATTTGATCTTCATTCATGATAATGAACCTCACACAGGAGACACGGATCGTGATCAGAAACTAAGACTGAAAGCAGCAAGATTGTTAATTGAGCTAATTTCTGAAGTGACAGAAGAAGGGTTTCTGGCCAGGGTTGATATGCGTTTGCGTCCTGGTGGCGAACTCGCTCCGCTGGTTTTGTCCTTGGACGAAACTGAGTTTTATTACACTGCGAGTGGAGAAATGTGGGAACGCCAGGCCTTGATAAAAGCTGCTCCTGTCGCAGGTTCAGAGCGTCTTGCCAAATATATTATGGATATGATTACTCCGCATGTTTTCAGGAGCTTGCTGGATGAAGAGGTTCTGCGTGAGGTTGAGAACGTCAAGGAACGCATCGAAAAAGAACATCTGCGGGAAAACCATCTGAATGTAAAATTAGGTGTGGGTGGAATTCGTGAGATTGAATTTGTTGTGCAGACTTTTCAACTGCTGTATGGCGGAGGCAAACACGAACTGCGTATACAGGGAACCTTACAGGTTTTAAATGCATTACGTAAAACAGAGTTGCTTCCGGATCGAGATGCCTCAATACTTGAGGAAGCATATATATTCCTGCGACGTGTGGAACACCACCTGCAGCTGCGTGAGGAACAGCAAACCCATACTTTGCCTGCCGTGCTTGAACAGCAGCGAGCTCTTGCCAGAAATTTAGGTTACAGGGAATTTGATGCTGAAAAAGCACGTCAGCAATTCCTCAGTGATTTGAAAGCTGTGATGGGAAAAGTACGTGCAATTTTCAATGGACTGTTCAGCCGCAAACACCTTGAGATTGAAGCAGCTGTCCGTGGCTGCGCGCGCATTCAGCGCTTCACCAGTGAGGAACAGCATTTCATTGATTCATTTTCTCAGCAGTTGACTCCATTATTGAGTGAGAGTACAAAAAATCACTTTCAGCGTTTGTTTGAATCAATCAATGTACAAATAGATTATTACAGGAAATTGTCGGAATATCCCTCAGCTCTTTCACGCCTTACGCGAATTGCTGAAACCAGTGACATGCTTTGGAATTACTTGCTCAACCACCTGGAATTACTGGAACACCTGGAAGAATCAGTGCCTGATATATCTGCAGATAATTTAACAAAGCTGCTTGAAGAAAAACTGCAGGGCTGCCGTGGGAATCAGGAAGCGGAAATTGATCAATTAAGACAATTTAAGCATACAATTACTTTTTTGCTTGGCAGCGCTGAAATGGACGGCTTGCTTTCTTATGAGCGCACTAGAATTGGATTGACAGTTTTGGCTGAAGTAATCGTAAGCGCGGCTTTTGAATTATCAAAAAATTCTCTGTCCGAACGATACGGTGAAGTTCAAGGCGCTGACGGAGAACAGGGGAAATTCGCGATTGTCGGTTTGGGGAAACTTGGTGGTGAAGAAATGACTTATCACTCAGACCTGGACCTTATTTTTATTCATTCAGGTGATGGAACCACAACCGGCCCCACAGTGATAGGTGCCCAGGCATATTGGGTCAAATTGATTCAGCGGCTAATATCATGTCTTTCTACTATAACTAGAACAGGTTTTGCCTACAAACTTGATGCAAGGCTTCGTCCTTCTGGAAACGCGGGAGTTTTGGTGACACCATTGGATACTTATCTCAAATACCACGAAAAATCAGAACCCTGGGAACATCAGGCGCTGATAAAGGGGCGTGTGATTGGAGGCAGCGGAAATTCTCTGTGGTTTCAGGAGGTAGAGCAAGTCATACATAAAGCAGTTTTTGAATGGACTCCGCCTGTTGATTTGAATGCGCGAATCCATCACATGCGGCAGCGTAAAGAGCAGGAACTGTCAGGAGAAACAGAGAATAGCCGCAACATCAAGGAAGGACGGGGAGGGGTGCTTGATGTTGAATATCTGACACAGGCTCTACAGCTGAAACATGGACATAATCATCATCAGCTGCAAAGTCCCAAAACAATGGAAGCTATCATGGAACTGGGAAGGCTTGCAGTGATCAGTAAGCAGGAATCAGAGATTTTACAAAATAATTACAAACTGTTAAGGCTGATTGAAAATGGACTGCGGCTGATTTATGATGATTCAACAAATTTGCTGGATTTTAAAAAAGTTCAGCAAGGCACGATACTGCAGCTTCTGAAGTATCATGGGTATGAAGTCACAAATCTACAGGAAGCAGTTGAATCAGCAACTGAAGATATCCGGGGAATTTATCTGAACTATTTCTGAACTATTTGGATTTTACAGGGGAATCCGTACATGGACATACTCTATTCCTGAATCACTTTCAAATTTGTTATTCATTGAAAATTCAGCTTGAATAATATAAACGTCGTGATTAAGCTCTAAATCAATTTCCTGCATATTTTTTGTTCATAAGTTTTGATTATTATTTACTTGTAAGCAGTGAATTTTTTATATAAACATAACCATAAAAGCATTTGAGGAAATAAAATGAAATTATTATCAATAACAATAAGCAGAAAATTATTTATTATTTTCCTGATAAATTCCGTAATTACCGTCACTATTTCCGGAATGGTAATTTTTTCCTTCACAGGTCTGTCAAGTCAGTTCAACTATAACTCTGAACTTTCTATCTACAAAACAACACTTGACTCAATCAGGATTGAACAGTCTAAACTCAAGGGGTACGCGCAGTCTTTTTATTTAAATGTCACAGATGATTCAGTCAAGGAAGGTTTACGAAATATCGGTGATTCAGTAAATTTTATTAAGAAGTCGCTTGCAAAACTGAAAAGTGAGCAAAATGCCAAAATCAACAGCAGCATTCTGAAAAGTAACCACAGATTTAATTTGCAGAGTAAAGATATTATCAAACTTGATTCCCTTAAAGCAAAACAGGAAACCGAGAAGGTTGATGATCAATTTGAGGAAGACTTAATTCAATTGAAAAAAAAGCTGTCTGATAAGAAGTTTATATATGACTTTCATTTGGAAGAGTTGGTTGCATTGACCGGAAAAGAGGAATTAAGACAACAGTTTGGTGCCTCAAATTATACATCAGCCATCTTAGAGGATTTGAACCTGATCGAGAATGGAATAGAAAACCTTGAACTCTACACAAATAAAATTGCTTTGAATTCCATTGAGAAGATGACATCCGCTCCTGCTGCAAAAAAAAATATTTCTAATCTGATCAACGCCTTCAATGATTTTAAAAACATAAGAAAAAGAATAATTTTTAGAATAAGGTCAAAAAGAGGTTTAATTGCGGGAAAACCTGAATATGAAAAATTCATGCAGAAAATGATGGGAGGTGAAGCTGATCGAGAAGAAGGTTACGAGAAAAAAGAATTCCTTAGTGTTAATTTGTATCATCGGCTGAATAAATTGATCACTAAACTGGATGAAATAGTAAGCGCTTCTCAAGCAGATGGAGAAAAAAGTGGATCATCTGAGACAATTGACTTTGAAAAGCTGTTCAAAAAATATGAATTGATTAATGGAGAATTGGCCGTGATAGTCAATGAAACTGAGACTAAGAATAACACCGACTTATTTATAAAGTTAGACAAACTTTTTCGGGAGACTTTCAACATCGTAAAAAAATCCGGACTGCTGGTAGTAGAAAGCGAATTACTGGCAGACAGTTATTCCGAATTAAACCTTGGGCTGTCCAGAATCCTAAATGATATCAATTCTGTAATCAAAAAAGATATGGATACAATCAATGCCAGTGTGATAGGCGAAGCAGGTACCTTCATTTGGGTTGTAATGGTCATTACAGTCATTGGACTGTTGGTCAGTCTGCTGTTTGGATTTCTCGTCAGAAGATCGATCACAGAGCCTGTAAATGATCTGGTGGATATGTCCAAGGATATTGCACAAGGCGAGGGTGACCTGACAAAAAGAATAGTCGTTGCAGGCAAGGATGAGCTGGGAGATCTATCAAACTTTTTCAACCAATTTCTTCAGCGTTTGAACAACCTTGTGATTAAAATAAAGAAACACGCGGCAAATATCACTGTCTCCTCGCAGGAGATGGCTTCTGGAAATCAGGACCTTTCCTCACGTACCCATCAGCAGAGCTCATCTTTGGAGGAAACTGCGACTTCAATGGAAGAGATCAACAGCATTGTTCAGAATAACGCTGAAGACGCGAAAAACGCCAATGAAATTACAAAAAAAGCTCAGCAATCAGTTGTTACCAGCAAGACTGAACTGCTTGAAACGGTTAATAGTTCCATAGAAACAAACCAGGAAATGCTCCAGAATCTCCAGAATACCAATACAAGTGTGGTAGATGCGATGAGTGAGATCATGGAGAGTTCAAAGAAAATCGAGGGAATCATCACCTTGATGAACGATATTGCTTTCCAGACAAACCTGCTTGCCCTCAATGCTTCAGTTGAAGCGGCACGCGCCGGAGAGCATGGCAAGGGTTTTGCGGTGGTGGCCTCTGAAGTGCGTAAACTTGCACATCGTTCTGCTAAAGCATCCAAGGAAATTGGAGAATTGATTCAAACCAGCCTGGAGCACATCAATTCAGGGCAGAATCTTGTTAAGGACGGGGAATCGGTGATGGATGAAATGAGGACAAAAATAGATACCATGCTCAACAACTTAAAGACTGAAAGTGACACAAATCTTAACGGAATCCTGCAGTCTGTAAAGGAGGTTTCAGAAGTCATGGAGAACATTAAGGTTGCTTCACAGGAACAGGCAGAAGGAGTGGATCAGATCAACAGGGCAATTGCGGACATGGACCGCATCACTCAGGAGAATTCTGCACTGGTTGAACAAAATGCTACTGCAAGTCAGCACATGGCTGAAGAAGCGGAAAACCTGCAGACTCTGCTTAATATGTTCAGAGTTGAAGGAGAAGATTCTAAAGTCATTCAGCAGGAAAATAATGAACTTGAAGCAATTCAGGATGAAGTAATTCAAATCCCTGAAACAACTGAAACTGAAACTGAACCAGTGCAGTCAGAAAACAAAGAAAGTAAATCCTTACCTCCTTTTAAGTGAAAACATTTTGAAACCTCTCTTCAATCCTGCTTCAAAAAAATGAATCTTCATACAAAACCAGGTTTCTCCCACAGGACTAAGCTTGAGTCTGTTCGAGAGCCGACTGATGAAGAATTTGAACTCTTCAGAAAACTTGTTCTGACTAAACTTGGATTAAACTGGGGCAGTGAAAAGAAATATCTGCTTTATTCACGTCTGCAGAAAAGGCTTCAGCATCTTAAATTGAGTACATTTCAGAATTACTTCAATTATATCCATAAAGAAAAAAACGGAAGTGAACTGCAGCATCTTTATAATGCAGTCACCACTACCAAAAGCGGATTTTACAGGGAGAAACAGCATTTTGAATTCCTGCGGCGGGAGATCTTACCGGAACTGAAAGAGCGAATGCTCCGCAATCGTTTGAAGCTGCGTTTCTGGAGTGCCGGCTGTGCAAGTGGTGAGGAAGCATTTAACCTGGCAATGGAAGCACATGATTTTCTTGGCACCGGATTAATATCCAATGGAGGATTGAGGATTCTGGCATCGGATGTCAACACTGAGGTTCTGGATTCTGCCTTAAAGGGGAATTATACAGCTGAACAGATCAATAACGTACCAGACGAGATGAAAAAACGTTTTTTTGTTTCAGGGGCAAATCAACAAAATGATGAGCAAACCATAAGGACTGACATACGGAAATGTATAGAGTTTCGTCATTTCAACCTGATGGCTTCAGAATATCCTATTGCCACAAAATTCCAACTGATTTTCTGTAGAAACCTACTTTACTACCTGCACCCTGAGATAAGAGAATTGCTGTTAAAAAAGCTGGTGGATCACCTTGATGAGAAGGGCTGGCTTGTTTTGGGCGTTACCGAATCGGGCTACAACGTAGAAGGACTGCAAAAACACTCTTTCTCAACATATCGTAAAATCTGATGGAAATTCTGCTGGAAGGTACCGGATTAACTGTGAAAGGAAACTGCCTTATTCAGGAACTGCAGCCATTGGTTAAGTCTCTGCTTGAATTGGTGGAATCTGACCGAAGCAGCGTTCAGCTTGATTTGGCTGAAGTTGCAGCGATCGACACAGCAGGTGTCCAATTGTTTGCCGCCTGCAGGCAGAGCGCGTTGGCAAAAGGGAAAACTTTTGGGATTAGCTCAATGTCCGGTACTGTCAGAGAAGCCCTGGAAATGACCGGTCTGAAGATGATGTTTGAATAACAGAGAAGGTTTAGTTTGACATGTCCGCAATAATCATGCTTGTAGATGATTCCAGAACCATTCGCTCACAGGTTCGACGAACATTGGAACAGACTGACGAACACTACAGCCTAGTAGAGAAGGAAGATGGCATGGAGGCCCTAAACTGGTTGTCAGGGTGTCTGACTAAAGATCTTCCGGATGTGATTGTGTTGGACAGGAACATGCCCAACATGAGTGGCGATGAATGCATCAGGATATTAAAAAAGGATCAGAATTGGCAGAAGATTCCGGTGCTCTTTCTTACCGCGCAAAGCGACATACGACAGCTGGTGCTTGGACTAGCAGAACTGGGGGCTGATGATTATCTGCCTAAACCTTTTGATCCTGATGAACTTGCTGCAAGAGTAAAGGTATTGGTCAGAATCAAGCAGGCTGAGGACGAGACATTTCGTCTCAACAAGGATTTGGAACAGGCACTGATTCACCAGCAGCAGGCTTTTGAAGAGTTAAAGGAAACAAAAATGCGGCTGGCTGAGACTGAAGCTGCAGCAAAATATACCAGTATTTTCGAGAAATTCGTCCCCAAGGAATTCATCAGCAGAATTGCGCCTGATGGTCTTGAGAATCTCAAGTTTGGTATGGCAGAATCTGATTTCATCAGCATTATGTTTTGTGATATCAGATCGTTCACTAATCTGTCTGAAAAACTCTCTCCTCAGGAGCTTGTTGATTTTCTGAATGATTATCTTAAAAGAATGAATATCCCAATTTCCCGATACCATGGTTTTGTGGATAAGTTTATCGGAGATGCAATTATGGCACTGTTCAGTCTCCCTGACGAATCAAATGCAACAGAGGCCCTGAATACCGTGCAGGCCGCGATTGAAATGCAGCAGCAGGTGGATTTGTTCAACCAGGATCAGGATAATGGACTACGGGAACCCCTCAGAGTGGGAATTGGAATTCACTCTGGTCCGGTTATCATAGGAACAGTTGGTTCTGAAGACCGCATGGATTCAACTGTTGCCGGTGATTCAGTGAACCTTGCCGCCCGGTTGGAGGGATTAACAAAATATTACCGCAGCAGGATCATTGTATCGCAGTCAACTTATGAATTGCTTGAGTCTGAAAACGCATTTGAATTCCGTGAACTTGACCTGGTTCAGGTAAAAGGAAAGGAACAGCCGGTTACCATTTATGAAGTCTGCAACAGTGATCCGGAAGCTCTTCGTAAACAAAAACTAAAAAATCTTGACAAATTTGCGGATGGCTTAAAGAACTATCGTGAACGCAAATGGAGCAAAGCAGTGGCAAAATTCAAATCATGTCTGAAGGATTGTCCGGATGATGGAGCGGCGGAAATGTTACTTGAAAGAAGTAAAATGTATCAAAAAACTCCTCCGTCCAAAAATTGGGTCGGGGAACAAATTTTTGAAATGAAATAGTCTGCACCAAAAAAATACTTTTTCAAAAGGTACACCTAAATAACTGAAATGGTTGATCCCGCTCTGGAAGAATTTGTAGAAGAAGTTGAGGAGATTCTCCAGGATCTTGAGCAGGGCATTCTTTTGCTGGAAAACCAGCCCAGAAAGAAATCTCTGATAGATCGCATTTTTCGTAATATGCACACCATTAAAGGCGGCGCGGGGATGGTGATGCAGACTGATCTGGCTGATTACGCCCATCATTTCGAAAACCTGCTGGACAAGGTCAGGTCCGGAGAAATCATCTGTACTCCGGAAATGGCAACTTTGCTGCTCGATTCTCTCGATGGTTTGAATTCTTTCATGGACAAAATTCGCGGAACAGGTGATGTAAATCAGCAGTTGATTGAACGTACACTGAAACAGATTGGCGGGTTTGAATCAACTGTATCTACTGTTACTTCGGATTCGGTTGAAGAAAAAATAGTACAAACACCTGAAAAGGAAGAAAAATCAACCGTAGAGTCTGCCGCAACTGAGGATGCTGAACCTTCTCAAAGCCAGGTACAAGATGCCTGGGATGATGAAGACGAGGATGAAAAAGGTTATCTTCTTAATCTCAAATTCAGCACGGAGATGCTGAGAAATGGTTCTGATCCGCTGTTGCTTATCAGGGAACTGAAGACATTGGGAGATTTAACTATGTTTCCCCATCTCAGCAGTTTACCGGAATTGAAAAACCTTGATACGGAAGAACTGCATTTGTGGTGGAGCGCAAAGCTGGTTACTGCCAGGTCTCCGGAGGAATTGGAAAATATACTGATTTTTTATCAGGGAGACGATCACGATGTAAACTTTGAACCGGTAGAACCTCCCCCGGAAGATCCTGGACTTGCTTCAACAGGATTGGTGTCTAAAAAGCAAATTACTCAGATCTTGGTTGGTGATGTGCCTGAACCACAGATCGAAGCTGAGGAAAGTACAGTATCTTCTGAAGAAAAAAATGAAGAAAAACCTTTAACAGAGGAGGTTCAAAAAACTGAAGCAAAGCCGAAGACTGAAGAAGTACAGAAAACTCAAGCTGAGACCGAGCCTCAAAAAAAATCAGCTCCAAAGCCTCAACTGAAAGAACCTGAGGTACAGACAGTACAGTCCATTCGTGTTGCGGTTGAGAAACTTGACAAGCTTCAAAACATGGTTGGCGAAACTGTGATCAATCAGTCACGGCTGCATCAGCTCAGCGATCAGATCATGGGTGTCGATGAAAATATGGGTGAGATGCTTGCTCAGTTTGTTGAGGATAACGAGAAGTCTGTCAGAGAACTGCAGGATCAGATTCTTCAGGTACGCATGATTCCTGTTGGAAGCATCTTTACGCCGATGCGGCGCACTGTGCGGGATTTTGCTAATCGCAACAATAAGAAAATCAGACTGGAAATTGAAGGCGGTGATACTGAACTTGATAAAACTGTGACAGAACAGCTGCATGGTCCTCTTGTTCATCTTGTGCGAAATTCAATGGACCATGGAATAGAAGATCCTGAAACACGTAAAAAGAACAGCAAGGATCCTACAGGAACCATCCTTCTTAAAGCATCTCAGCAGGAAGGCTATGTAATTGTTGAAATTGAGGACGACGGTGGCGGGATTGATTCAAAGGAAGTATTTGAATCAGCCGTAAATAAGGAGTTGATCAGTCCATCAGAGGAACTGACAGAACATGAAATTTTTCAGCTGCTGTTTCTACCGGGTTTTACCACCACCACAGAGGTTTCAGATGTTTCAGGACGCGGGGTAGGCATGGATTCGGTAAAAAAAGATATTGAGGCTCTGCTTGGAACAATAGAGATCAGCAGTACTCCCGGAAAAGGTACTAACGTAAAGCTGAAGCTTCCGCTGACCTTGGCCATCATTGAAGGCATGATGATCTATGTAGGCAACCAGGTTTTCACTGTCCCGCTTCTTTCTGTTAACGAAGCAATCAGGCCTCTCCCAAAACAGATTAAAAAAATAAAGCGTAAAGGTGAATTGGTGGAAATTCGCGGTGAGTACATACCTCTGCTGAGACTGCATGAACGTCTCAGTCTCAAACCACGTTTTAAGGAACCGACGGAAGGCCTGGTACTGGTTGTTCAGCATGCAAACCGTAAACAATGCTTGCTGGTTGATGAAATTGTAGATCAGCGGCCTGTGGTCATCAAGAGCCTTGAAGATAACTTTATCCATGTTCCCGGCATTGCCGGTGCGACCATTCTTGGTGATGGAAGCGTTTCATTTATCCTGGATGTTCCCAGTCTTGTCAATTAAACCATTACTCCGGAGATTATTATGGGAAATGCTATGAACAACAGTTATATGGGGAAAGTGGATTTCTCGGCTGAAGAACTTGAAGAGATGAATCTTGAAGTTACTCACAGTGAGGGTGCCCAGCTGATCACATTCATACTTGGCGAGGAAAAATACGGTCTCGATATTCTGAAGGTCCGTGAATTGATCAGCTACCCCGAAGGGCTGACTCAAATTCCGGGGATGCCTGATTTCATCGTAGGTATGTTTAATCTGCGCGGACTGGTGATTCCTGTAATGGACCTGCGCACAAAATTTGGAATGTCCAGCGAGGAACTGCATGAGTTTTCTGTGATCATCATTGTTCAGGTTGAAGAAAAAAACATTGGACTGATCGTGGATTCAGTCGCGGACGTAATTTTTGTCAAAGAAGAGGATATTCAGGAAACCACTGAAATGGCAGTACATGTGGACATCAAGTTTATCAAGGGTGTTGCAAAAACAAAGGATGAAATGGTAATTCTCATGGATATAGACCACCTGCTCTCAAAAACTCAGTTTGAATCATTGATGGAACTTTGAATATGGCTGAGAAACCTGTTCCTCCTTACAAGGTGCTGATTATCGATGATTCGGCGGTTGTCAGGCAAACATTGAAACAAATTTACTCATCTGATCCGGAACTTGAAGTCGTAGGGACTGCACCGGATGCACTGATTGCCCTTAAGAAACTGGGAGATTTGAAACCTGATGTTCTCAGTCTTGATGTGCAGATGCCCAGGATGGACGGCCTGACTTTTCTTGAGCGGCTGATGAAATCAAACCCTATGCCTGTGGTCATGGTCAGTGCTTTGACTACCAAAGGCAGCCAGGAAGCATTGCGCAGCTTGGAGCTGGGTGCAGTTGATATTGTGGAAAAGCCCAGGCTGGATGTCAGGGAAGGACTGGAAGAAATCTCCATCCAGATCTGTGACAAGATAAAAGCCGCGGCCCATGCCAGGTTGAAAACTCCACAGCAAAGGTATCTGGCACCTCCTAAAAAACTTAGCGCTGATGCAATTCTACCTTCAAGGTCTTCTGTTCCTCTAAAAAAAGGTCAGGAATCATTGATTGCCATAGGAGCATCAACAGGTGGAACAGTTGCGCTTCGAGAACTGCTTACTCAGTTGCCAGCTGATATGCCGGGGATTGTGATTGTACAGCACATGCCAAAAGCATTTACTTTGTCTTTTTCAGAAAGCCTGGATAAGGATTGCCAATTGAATGTTTGTGAAGCACGTGAAGGAGAAAAGGTGGAGCGGGGGAAAGTTTTAATTTCACCCGGAGACCAGCACATGATGCTGAAAAATTCCGGAAAAGGATACACAGTAACAATGAACAATGGAGAGCTTGTGAATCGTCACCGTCCTTCAGTTGACGTGCTATTCCGTTCTGTTGCCAATCTGGCTGGAGCAAATTCAATCGGAGTAATTCTGACAGGAATGGGAGATGATGGAGCAAAAGGAATGGTTGAGATGCATGAATCTGGATCTCACACTTTGGCACAGGACGAAGAATCCTGCGTGGTGTACGGCATGCCTCGCAAAGCGGTGGAAAATGGCGCGGTAGATGAGGTTCTTAACCTGGAAGAAATATCAAGACGCTTAATCGAACTCAGTTGAACCCCTCACCCCGGCCCTCTCCCCTGGGGAGAGGGGGGGGCCGCTTGGGGTGGGTGAGGGGAAACCGCTGGACGGAGACCTTCTCTTGTCATTCCGGGCGAAGCGCAGCGCAGCCCCGGAATCCAGGGGTCATTCTAAAAGGCGGGTAAACAGCAGGTTATCTGTAATTGTACAAATAAAGTATCAGGGTCACAAATTGGGTCTGCAAAAAAAGAAAATCTTTTTCAACAGACGCCGGTTATGCTATGTTTATGGCGAATTGAAATAACACGCTACAAAGGTTTTATTCATGCAAAACTCATTAATCAAGCTCCTGCAATTATCTTTTAGATTACAAATTCTTTTCCTGCTGTTTACAGCCTCAGTCGTTTATGCAGGAGAAACACCTTCAGTTCCTGGAACAAAAATATATTTCATTAACATAAAAGACGGTCAGACATTGAAAAGTCCTTTTCTGGTTCAATTTGGCCTGACCGATGAAATGGGAATCGCTCCTGCTTTGGCGGACTGGCCTGATACAGGGCATCATCACTTGATAATAGACGCACCTCCCCCAAATGAGAATAAAGCTATCAGCAAAAAACAGGTGCATCTGCATAAGGGGCAAACTGAAATAACAATCAAACTTCCTCCGGGAGAGCATACTTTGCAGGCAGTCCTCGGGGATTATTCTCATATTCCTCACGATCCTCCGGTGATGTCGGAGGTCATAACAGTTAATGTTGAATAAAGGATCACCATGTTTCTTAGTCGATTAACAATCAGAAGCCAGCTTATGCTGGTAATAATTTTCGGCGGGATTCTTACCCTGTCGGTCATGTCCTATGTGCTGATACAAATGCACAATAATTTTGCAGAGCATCAGTTCGTTCAACGTCATGATCGTCTGACTGCACTTATGGCTAATGAAATGGCGCCCGCACTTCATCTTGGTGATGGACGCATTGTCGGCAAAAAAGTAAAGGCCTTCGTTTCCACCGCCGAAGAAAATCTGCTGCAGCTACGGGCTTATGACCTTGAGGGCAGTAAGGTCTATGAAAAGCTGAATACTGATCAGGCTCCTGACCTGAACAGCATGATCATGGATAATATTAATCAACTCAAGCAGGGCAAGCCATTCAGGCAGGATTCTCCAAACAATGTAGTGCTTTTGAAACCCGCTTTTCTGGCAGGAAATGAAATAGGCGGATTTATCGGTGTTGCCTGGAGCAAACATGAACTGACTGCACTAAGCTGGGAGTTGATCAGCACAGCAGCAATATTCACTATTGTAACTCTGGTGATTGGAGGAATTGTAATAATGTTTTTCCTGCATTACTTTATCACAAAGCCTGTTGGTGAAATGGTGCTGAAGATTGATCGTGAATCGAGGGATGTAGCCAATGCCAACAGGAAGCTCTCCGAACGAACACAGCGGCAGAGTTCTTCGCTTGAGGAAACTGCTTCATCCATGGAACAGATGTCCAGCATTGTGCACAGCAACGCTGAAGACGCAAAGAACGCATCAACACTCGTGCGGTCAGCCCGTGACACGGTGGATTCCGGCCGCAGTGAACTGCAGGAAACAGTCATCCGTACAATTGAAACCAACGAGCGCACTCTGTCCAAGCTTCAGTCAGCAAACACAAGTGTTGTTGAGGCAATGGCCAATATCTCGGAGAGTTCGGAAAAAATATCAGGCATCATTACCTTGATAAACGATATTGCCTTCCAGACCAACCTTTTGGCGCTGAATGCCTCGGTGGAAGCCGCGCGGGCAGGAGAGCACGGCAAAGGGTTTGCGGTTGTGGCAACAGAGGTGCGCAAGCTTGCACATCGTTCCTCAAAAGCCTCCTCAGAAATCGGCAGTCTTGTAGAATTGGAAATGCAGAGCATTCAAAACGGAAGGGAGATCGTTGAAGGCAGCGATCAGGCTCTGAAAAACATGCAGAAAGAAACTGAAGAAATGCTGCAGACTTTGAAAGACAAAAGCAATCAAAGCATGGAAGAAATACTGAAGGCCGTAATCAATTTTTCTGAAATGATGGAAAACATTGAAGCGGCATCCACAGAACACGCGAGCGGTATCACTCAGGTCAATGAAGCCATTGCGGACATGGATAAGCTGACTCAGGAAAATACGCTGATGGTTGAGCAGAATGCCTCGGCCAGCCAGAATATGGCCATTGAAGCGGAACGTCTCAGAAGGATGTTTTCTTCAAAACAAGTTCGGCAGGATCAAAGATCTTTGGCCTCGACTACAGGACAGCTTGTTTCAGGGAATGCAGGTGATCAGCAGGGTGATACTGCTTCTGCCCTGACATCTCATAAGCAAGACGCTGAACATAAGGTTCCGCAGATTGGAATGCCTGAATGGGAAAAGAAACTTGACGATTTCAAGTAAAAAGATGGTTGTTAAGCATCGACAGTGAATACAGTGCTTGCTGAACATTTTTTTTCATAGCAACCTTCTCCCCGTGGGAGAGGGTGTACCGCGATGCCTGAGCGAAGCCGAAGGCTCAGTGGTTGAGGGGCAAGGCTTAAGCTGAAACAAATTGCTGCTAAAACAACAAAAAATAAAATATTTTACTAATTTTTTATGTTGATAAGTATACACTAAGGATTTATGTATTGAGACAGTTTCTCTAAAATCCTTTTCATGTTTATTGTGGGACTTCCGTTCTTCAAATCTCTTATCCTGTCCTGCAACCATACAGTATCCCATCATCAAGACAGGAGTAGCTTATGACAGACTTAATTATCAACGGTAAACGACATTCAGTGGATGTCGAATCAGATACTCCGCTGCTGTGGGCGCTGCGGGACCACCTCAAGCTGCACGGCACCAAGTACGGCTGCGGTATCGAGCAGTGCGGTGCCTGCACGGTCCATGTCAACGGACGCGCCGTGCGCTCCTGCGGAATTTCCGTGGGCGAAGTCGCAGGTTCAGCCATCACCACCATCGAGGGACTCTCCCCGGACAACAGTCATCCGGCCCAGCAGGCCTGGATCGAGGTGGACGTGCCGCAGTGCGGCTACTGCCAGACAGGCATGATCATGGCCGCCGCCGCCCTGCTGGAGCGCAGCCCCAAGCCCAGCGACCGGGAGATTGACCGGGCGGTGACGAACATCTGTCGCTGCGGAACCTACAACCAGGTACGCGCCGCCATCCACCGCGCCGCACAACTCAAGGAGGGGGCATGAACATCGTCCAACTCAACCGACGCGATTTCATCAAATCGTCCGCGCTCGCGGGGGGCGGACTTGCGCTCGGCCTCTCCGGATTCACAAAACTCGCCCAGGCGGACGCAGGATCGGCCCTGCCGCCCTACCTGCGCATCGCCCCGGACGGGGGCATACACCTCGGCGTGCCCAGCGCCGAGATGGGACAAGGCACCCACACCACGCTGGCCATGCTGCTGGCCGAGGAACTGGAAGTGGAGATGTCCCAGATTCGCCATGTTGAAACTATCCACCATCCGGATTTCAAGCACCCAACTTTCAGGGAGTGGACCAATTCCGCAATCAATTTTCAAATGACGGGTGGCAGTGTTTCGATGCGAGCATGGCACCAGCCCTTCCGCAAGCTGGGGGCGACCGCAAGGGAACTGCTGCGCAGCGCCGCGGCACAGCAATGGAACGTCCCCGTGTCCGAATGCCGTGCGGAGAACGGACGCATCGCGCATTCCGGCACCGGACGCAGCCTGGACTATGGCGAACTGGCGGAGGCCGCCTCGCGGCTCACACCTCCTGAAAATCCGGCGTTGAAAGCTCCGGAACAGTTTAGGCTCCTAGGGAAAGCCATTCCCCGTTGGGACACCCCGGAAAAGGTCAACGGCTCCGCCGTCTTCGGCACGGACGTGGAGCTGCCGGGAATGCTCTACGGCACGGTCAAGCACTGTGCGGTTTGTGGGGGCAAAGTCACAGGCGTTGACGATGCCGGGGCCAAGGCGGTTCCGGGCGTGATCGCCGTCATCCCGCTGGAGGATCAGGCGGTGGTGGTGGCCGACTCCACCTGGGCGGCCATGCAGGGGGCTGAGGCGCTGACACTGCACACCGAAGGAGGCCACAAGGACTTGAGCGACGAGAGCATCTTCCGGCAGTTCCGGGCCGACCTCGCCAAAGCGGGAGTGCCTGTCGCCTATCGAGGTGATCCCGTACCTGCAATGGGCAAGGCTGCTCAGGTGCTGGAACTGGAGTACGAATCCCCAATGCAGGCCCATGCTACCATGGAACCGCTTTGTGCCACCGCCAGCGTGACTACGGAAGGATGCGAGGTCTGGGCTCCCACTCAATCGTCTGATTTTGCCACGATGATGGCTATGGGAGTGACGGAGCTGTCTCCGGAGATGATCAAGGTCCACACCACCTACCTTGGCGGAGGTTTTGGACGAAAAGTGGAGTATGATTTCCTTCTTGCTCCGCTTGTGGCCTCCAAGGTGCTGGGCAGGCCTGTCAAGGTTACGTGGACCCGCGAGGAGGACACACGGCATGACTTCTATCGGCCTCCGTTTTTGGTCAGCATGCGGTTTGGGTTGAACTCCAGGGGAATGCCTGATGGGTTGAACGTCAAACTTGTTGGGCCTGCCGTCAGCCGACGCTGGCAGATGCCGCCTCCTTGGCTTGAAGAAAACGGGTATGACTGGGTGGTTACCATTGGCATGTTTGATGGCTACAACTTGCCAAACCGTACCCCCGATTTGTCGAAGGCTTATGCCATTCCCAACCTTCAGGTGGATTTTGTGCCTTCCGACATTCAAGCCCCCACGGGCGCCTGGCGTTCAATTGGTACCTCTCACAACCTCTTTGCACTTGAGAGCGGTCTCGATGAAGTGGCCCATGCCGGAGACCATGATCCCTTTGAACTTAGAAGAAATCTGCTGAGCCACAACTCAAGAGCATTGGCGGTGCTGGAACGCGCCGCCGAGCTTGCGGGCTGGGGCAAAGTTCCGGAGGGACGCTTTCAGGGCATGGCCTACACGGACTACCTTGAAACGTTTCAGGCGCAGGTGGCCGAGGTTTCGGTGAGCCAGCGCGGCAAGGTCACGGTCCACAAGGTCACTTGCGTGGCGGACTGCGGGCAGGTCTTCAACCCGCACATCGCCAGACAGCAACTGGAGGGCGGCATCCTCTACGGGCTGACCGCTACGCTCAAGGGGGAGATCAACGTGCAGGACGGGAAGATTGTGCAGGGCAACTTCGACGACTACCCGATGCTCAAGCTCAAGGATACGCCGGAGATCAACGTGCATCTCATGCAGAACCACGAGGTGCCGGGCGGGCTGGGCGAGGCCGGAACCCCGCTGATCGGCCCGGCGGTGGCCAACGCGGTCTTTGCCGCCACGGGCAGGCGCGTGCGGCGGCTGCCCATCCGCAGGAAGGATTTGGCCTGATCCAACGGGGCCACGGATCACGCGGATCAACCTCTCACCCCGGCCCTCTCCCCAAGGTAGAGGGAGACTTCTTAACTTCTCTTTCTATAACCCTCTCCCCATGGGAGAGGGTTACCGCTGCCCTCATCCCAGCCCTCTCTCTGTGGGAGAGGGGGGACCGCGATGCCTGAGCGAAGTCTAAGGTGCGGTGGGTGAGGGGATGATATAAACCAACCTCCCTGGATGATCTTCGCTAAGCTCCGCCCGGAATGACAACGAATAATATTGTTTGTTCTGCTTGCCTCCAATTCTTCAATGTATCGATCTTCTTGTATTTCAGAGTGAACTGTTCTATAAAATATCCAGTTTTGTAACCAAACAGCATATTAATTTTATGGACAGCGCCAGGATCATTATAGTCGGGGGAGGGGCCATAGGTCTCAGCACAGCATATCACCTGGGAGCTATGGGTGCATCAGAGGTGCTTGTTCTGGAGCGTCACCAGCTGACCAGCGGCACCTCCTGGCATGCAGCAGGAATAATCGGTCCGCTGCGCGCCACACTGAACTTGACCCGTCTTGCCTCTTATGCCCCGGAACTGTTTAAAAAGCTGGAAGCCGAAACAGGACAGTCCACCGGTTACCAGCAGACAGGCGGTCTCTGGCTGACCACTTCGGAAGAGCGTATGGCAGAACTGCGGCGAATCGCAGCCATGGGACTCTACATGAAAATGAAAGTGGAAATGCTGACTCCTGAAGAAGTTAAACAACATCTTCCAGGCACACGGACTGATGACCTTGCAGGTGGAATGTGGCTGGAGCAGGACGGACAGGCTAATCCGGTGGATGTCTGCATGGCCTATGCAAAAGCGGCCCGGAGTCATGGAGTGAAAATACGTGAAGAAGCAGAGGTGATTTCAGTAAAGCGCTTAAAATCAGGTTTTGATGTCTCTTTGGCAGAAGGTTCTTCTCTGCAATGCGAGATACTGGTTAACTGCGCCGGGGCCTGGGCGCCCAATCTGGGCAGGATGATTGGCGTTCCCGCAGCAAATCAGCCCGTGGAGCACATGTATGTAGTGACCGAACAGACAGTTCTGGTTCCGGAACCGTTCCCCGTCACACGTGACCTTGAGTCCGGGATCTACATCATGGGCAGGGGGGGAAGTCTTGTGCTTGGAGGTTTCGAACCTGAAGCAAAAGTGCTGGATCCGCGAGGTTCAATAATAAGCAGTCCTTTTGTGGAACTACCTGAAGACTGGGAACAGTTTGAACCGTTCATGAATGCCGGACTGAATCGACTGCCCGTTTTTGAAAGGCTGGGAATCCGGCACTTCATGAATGGCCCCGAGAGCTTCACTACGGACACGCTGCAACTGATGGGACCTGTCCCCGGGGTTCCGGGGTACTTAATTGCAGCTGGTTTCAACTCTCTGGGCATAGTGTCTTCGGCGGGGGCCGGCAGGGCAATGGCGGAATGGATTGTTGATGGCAGGCCCTCATTTGACCTTTGGGGGGTAAATGTGGCCAGACTGGATCGGCATCATTCAACACCCGCCGTACTGCGTGACCGCATGCAGGAATCTGTTGCCAACCTGATGGCCATGCACTGGCCTTTCAAACAGCTGCGCACCGCCCGTGGATTAAAACGCACTGTGCTGCATGACTCCCTGTCAAAACAGGGCGCAGTATTCGGGGTTATGGCGGGGTGGGAGCGTCCGCTGTGGTTTGCTCAATCTGAAGATGAAAAAAAACTTGTTCACACATTCGGACCGCAGCCCTGGTGGCCGATAGCAGTGCGTGAAGCTGAGTGCATGACAAACAGCTGCGCGATGTTTGACCTGAGCCCCTTCAGCAAATTTGAAATTGCAGGACCCGGAGCATTGCAGGCAATGCAGATGCTGTCAACAAAGGAGATGGATCTTCCGTTAAACAAGGCTGTTTATACGCTGATGCTCAATTCACATGGAGGCATTGAAATAGAAGCCACTGTGGTGCGCCTGGAAGAAACACGCTTCCGTATCACCACAGGCGCGGCAACGCGTGAAAAGGATTTCGCTTTTCTGCAGGAGGCGATCAAGGGTTTTTCAGCCGGAGTAGTGGATGTAACTTCCGCTGAAGCAGTGCTGGCCTTGAACGGATCGGAGTCCCGCACCCTTCTTCAATCACTGTCTGACACTGATCTTTCTGCCGTAGCATTTCCTTTTGCTGCATCAAGGGAGGTTGACGTGGGCATGACTTTCGCCCGTGTTACTCGACTTTCTTACGCAGGAGAACTGGGCTTCGAAATCTCCTGCACTGTGGAATCAGCCCCTAAGCTCTACCAGAGCCTGCTGGATGCGGATTCTGAAACATCAATGATACATGCCGGAATGTTCTGTCTTGACGGCTGCCGACTGGAGAAAAACTTTGTGCACTGGGGACATGACATCGGCACACACGACAATCCATTGGAAGCAGGGCTTGAATTTGCTGTTGATTCAGGACGCTTTGAAATATTCACAGGTGGAAATATTCTGGCAATGCTGAACAAAAGCGGAATCAGGCGT
>LUMJ01000069.1_pt1 | contig 63193 bp, 54 predicted proteins | sample 729631 | NCBI WGS metagenome assembly LUMJ01 (sample SAMN03860266, study PRJNA289734) | marine metagenome | biome: seawater column; feature: ocean; material: water; isolation source: Red Sea water column Station 22 - depth 500m | place: Saudi Arabia: Red Sea | collected 2011-10-15 | depth 500 m
CACAAAGGTATTGTTTCCGAAAACGACTCCATATAAATCATTTGTTGTGGAAGAAGTTACATTATCAAAAGTAGAACCATTGTCTTCAGATCTCACAATCTTTCCGGTACTACCTACTCCGACGAAGTTGTTGTTTCCAAACAAGATTCCAGATAGATAATTAGAATTGTATTTTACCAGAAAGACGTCTTGTTCTCCTGAGTTGGAATTCCCTGCCAGTCCTGCTTCGGTATATCCTGTCACATAGATGTTGTCTGAGGAATCCACTGTCACTCCGTGCCCATGATCATATGAATTTGTTCCCAACTGTTTTGTCCACTGTTTTGTTCCTGAGGAATCGTACTTCACAAGAAAGATGTCAGAAGAATCCCCCGAACTTGTGTTTCCGTCAAGTCCTCCCTCAGTCCTTCCGGTCACGTAAATGTTGTCCGAAGAGTCCACCGTCACTCCATTACCTTCATCTACTGAAGAGGTTCCCAATTGTTTTGTCCACTGTTTTGTCCCAGAAGAATTGTACTTGACCAGAAAGATGTCATAGCCTCCCGAGTTGGTGTTCCCGTCGAGTCCTCCCTGGGTGTTCCCCGTCACGTAGATGTTGTCTGAGGAATCCACCGTCACTCCAAACCCATTATCATATCCATTAGTCCCCAATTGTCTTGTCCACTGTTTTGTTCCAGAAGAGTTGTACTTGACCAGAAAGGAGTCATCAAACCCCCCATGGGTATTCCCGTCCATTCCAGCACCTATTTTTCCCGTCACGTAGATGTTGTCTGAGGAGTCCACCGTCACTCCTAACCCATACCACTCCCCACCCTTCGTCTCTTCCAGAGGAACCCAACTGTCTTGTCCACTGTTTTGTTCCACTGGAGTCGTACTTGACCAGAAAGAAGTCATAACTCCCAAATCTGGTATTCCCGTCGAGTCCTCTCGTAGTATATCCCGTCACGTAAATGTTGTTGGAGGAGTCCACTGTCACTCCACGCCCAACATCCCATTGATTGGTCCCCATCTGCTGAGTCCACTGTTTTGTTCCTGAGGAATTGTATTTCACAAGAAAGATGTCTTCTACTCCCAAGTGGGTGTTTCCGTCCAGTCCTCCCTCGGTATAACCAGTCACGTAGATGTTGTTTGAAGAGTCAATAGCCACTCCCCGCCCTATGTCAGTCGAAGTGGTTCCCAACTGTTTAGTGAAACTCGTACTATATCCACTTGTAATTGGAGAAGTCACATTGTCCCAAGTTGTTCCATTATCAGTTGACCTTACGATGTTTCCTGAATTACCAACCGCCACGAATCTATCATTTTCGAAAACGACTCCAGAAAGATAATTTATAGTTGGAGAAGTCACACTACTAAAAGATGAACCATTGTCAGTCGATTTCACTATGGTTCCATTATCAAATGATTCCATCATCACCCACTGCCACGAAGATATAGTTCCCAGAGATGATTCCCGAGAGAGACTTTTTTGTTGGAGAAGTTGCATTATCCCAAGTTGTTCCATTGTCAGTAGATCGTATGATTGTTCCTGATTGCCCCACTGCCACGAAAACTCCTGAACCTGATGTGTTTGAGGAAGATGAGGAGGAAGATGAGGAGGTAGTAGTAAACCCACTAGATGTTTCGTACTGACTACTCAAAGCATTCCCTGCAGTATCTTTTACTCCAGTTGTGACTCTAGTTTTGTAAGTTGTTGAAACGGTAAGATTGTCATATGGGTCTAGTGTAAATGTCTTGTTTGAATTTGAACTTAATGGTTCTGAGGACATTCTTACGCAATTACTAAAGTTATCAGAAGAAACCCTTATAGTTCCTGCACAGAATGTGTCGGATGTGCTAGTTGTGACATAACTGGGCTCCATTGCCTCAGAGAAGGTCACTGTGATGTTGTCAGTAATTGATACCGAACTTTGGTTGTCAGTCGGTGAGATTGATGAGACTGTTGGTGCTGTTGAATCAGTAAGTGTTGTAGTGGTGTTATCACTACTGGTGCTTGAGTTGTCAGTTGAAGTAGTACTATTGTTAGAGGATTTATCAGTATCCTCTTCATCACCACCACATGAGATAATGGCGAAACTAAAAAGGGAAATTAGAAAAATGTGTAAAAACCTGCCCATCTTTTCCCTCGATTAGTAACGAAAGAAGAAGGTTTAAAGAATTACATTTCCAACATTTTACAAATAGATTATCGAATCAATCCGATATAATTGCGCATAGTAGACCTTATTTCATGTATGTCAATACTTTTATCCAATTTAGAGGAGGGATTTTACTTGGAGGGTGTCTGACTGTGAAGAATTAGTGATCCTTATCTTAAATGAAACTGACTGAGCTAAAATTGTACCATTACACTTGTACCATTGGTACATTGTACCATTGAAATTAATCCTTTTATTTCAGTGTATTATATAGGGTATTAGGGGGTGGTGGAGACGAGGGGGATCGAACCCCTTACCTCAACGCTGCCAGCGTTGCGCTCTACCAGATGAGCTACGTCCCCATGAGCAGTGACAGGCCTTTCGGCCAGGTTTTTCCAGCTGACACTCCAGTTTAATAACGATAATTTTGGTAAGGAATATCAGGAACTGGAAGGCACGGTGTGGAAATGGTTGTTTTAAGGTGGCGTCCCCAAGGGGAGTCGAACCCCTGTTGCCGCCGTGAAAGGGCGGAGTCCTAGGCCTCTAGACGATGGGGACAAGCAACCCAATATTCTATTATTGATTACATTTTTTGTCAAAATGTTTTTATAAGGATTCAAAAAGTATTTTATTGATTGAGGTGACTCTGAATTTCCATGGCAAGTTTTTCCGGAATTCCCGGAACCTGCAGAATTTCATCCGTAGATGCCTGCTTCAGGCCGGTTAAGCTTCCGAAGTGATTCAGCAGAATTCGCCGGCGCTTGGGGCCGATTCCGGGGACATCATCAATTTTGGAATGCAGAGTATGCTTGCGTTTGAGCTTGCGCTGAAACTCTATGGCGAAGCGGTGCGATTCGTCCCGGATGTTTTGCAGAAAATACAGCACATCAGAATCACGGCGCATGCGGATTTCATTTTTCTGGTTCGGTTTTACCACATATTCATAATCCACATTCTGTCCGCGGCTTCGTCCCCTTTTGCGTTCAGAACGTCCTTTTGCCAGTCCAATCAGGTCAACCTTATTCAAGATTTTAAGTTCTTCCAGCACTTTGGCCGCGATATTTATCTGCCCCTTTCCACCGTCAATCAAGATCAAATCCGGAAGCGTGCCGGCCTCTGCAAGTACGCGGCTATAGCGGCGGGTAAGAACTTCCTTCATGGCCGCAAAATCATCTGAAGCGGAAATGCTGGTGATTTTATATTTGCGGTAATCCTGGTTTGAGGGCGAATTATTTTTCCAGCAAACCATTGAGGCAACCGTCATTGTTCCGGAAAGGTGCGAAATGTCAAAAGCCTCCACCACCGTTGGCAGCCGCTTCAATTTTATTTCGTACTTTACATGCTTGAGGATATCCTTGTTTTTTACGTAACGCCGGCGCTTCTCGGAAAGATTAACCTTGGCGTTGTTGTAGGCCATTGTAACCAATTCCTTTTTTCGGCCTTTTCGTGGACAGACAACATAAACACGATGCCGGGATTTTTTATTCAGCGCCTCCTCAAGCAGTTTTTTGTCCGAATACTCAAAGGGCAGTAGAATTTCACGGGGAACAATTGAACCTTCCGGCATGTAAATCCGGTGCAGCGCCTGTCCCAGCAGATTGTCATCTGATGCTTCATTGCTGTCCTCAAAAAAGAAAAAATCTGTCCCCAGCAGCCTGCCGTTGCGGATGAACAAAACCTGCACTCCTGTGGAATCGGATTCACGGAAAAGATTGAATACATCCTGATCCTTGCCCTGCACCTCAAGCACCATCTGTCTTTCAAAAATGCGGCGCGTGGCCTGAATCTGATCGCGGTACTGCGCTGATTTTTCGAATTCAAGTTTTTCAGAGGACTGTTTCATTTTCTGCTCAAGTTCCTTCAGCAGTTCCTTGTCGTGTCCCTTGAGGAACAACCTGACCTGCCGCACAATTTTGGCGTATTCTTCCACGGGGACAACACCCCTGCAAGGAGCAAGACAGCGTTTCATCTGGAAGTTCAGGCAGGGCCGGTAAGTCCTTGTGCCGTCCAGTTTCATTTTGCTGGTACGCAGCGGGAAAGATGTCATCACCGCTTTCAGAACCTGTCTTGCGTCCTTCACTGAAGGATACGGACCATAATACTCAGATTTGGCGTCGATCTTTTCGCGCACCAGCATCAGGCGCGGATACATTTCTCCAACAGTCAGTTTGCAGTACGGATATGATTTCCCGTCTTTCATATCCACGTTATAGCGCGGATGATGCCTCTTGATCAGCTGCTCCTCAAGAATCAGCGCCTCTGCTTCGGTGTCTGTGACAATCAGGGAAAAATCATGAATGCGGGAGGTCATCAGCCTGATCCGCAAATTGTGCTTGGCGGAACTGTTGAAATAGGAACGGACGCGGTTGCGGATGGATTTTGATTTACCGATATAGAGGATGCTGTCCTGATCATCCTTGAAAAGATAAACTCCTGGCTGGTTTGGCAGGTGGGAGAGTTTTTCTCGTGCCGGAGAAATGGCTCCGCCACTTTTTCCGGAATGGCGGGTTTCATTACTCATGAAATTACTGCTTCAGGTCTTCTATTGTTTCCGGAACTTTTTTTACAAATCCGGCCATTGATCCGTAGGGGCCGATGTCCATTTTCAAAGCCTGCTGGATGACCACGGTAGGTGTTCCGGACACGCCGTAAATTGCCGCTTTCCTTTCGCCGTCCCTGATCTGCCGGTTGACCCATTTACTGTTTTTTTCTTTCTGGAATTCCTTGCTGATTCCCAGTGAGCGCGCAAGGTAGTTGGTGATTCCGGGGTCAAATACATTCACTCCGTGGATGAAGCTGGCCTTGAAAAGTTCATCCTTGATCAAATCGCCCTTGCCGATTTTTTTTGCTACATAATACAGACGCAGTGGGGAATCATCCTGTCCGCGGAACACAATGGGAATATCAATGAATTCGACTTTGTCGGCCATTTTCTTGCGAAAGTCTTTTGAGGCCTTATGCAGATTGTTGCAGTGGGGACAGCCGAAATTCATGAATTCCTCAAACACAACTTTGTTTACACTGTTCGCCGCGGGTGTTTTACCAACCAGCTTGTAATGACCGCGGATGGTTCCTTTTGCATTCAGTGAAAATGAAAAAACGAGTACGAGGATCAGTAGTAATAATTTTGAGGTAATTTTTCTCATCCAGGGGGTGTGCCCGTAAAACGTGTTGCTAAACAGAGCGTTGTCTGGATCCCAGAACAAGTCCGGGATGACATTGTGTTTTATCCCCGATCAAGTCGAAGATGATAAAAGTGTTTTAAAACACTCCCGTAAAAACGTTGTCATTCTCGCGCACGCGGGAATCCATGAATGTGCTCGCGAATCCTGTTTCCATACAGAGCGTTGTCTGGATCCCGGATCAAGTCCGGGATAACATTGTGATTTTCCCCGGTCAATCTGGTGATTACAACGTTGCAGCAATTTTGACTTAATCACCGAATCAGCATTTATTATAAATCACCCCACAAAAACTGCAATATGGAGACAGCGCTGACCGCGGCAGTTTCTGATCTGAGAATCCTGGGGCCAAGGTAAACCCGGCGAAATCCTGATGAAATCCTCCTTCCGGACCAATCAGCAGACGATGATGTTTTATTAAATCATCTCCGGATTTGCCGAGCTTTTTCCATGAAACAGCATCAGCTTCCTCCGGTGAGAGCACCCATGAGTTTGGGCATTCCGGAAGTGTCTCAAGCGCTGCTGCTAAATCCGGATGTATTTGTATTTCAGGTGGATGCTGCCTTCCGCATTGTTTTGAGGCCTCTAAAACAATGCGCTGCCAGCGCGTGAGATGGTGCTCCTGTTGGGAGGTGCGGAATGAATTTGGAGAAAAAGCGCCATAAAATAAATCAAGCCGGCTCACACCAAGTTCAGTGGTTTTCTGCAGAATGAAATCCATTGCCTTTTGTTTGGGCAGCGCCTGAAGAATTTCCAGGCGCAGTGAAGAAGGAGCAGGGATCGCTGCAGATTTTTGCGGGACAAAAATCAGGGCGTTGCGATCAAAACTTTTCAACAATGCATCAAAACGCTGACCTTTCTGATCCTGAATCAGGAAGCAGTCTCCGGGACGAAGACGGCGGGATTTGATGATATGACGGGATTCTTCACCTTTGAGTTCGTACTGCTGGCCGGGATTCAGTACTCCATCAAAAATGAAATACGACATGTTTTGTGATCAGGAATACTTGAAAGTCAGCTTATCTTTTTTCAGACCAATGCTGACCTCGCCTCCACTTTCCAGTTTTCCAAACAAAACTTCATCTGCCAGCACCGTTTCAATTTCACGCTGAATTGTGCGGGCCATCGGCCTTGCTCCAAAAATCGGATCATAGCCTTTTTTGGCCAGCCAGCTTTTGGCGGAGTCAGTCACATTTATGATCACTTTCTGCTGCTGCAGTTTGACCTCCAGCTCTACAAGCATTTTCTCCACAACCATCAAAACGACCTCTTCCGGAAGTCCGGCAAAAGTGATGATGCTGTCAAGGCGGTTGCGGAATTCCGGACTGAAGGTTTTTTCGATTGCTTTCTTTGAAGGAGCTTTGGGAGTGCTTTCGCCAAATCCGATGGTGGCGGAACTCATTTCCTTGGCACCGACATTTGAAGTCATGATCAGCACAACATTGCGGAAATCAGCCTCACGTCCGTTATTGTCTGTCAGTGTGGCGTGATCCATCACCTGCAACAGGATGTTGAAAATATCCGGATGCGCTTTTTCAATTTCATCAAGCAAAACCACGCAATGCGGATTTTTACGCACCGCGTCAGTCAGCAGTCCGCCCTGGTCAAATCCCACATATCCCGGAGGCGCGCCAATCAGTCGGGAAACGGTGTGCTTCTCCATGTACTCGCTCATGTCGAATCGTTTGAAGCCGATTCCCATGATGAAGGCCAGCTGTTTTGCCAGCTCTGTTTTCCCAACTCCGGTGGGGCCGGTAAACAGGAAAGAGCCGATTGGATGATCCGGTGTGTGCAATCCGGCGCGGGAGCGTTTGATTGACTGCACCAGTGTGCTGATTGCTTTTTCCTGACCGAATACCTGCAGCGTCAGTTCTTTTTCCAGCTCACGCAGTTTATCCTTATCAGTGGTATTCATACGCTCCACCGGAACTCTGGCAATGCTGGCAATCACCTTTTCAACATCCGGAACACCTACAGTTTTCCGCTTTGATCCCGTACGCAGCCTGACCAGTGAACCAGCCTCGTCAATCACATCAATTGCCTTATCGGGCAGGAAACGTTCATTGATGTATTTTTCTGAAAGTTCCGCGGCAGTTTTCAGTGAACCGCTTGTGTAGCGCAGCTGGTGATGCTTTTCGTAGCGTGACTTCAAACCCTTGAGGATTTTTATTGTTTCCTGCAGTGTCGGTTCAGTGATGTCTATTTTCTGGAAACGGCGTGAAAGCGCGCGGTCTTTTTCAAAGATCTTTTTGTATTCATCATAAGTTGTGGAGCCGATGCAGCGAATGTCACCCTTGGCAAGGGCTGGTTTAAGCAGGTTTGAAATGTCCATCGAACCACCGCTGGTGGCGCCTGCGCCAATGATGGTGTGGATTTCATCAATGAACAGGATTGTGCCTGGTTTCTTTTCCAGCGATTTCAGCACTGCCTTTATACGCTGTTCGAAGTCACCACGGAACTTGGTGCCGGCCAGCAATGCGCCGATATCAAGCGCGTACACTTCTGTTTCCAGCAGCATTTCCGGGACGTCTCCATTAACAATCTGCAGGGCAAGTCCTTCTGCCACAGCTGTTTTGCCTACTCCGGGATCACCCACATAAATAGGATTGTTCTTGCGCCGCCTGCACAAAATCTGCATTGTGCGGTTGATTTCATTTTCACGTCCAATCAGCGGATCAATGCGTTTTTCCTGGGCCTGCTGACTCAGGTTTTGTGTGTACAGCTTGAGTGGATTCTGTTCAATACGGGAGTGTTCACCATCTTCATCCTCTTCTTCTTCATGTCCGTCATAATCATGTCCGTCGCCTTCCTCATCTTCCACCGGCACCTTGGCAATGCCATGTGAAATATAATTCAGCAGATCAAGACGCGTGATGTCCTGCTTCTGCAGGAAATAGGAGGCGTAAGACTGTGATTCACGGTGAATTGCCACCAGCACATCGCCCACATCGGCGGATGCTTTTCCGGAACTGTTTACATGCATCATTGCCAGATGCAGTACGCGCTGTACCGAACGTGTCTGGCGCGGAAGCTTGTTTTCATCAACTTCTTCCTGCTGAGAAAAGAAGTCCTCCAGATCCTGCTTGATCATGTTTGTGTCGCCTCCGCAGCTGCGGATAACATTAAGTCCGGCATCATTATGCAGCAGCGCGTAGAGAATGTGTTCAACACACAGATATTCATGGCGGCGGTCAATGGCCTCACTTTGGGCCGCCATCAAACACATTTCCAGATCTTTTGTAAACATAACCGAGACTCAGTTTTCTTCCATTGTTGCCAGCAGTGGAAATTCATATTGCTCCGCCAGACTATGCACTGTTTCCACTTTGGTTTCTGCCACCTCGTAACTGAACGATCCGCATATCCCGATCCCGTTATTATGTACATGCAGCATGATCCTCGTTGCTTCACTCAGGCTTTTACTGAACACTGTTTCCAGCACAAAAACTACAAACTCCATTGTGGTATAATTGTCATTATGCAGCAGTACTTTGTAACTTTGCGGAGGTTTAAGCTTTTTCCGTGATTTCGCCTTAACCTGTTCATCATAATCAATATCACTCATGATTCTTCTCCGTTGAACAAGCTCTATGGATCAAACAAAATCGGTTCAGGGCTATTGTATCCTACAAATTACTATTAACTCAGCTATGTGCTTCAGGTTAATGCTTACTTGCTGAATTACTACACAGATGTCATTCCCGCGAAAGCGGGAATCCATTATTCTATACACCTACATGTTCCTGGATTCCAGCTTTCGCGGGAATGATACATGAGGTTGTTAGTTTGATTTTTAACGTTTTTATCTACTTAGTCAATTCGTTTTTGCAAAACTTTATTCTAACTTGCCTTCACTCTTTCTTCCTGCACGGAATCAGCATCTTTCAAAAAGACACGGCTGCGCGGCGGGATGCTGTGCGTCAGCCAGACATTACCTCCTACAATTGAACCTTCTCCAACCACCACATTACCCAGTATTGTAGCGCCTGCATATACTATCACATTGTTTTCAATTGTAGGATGCCGTTTCAGGTCAGGGTTAGCCAGTGAGTGCTGCGGACTCAGCGCGCCTAATGTCACACCTTGATAAAGACGCACCTGATCCTTGATGACGGCGGTTTCGCCGATTACAATTCCGGTGCCGTGATCAATCATCAGGCCCCTGCCGATTGATACTCCCGGATGAATGTCAATTCCGGTTTTTGAGTGTATGTGTTCAGTCATGATTCGAGGGATCAGCGGTACGCCTCTCTGGTGCAAAAAATGCGCAATTCTGTACACGCTTACCGCCTGAAGTCCCGGATAGGCAAGCACAATTTCGCGTTTGCTTACGGAAGCAGGATCGCCGCGAAGAATTGCATCTACATCCTCTGACAGAATTTCACGCAGTTCCGGAATGTATTCCAGTAATTCAAAAGCAATGTTTTCAACCTGAGCTCCAAATTCCGGTTTCTCCTGACAGCGCTCTCCTTCCAGAGAAGCCTTCCAGCAAAGCACAAGTTCAATGGCTTCCTTTAGACGATAGAAAATAGAAACAGTCTGCTGGCCGACAAGATGGGGCAAGTTGAGATTATCAAAGGACTCCTGCCGGATCAATCCCGGAAACAGCAGCACCTGTATGTCTTCGGTTAAGGTGACAATGTTTTCCTTTGCCGGAATATCCATAGTGCCGATATGTTCTATATCCGGATGTTCGTTATATGAGACCATCAATGCATCGATGGCTTTTTGCAGCCTTTTTCCTTGTTCTTTAGACATCTTTTGTTTCCTTGTTTTCCAGTTATTTGTCCGGAACCATTTGATTGAAGTATAAAATGATCCGGGATTGAGTTGCTATAAACTTACTGATATGCTTTCAAACATATCCCATAATACAGTGCTTAAGTCAAATGCAAAACTATAAAAAAGAATTTGCTAAATTCCTTGTACGCGCCGAGGCGCTTCAATTTGGGGAGTTCACACTGAAAAGCGGACGTGTCTCGCCATACTTTTTCAACTCCTCAAAATTTAACACCGGTCCTCTGATTGAGGAACTTGGTCAATACTATGCTTCCGCTATCAAGCAGAATCTTCCGGACTGCAGTCTGGTTTTTGGACCCGCCTACAAGGGAATTCCTTTATGTGTGACAGCGGCGGCAGCGCTTTCAAAAATACTGAACCGGAATATTGGTTATTTCTTTAATCGTAAAGAAACAAAAACACACGGTGATCAGGGAACCCTTGTGGGGCAGCTGCCACTGCAGGATGACAAAGTAGTCATGGTTGATGACGTCATCACAGATGGATTAACCAAGATCGAGTCTGTCTCACTGATTCGCGAAATCTGCCAGGTCGAATTTTCCGGAGTGCTGGTGTCGCTTGACCGGATGGAAAGCAATTCCCAGGGCAGTGACGCGATTGCTGAATTTCAGCAAAAAACAGGTGTTCCTGTCTGGTCAATCATCACGATCCGTGAAGTTTGTGACTACCTGAAAAACAGAGTTGTGAACGGAACAGTCGCGCTTGATGAACCCACTTTTCTGAAAATTGACCATTATCTCAAAGAGCACAGTATCCGCTAAATGTGAATAGTAAAAACCGGGAATGAAAAACAAGGTCGTTATTTTGACTTATTACGACTTCATAAAAATAAAGGTGACATTTCTTCAAGCTGAACTGTTTTTATAACACAATCATGCAAAAAGCACAAGAATCTAAACGAAGCATTCAGCGCGCGAAGGTTTCGTGGGAGCAGTCCAAAGAGGATCTGGAGATGGCCAAATCGATGATAAAAACAAATCCGGACACCAGTTGTCTGCTGAGCAGTCAGGCGGCAATCAATGCTTTCAGTTCAATCCTGCAGGCGCACGGTCATTTTCAGCTGCCGGCTTACTCTTCCATGGAAATGCTCAATCACTGCAGTCCTGTTGCTCCTCAGGTTGAGCAGACACGTTCTCAATGTGCTGTGCTTGACAGCGCCTTAAATCGTGATTTGCTGGGACACACCACTCCAAAAAATATTCAGTTCACTCCGGCTTTTGCCAGGACTTCTTATGAGGCAAGCAGGAATATTTTAAAAATTATCAAAACATACTGGCAGGAAAACAAGCAGCTTTTTTTGCGTCTTGATTGATTATGTTGAATGAAATAATGCGCGGTCTTGCTGATCACCAGCCGCTGAAAAACACACAAATGCGGAAACATGCCTCAGTGTTGATCCCATTGCTGGAATGTGAAGGAGGGCTGCATGTTATGCTTACACAGCGTTCCAGAGAAATGCGTTCACACCCCGGACAGGTTTCGTTTCCAGGCGGGAAGCAGGACATCGATGACGCTGATTCTCTGCATACGGCACTCCGTGAAACTCAGGAAGAAATTGGGCTGCATCCGGAAAAAGTGGAAATTATCGGTTCGCTGGATCAAATTCTCTCACTGCATTATTATCTGGTTACACCGTTTGTCGGGCTTATTCAGGACGATTTTGTAGCTGTGCCCAATTCTGATGAAATTGAGTCTGTGTTCAAGGTGCCCCTTGCCTTTTTTATGAAAAGTGACAATCACTGGTCAGAGGAAAAGAAAACAACTTCGTCCATTATGCTGGTGCATCATTTTGAGTATCAGGGCTTTGACATCTGGGGCCTGACGGCCAAATTGATTTTACGGCTGCTGGAGGTCGGACTGGGGCATGTTCCGGATTTTCCGGTGCATCATCCGGATTCTCCAACCTGGATGGAACGCACACTGGAATACTGCGGGGAAGAACTTGTTTTTGAATCAGAACCTCTCAGCCATCCTGAACAAAGGAAGGTACATCGATAAAAGAAATCCCAATATTCCGGCTGCGATCACAATCATCAAAACCGGCTCAATCAGTGTATTGATCCAGGACAGAATTTTTTTCAGTGATTCCTGGTTTTGCATGCCGATACGCGCAAAACTCGAAGGCAGGTGACCGCTTGATTCGCCCAGCGCCACCAGTTTTACAAACATCGGGGAAAAAAACGTAACCATCGCATAAGCTTCGTGCAGCGGGATTCCGGAATCAACTGCTTCCCTTACCGGACTAATTCTCCTTCGCAGCAGACGGGGAAGCATCTCTTCTGCCAGCACCAGGGCCTCCTGCAGGTGAACTCCTGTGCTGAGCATGATTTCCATTCCCCTGCTGTAAAACAGCAGCCGAACCTTTTCCTGCAGGTGCCGGCCTCCCGGGATCAGATTCAGCAGCCAATGCCATCCCATTGTTCTGTAAACAGCATAAATAATTGCTGTGAACAGCAGCGTTCCGAGAATCCAGCCTGTCGGATTGAAGCGCAATGAGTCGCTTAAATCCATCAGCAGCCTGGTCATCCAGAACAAATCTTCTCCCAGTCCCACGTACATGCGCTTGAACATCGGTACAATAAAAACAATACTTCCCAATGACAGGCTTATGAAAATAAAGAAAATCACCAGAGGGTAATTCAACAGCCGTTTCTGTTCCTGAATGATTGTTTCCTGAAACTGGTAAAATTCAAGCAGCATACCCATAACATCAGTCAGCTTTCCTGAGCTTTCTGCCACTTCAATCATTTTTCCCAAAATAGACGGGAAGGCCTGATAACGCTGCAAGGCCGCATTCAAAGATAGACCGCTCCGCAAATCATGACGCGCACGGCAGAGCAGAAAGCACAAAACACGGTCCTTTTGCTCCTGTATGGCGAAACTGAAGGCGTCATCCAGTTCTACTCCGGATTTCAGAAGTCGGTGCAGCTGCAGCAGAAATTCTGTGACCTCGCTGTTGCTTAAAACTTTGTTCAGACTGGACTGCTGGATTTTCCAGAAGCGAACCCTGAAAAAACCCTCTTGCTGCAGATGCTCTCTGGCTTCAGTCTGATTAGGCGATTCCAATGCGCCTTCATGAGGATTTCCGTGCTTATCGCTTCCTTCCCAGTAAAAGTGTGCCATCTCTGTATTTGTGTAAGGAACTCTTGACTCAAGAGTTCGCATAAGATACTGATTTTATTGTCTATGGTTTGTCATCTCGACCGAAGAGAGAGATCTTATATAGTGCTGATATTGTACAAGATCCCTCACAAACATCCGGGATGACACGACAAAACTCGTGACTGATGAGTAAGGAGATTGAACTTCAAGCATGTCATATACACCTTTAAATTTTTGCTTACAAGACTAAAGTACCGAAAATACAATTTTTGTTAATCAAGAAAACTTCTTTGTCCCAAGATGGAAAATGATTAAGAAAGAAAAACTAAAATGCAGAAATAACTTGCATTGAAGTTAATGCAAATGTACGTTTGTAGTTTGTTGAATGAGGGATTCTTTCAGACTGTTCTGGAAACTGCCGGTATTTTCTGGAAGAATCATGGTCGTGAAACGGTAGTTATTCCGTTTTCACTGGATAATCATTAAAAGGAGTAACATGAAAAAAATTGTTCTTACCATATCTGCGTTTTTAACAATGACCTCTTATGTTTTTGCTGCAGATTCTGCCGGGAACAGGGCTGATAGCATTATTATGTTAGCTGTCTCCGGCGGTATACATCCGGCGAGCATTGTCGCCCCGCCTGCAAGGCTGGGCGTGTTTTTAGGTTCAGACTGGATGCTGGGACTTGATTCGGGGAGTGCCAATTATTCTTCATCATCCGGAGGTTCTAAAGGTACAGCTACCTATACCAACCAGGGTCTGATTGCAAGATATTTCATTGGAAACTCTTTTAATGTGCTGGCCGGATACCACATGAGAAATTATGACGCAACAGTAACATCAACGGACAGTTCCGGATCTGCAACACTGAACCTAAAAGCCAACGCGAATGTAGCAACCTTGACTATAGCAAATCACTGGTTAATGGACTGGGGATTATGGATTGGATATGACTGGCTTTTATTAGGTAACGCTCTGAGTACAAAATCTGAAGCAACAGTCACTACTTCAGGATCAATTGGTGATATTAATAAAGCAAAAAAGGATTCTGAGGCATTAGGTGATCTGGTAAATGCTGTTTCTGCTTCAAGCGGAGTTCTGGTGCTTTCCGTAGGCTTCGCGTTTTGAATATTTCTTAAATCACACCAAAGCACAGTAATTGCATACATAGTCCAGCCAAAATCATGATGTCCTCTGGATTTCTTTCCTGAGGGCATCATTACTCACTTAATCTGCTGCAGCAGATAAAATATTTCATAGGAAGATAGAGGCATCCAATCATGGACAGGAGGATTCTTTTTTACAGAAAACTGTGCATTCTGTGCCTTTCGTTTTTATTTTACGGAAGTCTTTCATTTGCACAGGATGTAGGCGGTTTGGCAGGTGGTTCAGCAACAAACAGGTTGAATCAGACAGTCAGGATAGGCGTAAAAACCGGACTCATAAAATGGAAATCTCATTTAATGTACTCCACAACAAGTCCATATCAGATTGAACTGCCCGGTGAAGTCTGGACGATCGGATACGCCCAGGGCACCGGGAAGTATGATTATTCTTACACCGATTACAGCGAATCAACAGGCTATTCAACAAGATCTCAAACCATCAACTTCAGCACTACTGAGTTCAATGGAAGATTCTACGTAGGCAATTCATTCAATATCCCGTTTGCTTATGCCATTTATGAAATTACTTATCCGGACTGGGTTTATTCAGGTGTCAGTTATGACATTGAGTATTCAATTACGCAGTTTAACTACGGAATTGGCAACGAATGGACAGCTGACTGGGGGGGATACTTTGGAATTGACTGGTACCTGACAGGCAGTAAGCTGAGTGACAAAATAACAGTCACCCATAAGTCCGGCACAGAAACTTCGGCGACATCGGCTGCGGCAAATAAAACAGCAACTGATATCAAAGCCTTCACCGGAATGTTTGTAGTAACCTACGGCTTTGGCTTCTGAGAGTTGCAGCAGATTCCTCTATTTGCAAGGTCTTCTTTAGTATTCAAAACTTTTCCAGAATTTTTTCTGACCATTCCGGAGGAAAGACAGAGCTCCGGACTTCTGTTAAAATTGACTCAATAGTCTCCGAATCATCCACCGGAAGCAGGACACGCACCCCTTTATGAAAGCCTATTCCTTTCGGAACTTCAGTGGCACGGTTTGTCCGGCTGTAATGAACCCCCTTCCCGGCGATCCATTCGATTACTAACTCACCAAACAGCAGCTGAATCTGCCGGATGTTATCCTTTGTATCAATCCAGAGAAAACCATGCGCGTCTATTCGATTTTCACACTCCAATGTCAGCTGGTATAAGCCGTCCACCAGTTCCTCTGATTTTTTGGTACTGATCACATAAAATTGACATCCTTTAGTCATTCGATGCTCCGTGTCTTGTCTTTTTTAATGATTTCACTGATCATGCAGTTATAACATTGAATTTACCGCAGAATTTGCATCAAGATCTAATCAGCATTAGAGAATACAAGTTGATCCGCCATATCTGTAACATTTATAATCATCTACATTCATGAGTCTTATACGCGTATTAATCAACGGCTCCAAAGGCCGGATGGGGCTGGAGTCCGTGAAGGCTGTCAGCGAGGATCCCGAGCTGGAGCTGGTGGCCCAGACTGATCTGGACGACAACCTCTCAGAAACTATCAAACATACAAACGCTCAGGTTGTTATTGACTTCACCACCGCGGCGGTTGTGATGAAAAACGCCACAGAAATAATCAAATCCGGTGCGAGACCTGTGATCGGCACCAGCGGACTGCTTCCGGAACAGGTCTCAGAACTTCAGTCGCTTTGTGAAAAACATCAGAACGGCGGAGTAATCGCTCCAAATTTCGCCATCGGCGCTGTGTTGATGATGAAGTACGCTCAAGATGCCGCCAGATATTTTCCAAACGCGGAAGTGATTGAACTGCATCATGACCGTAAAGCAGACGCACCATCCGGAACCGCGGTCAAAACTGCGAATCTGCTGGCTGAATCAAGGAATTCTGTTCCTGGCAAAATAGACGAAAAAGAAATTCTTACGGGTGCACGAGGTGCCAACGCGGAAGATATTCGTATCCACTCAGTCAGGCTTCCTGGACTTGTCGCGCATCAGGAAGTGATTTTCGGAGGACAAAGCCAGACTCTGAAAATCAGGCATGATTCAATTCACCGCGACTCATTTATGCCCGGAGTCTGCCTTGCCTGCAAAAAAGTCATTCATCTGAAAGAACTGGTGTATGGACTGGAGCACCTGCTCTGATTCACTGTTTTTCTTCTACCGCGTGTTTCCTGCCCCGTGGATGAAGCTCATGATATACCTTGACAAAATCAGGCCGGTTTACATGCGCGTACTGCAGGGTTGCGTCCAGACTGACGTAACCGAACAATTCCTTTATATCAGACAGGTCAATCCCGTTCTGCAGCAAATGCACGGCAAATGAGTGCCGCAGAATTCTGGGATTGATGCAGCTGCTTATGCCGCAGCGCTGCGCGTGTTTTTTAATCATTGCCCAGAATCCAACCCTTGTCATGCGTGTGCCGTTGCGTCCCGGAAACAGACATGAATCATCCGGATTCAGCAGACGGTTCTCCCTGGCCTGCTCAAGATAATTCCGCAGCACTTCCACAGCTTTTGTGGTAATAGGCACCATCCTTTCACGCTTGGAACGAACCTTTAAAAATTCCAGATCCAGAAACAGGTCCTCAACATCCAGTCCAAGCAGTTCATTAACTTTAAGCCCACTGGAATAAAGCAGTTCCAGCATTGCCCTGTCCCGCAAACCCAGATAATGATCCAAGGACGGGGACTCCAGCAATGCCACAACTTCTGGCGGCGAAAGTATTTCCGGCGCTTCAGGCAACACTTCCGGAAAACGCAGCTGATGTGCGGGACTAATTTTGATCAGACCGCTTAATTCAAGATGGTCAAGAAAGAGTTTAAGTGATGAAATGTGCCGTGCCAGTGTTCGCGGTTTATAGGATTGGCGCAGGTTATTAAGGTAGGATTCAAGATCTTCCGGACTTAGTTTGCGGATTTTTTCCAGCAGTTCCTGGCTGTCGTAATTATCCTCGTCTGTTTCCAGCCACTGTAAAAATTTACGCAGATCAAGGCGGTGACTCTGAATGCTGTTTGGCGCGTATTTTTTATTGCGCAGTGTGTCCAGAAACTCTGTAACCAGAGGCTTCATTTTAAATCAACTGGTCCAGTGGAATGAATGAAGAATGACTTGATGTATCTATCGTATGCACTGAGAGTGTGGAGAAGCCCGCAATGCCGTGTGTAAAAATGGGGCTTTTGTTACCTTGGCTCAACAAGGTGGAGTAATGTAGTAAAAGGTTCAGGCTTCCTGCTCAGTCAGGCATGCGCACCCCTTTCAGTGACGAACTCCTTTCAGATTATATCAGGTAGCAAAAGTTTTACAGCACGAACACCGCAGACTCCTTTCATAAGCAGATAAAATTTTTTCAGTTTAAAATAACTTAAACAGAATATTTTGATTTTTTCAAACCTGACAATATATCAGCTAACACAAAAAAACAAACTATCTGTAAATAGCAAGTTCCGATTTGCCTTGGTTCCTTTGTATTATTTGACTTCCAGAACTTTATCCAGTCGATAACATAAAGAATCCAGATCATCTTCAATACCATCGTACTTTGAAACTCTTTTTTGGAGAGTCAGCAGTTTGTCAGCTAAATTCAAAGCAACAAGCAAAGCAATGCTTGATGGTCCAAAAGCTTCAGTTTGCTCTGATACTTCCTTGATCTGGGAATCAAGGAATTTCTCCACTTCACGCACATGTTCTTCACCATGCGGGCTGGAAATAGAGAAACGGTTGCCGCTGATATTGATCTGGTATTGTCTGCTTTCCTCTTCCGGCACTATAACTCCTTTGTCACTGACTGTTCTGTTTTCATCCGTCTAATGGCTGAATACCGGTAACATTTTGCTAGACGTGCATCCTTTGTACCTGATGCTAAAATAAATGGAATGTGCTAAAGTTGTAAAACAATTATATTTTATAAAATAGTTTCTAACAGGTTTTTTTTCAGAATGCAAACTGATTATTCCATAACTAGAAAAATTAATCCCATTTTGTTTTGAAAGCCGATTATGAATACTCCACGTTTGAGTAAATTTAGCAAGGAGTCAAGACAGGAATTTGGAGCGCTCCTTTTGCTGGATCATTTAATGAGTTATGAAATGCTTCAAGTTCAAAAAAAAGAAATTAATGAAATAGTCGATCAACTTGAAATGGATGTGACTGAACTGAAAAAAATCTTTTTTCGTTCAGATGAACAGGAACAGGAACTGGATTACCTTGAAAACGAACTGAGAGAAGCAGAAGAGGTGCTTACGAATGTGGAAGAAGAGATTGAAGAAAATCGGCATTGCCGCCTGAATATTGCTCTTGCTGAAACTGATGACGAGGGTCTGGAGCCTTTGCTGAAATATATGGAGGGGCGGGGTACCTTGACTGTAAGTGAAGATAATTATTATATCCCCACAGATAAAGGACATGATGTGTACCAGCAGCTGGTACAGCAGCTTGAGGCTTACGTTACACATTTTGAGGTCTATGCCTATGTGGATCTTGATCAGGGTATTTTCGGTGACGCTGAAACGGATTTGCTTGAAGGTGATAAATGGTCTGATTTGCGTGTGGCGGTGGCCGAGCACAAGGGCATTGATCCATACAGGGTTGTTTTCCTGGCAATGCTGAGCGCGGAGACATTCTATGAAAATCCGGACTGGAAATTTGATTTATGCATGGGAACGCTTTTTGATGAAATGGATCAGATTGTACAGGACCAGCTGCATGTGGATGATCTGGGTTACAGTGACAGTGAGGGTACGATTTCAGGAGATGATGTTGTTCGGGATGTTATTCAGCAGGGCAGCCAAATTGCCGCGGAAAGACGCCAGATGGAACAGCAGCTGGGAGAGAAAAAACTTGTAGATAAAACTCCGGATGAGCAAGTCATCACAACAACCTATTTCTGGTAAACAAAATTTTCCTGCCGCAGGCGGTAAAATGGAAGCTCCTGAAACACTGGGCAAATTTCGGGATACTCCGGATATCAACTGGTATCCCGGCCACATGCTCAAGGCCAGAAGAGAATTGGCTGCCCAGCTCAAGCGTGTTGATGTGGTGCTGGAACTGCGGGACGCCAGAATTCCTGTTTCATCAATAAATCAGGATTTTGAGGAACTGCTGGGACATAAAAGGCGCATTTTGCTTTTCAACAAAACTGCTCTGGCAGACCAGGAAGTCACAAGGATATGGGAAGAATGTTTCCGAAAACAGGAAACTCCGTTCCTGTTTATTGATGCAATAAAGAAGAGTCACCTTCAAAAAATATTGCCTCTTTCCCGTAAAATAATGCGGGAAAAATGGACATCGTTCCAGAAACGCGGTATTCGTCCTCCTTCCCTGAAGCTGCTGATCAGCGGTATTCCGAATGTCGGCAAATCCAGTTTGATCAACAGGCTTTCGGGACGAAAGGCAGCAGAAACAGGGCCTGCACCGGGAGTAACGAAACACCAGGACTGGATCAAGCTGGGAAAGGATGTTGAACTTCTTGACACACCGGGAATACTGTGGCCAAAAATAGAGGATCGTGAAACCGGGTTGCGGCTGGCAATTACCGGCGCAATTAAAGACTCAATAGTCGGCACTTCGCTGTTGAGCATTTATTTAATTGGCAAATTAAAGCAAAAATTGCCTGAGAAATTAAAGCAGTGCTATCATTTGTCTCCTGAAGACCTTTTTTTGATGCCTGAAGATATACTGGAGAAAATCGCGGAAAAACGAGGCTGTCTGAAAAGCGGTGGTGTGATTGATCATCCACGCGTGGAGAATTTAGTACTTAAAGATTTCAGGCAGGGAAAATTGGGACGCATGAGTTTTGACCATCCGGATCAAGTTTAATAAGCAGGATTTTTTGTAGAATTGCTTTAGTCTCCCCTCACCCCGACCCTCTCCCCTGGGGAGAGGGAATACCGCTGCCCCTTATCCCTTAATGTCGCTGCCAAGCCGGCGTTGTACTTCAAACTCCAGCATTCGGTAAACAGGGTCCGCACGCAAAAGTCTTATTTCCAGACGCTGGCCTGCCTGCAGAGTTCTGTTCGTTCGTCTGCCATGCAGGCTGAGTGCTGTTTCATCGTAAGAATAGAAATCATCAGGTATCGATTCTAACGGCAGGAACCATTGAAAACCATGCGGTTCAAGATTGATCTTAAATCCCTGGCTTTCAACCGAAGTCACTGTTGCCTGAAAAGTCTGTCCTGTGTGCGGAGCCAGAAAATCCACTTTCATCAGATCAATGCTTTGTCGCTCAGCTTTTTCCGCACGCCGCTCCTGTTGAGAACACATTTCGGCAATTTCGCTGTTTACTGCCTGATGCGCCCGACTATTTGATTTTTTGTCTGAAGCGTGATCCTGTTGAAGATTTTCTTTTATTGCACGATGCACCAGCAGGTCGGGATATCTGCGGATTGGTGATGTGAAATGCGCATAGTATTTTGCCGCAAGTCCGAAGTGCCCCTTGTTTGAAGTCTGATAATCAGCAAGAGCCATTGCCCGCAGCAAAAGCACCTGCAGCTGTTCAAATTGCGGCAGTTGTTGAATTTGTTCAATCACAGCGTTGAACTGCTGAGGATCGATTAATTTTGCAAGCGGAGTCCTCACACCGAATCTGAAAAATGTTTGCTGCAGTTTTCTCAGTTTTCTGATGTCCGGAACATCATGCACCCGAAATAGCGCGGGCAGTTTGTTTTTCACGCAGTGGCGTGCGACAGTTTCGTTGGCTTCCAGCATAAACTGTTCAATAAGCTTCATGGAACTGGACTGAAAGCTGCGACCGACTCCCACCATCTGCTGGTCCGCGTCAAACTCAAAGGTTTCTTCGGCAAAGCTGAACTGTACGGCGCCTCGCTGAATTCTTTTGCCTTCAAGTATTTTTGCCAGTTTATGCATTCTGCGGATGTTTGCTTTCAGTTTCGGATCACGAATTGTAGAGGTACGTCCCTCAATTAAATCTGCCACGTCCTCATAGATCAAACGCGCACGGCTGCGGATGATACTTTCAAAAATTGAATAATCGATAACATTTCCTTCCGGGTTAATCCGCATATCACAGGTCAATGTCATGCGGTTTACATTCGGACGCAAACTGCATAAATTATTGGAAAGGACTTCCGGCAGCATTGGAACCGCGTGAGTAGGAAAATAAACACTTGTACCACGCTGCAGTGCTTCCTGATCAACAGGATCATTTGGACGAACATAGTGTGCCACGTCCGCGATTGAGACAAGCAGTCGGAATCCTCCTGGTGACTCGCTGTCTGAAATAACACAGACAGCATCATCAAAATCACGCGCGTTTTTTCCGTCAATTGTTACAAAATCCAGTTCACGCAAATCACGACGTCCGGAAGATTTATCAAAACGCACCTGTCTGGAAAATTTTTTTGCATACTCAAGTGCTTCCGGCGGATATTTTGTGCGGATCATGTTTTCCTTGAGAATCAGCTGAAAACCAAGCTCATGATCATTTGTGTCTGTCAGGGCTCTTAATACACGTCCACATGGTGCAGGATATGATTTTTTTGATGGTTTTTTCTCTTCCAGTATTTCTGCTTCAATCAGTGTTCCTGATTCCAGTTCCGGGAGATCATCTTCAGGGGAAATCCAGAGAAACGGCAGCCCTGAATCACGTTGAACCGGTTCAGCCACAGTTGAATGTTTTGTACGTTTCAAACGTGCCAGGATTTCACTGGATGCCCGCTGCAGAACTTTGATGATTGCCCCTTTACTTTTTCCACGGAAACCACGTTTACGGTAGATCTCAATTTCCACAAGATCACCTTCCATGGCAAAGCCCTGTTCATTGCGGCCGATAAATATGTCAGAGCGGCCTTTGCCGATTGCTACGAAGCCGAATCCCTTTTGGTTGCGTGTGAAGCAGCCTTTTTCGGTAATGGAGGAACTGCTTTTATGCCGTCTTACCGGCGAATGTTCCCGGATAAATTCATTTTTAAATTTTTCTCTTTTACCTTTAACACTGTCTCTTTGGTCTGCTTTGTTTTTAGTTTTGCTGTCCCAGTAATAACGGTTACCCTGCTTGTCTATTTTTCCTTCTTTGATAAGTTTTTGTAATTCTGCTTTCAGTTTGGCAGTTGCGGCTTTTTTTAGACCAAGCGCACCGCGAATCTGTTTTGTAGACATGGAATCCATGTTTTTTTCCAGCATTCGCAGTATTGATTTTTTATGCGATTTCATCTTGCAGGTAGTTTTCTTTGTGCAGCTTTGCCAGGTGAGATTCAATATTCTGCATGGCCGCGGGGTGCAGTCGGGCATCTGTTTCAGCGTAAAGCTCCATCAGAATTTCCTGCCTGGATTTTCCTGATTGATGCAGTTTCAGGATTTGTGATTCCCGCTGGAGGCGGTGCTTTAGGGTTTCTTCCAGACGGTGGGTGGTTCGCATTGGAATTCCGTGGGAGGGTATAATTACTTCCGGATTAAGCGCGATTACTTTTTTAAGTGTGCTGAAATAGGTTGCCATATCACCTTCCGGCGAAGGGATCACAACAGTGCCAATTCCCTGTATCAGGTCCCCCACCAGAAACCAGTCCATTGTGTCCGGAGCCAGCCCAAGATGTCCTTGATCATGTCCGGGAATTTCATATACCCGCACTGCTGAGCCATGCCAGCTGGTAACCTGCTTGTTCTCAGAAACAGTTTGTAGCTCGATATTCTCAAAGTAGGCTTCCCCATATTTCACAGTCAAACGCTGCAGTGTGTCCTGACTGAGAATAATTGGAATCCTCAGCTCACGGGCAAGCTGATTGGAAAACTGGTGATGGTCCGGATGATGATGTGTAAGAAATATTGAGTCTGGAACATTGTTCTCAATTGTGGTGAGCAGTCGCCGATATTCTTCTTCCGAATTTGGTGAGGGATCAATCAGCAGTTTTTCTGCACCGGAATCTCCAAGCAGGAAGGCGTTGGTGCGGTTTGCTGGAGGAAGAGTCACGGAGCGCACAGGCAGCATGGTTATTCCGTCCATCATTTCAAGGCACGGAACTTTGTGTTCTTCATCGTACATCTCAGACACATTACCAAGAGCCGCTGCCTGGGGATCTGCAACAAGTCCCTTCAAAACCCAGCGGGTGGGGGGGACCATCAAATTTTTGCCTTTGCTGAAAGCATCAAGCAAATTTTGCGGAGTGCTCCAGAAACTGTCTGCAAATTCTCCCGGATCAGCATTGAAACGAACACGCTCTTTCAAGTCAATGCGGTAAAACCATGTTCTGAAACGAAACGGAGCAAATGTTGGGGCAACTGCTTCTGCAAGTTCACTGACCGAAAGAACCTCACCGTTCAGGATTCCCTGTTCCAGATCGTAATCCAGTTCTTCCAAAATCTCCCTCTGTATTGCGCGCATGCGGGTGGAATCATGATCACAGAGCATTCTTGTTTTGAACGGCAAAGATGATTCGTCCTTGTCAATTTTCCCACCCGGAAAAGCATGATAGCCGGGAAAAGCAAGCAGGTACGTCTGACGCTGCACTGTAAATATCTTTTGCTGATGGATGAATAAAACAGAGACAGACTCAAGAGGGGCGGGACTATCCATCAGGTTTTAACTCCGAATTTATTAGCGCGTTTTTTATCGTCTGCTCTCCATGCCTGAAAATATCTTCGGTGACATTTATTACTCGAATATTGTGCGGGGCGTATTTTTCCAAAAAGACAAATATAAAATCGGGCAATTTTTTTGTCAGCTGATAAACTCCGCGTCTGTACCAGCAGGCCTGTACTGCAAAATGCTGATCTATCAGTTTCTGTGCTGATACTTTTCCGATGTTATTGGTGAATTTCAAGTCAACAATTCTTCTGGAATCAGCATCAAACCAGTCCATCCTTGCTTTGCATTCTAATGCAAATTCAGCATCCTGCCAGAACATTGAAACCTCTGTCTCGCCATGTTTCCATAGCTGCCTGATTTTAGGATTAAGCTGGAAAACTTTGCGGATGTTTTGTAATTGATTCCATTCATTTGCGGTTAGTACATTTTTCCCCGGATTAAGCTTACAAAATTCTTCCCAGCGTTTTTTACCATCTTTTCCTCGTTTGCGAGTACCTTTTGGAGCACAGACATAGAGGTTCGCAAAATTTTCAGGTTCCAGCAGCAGGCAATGTCCGGCGCTTCCAAAATTCATTGCCTGTTGAATTTGGTATCCTTTATTTAATTTTGAAGCTGGTGAAAGTGCTTGCCTCAGTCTGGACTGATTAAGTCCGGACAGTGTCCGGTATTCTTCAAATGGCAGGTTATAAAAGAATCCACATTGCCTGGTATGGTTCACACCTCATCCTCATAATTTTCCAGCGAAGGGCATGAGCAGAAGACATTTCTATCGCCATGCACATTGTCCACTCGTGCGGAAGGAGGCCAGTATTTGTTACGGCGCAGTGCGGCCAGTGGATAGCATGCAGTTTCCTGTGAATAACAATGATTCCATTCAGGGTCAGTGAGGTCTTCGGTAGGGTGCGGTGAGTTTTTGAGCGGATTATCAACCAAGTCCCACTCACCATTTTCAATACGTGCTGCTTCTTTACGTATTGAAATCATTGCCTCACAAAAGCGGTCAAGCTCTGCTTTTGGTTCACTCTCAGTCGGTTCAATCATCAAAGTTCCGGCAACAGGCCAGGACATGGTAGGCGCGTGAAATCCATAATCTATCAGGCGTTTGGCAATGTCTTCTTCGGTAATGCCGGTATCCGCTTTCAATGGCCTGACGTCAATTATGCACTCATGGGCAACAAGTCCGTTTTTTCCTGTATACACAATTGGAAAGTGTTCTTTTAAGCGCTTTGCCAGATAATTTGCACTAAGAATCGCCACCTGCGATGATTTTTTCAAACCGCTGCCGCCCAACAACTGGATATAAACCCATGAAATCGGCAGGATACCGGGGCTCCCCCAGGGCGCTGCTGAAACTGCAGTGTTTTCCTCAGGCAAATCTTTGATTGGCACAACACAGTGATTCGGCGCGAATGGGGCAAGATGAGACTTCATTCCGATTGGCCCCATTCCCGGTCCGCCGCCGCCATGAGGAATACAGAAGGTTTTGTGCAGGTTCATGTGCAGCACATCAGGCCCAAGTTTGCCGGGCTGGGCGATGCCCATCAGTGCGTTCAGGTTTGCTCCATCCATGTATACCTGACCACCGTTCTCGTGAATGATTTCGCAAATCCGGATTAAGCTGTCCTCAAACACACCATGTGTGGACGGATAGGTGATCATCAGCGCCGCCAGATTTTCGGCGTGTTTTTCTGCTAATTCACGCAAATTATCCACATCTATGTTTCCATCTTCATCACACTTTACAATCACGCTTTTCATACTTGTCATGGTCGCGCTGGCAGGATTTGTGCCATGAGCGGAGCTTGGAATCAGGCAGACATTGCGGTGTCCTTCGCCTCTTGATTTGTGGTAATTATGGATTGCCAGCAATCCGGCATACTCTCCCTGAGCACCGGAATTGGGCTGCATCGAAACCGCGTCAAATCCGGTTATTTTAATCAAATCATTTTCCAGCTGACTGATCATCTCCCTGTATCCCTCTGTTTGATCTGCAGGCGCGAAAGGATGTATGTTGGAAAACTCCGGCCAGCTGACGGGCACCATTTCTGACGTTGCGTTGAGCTTCATTGTGCAGGAACCAAGTGGGATCATTGACCTGTCAAGCGCAATATCCTTATCCTGCAGATAACGCAGGTAGCGAAGCATTGCGGTTTCGGAATGGTACTGATTAAAAACCGGATGAGTCAGTATTTCGGAAACACGGTTCATTGTTTCCGGAATTGCCGGCTTCCTGCTTCCATTCGCAAAATCTTTATCCAGTTCTTCTACTGACGGAAGCTGATAACTTTCTCCAAAAACTTCCCAAAGCATGTGAATGTCCTCTGCAGATGTAGTTTCATCCAGACTGATTCCTAATTTTTCGCTTCCAATTTTTCTGAGGTTAATTCCTTTTTGCAGGGCGCTTTGGTAAAAGCTGTCACGCTTCTCTCCAGCGGAAATGGTGAGTGTGTCAAAAAAGTCTGCGTTATCAAGTGAAATTCCAAACTGTTTCAAACCTTCAGCCAGAATGCTTGTCAGCCTGTGAATTCGCTGCGCGATAATTTTCAGGCCTTGCGCGCCATGATAGACCGCGTAACAACCGGCAATCACACCCAGTAAAACCTGTGCTGTGCAGATATTGCTTGTGGCTTTCTCACGTCGTATATGCTGTTCCCGTGTTTGCAGGGCCATACGCAGAGCTGTTTTTCCCCTACGGTCAATGGAGACTCCGATAATCCTTCCAGGGATGCTGCGCATATTTTTTTCTTTTGCGGCAAAAAAAGCTGCATGCGGACCACCGAATCCCATTGGTACTCCAAATCGCTGTGAACTTCCAATTACCACATCAGCGCCTGATTCTCCGGGAGGCTTAAGCAGTACAAGACTCATGGGGTCCGAAGCAACTGTTACCAGCGTTCCGGACTCATGCCATTTTTTGATCAAATCATCAATAATATGAATATCTCCAAAGGTTCCAGGATTTTGAAGCAATGCGCCGAAAAAATCTTCATTCGGATTTTCCTGCTGTTCAGCCAGATTTCCCACAACCAATTCAATACCCATCGGTTCAGCCCTGGTTTTCAGCACATCAATAGTTTGCGGATGGCAGTCATCGGCCGCAAAAAAACGCATGCTTTTGCTTCGAGAAACACGCTTGCAGAAAGTCATTGCTTCGGCCGCGGCTGTGGCTTCATCCAGAAGCGAGGCATTAGCCACTTCCATGCCTGTGAGGTCAATTATCATTTGCTGAAAATTCAGCAGTGCTTCCAGGCGTCCCTGTGAAACTTCAGGCTGATAAGGAGTGTAAGCTGTGTACCATCCCGGATTTTCCAGCAGGTTTCGTTGAATAACTCCGGGAAGAAATACATTGTGATAGCCCATGCCTATCATGGATTTTGCCACCTGATTGCGTTCAGCCATTGTTCGCAGCTGATCAAGCACGTCTGTTTCGGTACGGCTGCCCGGCAGCTCAAGTTCTCCGGACATGCGAATTGAGTCCGGAACCACTTTGTCAATCATCTCTTCAAGAGAAGACATCCCCAACTTGCCAAGCATGTTTGCAACCTCGTTTTTTGAGGGACCGATGTGACGATGTATAAAGCGGTCATTCTGTTCCAGTTCCTGCAGACTAAGATGTTTGTTTTTTTGAGAATTAACTGAACCGGAAGTAAAAAATGACATACTTGTTTATTTATTAATGTTCATATACAGAATGATTTTGTTTGCTATAAACCCTATCAAATTTGAGCTGATAAAACAAATTCTTAAGGAAAATCTGCTGAGAGAAGTGCGGTTGGAAAGTGTTTTTTATTATGGGTTCGAAAACGGTTCAGGGAATTCCGGAAGGAACTGTTCTTTGCAGTCAACTCATGAGTTTCTTAACAATACTCTTTTAATGTCTGTTAAGACCGGCATGAATCAGTGGAAGTGGTAAAACAGCAGGGCGGAGCCCATCAGCAGGTTGGCCAGGTGGACGCGCAGACAGCCGATACAAATAATGCGTAATCTGTAAAACATCTGATATGCATAATAACAGGTTGCCAGCAGTGCTATAATCATTGCCGCGTTCAGCAGCAGGATGTGTATTTCGCCCTGATAGAATCCGCGAATCAGCAGATAGAGCACCAGGCAGTAAAAAATTACAGCTGCAGAAGCAGCTGGAAATTTTGAAATGTAAGCCTCTTTTGATCTGGTAACTTTGTCACAGGCTGATTGCCTGTGATAATCTCTGAAGATATGATGCCTTATTGCGAGACTGACTGCTCCCTGAAGGCCAAAAAGTGCCGCGCCGCCAAGCGCGATCAGGCTGAGCAAAGATGAATCAAGCATAACTCTGCAAAATTTGTTCTGGTCTTGAATCTGGGTCCAGGTTTGCGGATACTTAAATAAACGTGAATTCCCAAATGATCTGCAAAATTCCTTCCTTGATATAAATTCAATGAAAATTAAACATGACTGGGTTTTAAAAACTATTTTGGTCCGCCAACTTGAAATAGTTGACACTCCATTTAACTGGTTTCCCGGTGATTTGTCTGCGTCTGACATGAATTCGCTTGATGAAATTGGTATCCTTCTTCCGCTGCTGGTGCAGGCAGTTAATGATTCAAAATATCGTTTGGTTGACGGTTTCAAACGCTGCAGCTGGCTCAAGTCCTATACATCGAATTCCGGAGAAGATTTTCAGCAGACTGAATTGTCATGCCTTGTAATTCCTGCATCTGTTTCCATGCAGGATGTAGCAAAAATCAGGCTGGAAACTTTACACTCTGATCCAAAGGATTTGTCCGGAATTCATCTATGCAGAGTTACAAATTTTTTCATGAAAGAAGGTTTCTTAAAAGAGGTAATTGCTTCTCAGGTGTTTCCGAGGCTGGGGTTGATTTCTTCGGTGCGGCTGGCAGGCCAGTTACTTGAGTTGCATGATAAGTTGGCTGCACCCAGACAGCAAAAAAAATTTAAATTACCGGAATCTATGACGCGCATGGGATATGAAGATTTGCTTCCGTTGCTGAAATTTACAAACAAAGATTATTCTTCTGTTGTCAGTCTGGCAGAAAAGATGGAAGTCAAAGGCAAGAAGTGGCGTAATCTGCTTCAGGTTCTGGAGGAAGTCATTCGCATGCGCCAGTCAACTGCTGCTGAAATTTTGAGTTGCTCTGAGTTTAAGAAAATAATGACAGACTCAAACCTCCAGGGACCTGTCCGCTATCGTTTGTTAAAACAACAGCTTGATATTCTGCGTTATCCGGAACTCAGTGATATGCGCAACCGATTTGATCAAAATCGCAAAGGCCTAAAACTGCCACAACGGATGATGCTGGAATGTGATCAGTATTTTGAAAATGAAGAACTTTTTCTGACTTTGAAAATCCGTTCAACTGATGAGCTGAGAGAACATTTGAGGAATTTGTCTGAGACATTAAATTCGGAAAATCGAATCAATGCCTGGAATGATTTGTTTGCAGTCCTGCGCGAAGAATAATCAGTCTTTCCCGAATTAATTGAATATTGATTTCAATCTCATGCTTCACTTATTATCAAGCCTTGTGTTAGGATTCAAAATCTTATACTCACTTAACTGAACTAAACAGTATTAAAAAATGGAACAGGAACAGAAACCATACCTGCAGATAGAACAGCTCAGCAAAATGTTTGGAACGTTCAAGGCGCTCTCCGAAATCAGCTTTGAAGTTTTTGAAGGAGAATTCATTTGTTTCCTGGGACCATCAGGCTGCGGCAAAACAACCCTGCTGCGCTGTATTGCCGGACTGGATATCCAGACCTCCGGAAGTGTTATTCAGGCTGGGAAAGATATCTCTGTTCTTCCGCCCACAGCCAGAGACTTCGGCATTGTTTTCCAGTCCTATGCCCTCTTCCCAAATCTCAATGTGCGAAAAAATCTGGCATATGGGCTGGAGAACAGAAAAATAAAAAAAGCGGAAATTGAAAACAGAGTGCAGGAATTGCTTTCGTTAGTAGGGCTTCCGGGACATGAGGAAAAATATCCCGCGCAGCTTTCCGGAGGACAGCAGCAGCGTATTGCGCTGGCAAGAGCTTTGGCCACATGGCCCGGCCTGCTGTTACTGGATGAACCGTTGAGTGCTTTGGATGCAAAAGTTCGTGTGCATCTGAGGCATGAGATTAAGGAACTTCAAAAACAGCTTGGCATTACCACCATCATGGTGACACATGATCAGGAGGAGGCACTGACCATGGCTGACCGCATTGTGGTGATGGATCATGGAACCATAGCACAGGCCGGGTCACCGGTTGATATTTACCGCAATCCTGCATCAGAATTTGTGGCCGATTTTGTCGGCACCATGAATTTTTTGCCTGCGACAGCAATTACAGAGAGTAATATCAGACTTGGTGAACTTGAGATTGAGCTTGATAACTCTGCAGTGAAAATGACTCCCGATCAAAAAGTAACCCTTTGTGTACGCCCTGAAGATCTTTTGCTGGGTCAGCTCAGTGATCAACCCTCCAATTCTGCCAAAGTTGCGGTTGAGGGTCTTGAATTTCTTGGTGCCTTTTATCGTGCGCAGCTGGGGATGGAAGGATTTAATGATTTGCCGTTAACCATTGATTTGCCTCCAAACATAATTGATAAACACGAAATTAAGGTGGGAGCAGAGCTGGCAGTCATTTTTCCCAAAGACCGTATTCATGTGTTTTCAGTTTCCTGATGAAAGATATTGTGTCTAATTCTATCCACACATCAGGCCTCCCTCTCCGTCCACAACTTTCAAAAGATGACCTGATCCAGGCTGGCGGTCTTGTTTTGCTTGCCGCCGGACTTCTTACGGCGATTTTTCTGCCTCTTTATGTAATGCTGTCCAAAAGCTTTCAGGATGCTGAAGGCAATTTTACCGGTCTGGAAAATTACAGCGAATATTTCGGCACCCCAACTCTGGTCACTTCCGCGCAGAACACCCTGACCATAGGTGTTGTGACCACGGTTCTTGTTGGTGTTCTGGCTTTTATTTATGCCTACGCGCTTACACGCAGCTGTATGCCCATGAAAGGTTTGTTTCGCGGTATCGCAATGGTTCCCATCCTTGCACCGTCATTGCTGCCTGCAATTTCTCTGGTTTACCTGTTTGGGAATCAGGGCATGATCAAGGAAGTCCTGATGGGACAGTCTATTTATGGTCCGATCGGGATCGTAATCGCTTTATCATTCTGGATTTTTCCTCACACTGTGCTTATTCTCACCACAGCATTGTCTATGGCAGACGCACGGCTTTATGAAGCGGCAATCGCGCTGCGTGCAAGCAGGCTGCGAATCTTTTTCACCGTAACACTGCCTGGCGCAAAGTACGGTGTGATGAGCGCCTGTTTTGTTGCCTTTACTTATGCCATCACCGATTTCGGGGCGCCAAAAGTTATTGGGGGCTGGTACAATGTGCTTTCAGTTGATATCTACAAACAGGTTGTCGGTCAGTGGAATTTTCAGATGGGTGCAGTGGTCAGTGTGGTGCTGCTTTTCCCTGTAGTGTTGAGTTTTATCGCTGACCGTATAGTCCAGCGCAGGCAAATCGCCTTAATCTCATCAGGGTCAGTGCCGCTGGAACCAAAACCGGATAAAAAATTTGATAGAATCATGCTTGCTTACTGCATGACTATCAGCTTCATACTGCTGGGCATTCTGGCAGTTTCAGCGTACGCTTCATTTATCAAGTTCTGGCCTTATAACCTTAACCTGACACTGGATAATTATCAGTTTGACCTGATGGATGGCGGAGGCTGGGCAGCCTATCAGAACAGTATCATAATGGCAATCTGGACCGCGATTTTAGGTACAGTAATCATTTTTTCGGGTGCCTACTTAATTGAAAAATCCAGGCTGTTTTCCAGGTTTCGCTCCGTCCTGCAGTTCATTGCGATCATTCCACTCGCTGTACCTGGAATGGTGCTTGGACTGGCTTACATTTTTTTCTTCAATCCCACAAAGTTTAATATTCCTTTTACGGGAATTGAACTCACAAATCCCTTCAATTTTCTGTATGCGACCATGGGTATCCTGGTGATCTGTACAATTACTCATTACTACACCGTGCCTCACCTCACAGCCGTTACCGCGCTTAAGCAGATGGACTCAGAATTTGAAACAGTTTCAGCTTCGCTCAAAGTACCGTTTTACAAAACATTCACTCGTGTCACTTTTCCTGTCTGCCTGCCTGCAATCATGGACATTTCGATATATCTCTTCGTTAATGCAATGACTACAGTCTCAGCAGTAGTTTTTTTATGGGGACCGCAAACGCATCTGGCATCAGTGGCAGTTTTGAACATGGATGATCAGGGGGATATTGCTCCTGCTGCGGCAATGGCCATGATGATTGTTTACACCTCCGCATCCGTGCGTGTTGTCTACGGTCTGCTGACCCGGGGAATTGAACGCCGCACCCAGGCCTGGCGCAGACGTGAATCAGTTGATTAGTACCATAGAGTACAAGCGAAGTGAAGACACTGAATCCAGTGGTTTTGTTTTAGTTTTCCCCCCTCACCCAAACCCTCTCCCCGGGGAGAGGGGGGGGGTCATTTCCGATCATGCCGAGAGCCAGCCCTCTCCCCGGGGAGAGGTGGAACCGCGTGCGGTGGGTGAGGGGCAGGCATTGATCTGTCTCCTAAGGGAGAGGGGGGACTGCGGTGCCTGAGCAAAGTCGAAGGTGTGGTGGGTGAGTGAGAACTGAAAAAAACTTTTAAATAAATCTTGACCTAAGCCATAACTGCTCCTAAGATTGCAGTTCATTCAGTCAGTTAACCCTCAATCAGGAGAAAGTAATATGCATTTCATTAAGATGTTTTTAAGACAAAATAAGCGAAGATCAGTATTCGTAAGAATAGCGATTCCGTTTATTATATTAATTCTGGGACTGCTCATTTCGCTTCCGGTAAACGCGGTTACCAGATTAACAGTTTACACCGCGCTGGAAGCAGAAGAACTTGAACCGCTGCGGCAGGCCTTCCGGGCGGAGAATCCGGACGTTGACATCAATTGGGTCAGGGATTCTACAGGCATTATCACTGCAAAAATGCTGGCAGAAATTGACGCGGGAAATCCGCAGGCAGATGTCTTTCTTGGCACCTCCGCCACAAGTCTGCTGGTTGTTGACAGCAAGGGCTGGCTGCTGCCTTACTCGCCAAAGGGGCTGGAGAAACTTGACGCAAAATTTCGTGACAAGCGAAATCCACCTCACTGGGTAGGAGTTGATGCATACGCAGCCGTTGTCTGCTACAACACTGTTGAGGCAAAAAAACATAATCTGCCCAAACCGTCTTCATGGCAGGATTTACTCAAACCTGTTTACCGTAATCATCTGGTGATGCCAAATCCGAATTCATCCGGAACAGGATTTCTTACAGTCTCAAGCTGGCTGCAGATTATGGGGGAAGATGCAGGATGGAAATTCATGGACAAGATCCATCAGAACATGGCACGCTACACCCACTCCGGTTCAAAACCATGCAGACTGGCGGCGGCTGGTGAGCACGCGATTGGAATTTCCTTTGTTTTCCGTGGTGCTAAGCTGATCAAAAAAGGCGCGCCGCTTGAGCTGGTTTTACCTGTTGAAGGAATCGGCTGGGAAGTGGAAGCAAGTGGTATAATCAAAAATACCAAAAAACTAGCTGCGGCCAAAAAACTGATGGACTGGCATATATCTCCTAATGCCATGAAAATCTACAACCAGTATCTGCCGATCATTGCTATTCCTGAAATGGCCACACCTGTCCCTCATTTTCCGGACAATACGCTGGAGAAAATGATCAACAACGATTTTGGCTGGGCTGCGTCAAACAGGAGCAGCATTCTTGGAAAATGGCAAAAGCGCTATGATGCCAAGTCAGATCCAAAAGGCTGATTCATTCCATTAAATATTTTTGGGGTTCTCACACATTGTGGGAACCTCTTACCTCATTTGCTCTTCAAAAATGAAGAGTGTTCCCAGAAGTTATTTTAATTTAGCCGTTAAATTAAAATAAGATGAAATTATATTTTAGGTTCATACAAATCCAATGCAACGGACACTTCAGGGATGTCTCACTTTGAATCTTCTGAAGACTCCGGATACACCTTCCGGGCCAACTCCACCCCGTAGAAACGTTCACACAAGCACCGTCTCAACTCCCGTTTGGAGAGATCGGAGGGAAGGGAAGCCCGTGCCCGGGCCTGTGCGGTATCGAACATGTAGAGGGCGGTCAGCAGCCGTTTTTCCGAAGGCATGGCCCGGTAGCGTTCTCGTACGAACCGTTCTGCTTCCGGTGAAGTGTCACGCTTCATGGCACTCCTTCAGCAGTGATTCCACTTTCAGCACGACAATATCCCTTCACTCCTCAGGAGGAAATGCCGAAGTGAGCAGTTACATTTACTTTACTTCGATTGCCCAAATGTACACGGTTGTTGTGGAGAATTTAGCCAAGTGTACCATTAATAAAGCCTCTATACCATCTTTTGTTTGTGGCTTTCCTACAAACCAAAAAAACCATCTATTCAAGTATTGAAAGTTAGCGCCATTCCATTATTCACTACCTGATAATTCACCATTATCATGAAGTTTCTCTGTATTGGGTTTTTTGGCTTTAAGATCTTCTTTTAGCTTTTTTATTTTAATTAAGCCGTTAAATTAAAATAAGAAGAAATTATATTTTAGGTTGATAGGAATACAATGAAGAGAACACTTCAGGGAAAGTACATCACCAGTTCAACAGCCGGGGAATCGGTGCAGGCTTTTGTGCCGACTCCCCTGCCGCCTGATCCTCCCATCGACTGGACACCACAGTTGCGCAACAGTTTCGATCAGGCGTTGCTGGCGATTGGGCGGTTAAACAGTGTTTCGACCCTGCTTCCGGACACGTCACAGTTTCTCTACATGTACATCCGCAAAGAGGCTGTGCTGTCTTCCATGATTGAGGGAACACAGTCGTCGCTTTCGGATCTGCTGATGTTCGAACTGGATCAACAGCCCGGTGTTCCACTGGAGGACGTACGCACCGTCAGTAACTATGTGGCTGCGCTTTATCACGGTCTGAATCTGCTTGATTCCGGGCTGCCACTGTCATCACGGCTGCTCCGGGAAGTTCATGGAGTCCTGCTGTCCAAGGGACGTGGACAACGGCAAGCACCTGGGGAGTTCCGTCTCAGTCAGAACTGGATTGGCGGTACCCGCCCCGGAAACGCGGCCTTCGTGCCCCCGCCTGCCGCCGAGGTTCCGGAGTGCATGAGTCAACTTGAGCGTTTTCTGCACGTCCAGCCTGAACTCACTCCAGTGCTGCTCAAGGCGGCTTTGGCGCATGTACAGTTTGAAACCATCCATCCGTTTCTTGACGGCAACGGACGCCTTGGACGATTGCTGATCACCCTGCTGCTGTGCGAACAAAAGGTACTGCGCCATCCAATGCTCTACATCAGCCTTTACTTCAAGCAGCATCGACGGCTTTACTACGAACTCCTCAACACTGTGCGCTTAACGGGAGACTGGGAAGCCTGGCTCGATTTTTTTGCAGAAGCGGTTCTAGTTACATCCACCCAGGCGGTAGAAACTGTACAGCAGCTTCTTGACTTGTCCCAACAGCATCGTGATCAAATCAGCGGCATTGGCCGGGCAGCGGAATCCACAGTCAAGGTACATCATGCCCTGCAGATACGCCCGATCGCCACCTCAGGCTGGCTTGTGGAGCAAACAAGCATCACTCCAGCTACGGTAAACAAGGCGCTGGGCCATTTGGAAAGGCTCGGCATCGTGCAAGAACTTACCCGGCAAAAGCGCAACCGTCTCTTCAGTTATGTAAAGTTTGTGGACCTCCTTAACAGGGGTACTGAACTTCCCGGCAGCTAATGCAGTTCAAGCAGTGTGGGGCCGCAAAACCACATTTGCATAACACTGATGCACGATGTTACCTCAGTATTGACTCCCTCACCCACCACACCTTCGACTTAGCTCAGGTATCGCGATACCCCCTCTCCCACGGGGGAGGGTTGGGGTTAGGGGATTGTGCTGCTTCAGGAGACTTTCAATACTTCTACCTTGAAGATCAAATCAGCATTTGGTGGGATGCCCATTGAGGAGACGCCCTGCCTGCCGTAAGCCAGTCTTGCAGGAATTTTAATCTGCATTTTGGTTCCCTGCCTCACTCCTTTGAGGGCAAGTTCCCAGCCGGATATTACACTGCCCTTTCCAATTTCAAACTCAAAAGGGCGCCGTTTGGCGCGGCTGCTGTCAAACATCTTGTAATCTTCTGCCAGCCAGCCTTCATAGTGAACTTTGAGCTGACTGCCGTCAATTGATTTTTTTCCCTGACCAGGACGTTCGATGTAAACTTCAACACCGGAGGCTGTACGTTTGAAAGCCGCGTCAAGGGCTAATTGTGGTCGTTTATTAATTTTTGCGGCTTGCTGTTGATTTGCTGAGGATGTGCCGACTTTCATCTGCAGGCGAAGATGGCGGGGGACTGTTCTCCTAGAATGGTCATTTGAATGGGCGCTTTGTTGTCGCCCTGGGCTAAACCTTTATTGACATCAAGGTAAAGATTTATTGTGTTTCCCTGGAGGTGATATTGTCCGGACTGTACTTCGGCGCTGCCTTCAAGCAAAATGGTTTGGGTGATTTCATCAAAGCTGGCCTGATCAGCCTTGGCCACACGGCCGGGCTGTTCAAAACATACTTCCTGTACTGCCTGCATGAACTGCAGTTCCTGAGCCTCATTCAAGTGCAAGGTAATCTTTCCGGCATGAATGTAAAGATTATCCGGAGTGCGTTCCATTTCCACATTGCCTTCAAACATTGCCTGATGCTTTTTATTATCCAGCACCGCGCGGGAGGCTAACAAAAGTACTTTTCTGGGTTCAGCATTTTCAGGCTGCTCTTCCTTTGATTCTTCTGATTTCAGATCACTATCGGTCTTGCCACGATTTGTTTCCAGATCACTGAGATTGGCTTCAACCCGGATACGTCCCTCCTTGCTTGTATCCTGACCTTCAAGTGTGGCATGCTGATTGAGGAGGTCCAAAAGCACATTGTCACTGAGTATATTTCCCTGGTCGGCTTTCATGATGACGTTCCCCTGCATCTGCAAAGTTTGCTGCGGCTTGAGCATCTTAATTATTTCCGCAGTTTCGTTTTCATCTGCTTTTGCTTCCAGATCAACCTGCGTGTAAATTGCGAAATCTGAACGCACCTCCCTGTCCCATTGCTTTACCTGCACGCCTCCTTCGCCGATCAGTTTTTCGAAGTTAGTATCTTTTCCGGAAACCAGACGAAGTTTTGCAGTAGTCAATTCAATGTTTTCCCTGGGGATTACTCCTTTCACATTTCCCCGGAAAACTGCCGCGTTTTCTTTGAGATCACTGCTGAATTCTTCAGCCTGTATTTTGATTTGTTCAGTTGAGGCATAGCGAAGCAGTATTTCCTGCTCTATTACTGTTAACTGTATTGGCAGTACTCCAATGAACTCGTTTCGGTTCTTGTAATTTTTATCCAGCAGCGGGGTTAGCTCTGCGATGAGGGTGTTCGAGAACCCTTCTCTTCGCAGGTGATCCAGAGTGTTGTTTGTGACTTTGTATCCTGTCGAGGGAAAGGCGTGACTTAGTTTATTCAGGTTCCATAACGGCTCAATTACAAAAATACTGAATGATAACAATATGCTAAATAGTATTTTCATGTAATTTTTATGCAGCGGCAGCTTTTACTTTTGATGTGGAAGTTGGCAGAATGTCAAGACGTGACTGCCGGTAAGTGTATGATGCCTTGATGAAAGAAGAAAACAGTGGATGTGATTTGAGTGGTTTTGACTGCAGCTCAGGATGGAATTGACAGCCGATAAACCAGGGATGTTCCGGAAGCTCAATAGTCTCAACCAAATTCCTTTCCGGATGTCTTCCGGAAATGGTCATTCCCGCTTCTTCAAGCAGTGGTACAAAATCATCCATTACCTCATAACGATGCCGATGGCGTTCTGAGATGGTAGTTTTATTATAAATTCCGGCAATACTGGTTCCTTTTTTCAGCACTGTTACCTGACTCCCCAGACGCATTGTACCGCCTGTTTCCTGCTGACCATCTTGTTCCGGCATCAAATCAATCACATTTTCCGTGTGATCAGGACGACACTCTCCTGAGTTTGCTCCTGCAATACCGACAACACTTCTGGCAAATTCAACAATCGCCATCTGCATTCCAAGACAAATTCCGAAGAATGGAATGTTGCCTGTACGGGCGATTTGGATGGCAGTAATTTTTCCTTCCATACCACGCTCACCAAATCCTGGAGCAACCAGGACGCCGTCCATTTTTTCCAATTGTTCAAAGGCGTTTTCCGGTGTCAAAAATTCTGAATCTATATAATGCAGCTGAACTTTCAACTGGTTTGCTATGCCGCCATGCTGCAAAGCTTCGTTGAGACTTTCATACGAATCCAGATGTGCTACATATTTGCCGATAAAGGCGATATCCACCACGTCATGCGGATTTTTATACGTTTCAATCAAATCAATCCATGGCTGCAGTTTTGGACTGCCAGTCCACATTTGCAGATATGTCATGATGGTGTTATCCAAATCCTGTTGATGAAACATCAGGGGTACTTCATAAACCGATTCCACATCAAGACCGTTTACCACAGAGTTTTCCGGGACATTTGTGAAAAGAGAAATTTTCGCGCGAACTTTGTCCGACAGCATTTCAGGAGTACGGCAGATAAGAATGTCAGGCTGGATGCCGATTTCCCTCAGTTTACCAACACTGTGCTGTGTGGGTTTGGTTTTCATTTCTGCTGTCTGCACAATCAGGGTGAGATGCACAAACAAGGTATGTTCTTTCCCATGATCATGCCTGAACTGACGAATTGCCTCGAGGAAAGGCAGAGACTCTATGTCCCCTACTGTTCCACCTATTTCCACGATACAAATATCTGCGTTAGGGGTGGTATATGATTGGGTTTGTTTGTCAAAAATTCTGGAAGCATCTGTGATTGTTTTTTTGATTTCATCAATCACATGCGGGACCACCTGTACAGTTGCGCCCAGATAATCCCCCGCGCGTTCTTTGCTGATCACGGTGTCATATATTTGACCGGTAGTGCGGTTATGCCTGCGTGTCAGCACAGCATTCGTGTAGCGTTCATAATGTCCCAGATCCAAATCAGTTTCCGCGCCGTCCACTGTGACAAAAACCTCGCCGTGCTGAAATGGGTTCATGGTACCCGCGTCAACATTGATGTATGGATCCAGTTTCATCAGGCTGACTGTCAGGCCTCTTGATTCCAGCAGAGCTCCGATTGAAGCGGCGGCAATTCCCTTACCGAGTCCTGAAACCACTCCTCCTGTGATAAAAATATATTTTGTTTGCATGAATGAAATTTTATTGTCTTTTGTAACGATTTTATCTGTTTTTAATTTTTCAATAAGCACCTGCCGCTTACGCACCTCACCTTCGACTTCGCTCAGGCATCGCAGTCCTCCCTTTTCCCATGGGAGAGGGAGGGGTGAGGCTAAACCAAAGCAATCCCCTCACTCTCCGGCAATATGAACAACCACATTCCTTGAATGTCCGCGTGTACGATGTTCCCAGAGAAAAATTCCCTGCCATGTCCCCAACAGCATTTTTCCTCCAGAAAGCGGAATCTGCTCAGAAGTTTTTGTAATCGCGCTGCGGATGTGTGATGGCATATCATCCGGCCCTTCTACTGTGTGAGTATATCCTAAATCGTTTTCCGGAACCAGCTTTCCTAAAAAATATTCCAGATCACGCTGAACATCAGGATCCGCGTTTTCCTGGATAACCAGACTTGCGGAAGTGTGCCGGACAAACAGATTACATAGACCGGAAGTAATTTTTGAATCCCTTACCACCTCACGCACCTCCCTGGTAATTTCCCTGAGACCTTTGCCGGATGTTTGTACATTAAGTACCTGCTGGTAATTTTTCATCTGAGGGCGTCGTCTCAGGTGACAGGAAGTTCTATTGTAAAGCAGACACCGCCGGTTTCAAGATTTCGGAAACGTGTAAAACCGTTATGATCCGAAACAGTCTGGCTGACAATGGTCAGGCCAAGACCGGTTCCGTGTTCTTTAGTGGTGGTGTAAGGTTCAAACAAATAATCAGAAATTTCCGGAACAATGCCGGTGCCGTTATCTTCCACTTCCATTGAAATGATGTTTAAATCAGGAAAATGACGTGTTCGGATAATAATTTTTCCCTGACTGAAAATGCGTGAAAGAGTTCCTTTTTTTTCAATTGAACTGATGGAATTGTCCACCAGATTTATGATCACGCGACGCATCTGCTCACTGTCAAGAGGCAGTTTCGGCAGAGTGTCACTCAGTTCTGTAGTCAGTGAAATTCTGGCAGGCATGTTGTCATGATACAGATGGAGAGTGTTCCGGATTATCTGGTTCAAATCATTCATTTGAGGATTTGATTCCGGAATTTTTGCAAAGTTTGAAAACTCGCTTACCATCCGTTTTAGCTGCTGCACTTCATTGATGATTGTCTGAGTTGACTGATGCAGTGCTACATCATCAGAAACTTCTCCTGCGTATTTACGCTTGATACGTTCCGCGGATAGTTGAATGGGAGTTAGCGGATTTTTTATTTCATGCGCTATGCGTCGTGCCACTTCACGCCATGCCCGGGCGCGCTGAAGCCGCTGAATTTCTGTGATATTGTTGTAAACGCAAACCATTCCAGCGGATTTCCCCTCGCTGCTTTGGAGAAGAAGAAGAGTCGCGGAAACTTCAACAGGACCGTCTTTTTTATGAACAAGCAGATTTCGTGAAATGGAGCGTTCTTTTTCTGTTTCAATGTGTTCAACCATTTCCTCAAACTTATCAAGAGATTCATCTACCAGAACATCACGATAGTGCTTGCCGGTCTCGCCTCCGGGTTTTAGTTGAAGCATTTGTTTTGCTGTGTGATTCAATATTTCAATGTGTCCATCAACGTCTAATGACATCACACCTGTGGTGATGTTTTCCAAAACAAGTTCCACAAAGCGAATATGACTTTCCAGAGTCCTGTGACTTTCCTGCAGATTGTTGGTTGTTTTATTCAGGGCGATCTGATGTTCCAGCAAATCACGACTCATTGAATTGAAAGACTTCATCAGCAGTGCGAAGTCCTTGTCCAATGGTCCCTGAAGTTTTACTTGAAAACCCAGCTCTCCTTCAGAAACACGCTGTGTGGCAAGCGCCAGGTCTTCGATGGGCTGCACGAACCCGCGTGCCAGATAGAATGCCAGCCATGTTGCCACAAAAATGATAAACAGTGTCATCAGCAGAAAAATGATTAAATAATATCCACGAACCAAATCTTCGGATTCCGTCAAAAACCTGGTGTTATGACCTTGCGCGATTATTTCGCTGATTGCGCCTGAAGCATTCGGGGGCGCCGCAAAATAAACTTCCAGAAACATCTGTTAAGCCATTGATACAACAGTTCCTGATCTTCAGAAAAAAGCGACACATCGGCCTCTACATTTTTCAGAGGTGTAAGTGTGTTTAATTCTCCTTTATTCTCTTTCAAATGGTTTGCCCAGATTAAGTACTGAAGCTCCATGGTTTTGCGAAGATTTTGGTGATATGCTTCAGATACATTTTGGGCGCTGTGAATCACAGATTCCTGCTGTCCTTTCAGCCATGATTCCAGATTTGTGGCAATAAAGTAACTTGCGAACAGGTGAAAACCCATGGCAGGCAGGGAGAGGACAATGAAGGAAGTAATCAGTTTTGTTTTAAGATTAACTCCCAGTACATGTCTTCGCCGCTCATAAGAGAGTTTGAGCAGGTTGCGTGCAATCAGGTAGAATACTATTGCAAGCAGGACAATGTTCACGTTGATCGCCACAAAGACCATCAACTGTGATCCGGACTGCTCCAAAACCGAATAACCACGCTGCATGCTGAACATTACCAGTACTATCAACAGTACCAGTAAAATAACCACAGCCAGCATCCTGTTGCGGATGTTAGGATCAGTAGCTATTATTTCTTTATAATGATTTCTTATTTCCTGGAGACGTGATGACATTTTTTTGGTTTGGCCAGGAAGATTGGTTTCAGGAAACAGGGTTAATTACTCTGCGTTTGATATTTTCAGTTTAACAATCAGCCGCTTTATTGTGCCTGAATTGATTTATAATATTCTTCTTTTGATTTTTTGTGTTCAGTGTCAACAGTGTATTCTTCGCTGTGTTTAACAAGCAATTGACTGGCTTCAAAACGAGGACCATTCATTTTTCCTTCAACAACAACTCCCTGTCCTTCACGGAACAAGTCCGGTTTGACGCCGTCATAATATACCGGAATCAATACTTTGCCGTCTTCAGTGATCTTAAATGAAAGCTGAATTGCCTGCGCGTTCCAGTCCACGCTGCCTTTTTGCACAAGCGCGCCGATGCGGATTGTTTTGTCTTCAAATTCACCTGGGCTTGCCAGTACTTCTGCAGGTGTATAAAAGAAAACCGTCATTTTCTGCAATTCCTGCAATGACAAGGCAACAATTACAGCCAGGATTACTGCTCCGCCAATTACAAACTTAGTTCTGGTTTTCAATGTCCCCCGTTATTTCAGGAATGTCTGCTGAATCAGAAACTCTCTGTTTTAGTGCTTCAACTGTCTGACCGGCAATTTTCATGCGACGTTTTGTCAGCAGAATATAAACTATGAAAGTACAAACCCAGATTCCGTAGGCGGCCACAACATATTCCAAACCAATGAACATTTAAACCTGTGTTTCCGCAAGAAGTTGATTCAATTCATCCTTTCGTTTTTCAGTTTGATAACGCAGGAGCAGTAAATAAAGATAAAACAACAGCATGACCATAATGGAAGCAATCAGCGGATTTAATAATTCTGGTGGGATTGAAGGGCTGGCTTTGCCTGATTCGACTTTGAACAGTGTTGAAGGCTGGTGCAGTGTGCGCCACCATTCAACAGATTTGTGTATTATTGGAATATCCAGGCAGCCGATAATTCCCAGCACAGAAGCCAGACGAGCCTCTTTGTCCCTGTCACTGACTGACATTCGCAGCAGAAAATAACCCATGAATATTAGAAACAGCAAAAGGGTTGTTGTCAGGCGTGCGTCCCAAACCCAGAAAGTTCCCCAGGTCGGCCTGCCCCAGATTGCACCTGTAATCAGTAAAAGTGCGCAAAAGATCAAACCAACTTCTGCCGAGACCTTTGCGATCTGGTCATACATCAGGTCACGTTTCCAGAGATACGCGATGCTGAAGGCGAACACAACAAAAAAAGCCAGGTATGTTGCAACGAATGTAGGAACATGAATGTACATTATTTTTTGCGGGAATCCCTGACTGGATTCAATCGGCAGTCCCAGAAAAATCCAAAGTCCGCAGCCTGCCAGCCCTGCGATCGAACCCCATTCCAGAAACAGGATAATTTTCTTCATGCTATCCATCCAGTTTCTCTTTCAGCAAACGGTTGATTACTGCCGGATCGCCTGTGCCGCGTGTCTGTTTCATCATCTGTCCCACAAAGAAACCGATCACTTTTGTTTTTCCTTCACGATACTGTTTTACCTGCGGCTGATTTGCGGCAAGTAATTCTTCTACTAATCTGCCAAGCTCTTTCTCATCAGAAATCTGTTTCAGGCCTTTGTCTTCAATAATTGTTTCCGGTGTTTTTCCGGATACAAGCATTTCGGCAAAAACAGTTTTTGCGATTTTGCTGCCGATTTCACCGTGCTCAATCAGTTTTGTCAAATCTGCCAGATTCTCCGGAGAAAGATTTATTTCCTTGAGAGATTTTCCGGACTCATTCATCACACGGGTCAAGTCTCCGATTATCCAGTTGCAGGCGAGTTTTGGCACACCCCCTTCAGCCAGGACTTTTTCATAATACGATGACATTTCCTGACTCGCAGTCAGTACATCTGCATCATAGTCGCTTAATCCGTATTCCTCCATAAATCTCTGCATTTTTGCTTCCGGAAGTTCAGGCAGATTTTTCCTGAACTTTTCAATCAATTCCGGAGAAAGTCTCACCAAGGGCAAATCCGGATCCGGGAAATAACGGTATTCATCTGCCTCCTCTTTGGAGCGCATGCTGAAGGTCACTTTACGGTCAGTGTCCAAGAGGCGAGTTTCCTGAACAATCGTGTTACCATCCAGTATTTCATCGCGCTGCCGTTCTATTTCATAATCAATTGCCTGCTGGACGAAACGGAAAGAATTTAAATTTTTTGTTTCCGTACGTGTACCAAATTTCTCCTGTCCAGAGGGCCGCAAAGACACATTTGCGTCACAGCGTAAATGTCCTTTTTCCATGTCACCGTCAGAAACACCGATAGTGGTGGCGATGGCATGTATTTTTTCCATGTATGCTTTGGCCTCTTCCGCAGAACGGATATCAGGTTCACTGACAATTTCCAGCAGCGGCACGCCTGCACGGTTCAAATCAACCATGCTTTCGGTACCGCCCTCTTCATGCACCAGTTTGCCCGCGTCTTCTTCCATGTGAATGCGTGTGATGCCGATCCGGCTTTTGCCCCTGGATTCGGTATTGATTTCCAGCCAGCCGTTTTCGCAGATTGGGCGATCAAATTGAGAAATCTGGTAAGCTTTCGGCAGATCGGGATAGAAATAATTTTTACGGGCGAACTGTGAATCAGCCCTGATCTCACAATTAAGAGCCAGTCCAAGCTGTGCCGCAAGCTCTGGAACACGGCTGTTAAGTACAGGCAGTGCTCCAGGCAGACCAAGGCATACAGGGCAGGTATTTGTATTTGGAGGTTTACCAAATTCGGTGGAGCATCCGCAGAAAATTTTGGATGCAGTAGCCAGCTGAACGTGAATTTCAAGGCCGATTACAGGTTCAAATTGCATTAAATGTTTTTGATCAGTTTACAGCAGAACTTTTTTTAAGTTTTTCTTCCAGCAGGGTTTCCAGTTCCTGCTTTGTAAATAAATCTGAAAAACCGTTTCCAGGAAAACGCAATGCCCACTCATAGACGTTGCGAAGCATCTGCTTGTTGTCAATAAGTGAGGGTTCTTTAAAAACCAGGTCAAATTCAGCAATGATGGATTTTGACAATTTACTGTAGAAGCGCTCCAGAACAGCCGCTGTACCGCCGCTGGCTCCCCAGGCTTCCTGATACCAGGCCATTGCGTTCAGAGTTAATTTACGTGTGCGCGGGTATCCGGAACACATCAGGTTCCATGGGTCACCCCGCTCCTGATCACCTGCTGAGCGAAAATCAGATCTAAGGATTACAGCCGGAACGTCAAGTGCTTTGGCAAACAAAAATTCAATCACAGTTCCTGAATCCAATTCTGTGCCGTCAAAATTAACCAGAATAAAATCTGCTGTAACAATCTTACTCAAATCGTTGTTGCGGATGTCGATTGAGCGGCTTGTACTTTGCTCAAGATTTTGCGGTAAAACGCAAATATATCGTCCGGATGATTCTTTTTCAATGGCCTCTGCCAGCAGCATATTTCCTGTCAAATCTTTGTGATTAAATAAATCACCGGCAAAATATACAGAGTATTTTTCAGACATAAATTTCTTTTTTTGAATAAAGAATGAGGTGAAGACTATGGTCTGATCATGCGGAATTTTGCAGTAAATCCGGAATTTCCTGCCAAAGAGAAAACGGTGTCGCAAAACGTTCCATCCCTTTCGTGTAAGGATGCCAGTCTGGAAAAATTACTTTGATTCCGGCACGATGGAATGCTTCAATCAGTTCCGGACGGTCTTCAAGCATTACATCAGGTTGAATTTGTTCGATAATAATTTGCTGTTTGAGATCGTCACCCACACACTGCAGTGAAGAGTAATTTAATTTTTTTAAATTTTCTGCACGTTTTTGAGATTGTTCCGGTTCCAGTGCTGTTACCAGATGCAGTTCATGGCTGCCGGCCAGCATATTCAGGATTTCCAGTGAACCGTCATAAAACTCTAATTGGCGCAGATAATCTCCTGCATGAAATTGATCACGCACCTCTACATTGTTCGGGAAATTACGGATAACTCCGTAAAGTTTGGGATTATGTGTATAGGGGATTTTTTCTATTTTGGTAAACTCAATAAATCCTTGAATGTAATTTAAAATTACTCCATCCACATCGGAACAAATTTTCATTGAAATAATTACCTTACAAAAGTGACTTATTAGATGTGTTAAGTTTGCTGTTGATTTGTTTCTAAATCAGGAATCTTCATCTTTTTCCAGCTTGATAGCAACCGAATTGATGCAATACCTCAAACCTGTGGGTTGCGGACCGTCCTCAAATACATGGCCTAAATGCGAGTCACAGTGTTTGCAAATTACTTCCGTCCTCACCATGTTCCTGCTAAGATCTTCTTCGTTACTCACACTTTCTTTTCCAATCGGCTCCCAGAAACTGGGCCAGCCGGTGCCTGAATCAAATTTATTATCTGAATGAAACAGGGCATTCCCACAGCATAAACATCGATATGTACCACTGTCTTTAGTATTTACATATTCCCCACTAAAAGGAGGTTCCGTGCCTTTATTTCTGCAGACCTCATATTGCTCCTCTGTTAACTGTTCTTTCCACTGCTGATTACTTAAATTTTTTTTGTCTGACATGGTATTCTTTTCTTCTTTGTTTATTAAACTTACTTACATTCATTGTATTCATTAATTTGCTTTAATAACACAATGATAGCTATCATTTGAAGAATTGCTGACGTTATGAATAACATGAAACCTCTAGTTAAATCAATATAAATGCAGACGGTTAGCTTTGTTTTAATGGGATTTGTGTGTTGTACACTAAGGTAACCGAAACAATTAGTTACACAGAGTGAATTGCTTTCATTTTTATTTTGAGCTACACTGTGACTTTTCTGTGGTTTGTTAGCAGTTGATTTTTGCTGTTGTTTATCTTTCACAATTAAGGATTAATTTGAAAAATATAAAAATACTACCGGTTTTATTTCCTTTGTTGTGTCTTATTTTGGGGAGCCAGATTCAGGCTCAAAGTCAGAAAGAGCTTGATGAAGCAACTGCACTGCTGCTTGAGCAAGTCAACATGAAGAAGATTGATGGACGTGATATGGCAGAGGTACCGCTTAAATTGGTATTGCAGCTGGCAAGCGAACGCAGCCTATCGCTTAAAGCATCAAAAATGGGAGATGAAGCAGCACAACGTTCTGTGATTGCCGCACAGGAAAGATATACACCCAGTGTGACAACAAGTATTGGTTACTCAAATACCCCTTCATTAGCTGCTTCCTCAAGCTGTTCACCTGCAAAACTATGCGGCAGCAGCTCCAACAGTATGACTTTTTCTTCGGCATACAGTAAGCGTGTGGACAGCGGAATTACTTATGGCCTGACGTATTCTGAACAAAGCAAAAAATCCACTTCGCTGTCTGTTCAGGAATTTGGGGGTGACGTTACTTCCGGAACCACAGGGGATACACTAAGCAGCGCAAGTTTGACAAGCTCTGTTTCCATTCCGTTTTTCCAGGATAGGGGTGCAGATTATAATGATATACCAGTGCGGCTGGCGGAAATTTCTGTTACAAAAGGCAGGCTAAGTACTCGTTCCACAGAATTGTCACTGTTAAAGCAGGTGGCCTCAATTTATTGGGATTTGGTGGGGTTAATGGAAACTGTCGAAGTCAAGAAAAAGGCGGTTGCTCTTTCAGAAAAACTTACTCGTGACAACCATGCCAGACTGGAAGCGGGACTGCTGAATGCTACTGAAGTGAGGGTTTCAGAAACTCAACTTATGAAGGATCGCCAAAGCTTACTCTCAACACAACTGGATGCAACGCGCATTGAAGACCAGGTTCGCGCGGCGCTTAATCTGAAAAATTTACCCGTTGGACTATATCCTGCGGACAAACCTTCAACTGAATCTGCTGTTCCAAATGATGTATCAGCGATGTCAGAATTGATTTATCAGAATGACACACAAATTGGATTATTAAATGCTTCGCTGGAGCAAAATCGTTATCAATTGCAGCAGGAGTTGAACAAGCAGAAAACTGATATGGATCTCAGCTTGTCCTATATTTTAAATGGATACAGTTCAAGCATTTTTGGAGGCACCGCAGATTTTGCCAAAACCAAGCTTCATGGGATGAGCGCAACACTGACATGGAAAGTTCCGTTGGGTGACCAGGCAACTGTGGAAAATATACAACGGAAACACCTTGAACAGCAGCAGCTGATGCTGCAGATTGAAGATCGTAAATCTCAGCTGAGCATGAATTTACATTCGCTTTTAAGGTCCTTGAAATTGATTGATAAGGAAAAACAGACTGCTGCCGCTGTAAGTAAACTATCTAAAGATCAGCTGCGTCATGAAATTGAACGCTTCAAGCTGGGTAAGAGCACAAGTTATCTTGTTTCTCAATATCAGCAGGACGTGGTTAAGTCACAGCAGCAGGAAATAATGATCAGCATACGTCAGGAAAAAGTGCGTGTGGAATTGTTAGCTTTAACAGGTGAATTCAAAGATAAATATGAACTGAATCAGGATTGACGACTATATAGTAATTCCTGATTCCAGCCTTTCAGGCAACAGTAAAAACAAAAATATAAAGTATCATCCCTGTTTTTTGCAGGTTTGTAAAATAAATCAGGAGAAAAAAATGATTAACTTCAGTAAATATCACAAAATTTATTTTAGTTTTTTATTCATTTGGCTGTATGCCTGGATAATGACATCCTCAGGCAGTGAGCTTGCGGGTTCATACAAGGCGCCAATATCTCTCACAGGGTTGATTGAACCTGCAGAAACTCTGGAAGTGCATGCCAGTGTGGGAGGGCGAGTTGAGGTTATTCATGTAACAGTAAACCAGACTGTTGCAAAGGATCAATTGCTGCTTTCGCTTAAAAACAGTTCACAGAAACGCCAGCTGGAATTATCTAATCTGCAGCTAAGGATCAACCAGAACAATGTCAGGGACAAGGAACGTCAGTTGGAGCTTGCGAAAGTTCAGGTTGAGGTCAATCAAAACAATGTCAAAGACAAGGAACACCAGCTGAAACTTGCTAAAATTCAGATACAAGTAAATGAAAATAATGTCACGGATCGTAAGGAGCAACTGGAACTGGCTCAAATACAAATAAAGGTCAATGAAAATAATGTCAAGGACAGTAAAAAAAAGCTCGAATTAGCTAAGGTTCAGGTTGAAGTCAGTGCTAATAATGTCAAGGATATGGAAACTAATTTGAAAGACATAAAACGCAGGCTTGATGACGAAGAGACTTTATTTGAACAGGGTTCTTCCACCCGTTCACAACTGGACGCGTTGCAGCTGCAATATAACAGGGGGAAACTTTCTCTGGAAAACACAAAACTGGCATTAAAGCGCACAGAACAGGAAATCAAACGCTCCCAGATTGGATATGAAAATTCAATGTTCGCGTTGGAACGTTCCAAAAAGGAAATCAGTCGTTCTCAACTGGGGGTGAACAATGCCATCCTTACTTTGGAGCGCTCCAAAATGGAAATAGGCCGCACTCAACTTGGAGTGAAAAATACCATCCTGACGCTTGAACGCTCCAGGCAAGACATGAAACGCTCAGAGCTGGGAGTGGAAAACGGGCGCATAACTCTGGAGCGTACAAAACATGATGTTGCCCTCAGTGAAGAAGCCCTAGAGGACACCCGTATCAAAGCCAAAATTGGCGGGATTATAACCGCTAAATTAACCAATGAGGGAGAAATGATCGGTCCCGGTTCAGCCCTCTTCCATATCATTAACATTAAACAGGTGAAAATTGTGATTCAGGCAGAGGAGCAAGATTTGCCAATGATCAAAGAAGGTCAGCAAGTTGTTTTTGTCACACCAAGTTACCGGGACAAAGAATTCTCCGGTTTCATCGAACGTGTGGACTGGACTGCTGATCCTGAAACAGGACGTTTCCCGCTTCATGTCAAAGCTGAAAATCCGGGACTTGCGCTGAGAGCGGGTATGACCGCGAAAGTTTACTTGCTGTCCAAATAGTTTTTTCAGGTTTTATCAGTAGGATAACTGCTGCCTGATAATTGAAGTAAGCGCCTTTATCCATTCAGGATGGTTATTCAGTGAAGGCACCAGTTCAAGTTCTTCTCCACCGCATTCACGGAAATGTTCAGCCGCCCGTATGCCTATTTCCTCAAGTGTTTCAAGACTGTCCGCGACAAAAGACGGACAAAATACCACTACTCGTTTCACGCCGCTTTCTGCCAGTTTTTTGAGATGCTGCTCCGTGTAGGGTTTTATCCACTCCTCGCGTCCAAAACGAGATTGAAAACTAACAGACCATTTTTCTGCTTCCAGATTCAGTCGATCGGCCAGTAATTTTGAAGTTTGGTGACAATGCGCGCTGTAGCAGTAGCGATTTTGATCTGCTAATTCCAGACAACATTCATTGTCATTCCGACACCAGTTACCGCTGGGGTCGCTTTTTTTTATATGCCTCAGCGGAAGACCATGGAAACTGAACAGCACATGATCCGGTTTATTTTCAAGGAATGGCAGCCCGACTTTTGCCCATGCTTCAATAAAACGTGAGTCTGAAAAAAATGGCGGAATAATCTGTAGATCAGGCATATTCCAGTCATGCAGTAATTCTTTGTAAAGATCTTCTAATGCACCACCATAAGTACTTGAGGCGTATTGAGGATACAAGGGCAGAACAATGATTCTGCTGTTTCCCTGTTCACGAAGACGAGCCAAAGATTTTTTCAATGAAGGCTCTCCGCACTGCATTGCCAGTTCAACATGAATGTTTTCTTCAGCAAAAGGTTCTATCAAAGCATTTTTCAGCTTTTGACTATAGACCAATAGAGGAGAACCTTCAGGCAGCCATATTTTTCGATATGCTTTTGCTGATTCCCGTGGTCGGAAGGGGAGAATGAAAATATTCAGCAGCAGCCAGCGTACTAAAGGGTTTATATCAAGTACCCGTTCAGATGAAAGCAGTTTCCGTAAATATGCACGGACTTCCGTTGTTTCAGGAGCATCTGGTGTGCCGAGGTTAATCAGCAAGACCGCAGTTTTTGAATTGCTGTATTCTGCTCTGGAATTGTTGGTTTGCAAGTCTGTGTACCTTTTTAACCTTTGAAGTATGATTATTTGTGAAGAAAATAATAAGACATTCTAACTGGCTGAAGTGAGATGGATTCTCTTGAATTCACTCAGATTTTTTATGTTGTATAAAAAGCGTTACATAACAAAAACAACTAATAATATGATATAGCAAGTAAAATTTTTTTATTTCAGTTTTTTATCTTTGTGTTAATGGTTTTTTACTTGTCGTTTTTTTGTTACTCATTTGTTACTCATTTTGCTACTATTACAAACAAGTATAGGCTAAAGGCATACAAGAATTTTCACAAGAGTTGCTGTGAGTATGAAATTGAGAAGGAAGAATTCAGCAGGTGAAAAGATCATTTTGTACTTGGTTATCTACCACAATGGAATAAGGTAATATGACTTCTTGTAATTAATTTTTTTTGAGAGCAGTCCTCCGATTTTGAATAATCAGGTAAAAACGGGAATAAAAAGCAGTCGAAAGCATTTTTCAAAAAATTTTCTCGAAGGAAATAAACCTAAAGAAGACCAACTCCTTTCTAAGATATTTTCAAACAGATAAGTCACTTTTTTTTAAAGTTCAAATGAATCCCAGCACAAAGGTTTCTTTCAGAAAAGGCACTAAGGAAAAAATAGCTATACTGCGACAGCTTGAGCGCAAGGTACTCTGGCTTTCAACCTGGATGATTCACAATGCGAACCACCTGCGTGTTAAAATAGACGGTCTCAAGGTAGGAGGACATCAGGCCTCATCGGCTTCGCTAGTCTCAATCATGACGCTCCTTTACTTCGACATACTGCGTCCCGCTGACCGTGTGGCAGTCAAGCCTCATGCAAGTCCTGTATTCCACTCTATCCAGTACCTGCTTGGAATTCAGGGAATCGGTCAACTTGAAAATTTCCGTGGCTACCGAGGCGCACAGTCCTATCCTTCGAGAACAAAGGACCTTGATGATGTTGATTTCTCTACAGGCTCGGTCGGACTCGGGGCTGCAATTACAGCATTTGCCAGCCTGATCCAGGATTATGTGAGATTGAAACCCTTTGGTAAAACTGATACCCAGGAAGGACGTATGATTTCCCTGGTTGGTGATGCCGAACTCGATGAAGGTAATGTCTACGAAGCGCTTTACGAATGCTGGAAGCACAGACTACGCAATACTTGGTGGATTATCGACTTCAACCGCCAGAGTCTCGATGCAGTCGTAAGCGACCGACTTTTTGGCCAGATCGACCAGCTTTTCAGAATGATGGGATGGCGGGTGTTGACACTTAAATACGGGAGACTTCTGGAAGAGGCCTTCACAAAACCTGGTGGAACGGCCCTCAGGGAATGGATCGACGCCTGTCCAAATTCCCTCTATTCCGCACTCGTCTTCCAAGGGGGGGAAGCCTGGCGTGCCAAACTGGAGGATGATTTCAATTCCGGACACAAGGTAAGACAACTCATTGGCAGTTACAGCGACGATGAACTCCACCGAACGATGACTAATCTTGCAGGACACGACATAGGAGTGCTTCACGATACTTTTCACCAGCTTCAGGATGATATTCCCACATGCATGATCGCCTACACGATCAAGGGGCACGGGTTGCCTTTTGCGGGACACAAGGACAATCACTCAGGATTGATGAATTCAGAACAGATGGAAAAATTCAGAGTTCAGAACCGAATCCGCCCGGGATGCGAATGGGAACCCTTTGAAGGCATTGACCTGCCTCAAGAAAAAATCTCTTTGTTTTTAAAAAACGTTCCCTTTCAGCAACAGGGATCAAGGAGATATAGCGACATCAAACTCGAAGTGCCATCAATTCCTGTTCCCAAAGGTAAGGAGATCCTCTCAACTCAGGAAGGATTTGGAAGAATCCTTGCCAATTTGGCTCGGAGCAAGTCAGAACTTGTGGAACGTATAGTCACAACTTCGCCAGACGTCACCGTCTCCACCAATCTGGGAGGATGGATCAATCGCAGGGGGGTTTTCAGTCGAAACCCTATACCAAGCTCCAAACAGGAAAGCGAAGTACAATCGTTTCAGAAATGGGAACAAAAACCTTCAGGACAGCATTTCGAACTGGGAATTGCGGAAAACAATCTTTTTTTGATGCTGGCGGCGATGGGGCTTTCTCATGAACTGTTCAGCAAAAGACTGATCCCGGTAGCAACTATTTATGATCCATTCATTTACCGTGGGCTGGACGCACTGAATTATGCCTGCTATCAAGATGCACGTTTCATTCTTGCTGCTACACCTTCGGGTATTAGCCTTGCTCCGGAAGGAGGGGCTCATCAGTCCATGGGGACCCCCCTCGTCGGCATGGCTCAGGACGGACTGGCCGCCTTCGAACCATCCTACGTTGATGAACTTGCCACTATCATGGAATGGAGTTTCGAATACATCCAGCGAGACGGCAGTGGGAAAAACACTTCGGAATGGCTGCGTGATTCTCATGGAGGTTCGGTTTACCTAAGGCTTTCCACTCGTCCGATCCACCAATTGACGCGGAACCTCAGCCCTGAACAGCACACTGCGATTATAGAAGGGGGCTACTGGGTTTTTGAACCTGAAACAGGGGCCGAACTGGCCTTGATCTACTCCGGTGCAGTTGTCCAGGAAGTTACGGAGGCCTTCGAACTGATCCGAGAGGATTTGCCTGGTGCAGGTTTACTCGCCGTCACCTCCTCCGACCGGCTCAACGCGGGTTGGCAGGCGGCCAAGCGCAGCCGCCACCATGGCGGACCCAGAACCGTTTCCCTAGTGGAAAAATTGCTGGAACCGCTTGCAGAAAATGCAACACTGGTAACTATTTTAGATGGTCACCCCGCCACACTCTCCTGGCTCGGAGGAGTTCGGGGACACTGTGTCGAATCACTTGGTGTTGAGCACTTCGGCCAGTCTGGCAGTATAGACGATCTCTATCGCCATTATGGACTCGACACACAGACTATCATCAATGCCTGTGCTTCGGCATACCTCAATGCATTCGGTTACCATGACCGTTGAACAGCAACCAACGCTTGAAGAGCAAAGCCGAACTGAAATCGAAAAAGTGAGTCCCTTGGTTAGGCGCATTGCCGACAGGATGAACATTGACCTTGGTGGGCTTTCAGGAACTGGAAGTGAAGGTCAGATCACTGTGAAGGATCTTAGGACCAAGATCTCTCCAAAACAGGAATCGATGGTTACCGTAACGGAAAAAGTATCCGATTCTACCAAGATGGATACCCCTATAAAGAGGTCTTCAAAAAATATTCGTGAAGCATCTGATCAAGAGGATTATATACTTCAACCTCTTAACCATATCCGTAGAATCACTGGGGAAAAACTCAGCACCGCAAAACGGGAAATTCCACACTTCTACCTTTCGGTGGACTGTGAAACGGACTCTCTCCTTGATTTCAAGAGAGAACATGGAAATAGTGAAACATCCTGTTTTTCCATAAACGATTTGATCCTCTATGCCGTAGCAAGGGCCTTGAAGAAACATCCCGAGGCCAATGCTTCCTGGAGCAATGAAGGCATTAGGATTCACCGTAACGTCAATCTTGCGGTTGCCGTAGCCTCAGAACGCGGATTGCTGACTCCGGTCATACGGAATGTGGAATCGAAAGGCATTTTGGCAATTGCTTCCGAAATGAAAGAATTGAAGGAGAGGGTCAAAAACGGGAAACTGGGTAGGGAAGAACTCATGGGGGGTACTTTTTCGGTATCCAATCTTGGTATGTATGGGATTCAGCAAGCAGTTGCTGTTATCAACCCTCCTCAGGCCTGTGTTCTGGCTGTAGGTTCAGTAGAGACAAAACCATTGTCTCGGAATAACAAAATCTATCATGCTTCCATCATGAACTGTACCCTTTCCTCAGATCATCGGTTGCTTGACGGTGCGGAAGCCTCTCGGTTTCTCGCATGCCTTAAACTCTTCCTGGAGGAACCACTTCAGATGTTGGTCTGAGAATTAAATTCGATGCTTTAAAGATCGAAAAGGAGTTAAAACTATTTATCACATCGCTTCCCAGCACAGAACAAAGATCATTAATCAATTATCTGGTAGTGTGCATTCCTCGGTCGACCGCTATTGATTTGTACAATATCCTGAGGACATGCTGAGAAACATAGCACGACATCCATAAGAACCTTAAATAGGACAAAATCCCCTCGTTTTGATACTGTAGGCAATTGTTCAATTTTTCCAGCCGCATCGACTGGGGTGTTTTGCCAGAGATTAAACGGACACGGTGTTTCTGTGGGTTTGAAACGTACTGCCGCGAGTGCCTCCCACAGGTTGTCAGTACAGTTGTCATGATAATCAATACACCCCAATTGCTCGTAGCGGTACCGGTCACAGGCAGCCAGCATTGTGTCATGCACACCGGGGGAGGTATCTTCGAGAAACTTGAGTATTTTACGTCGTTTATTTGTGATCAGCACATCGCTTGGCTTTGGTCGGTAGCGGCCTAACCATACCCGACAGTGTTCCATGGACATAAACTCTCCAGGGTGTTCGACATTAAACGCCCAGAAGTCGACAACCTGGTTGCCATGAGTATTAATAATTTTGACCTTTTGCCCTTTCTGCACATGGGCAGCTACTCCTTGTCGTGCTGGAATCTTTATAAGCATAGAACGACTGCTTTTAGATTTCATTTTCTTAATGGGCATATAAAATCTCCTTAAAAAGAGATAATCCAATTAAGCATTGGAATACATAAAAATATGGAAGCAATCCATTTAGACCGGTATGGATATATAACAATGGTTTCTATCAGCATTGATATTCAGTGCAAAGTAGAAAAACAGGAGCAAATAAGTGCATATTCCTACCATAACTATCAGTAAGAATTGTTCACGCTTATCCTTCTTTGTAGAAAAATTGTTACTATTTTGTATTTCTTAATTAATGTAATAATATCAGCAAGTTATGTTAACTTAGTTTTTCATGTTGTATAAAAGGCGTTTATCTCAATATACTCTTTCGTCAAATCACAGCCCCAGACTGTTTCAGCGTAGCTGCCGTTTCCAACTATCACCTCCAGCTGGATCTCATTGTTTTGCAGATATTTAGAAATCGCATCCAGGTTAACTTTTTTTGATTCCAGATTTTCAGCGTTCACGTTCATGCCATGGCCGCCGCTGCCAAAGCGGATTGATAAATCATCCAAAGACACCGGATACTCAAATACCTTTCCAACTGCCATCACAAATCGTCCCCAGTTTGGATCAGCGCCATGGATTGCGGTTTTGACCAAAGGCGAGTTAATGATTGATTTCGCGACCTTCAGGGCCATCTGTTGAGAACTGGCTCCGGAGACAGTTAATTCAATAAGTTTCTTTGAACCTTCGCCGTCACGCGTTATTTGTTTTGCCAGGCTGACTGCTGCTTCTGTGAATTTGTTTTCAAATGTTTCAGCATCCACCACACCGGCTAATCCGTTTGCCATGATAATGACTGTGTCACTAGTGGAAGTGTCAGAATCAATAGAGAGTCGGTTGAAGGATTTGTTGACAACCCGTTTCAGCATTTGCTGCAGCAGTTCCGGGCTCATTTGGGCGTCAGTTACAAAATAGCTGAGCATGGTTGCCATATCAGGCTCGACCATTCCGGCTCCTTTGGCAACACCGAGCAATGTGACATTATCTATGGACACGCAATGCCATTTCGGATGTGTGTCTGTTGTCATGATTGCACGGGCAAAATTTTCAATAAATTCCGGATCGCTTCCTAATTTTTCCGGTATTGATTCGCATCCGGTTTGTATTTTATCCATAGGCAGCCGCTGTCCGATTACGCCGGTTGAAGAGGGAAGAACCAGTTCCGGAGCAATTCCCAGAGCCGCCGCAGTCCAGCGGCACATATTTTTCGCGTCTTCAATTCCTGCCTGTCCGGTGGCAACGTTTGCGATTTTTGAGTTGACTGCAATTGCCTGTAATTGTCCATCCTGCAGATGCTCCCTGCCAACAATAATCGGCGCGCCTGGCATGTTGTTCCTTGTGAAAACACCTGCCGAGGAACATTTGCATTCTGACGCAATAACTCCGAAATCCGGAGCATTTTCCTTGATTCCAAGGTTTATTCCAAGCCAGGAAAATCCCGGCACACTTTTCAAAGGCGGATAGTCCTTTGTCATACTAAATTCCTTGTGTATAATTAAAGTTAACAGCAGCCATTAGTCTACGGACTGAACTGACAAGCGTCAACTTATTAGCAAAATTCTGCTCGCCGGTTTCCATTCTGGGCTTTTGAAATTGCTGATTACATAATTGAAGGTTTTTAAATCAACACACTGTTTGAAAAAAGTATTTAACTCTTTATCAAGCAGGAGTATTTGACAAATTTTTGAGGCAGCAGCTGAAAATGCCGATCTATAATTACCAGGCCTTTGATGGCGAAGGGACGTTGCATAAAGGAACCAAAGACGCGGCTTCAGAGTCTGAGGTACGCCAGTTTTTACGCTCAAGAGATCTTTTCCCCAAGGAAATTCGCACAAGTCGTTTCACCAGGGCAAAAATCAGAGCAAGTGAAAATTCCAGTAAAATTAAATTCCCCAAACTGTCTTTTTACAAAGGCAGCTCAGCAAAAGTTCTCACACAGTTCACACGTCAGCTTGAAGTTTTGCTTGATGCTTCCATTCCTTATGACAAGGCATTTCAACTGATAATTCCTCAGACTGAAGATTCAGGATTTCAAAGCATTCTTTCAGATGTGCGCTCACGGGTGGTGGAAGGTATGCCGCTGGCAGCAGCAATGGAAAAGCATCCGGAGGTGTTCCCCGCTATGTACGTCAGCATGGTACGTTCCGGAGAAAATTCCGGCAATCTGGACATCATCATGAGGCGTCTGGCAGATTATTATGAAGCACAGGAGCGTGTGCGTTCCAAGATCATGAGTGCGCTGATATATCCGGCTTTCATGACTGTTTTTGGGGTGGCAGTGGTAATTTTCATGGTTACAACAGTTGTGCCCAAAATCACCGGCATTTTCGAAAGCCGGGAAGCAGCACTTCCTGTTCCGACACGTATATTAATAAGTGTCAGTGATTTCGTAGTAAATTACTGGTATTTGCTGGTTGTCGCGATTTTCTTAATTTCCATTGCTGCAAAAATCTTTTTCCGCAGCGATCGCGGCAGGATGTGGAAAAACAGGATTGAACTGAGTATGCCTCTGCTGAGTCGTCTGCGCGTAAAGGTCATGGTTGCACGATATTGCCAGACTCTTGGGACCCTGTTAAAAAGCGATGTTGATTTAAAAACCTCGCTTGAAATATCTAAAAAGGTTGTTGTAAATCAGTTGTTCATTAAAGAGCTTGATCAAATGATTGTGGATGTGAACAACAAAGGTATCCCGCTTTCGGCGGCCATGGCCAAAATAGATTATTTTCCTGAGTACGTGCGTCATGTTGTATCAATTGGGGAGGAAGCAGCACGGCTGGATGAACTGCTGGAAAAAGTCGCCGACAGAATGCAGGAAGAAGTAAACACCACTCTGCTGGAGGCAATGACATCACTGTTGCAACCAGTCCTGATTTTACTGCTGGGTGGTGCAGTAGGATTTATTGCTTTGGCTGTTCTGTTGCCAATGTTGAATATGAGCCAGATACTGCAATGAAAATCAAATAATTCAAAATATAATATTAAGCTTCATTGTAGTTCACAATTGCAACTCAAAGTGTGGAATAAGTAAAAACGGAGCTGCTGGGCCTATTTCAGTGTGAAAAGAATTCCTGTAATTAACCGCTTTTTGTAGGGTGCCGATAAATCACCACCGGTTCTTCCATGAAAACCTTTTCTTCCTCGATCCAGGCACCCAAGCGTTCTGCCAAAGCGCGAGAGCGGATGTTTTTTGGGTTTATTAAGCTGACTGGCGCATGCAGTCCCAGCTTGGGGCCTGCTTCACTTGCAGCTTGAACAGCTTCAAAAGCAATCCCCTTTCCCTCATATCCATCAAAGACTCCCCAGGCCAACTCTGCCTCGGGCCATTCGATATGATGCAGATACCCTGTGTATCCACACATCAGGCCTGTTGCACGGTCAATGATATGCCAGAATCCGTAGCCGCGGATTTGCCAATGCCCTGCTGCACGCAACAGGGCACGCCAAACTTCGCCTTTGTCCATAGGCCCGCCGACAAACTTTGCCCGAACTGAGTTTTGGAAAAAATCAGTCATAGGCTCAAGGTCCTCCAGCAATGGGGTACGCAGGATAAGACGGTCTGTTTCAAGGGTTGGGATCTTGGTCATTGGGCTACTTTTGCTTATGGTTGGAGGTAGAACAGCACCTTGACGGAATGCACAGTATGATTGTCAGTTCATTGGCAGTGTACAGGTGTTCTGCCAATTTTAGTGGGCGGGTGTTAAATAAACAGGAAAATCAAACCTGCAAAAATGAACCTTCATTGCTCCAGAAATTTTTGTTACAACATGCTCACCAAATCATTCCATGTCACAAAAATCATCAGGAAAATAAGCACAGAAAAACCAATCATCTGAGTACGCTCACGAATGGCAATGCTCAGTGGTTTGCCGTTGATTTTTTCTACAAGCAGCATGAAAATATGCCCGCCATCCAGCGCCGGAATCGGCAGCAAATTAAAAATGCCTAGTTGAAGACTAATGAATGCCATCAGAAAAAACAGGTCAGAGATTCCGCTTCTGACAGCATCACCAATTACCATCCCGATTTTGACCGGACCTCCAAGGTCATCCATTGAACCTTCTCCCTTGAACATTTGTCCAAGAAAACTGAATGTGGCCTTAGTTATGAACCACAAACGGGAGCTGCCCAGCACAATTGATTCGCCTAGTGAGTGCGAGCGAACATTTTTTGACATGCTCATGCCAAAAAGCCATCTTTGTGATCTTGTATCAAAATAAGGAGTAACTTCCACAAACTCAACCTCAGCGTTTCTCTCCAGTTCAACCGTAAGACCTGAACCAGGATTTAGCGCATTTATCCCGTCTGCTTTCATTAATTTTTGAACAGTCGGTGAGATGTCGCTCCAGTCATTAATAGGCGATCCATTGATTCCAGTGATTTTGTCTCCGACCTGAATTCCTGAGAGTTTAGCAGGTGATTTGCCGGAGAAACCTCCTACAACCGGCTCAAGGAAAGGAGACCAGCCCATCGATCCGGCGCGGTGCATTTCAATTGCGGAACCTTCGATGTATATTGAGTTGCCGCCGCGATCAATGTCAAAAATCAACGAATCCGCGGGAGAGATTTGTCCAAGTACGTTATGAAATTCTTCCCAGTTTTTAACAAACGTTCCGTTCACAGCAACAATTTCATCGTTTGCCTGAATCCCCAATTGCTGGGCATAACTTCCCTGCTGCACATGCTTAATGCGTGGCGAATCATCCAGATAAGCCGGAATCTCCATACCGATCCAAAAAACCAATGGCATGAAGATCAGGGCAAACAATAGATTCATCATCGGTCCTGCGGTAAGTATGTAAAGACGCTCAAACAATGTTTTTGAAGCATAGTTGGTGGGATCATCCGGATCTTCATCATTGACGTTCTGCCCAAACAATTTCACGTAACCGCCCACCGGAATCCATGAAATGCGGTACTCTGTTTCACCAATCTGTTTTCCCCAAAGAGTCGGTGGGAATCCGACTGAAAATGCTTCCACCCGTACCCCCACATGACGCGCGGCCAGATAATGTCCCAGTTCATGAATGAAGATCAGAATTCCAAGGACAATCAAAAAAGCTAAAATTGTTGTCAGCATGCTTGTAAATGATAGAGTGTATTATTCGAATTTATAACCAGCCTGCATTAGTACGGAACAGGCCTCGTCCAAAGCTTGTTTTGGAACTAAAATATAATCTGTATTGAATGTAGATATTGCAAAAATACTGATGTTCGTTTGTGCAAGTATATCAGAAATGCCCGCCAAAATTCCAGTCAGATCAAAGTCAAGCGGACCTTTTACTTTTATGCATTTCCAGTCCGGACTGCTATGCGTGCTTTGAACTTCGAATTGTTCCGGACATACCACGGATAATTCTTCTGCTGATTTACTTACATTGTAAAAATCACAGTTCCGGATTTCTTTCGGAATCGTTGCATCCGGAGATAATTTATAAATCGTAAAAGTGTCCCTAAGTACTGAAAGCGCAGGATGTTCTGGAGCATGGTATTTTTGCATTTAATAAATTTAAAGTGGAGTTTAAGCCATGAAATTCCTGGCCTGCTCCCTTCCCCACTGATCGGCCTGCTCCGCACCCTCGATAGTATTGATGTCTTTGAGAAATGAGGGAGATTCCGGAAGAGATGTTATTTGGTCATACTTACTCATCACTGAATGCAGAGTTTTTGAGATGTCGAGATAGCTGATTTCTTCCTGCAGGAAAGCATCGACGGCTTCTTCGTTTGCGCCGTTTAAAACCGCAGGTGCCCCGCCGCCCTGCCGGGCAACTTTTATGGATGTGGTAAGGCAGGGAAAACGCTGAGGATCAATTTCTTCAAAATGCAGAGCGTTCAGTGACAATGGATCCAGGCGCGGAATTTTCAATGGGAGTCTCTCAGGCCATCCCAGGCAATGGGCCAAAGGAACCCTCATGTCAGGCAGTCCCATTTGTGCCAAAAAAGAACCATCAACAAACTCAACCATGGAGTGAATAATGCTCTCACGGTGCATGACTACTTCAATGTTTTGTACAGGAGTATTGAACAGCCAGTGTGCTTCAATGATTTCCAGTCCCTTGTTCATCATTGTCGCGGAGTCAATAGTGATTTTACTTCCCATATCCCAGTTGGGATGATCCAGAGCCTGTGCGGGAGTAATGTGCTCAAAATCTTCCAAAGGATGATCCCTCAGTGATCCTCCGGAAGCGGTAAGTATCAGGCGGGCAATACGTTCCGGAGGTTCATTATGCAATGCCTGAAAAATAGCATTGTGCTCGCTGTCGGCTGGCAGCAGCTTTGCTCCGGATTTAGTGGCTGTTTGCATGAATAGTTTACCGGCCATTACCAGAGGCTCTTTGTTGGCCACCGCCACTGTCTTGCCTGCTTCTACCGCGGAATATGTGGGCTTCAATCCTGCCGCGCCGACAATTCCGGACACCACCAGATCAATGTCCGGATCGCTGGAGATATGCGACAATCCATCCACTCCCCAGACAAACTCTGTATCCGGAAATGTATCCCTTAATTCTCCCGCCTGTTCACTGCTGTCTACACAGACCAGACTGGGTTGAAATTCTTTGACTTGTTCAGCAAGCTGCTCGATTGAGCTGCGGCAGGAGAGTGCTTCAATCCGGAACTTTTGCGGAAACTCCCGGACAACATCCAGTGTGTTTAAACCAATTGAACCGGTTGATCCAAGGAGAGTCAGTTTTTTCATTTGAGACTGCTTATTCCTGCGCGGGATAAAATAAAGGTAAGTGTTTCAGTTAAACAGGGAATCAGCCAAGTTTTAGCAGGTAGTAAAAAACCGGTGCAGCCAGCATGTGTCCATCAATCCTGTCCAGGATGCCTCCGTGTCCCGGCAGGATGGTTCCGGACCAACAGTCCCCTCCCATTTTTTTGCTTGGAGATATATAACATCAAGTCCTAGCCGATCTTCTTTAATGATTCCATCTATACCTTCATCACCACTTTTCCCTAAAGATTGTCCAGCATCTGTTCTTGAGCCCCCATAACCCATGGCAACCATTAAATCTATTACTAGATTTTCAAAGAAAGCAGGACTGTTGCTTTTTATCAATGTGAGAATTTCGCTGGCAAGATCACTTTGAATTTTATGGAAGGCTTTTTGGAATACTTCTTCAGGGGTTTCAATGTTATTATCTTTGTCGGATGAATGTTTGGGAGTTTTTTCTTGCTTTGAAGCAGTGTGAAACTCTACAAACTCAGGATATCGTTCTAATATTTTTATTGATATTTTTTGATGATTTTGAGTGAGCAGTTCTTTCCCTCTTTCAGTAATTCTGAAATGAGCACGTCGAGTGCTTTCAAGTATTTTTGCTTGTAAAAAATAACTTTTTGCCCAAGAAATTCTATTGTCAAATTTAGTTTGGCTGCCACTTGGAACTCGTTCATTTATTTCCTCATCAGTTAGATTAAAATCCGACGCTATACTTTCGCGAGCTTCTTTTATGGAATGCTCTAATCCATCTGATGCTATTACAAGTAAGGGTTTAAAAAAAGTTTGAAAATCTGGGACTGCCATGAACAATATTTTTACTGATTAGATTATTTCAGCCAAGTTTTAGCAGGTAGTAAAAAACCGGTGCAGCCAGCATGTGTCCATCAATCCTGTCCAGGATGCCTCCGTGTCCCGGCAGGATGGTTCCGGA
>LUMJ01000060.1_pt1 | contig 63069 bp, 57 predicted proteins | sample 729631 | NCBI WGS metagenome assembly LUMJ01 (sample SAMN03860266, study PRJNA289734) | marine metagenome | biome: seawater column; feature: ocean; material: water; isolation source: Red Sea water column Station 22 - depth 500m | place: Saudi Arabia: Red Sea | collected 2011-10-15 | depth 500 m
GGTAATGATACAGGCACAGGTAATGATACAGGCACAGGTAATGATACAGGCACAGGTAATGACACAGGCACAGGTAATGACCCAGGCACCGGTACTGACACCACACCAGCGGCACCGGTAATCATCGGGATCAGCTCGGGAACGTTCACGACGTCTCAGAACTTCACGGTGAACGGTGAGAGCGGAGCGACGATCGAGTATTCGCTCGATGGCGGAACCACCTGGCTGGCTTATTCCGCCGCAGTAACGCTGACGAATGCAGGAAGCTACACGATTACGGCGCGGCAAAGAAGCGATGCTGCGGGAAATTGGTCAGTAAATGCGACGTACATTACGGTAGTGATTAACCAGGCCACGGACAGCACAGCACCGACAGTGACGTTCAGCCCTGACAACGGCACAACCGGTATAGCCATCAGTGATAACATAACCATTACCTTCAGCGAAGCCGTGCGCAAAATAGATAATACTATGTTGACAGATAGTGACTTAGGCAACCTTATCACACTGAAATATAACTATGCCAGCGGCAGCGACAACATCACCTTCGAAGCCACCATCAACACTGATAAAAAAGTCATCACTATTAACCCCACCAGTAACCTGTTTTACTCACAGGCGGTGTACGTGGCCATCGGAGCATCCCTGGAAGATCACGCTAACAATCGGATCACAGCAGCAAATACCACCTTCACCACGGGTATGGACCCGTCACTTGAGGCGTATTATCCGTTTAATGGAAATGCAAATGATGAAAGTGGAAATTCATATCATGGGCAACTTGGAGATAACGTTACCAATTCAAAATTTCCAACCTTAACAACCGACCGGTACGGTAATGAAGATAAAGCATTTAATTTTGACGGGAATGATTACATTGCCTTAAAAAAATCCGTAACAGACAACTCAATTTCTGAGATTACCGTTTGTGCATGGGTATCATCTGAGGATACAACAAATGACAAATTTATAATTTCATTTGACCGTTCGGAGAGCTATAGATTAGCACTGAAGAATACACAGAGTACATATGTTGGTTGGGATACAACGGATAGCAGTGGAAACCTTAATGACCTCCGAATGACTTCTGGTTCTTACCAAGATGGGAATTGGTATCACATTTGTGGATGGTATAATTCATCCACTGCAACTACAGTTGATAAAAAGATATTTATTGACGGAGATATTGTGGCTTCTGACAATAATTCGCATTCCGGAAGAAATCTTGGTACCACTAATACTAGGTATGGTTACATAGGTTGGGGTTCTGAAGCTGACACTTTTGATGGAAATGATTATGATAATCACCATCAGGGTGATTTTATGATAGGTAAAATTGATGACGTAAGAATCTATAGTCGCGCGCTAAGTGATAGCGAAATTTCTGCTCTATATTTGAGAGAAAAACCATAGAATTTTAAATTCAAATAGCTTCTTCTTCCATTATTTTCTTTTTTGCGCTTACTATGAAAGAAGCCCCCGACCTTGTTGATCTGATCATTTCCGTGTACTGAAGAAAAAATAATTTGTGTCTCCCCTGTTGCAAATACGGACAATTGTTACACTAAGTTAAAGCATTTAAGCGAAATTGAAAAATAAGTCTCACACTCCTCTTGTTAACTACCACTCCCACACTTATCGTTGCAAACACGCAACTGGTGAAGTAGTTGAATTTGTAAATGCCGCATCTGAAGCGGGTTTAGAAATTTTCGGGGTCTCGGATCACGCTGCATTCCCTGATGATCGCTGGCCTGATGTGCGAATGCGATATGAAGAGTTAGACGATTACGTAGAAGCAGTGCGTGCTGCGCAGCGTTCAGTTCCTCAAGTACAGGTTTTGCTGGGTATGGAATGCGAGTATGTTCCGGAATTTAAGAATTACCTGCAAGATGAGCTGCTGGGCAAACGCCAGTTCGACTATTTGATCGGGGCAGGACATTACACTCCACATAAGGGAGATTGGCTAAGTTCGTTTACCGAACTGAATTGTAAACCGCATTTGAAGTCCTACACTGAGCATTTGTGCCAGATGATGGAATCCAAACTGTTTGCATTCATCGCTCATCCGGACATATTTGGCTGCACCAACTTTGAATGGAACGCTTATTTAAACGCATGTTCCCGTGAAATACTCAGAACTGCCGAGGAAACTCAAACCCCGCTTGAGATTAACGGTAATGGACTGCGCAAAAAATACCTGAAAAATTCAGACGGCTTTCGTCCTCCTTATCCATGGCGTCCGTTTTGGGAACTTGCCTCAGAATTCAACATCAAGGTGGTCTGCAATTCTGACTGTCATTTGCCTAATGAAGTAGTTGCAGGAATATCCGAAAACCTGGAGCTGGCCAATACCCTGCGATTAGAGCTGGCGGATTTGTCTCATCTCTCGCCAGGATAATCAACATTCCGACCCAAGTATCATTCAGGTCATTTTTGCATAATTCACCAGATTCGCCACCGAGTCATTCCCCCCGCACATCAGCAAAACCAGATGATCATCGGGCCCAAACCTGTCTTTGATAGTTTCTGCCGCAGCCAGCGTACACGATGCTGCTAATTCGGGCAGCACCTTCGCGCGTTCAAGAATCAGCTGCTGTGCTTCAATGGCCTGCTTATCACTGACAATCAGCAATTCTTCCAGATGTTCCTGCGCGATGGTCAGGGCATCTTGAGCAACAAATGGCGCGCTAAGTGTTTTCGATATTGAGGTGGGCGTGATGTTGACGACTTTCCCTGCATCCATTGCTGATTTCATTGTGGCAGCCCCTTCTGTTTCCACACCCCAGACACGAACATGCGGTTTCAAGCCCTTGATAGCAACTGTGTTTCCGCTTATCAGTCCGCCGCCGCCGATGCTGATAACAAGGTCAGTGATTTCCGGAAGGTCTTCGAATATTTCCTGCGCGACTGTACCGGCTCCGGCCATCTGATGAAGATTATCAAATGGATGTAATGCTGTGCGGCCCTGCTCAGCCAAATCATTGTATCTATTAAATGCAGTCTGAATATCGGGTGAAAAGTCGATGGTTGCAGAGTACCCCCGAGTTGCCTCTACATAGTTTTTTGGTGTATTCTCTGCCATACAAACTATTATATCGACACCCAACATACGACCGGCATAAGCAACTCCCTGCGCGAAATTCCCGGCACTGATGGCCACTGCACCTTTTTCCAGGGCATCCTTTCCTCTTGCCAGCATCTGATTAAATGCCCCCCGTGGCTTGAACGACCCCGTTTTCTGGAACAGTTCCATCTTCAGATAGACATTCGTCCCCAACCGTTTGCTCAGTGTCTCACTTTTCCATAAGGGCGTCCGCCGTACATATGATGAAATTACTTTCGCTGCTGCTTTCACATCATTGAGTGTTATCATATTTGTTCCTTATATCGTTGAATGTTGCCGAAGTAATGCCGCAATGTTTGCCTTGGCTACCCCTTATTTTTTCCGGTCCTGAAATAATCAACCCAAACTGGAGAAAAGAAAATGAAAAAAATGACATTATCAATAATCGTATTCTTTTTAGTTTGCACTGCTGTAAAGGCAGATAATAGTAATGTAAAGATAAAGCTCTTAAGCGAATCTGAAAATTCTTCCAATAGTAGCACATCCTGGGAAAAATCACTTTCTGGCATTGGCTTTGAGTTATACCATAAATTAAGTCAATCTTCTGAACCAGTATTTAATCAGGAAAAAAGCAGTCAGGAAAAGAGATTGGAAAAAATCTATGAAAAATTACATTCAGACTTTAAAAAAAATCCTACAAAATCTGCAGAACAAGATCTAAAAAAGTTAATAAAGAGATTGAAAAAAGCTAGAGAAAAAAGAAAGCAACAAACAGAAAAGGAAGACAGAGTAAGTCAAACCATAGAAAGTATTGGTTTTATACTGGAAGCAAAAACATTGGGTGGTCAAATTACTTACTCAAACTCTTCAGAAATAACTAATGTTCAAAAGAATATTTTTGAAATAGGCATCAGGATAGCTTGGTAAGCCACTTCTTGAAATGCAGGACGTACTGGTAACAATTCACCAGTTGAAGATGATACGGTTTATTGTGATACACTTTATTTAAAAAAAGTACTTTCCAAAACAGCAGGGGAAACATGAAAACAACTATTGAACTTCCTGATACATTGGTACAGAAAGCGATGACAGTCACAAAGATAAAGACCAAAAAAAAACTACTGACGGTTGCTCTTGAAGAACTGATCAAAAGTGCAAGTATCTCTGATTTGAAACAATATCAGGGAAAGATAGATTTGAATATTGATTTGGATGCGTTGAGAAATCGTGCATGATACTCTTGTTGACACCTCCGTTTGGGTGGATTATTTCAGGACCGGCAAAAAGTCTGAGAGCCTTAATTCACTCATAGACTCTCACCATGTTGTCACCAACGATCTGATACTCACAGAATTGGTTCCTTTTTTACTGGTCAAAGGAAGAACCAAAGTCATCAAATTGCTGAATGACCTTCCTCGTCTCCCCTTAAGAATCCAGTGGGATACCATAATTGTAACTCAGACGGAATGTCTGAAAATCGGCAAATTTGGAATTGGCATTCCGGATTTGATTATTGCACAAAATACAAAACAAAGAGATTGTGCAGTGTATTCGCTTGATAAGCACTTTGTCTTTCTGCAAAAAATAATTGGATTCAAATTACACCAATAAACAGACCTTACCGAACACTTTAATAAATCATTGAATGGTGCACCCGGCAGGAGTCGAACCCGCGGCCTACGGAACCGGAATCCGTCGCTCTATCCGGCTGAGCTACGGGTGCATGAAGTGAGTGGGAGAAGCGGGGCCTTACTGCGCGCCCTCCAGGACGAACTTCCGGAAGCAGAGGCGGCAGTCACGCAGTAGCGTCCAAACCTGGCATTGATGTTTTTTATGGCCCACATCAGTTCCGGAGATCTGCTGTATTTGTGTTCGGTATCAAACAGTGATTCCGGAATATTTTTTACCGGCACAAGATCATGCAGAAGCACACCGACCCTGTGGTATTCAAATCCGGACTCAAAAGCCTTCTCCAGGGCGCGCTGAGCGGCAGCATTCAGGTGAAGCATATTATCAGTCGCTTCCATTTCAACAGAGGCGGAAACACTGCGCTGGGCAATGTTTTTGCGGAAACGGTTTGTTGACAAATAGACGGTAATGGCTGAAGTCGCCTGCTTGTACTTCCAGAGCCTCCCCGCGGCATTTTGCACAAAATAAGTCAGCGGCGTCCGGATATCTTCCAGTTCCTTCAGCGGCGTGCCGAATGAGCGTCCGCACATCAGAGACTTCCTTGATTCTTCAGGCTGTTCCAGTTCCATACAACTTTCGCCGCGCAGCTCCAGAACCGTGCGCATCAGCACCACGGAAAACCGTTTTTTAATCCACTCCGGATCGGTGTCCCGCAGCTGCCTGGCGTTGCTTATGCCCAGCTCAGTTAATTTTCTGCTGATCTTCCTGCCGATGCCCCAGACATCTCCTGTCTCCATTTGCTCCAGCGCCCTGCCGAAACTTTCGGGTTCAGTTCCGATGCAGACTCCGGCTAATTCCGGACGGCGTTTTGCCAGCCTGTTGGCGACTTTGGCCAGGGTCTTTGTGGACGCCGCTCCTATGGAAACTTGCATCCCTGTGTGACGCAGCACCCTGCACCGCACAAGCTGACAGAGCTCCACCAGCCGCGGGCGAGACAAACCGGAAACATCGGCAAAAGCCTCATCGATGCTGTAGCGTTCCACATTGGGTAAAAGCTGTTCCAGTGTCTCCATCACACGGCTGCTCATGTCGCCGTAAAGCGCGTAGTTCGAGGAGCGTACCTGCAGTCCGTGGCTGCGGACAAATTGGCGGATGCTTCCGGACAATACCCCCATCCCGATGCCCAGCTCCTTTGCTTCAGCGGAACGGGCAATCACATTGCCGTCATTGTTGGAAAGCACAACCAGCGGCTTTCCCCTCAGTTCCGGCTGGAATACCTGCTCGCAGGAGGCGTAAAAATTGTTGCAGTCAATCAGGGCAATCATAGTTTTTTCAAGGTCCAACGCACCACACCCCAGACAGAAAAATCCATTTCCTCAGTAACCTTAATTGGCGGATAGTCCGGATTTTCGGCTTCCAGCACCACCGTTTCATTCCGCGTGGTAAAACGCTTGATGGTAAATTCAGAATCAATCACGGCCACCACAATGCGGTTTTCCCAGCTCTCGATGCTGCGGTCCACAACAAGGATGTCCCCGTCAGTAATGCCGATATCCCGCATCGATTCCCCGGCCACGCGCACGAAAAAGGTGGCGCTTGGATTTTCAATCACCAGCGTGTTCAGATCCAGCCTCTGTTCCAGATGATCCTCCGCGGGAGAAGGAAATCCTGCCTGAACCCTGGTGTCAAAGTACGGCAGCTCGATACTCCGTGAATCATCAGCAAACCAGATTTTGCTGATTGATCCGTCCGATTTTATCGGCAGTGCTGGAGAATCGGAATTAGTCATAATATTTTCATAATAAGATTGATACCGTCGTAAACGTCCTAAAACCGTGTCATTTCGAGCGAAGCGAGAAATCTAGTGTATTTTTGAATCGGCAGTGAACAGGTTGTTCATTTTTTGTGAGTGACCCGCATTCGTAAAACGGCTTGTCTGCACATATTGTCAATCTGTTTTACAATTTATGACAAACCAAGCGGCAGAGCAACGATTTCGTCCTCACTCCAAATAGTATCCCAAATATAGCAAAAAATCAAAAAACCCTCCCTTATCTGTCATTCCGGGCGAGTTGATAATACTCAGGCTAAAATTAAAAATACACCCTATTTATCATTTCCTCGCAAGCGGGAGTCCGGAAGACAGGCCATTGATTTTATTCCACGGCAGCGCCTTAACTTGATTGCGCTGACGTGTTTTTTCACCACCGTAAACCACGGAAGAAATAATTTTGCGCTGTTCACTACTGAAAGTACTGTGAAATTTATGGACTTTTTGAAAAAAATCCGGAACCACAGTAGCTCCGGATTTTATTTCAATGGCCAGCAAATCGTTGGCTTCTTCGATTATTAAATCCACTTCTAAACCGCGCGCTTCACGATAGTGGAAAAATTTCGGAATGAGGCCTTGATTCAGGTGCTGTTTGTACAGTTCCGTCACAACCCAACTTTCAAAAATAGCTCCGCGCAAAGGGTGATGACGTAGCTGCTCCGGAGTTTGAATACCCAACAAAGCACAGATGAGCCCGCTGTCAGTGAGATGAAGTTTAGGTGCTTTCACAATCTGTTTGCGCAAATTATTGTGCCAGGCGGGAAGCTGCAAAATCAGAAAACTCGCTTCCAGCACCGAAAGCCAGCTCCGGACCGTGTTGTGCCGAATTCCCGTGTCTGCTCCAACTGCGGATAAATTGACTTCCTGCGCAGTCCTTCCGGCACATAATTTAGTAAAATTACTGAAAATGTGTAAATCCTTGATTTGAGTAACTTGTCGGACATCTCGCTCCACATAAGTCGTGATGTAATCATTGAGCCAGCGATTTGCGGGAATATTTCGGTCATGGATTCGTGGAAAACTGCCTTGCCATAAAGTATCCAACAGATCAGTTGGCGGTTTCGGGAACAGTTGCAGTTCCGAGTACTCCGGAGGAAGAAGGGTCAAAATACCACAGCGTCCGGCCAATGATTGTGAGACGCCAGCCAGCAATGCAAAATTTTGAGAACCCGTTAAAATGAAACGCCCCGGTGTGGGTTTGCGGTCAACTGCTTCTTGTAAATAATTCAATAGTTGCGGTACATACTGCACCTCATCGATAATCGCACCTTCATTATATTCTTCCAAAAAACCACGAGGGTCTTCCTTGGCATCCTCACGCTGATCCAGCGGTTCAAATGTAACATAGGGCAGATCCGGAAAAGTCGCCTGACAAAGAGTTGTTTTTCCGGATTGTCGCGGTCCATTAAGCAAAACCACAGGATAATAACCTGCCAATTCCAGCAACGATTTCTGTAATATTCTGATAATCACATTGAAGCTCCGCAATATTTCAGTATTTTCAGTTAGAAAAGTTGCATTGGTAATATAGTTTTTATTACATGTATTGTCAATTCAATTTACAATTTATGACATAATAGGCTAGATCATGCTATAGTGCAATGATTTCGTACTCACCTCAAATAGTATTACAAATGCGACAAAATCTCAAAAAACCCACCCTGCTGCTTTACAAATTCACCAAATAATGATATATACCTAAATCCTGCAATTACACATTTAGAGAGTATTTTTCTTTACTTTTTGACAGGGATTTTTGTGTTGGTTCAGAGTGAATTGGAATTTTCCATGTATTGAGATAGTCTTAATTTGATAACTCAAACAGGAGAATAAAATGCGTAAAAAGAGAACGTACTATACATCTGATGAAAAAGTAAACATCATAAGGAAACATCTTTTGGAGAGAGTTCCGATTTCAGATCTTTGCGAGAAATACAAGCTGCAACCGACAGTGTTTTATCGCTGGCAGAAGCAGTTTTTTGAGAATGGAGCACGATCATTTGATGGTGAAAGAAAACACAATAATCGCTCTCATGAAGAGAAAATATTGACCCTGGAGCAAAAACTTCAAACAAAAAACGAAGTACTCTCCGAACTTATGGAGGAGCACCTGAAGCTTAAAAAAAACTTTGGGGAAGTCTGAATGGTCAATGGACTGAGCCCGATATCAGAGATGAGATTATTGATTTCATCGCATTATGGTCTAAAAAGACAGAGATAAAGGCTCTTTATCTGGCCGATTGGATTGGCATAACTTCAAGCAAATACTACCATTGGAAAAGACGCTATGGAAAAGTAAATCAGCACAATGGCACTGTCCCCCGCGATCATTGGCTTGAAGAGTGGGAAAGGAAAGCCATTGTGGATTTTTGGCTGAAAAACCCTCTAGAGGGGTATCGACGTTGTACTTACATGATGATTGATCAGAATATTGTAGCAGTCAGTCCCAGCAGTGTTTACCGTGTTTTAGCAAAAGCAGGGTTAATCAGGCATTGGGCCAAAGAGAAGAGAAAAAAAGATTTTCCAGCAAAGGGACAGGAAGCTGGAAGAAGCAAGGGAGAGGAGAATGAAAAAAGGAAAAAATAAAATTGCTGCATAATTGTACAAAAAGTGACTATCTCGAAGCATAGTTTTTTCCAATTCCAACTGAAGCATTACAACCTAATTTCATGTATGTCAAGACTTTATTGTTTAGAGGGGGATTTTACTTGGAGGATGTCTGACTGTGAAGATTAGTGGGGGTCAGTCACATGAGATGATGTGGTCGGTTTTAGGAGTTATTCACTGAAGGTGACTCCCTTGAGATGAGTTGTAATTGTTGAAGTCGAATTATCCCAAGATGAACCATTGTCAGTAGATCTCAGGATCTTTCCACTGTCTCCAACTGCCACGAATGTATTGTTCCCGAAGGTGACTCCGTTGAGAGTGCTTAAAATTCCAGAAGTCGAATTATCCCAAGATGAACCATTGTCAGTAGATCTAACGATCTTTCCATAAGAACCTACTGCCACGAATGTATTGTTCCCGAAGGTGGCTCCATAGAGAGCGGTTGAAATTCCAGAAGTCGAATTATCCCAAGTCGTACCATTGTCAGTTGATCTAACGATCTTTCCATTTTGACCAACTCCCACAAAGTTATTGTTCCCGAAGCTGACTCCAAAGAGACTAGATGTAATTGGAGAAGTCGAATTATTCCAAGATGAACCATTGTCAGTAGATCTCAGGATCTTTCCACTTAGTCCAACTCCCACAAAGTTATTGTTCCCGAAGGCGACTCCATCGAGATTAGTATTAACTACAGGAGTCACAGCACTAAAAGTTGATCCATTGTCCATTGATCTCACTATTTTTCCTGAATCACCTACTGCCACAAAGGTATTGTTTCCGAAGGCGACTCCATCGAGATTAGTATTATCTACAGGAGTCACAGTACTAAAAGATGTCCCATTGTCAGTAGATCTAACGATCTTTCCACTTTGTCCAACTGCCACAAAGGTATTGTTTCCGAAGGCGACTCCATCGAGATCAGTTAAAATTTGACAAGTCTCATTATCCCAAGATGTACCATTGTCAATAGATCTAACTTCCTTTCCATATTGACCGACTCCCACGAATACTCCTGAAATTGGGGAGGAGGAGGGGTAGGAGGAAGTTTTAAACCCATTTGAATAATCATACTGACTACTCATATTGTTCCCTAAAACATCTTTTACTCCAGTTGTCACTCTAACTTTGTAAGTAGTGTCATATGAGAGATTGCCATATGGATCTAGTGTAAATGTCTTGTCATCATTAGAAGCAGATGGTACTGAAGACATTCTAACACAACTACTTGCGGGAACGGTTTCCGTAAAGTTGTCAGAAGACACCAGTAAAGATCCTGCTGCTGATGACGTACAGATTGTGTCGGATGTGTTAGTTTGGATATAATTGAGATCCATTACACCATCGAATGTCACAATGATGTTACCAGTAACTGGTAAACATCTGTCGGTAAAAGGTGAGTTTAACGGGGGGGTGGTTCCAACAGTAAATTGCAAGGATGATACTGATGGTGCTCTTGTATCAACCACATAATTCGAAGAGTTCACCTCATTGTAAGCAGAATTACCGACGATATCGGTGTAACTAGTGTTCAGTGTAAGTCTCTGGTTAGGAGTCAATTGTACATTGTTCTCCGGAGTGAAGGTTCCGGTCCAGGTGATGTTGTTGTCGCTGCTGGTCATATTATCAAGATTCACATAGGGATGCGTGATGTTAGCACTGGAGAAGGCAACAACCGGCTCCGAGAATACCACCGTTAGCGTTGCGTTGTCCCCGATTTTGAGCCCAGGGGTACCATTATAAGTGGTGCCCTGCGTAACAGAGAAAGTTAAGTTGTCTGCTACAGGACGTAGGGTCTCAACCTCAAAGTTCGAAGTTGTTACCGAAGCCCCCGTCATCGGATTACCGACCTGGTCGGTCCAACTAGTGCCCAGCGTAATCGTGTTGTTATCAACTTCCATATCGGCGGTCGGCGTGAAGGTTCCAGCCCAGGTGGTTTTGTTGTCGTCATCGAGGGGCTCCATTGTCTCGAGCGTCCCGGTGGCATTGTCAAGATCGATGTCGCCAGGACTGCTAACACTGGAGAGAGTTCCCATACCATCAAAGGAATTCGCAGAAGTGGTATTGTCAGACATGTAGTTGGTAGTAATCGGCTCCGGGAAAACCAGCGTTAGCGTCGCGGTTTGGTCGTACAAGATCAATGAACTGTCGAGAGTTAAGGTGGGCGCAATTTTAGTATGAGGATAGATATCATCAATCATGTAGTTCGGACTTGTCGCCGCAGTGCCAGTATTATTGTCGATGTCGGTATAATTATCGCTCAGCTCCAAGCGGTTGGACCAATCTTCGGTATCGGGAAAGGTCGGCATGAAGGTTCCGGTCCAGGTTTTGTTGTCACTGCTGATCATTGTCGAGAGCGTCCCAGATACACGACCCTGTCCAGGTCCTTGATCCAGGTCGGGAATCGTGATGTCGTCATCACTGGAGAAACCAACAATCTCCTCTGAGAAAACCAGATCTACCGTCGCGTTATCAGTGAGTCTGAGAGTTGTATCAGAGATAAAGAAGGTGGCAGAAGGAGCCTTGGTGTCAACATCATAGATTGCAGTTCGATTATCAGGGCCATTATTACCAGCGAGGTCGGTGTAACTAGTGTTCAGCACAAGCCTGTTGATATCGTCTTGATGATTGTCGGTCGGCGTGAAGGTCCCAGTCCAGCTGGTTTTGTTGTCTTCGGCCTGGCTGGAGCTCATTGTAGGGAGATTCCCACTGGGGTGCGAGATGGCCGCAGCGGTGAATACAGTCGCACACTTATTAGTTCCGGAGACAGCACAAATCGGCTCTGAGAATTCCAGCGTTACTGCCGCGGTCTCATATTTCTTGATTTTTATATCAGACATAGTGAAGTTGTCCACCGCAGGTGGAATGGTATCCACCTTGTAGTTAGAGTTGTCTGGCACCACGCTGTTATCGAGATTTTCTGCAATGTTACCGGCAGCATCCCTGATCTCGATGCTATCAGAGTTAAGGGCATTAGCCACGATGCTGATGCCATCATCGTCATTCTCTCCTGATGTATTGGTCGCCTGGATCGTGTACCGGAAATACAGCGAAGCATTATCGCCGCCTGCTGATGAAACAACAGTACCGCTGCCTCGATTATATATCGCCGTCCGGTTATCTTCGTTGCCCACCTTCAGGGTGAGAGTCGCAGCGCTTGGGTTGTCAACGATGACCGCCGAAATGGGCGACTCGCTGAAGGTGACTTTCATCTCTGCCACGTCATTAGCATTCAAAAAATTATACTGTACTCTACCCGTTGGTACACTGGTTATCGCCACGCTGCTTACAGTCGGAGGTGTGGTGTCCACAATGTAGTCATCGTTGTCCGTGTCCGCGCTGTGTGTGAGAATGGCATAGTTAAGGGCCACATCCCTGATCGTGCTGCTATGATTGTCAAGGGCATTTTCCGGGATGCTGATCCCGAAGGAGTCAGTCTCTTGTGCCTGGATCGTGTACCTGAATACCAGCGTAGCATTATCGTGTGACATATATGTCGCCGTCCGGTTATCGCTGCCCACAACCAGGGTGATCGTCGGATTAGAGGTGCCCGGGTCTCAACCTCATAGTTTTCAGTTTGATTATCAGGGCCATTATTACCGGCGAGGTCGGTGTAAGTAGTGGCCAGCGAAAGCCTGCTGCTATTATCTTCCGCATCGGTCGCAGGCGTGAAGGTCCCTCTCCAGGTTTCGTTGTCATCACTGATCATTGTAGTGAGCGTCCCAGATGCTACACCCGTTCGAGGTCCGGAATCCAGGTTTGGAATCGTGATATCGGCATTGGAGAAGTAAGGGTCAGCTGCATTTGTTTGTGATCTCGTACACTCACTAGTGCTAACACAAATCGGCTCTGAAAATTCCAGCGTTACCGCCATGGTCTCACCGATCGTGAGCAATGTATCAGAGATAGTGAAGGAGTTCACCGTCGGTGCCGTGGTATCCACCTTGTAGCTGGAGTTGTTATCCACCGCGCTGTGTGTGAGAGTGGCATTGTTAAGGGCCGCATCCCTGATTGTGGCATTATTCAAGGCAAGGGCATTTTCCGGGATGCTGATCCCGAAGGAGTCAGTCTCGTTGTCCTGGATCGTGTACCTGAATACCAGCGTAGCATTATCGTGTGACATATATGTCGCCGTCGCTTGAGTTGTCAACGATGACCACCTCGCTGAAGGTCACTGTCACTGAGACATTGTCTCCGGCATTCAAAAAACTATTCTGTATGCCCTCTGCACTGGTTATCGACACGTTGTCTATAGTCGGAAGTATGGTGTCCACCTTGTAGCTGGAGTTGTTGTCCACAACGCTGTGTGTGAGAGTGCTATTGTTACCGGCCGGATCACTGATTGTGCCGCTATTCAAGGCAAGGGCATTAGCACCGATGCTGATGCCGTTGGAGTCATTCTCCCCTGATGTTCCGGTCGCCTGGATCGTGTACTGGAACACCAGATCATCACTGCCGCTGCCTGACGTATATGTCGCCGTACGGTTATCGCTGCCCACAACCAGGGTGAGCGTCGGAGTGCCGCTTGCAACGATGACCGACTCACTGAAGGTGGCTGTCACTGATACCACGTCTCCAGCATTCAGAAAACTATTCTGTATACCCGTTGCACTACTGATCACTATGCTGCTCACCGAAGGCACCAGGGTCTCAATCGCATAGTTCGAAGTTGTCGCCGCAGGGCCATTATTACCGGCGGGGTCGGTGTAACTAGTGGCCAGCGAAAGCGTGTTGCTCGCAACTTCCATATCGGCGGTCGGCGTGAATGTTCCAGTCCAGGTGATGTTGTTGCTGCTGCTCATTGTCGAAAGCAACCCCGTGGCATTGTCAAGATTGATGTCGGCAGCACTGGAGAAGTAGGCAACCGCCTCTGAGAAAACCAGCTCTACCGTCATGGTTTCACCGGCCTTGAGTGCTGTGTCAGAGATAGTGAAGGAGTTCACCGTCGGTGCCGTGGTATCCACCTTGTAGCTAGTATTGGCCGACACCGCGCTGTGTGTGTGTGTGGCAATGTGACCGACCGCATCCCTGATCGTGGCATTATTCAAGGCAAGGGCATTTGCCCCGATACTGATGCCATCGTCGTCAGTCTCTCCCGCCTGGATCGTGTATTGGAACACCAGCGCACCACCGGTGCCTGAGGTATATGTCGCCGTCCGGTTCGTGCTGCCCACAACCAGGGTGAGCGTCGGAGTGCCGCTTGCAACGATGACCGACTCAGTGAAGGTGACTGTCACTGATACCACGTCTCCAGCATTCAGAAAACTATTCTGTATACCAGTTGCACTGGTTATCGCCACGCTGATTATCGTCGGTGTTCCTGAGTCGACCGTAACGCTGTTGCTCGAAGCGCTTGAAAGGTTGCCTGCATCGTCCACCGCATAAGCCTTGTAGGTACCGTCCACAATTCCAGCGACCGACAGGCTGGTGTTGGTAGAGGCCGAGCTGATGGCAACACTGTTCCACTGGTAAACCGCAGCCCCTGTGATACTGGCAAGATTACTGACCGTGACAGTGGTGTTGACCAGGTAGACTGTGCCAGTCTCTGTGCTCTGTACCACGGCATTGCCGGAAGTTATAGTGGCACTGGTGTTGACCAGGATGACTGTGCCAGTCTCTGTGCTCTGTACCACGGTATTGCCGGTAGTGGTTATAGTGGCAGTGGTGACACTGGCAGTCGGTGCCGTAGTGTCGCCGGTTACTGCGAAGTTGCTTGTAGCATCACTGGTGTTGCCGACAATGTCCGTTTCCCTGACGTTGAACTGATACGTGGTACCGTTGGCCACCGTGGCACTGTAGCTCCAGCTGGTCCCAGATACTGTGGCTTCTCCAAGTTCAGTGCTTCCGTTGTAGACCTTAACTCCTGATCCGGATTCGTTGGTCCCGGTAAGAACAAGATCCGTGTCATCCGTAGTGTTGCCGCTTGTCAGCGGTCCCGTTACCGTACCCACATTGTCGGTTGCTGCAGTGAAGTTCGCCGTCGGTGCAGTGGTGTCTATCGCCACGCTGTTAGTGGAGGCGCTTGAGAGGTTGAATGCGGTGTCCACTGCATAAACTTTGTAGGTACCGTCCGCAAGTCCTGTGGCCTCCAGGCTGGTGTTGGTAGAGGCCGAGCTGATGAAAACACTGTTCCACTTGTTGTCCGCAGCCCCTCTGATACTGGCAAGATTACTGACCGTGACAGTGGTGTTGACCAGGTAGGCTGTGCCTTTCTCTGTGCTCTGTACCAAGACAGAGCCAGTATTTTTTATAATGGCAGTGGTGACACTGGCAGTCGGTGCTGTCCTGTCAATTGAAAGATCACTCGAAAATTCCTCTCTATTGGTTTCATAACTATCCTCTTCACACCCTAATGCAAGGAATAAAAAGATAATGATGAAGCCTGTTAATTTATTTTTATTTGTTTCCATTAAAAAGTTAAACCTAAACCAACCATGGATTGACTGCCAGTCACCTTATAAGTATCTTCAAGGTCAGAGGCAGAACTTGATTCAAATTCTTCATATTCTACGCTACTTACTCTATACCCGGCAAGTAATTCAAAGATCCATAACTCAATTCCTAAAACAGCAAAATAACCAACACCAGATACAGTAGAAGACCTATATACAGTATTTGTGCTTGTAGTGACTTTCATTTCACCACTTGGTATTCCTGCCCCAAGAGTCAGGGTCATAGAATCACCTGTTGTTTCAGAGAGATTAAAAGTGTAGGAGATTTCTATATATTGGTTTTTCATTTCAACTGATGAATTGTCAGTATATGTTTCTAGGGTATTTTCATTAGTCTGCCCTAATCCCCAATTATTCAAAATAAGTGCAATTGATTTATTTTCAGCCGAGGCTGTCTCAAATGAATTTGAACCATTCAGTTGCCTAAGTCTGAATGAGTGAGAATGACGTTCATACCAATGATCACCAATCCACTTTCCCATCATTGGTGCATTCCTACTCTCCCGTTCCATTTTATCTTTGGCCGACAAACAGGCCACACCACACCTTGACTGAGTATCACGTTTTTTATATTTCTTTATTTTTTTACCTTTGACATTCAAACAGCGGAAATGGATGTTTGACCAAAAAGCACCCGCACCACACCTATTACTCAGAACTTTTCCCGGATTTTCTGCTGTAGTACATCCAAGAAGAAACAGGCCAATTAATGTTATCAGGATCACTTTAATTTTTGACATCACTTAAAGCCTGTCTATAAGTTCCCATTTGATTAGAAATAGTCTGGTCTGAGAGTGCATAAAAGTCTATCTATGCTAGTGAGAGTTTCTGTTCCCTAACTTGGTGGGGTTTAAAGCACACCAAACGAAAAACTCTGTGCATTCATTGTTCCAAATTTTTTCTATACGCAGGTTTGCTTAGACCTAAGATTACAAAGGACTTGAGGGGGATTTTACAAGAATTGGGGATTTTACTTGGAAGGTGTCTGACTTTGAAGAATTAGTGGGCTACTGTGCACTTTGTGGAGTTCACGTGCACTACAACGCACGCACGCACGAGGGGAAATATTAGGTGTCCATAATAGGTGTCTATAAGCCATATTATTGCCTAAAAACTGGCATCACTCAATAACAATGGTTTATGCCTTAATTGACTGTAATTCTACAATTAATAGCAATTCATATTACCCAATAAAATTCAATAATAATGTCCTAAAACGGACTGAAAATCCGTGTGTCAGTAGTTCAATTCCACCTCTGGCCACCACACTTTAGTTAATAATTACATTAAAGTACAGTTTCACCTTGAGGGCAGGCAAATTCGCAAAGTTATCGTTATCTCAGAACGTCTGGTGAATATTGTCTGCGGCTGAACACAAAGTTGGTTCTTGAAAAGACAGTTTTTTGAACTGCTTTTTACCCAAAGACTCATCAGCTTAGACAAGTCCAAAAAATAGTATTTTCACAATTATCAATTTCAAATATGATTCACTGCTTAACGTAAGGGTACCGTACCAGCAGAAGTAGGAAATGTTGATGAGGAATCATCTGCCAAATACAAGGTTGTACCAGACAGAGTCCACAAACCATATCTAAGTCCCGTCATTGAAAAATCTTTCTCTGTTCCCACTGTAAAGTCAATCGAATTAAGGGCTTCCAGAGTTGTTTCAGCAGCAGTCGAATGGGCTGTAAGTTTTTGTATTTTATTATTATAAGTCACAGGATAGTTAGATCCTGACGCGCTCCCAACCGTAACATTATTACTCACGGTCTTAGTAGTCACTGATGAGAGACTGCATGACGTATCTGTAAAGGCATGCAATTCAATGGAAATGTTGTCACTAGCGGTTACAACAAACACATGACCATAAGCATTTACTTCAGAAGGCCAATAACCTATGAGCTTATAATACGAAATAATCGAGGCAGAGGTTAAGCATTCACTTGCATAAACTCCTGACAATGTATCACTCCCCACTGTGATACTCCCGGAAGCTGTTGTAGTAGTGGTTACGTATTTGTTTGTAGTTGCATTGACCTCACTGGAAAGCAAACCCGTGCCGGCAGAATTAACGGCAGCAACCTTGTAATAGTAAGTCGTGCCAATGTCCAGACCGCTATGAGTGTAGTAATTTGTGCTGATGCTGGTTATGGCGGTACTTGAAGAACTCACTCCTGTAGCGTTGTCCCAATACACCGTGTAGCTGCTTGCCCTGATGGCGGCAGTCCAGTTAAGCGTGACCTGGATAGCTCCGCCAGTTGCTGTCAAACCGGACGGAGCCGAGGGGGTGCTGGAATATTCTTCTTTTTCTGCACAGGAGATGATGGTGAGACTAAAACATGAAACTAGAATAATGTATAAAAACTTTTTCATATTTTCCTCCATATGAAATTATAATTTATATAGTCATTTATTCATATAAATAGTTAAATATATTGTTGAATCCGTAAAAAGTCTGAAATCCAACATTTGTCATTTCGACCATAGGGAGAAATCTTAATGATATTAGTGTGATCACTGATACAAGATTTCTCGCTTTGCTCGAAATGACACGGTTTTAGAACTTTTTACGGAACCATGAAATATATTAAGTTATTTATTATATAGCGGATTTGGTTGGATTCACATGGAAGTATGTGTGGCGGAGAGGGAGGGATTCGAACCCCCGGTACGCGTGAACGCACAATAGATTTCGAGTCTACCGCCTTCGACCACTCGGCCACCTCTCCAAAGTAGATTAGGAAATGCTTCAGGTAAGTATGAAACAGACTTGAATAATAATCATCGCAAATACCGATTAATGCCGACCTGAACCGCCAGCCCCCGTGACAAGTGCGATTTTCTATTCCTGAATCCAAGCATGTTTTAACCATTTGTTATACTAACACCTGCAATAAACTGATTCAAGTTTTCAGCCCGCTGTTTAACCATGCGTAAAAAAATGCACAAGGGTCTTTTGAGTTTTTGAAAAATGCGTAAAATATGTTTTTGAAAAAAACAAATTTAAAAGGAAAACATGACCGTGAAAATAAAAAAACAATTCCCCAAAAAGGAGCTCAACGCATGGCTCAGACTAAATAAACAGTGGGATCATCATGACTGGCTGGATCTGCTCGATAATTTGACAAATCAGGGTTTCCATAACTGGAGTTTATCTGTGGCTGGACAAAAGGAAATCGGTTTTTATCTGGAAACCAGGCGACGCTGAAACAATGTCGGATCGATGTTAAATTATGAAGACGCCAGAACTTTGGTTTTCCAACATGTCAAGCCGCTGGAAAATTGCAGTCTTCCGCTGACTGAATCTCAGGGACTGGCACTTTCAGAAGACATTTCCGCATCCCAGGAAATGCCGTCATTCGACAACTCCGGAGTTGACGGTTATGCTGTACAGGCAGCAGATCTGGCAGAGGCTTCACCCGGAAATCCAGTGCGGCTGGAAAATCTGGGTTACATCTCCGCGGGAGAGTCCGGGAAGGAGAAAATGCGTTCCGGACTATGTATACAGATCGCCACTGGTGCTCCTCTTCCTGCTGGAGCAAATACTGTGGTGATGAAGGAGCATATCGAAGTTGAAGGATCTCATGTGCGCTTCTCTCAATCAATTCCCGAAAAAGAAAATGTTCGATTTAAGGGAGAGGACATTAAGGCAGGAAATACAATTATTCATGCCGGAACCGTAATCGGCCCGGCACAAATGGCGGTACTGGCGACTTTTGGCTACTCACAGGTTCCAGTACATCGTGTGCCCAAAGTCAGTATAGTGTCCACAGGCAGTGAGTTGGTTGATGTAGTAGGGCAGCCGAAAAAAGGGCAAATCAGGGAATCCAACCGATTTATGCTGGCAGGGATGGTAAAACAGGAATCCTGTGAAATGCTAACAATATCGATGGTTCCGGATCATCCGCAAGTCCTGAAAGAGGCATTTGAAGAAGCGCTGCAGGCAGATGTGGCTCTGATCTCCGGAGGCATGTCTGTCGGTGACAAGGATTTTGCCAAGCCGCTTTTGAGGGAGCTTGGTGTGGAGGAAATTTTCTGGAAAATCAAATTCAAACCCGGCAAGCCGCTGTTTTTTGGCCGCCGCGAAAAAACATGGATTTTTGGACTGCCGGGAAATCCGGCATCAAGTTACGTGCTTTTTGAAGAATTTGTGCGTCCCGCGCTGCGAAAAATGATGGGACGCAGAATCCTGGAGGAAAGCTTGATCAAAGCCGTACTTGACAAGCCGATCACTCAGACCTTCAATCGCCTGCACTTCATGCGCGGAATAATGCGTGAGGAGAATGGGGAATTCCGTGTGCGCCCTCTGAAATTTCAGGGTTCGCACAGCATCGGCTCGCTGGTGGGGTCAAACGCTTTGATCAGGGTGGAGGCAGACTCTCCCGATCTTCCAGCGGGAAGCAAAGTTTCCGTAAGACCACTGAAAAATGAAATTACTTGAGTTGTTATGTCAAAATCATCATATTCGCTGAAAGAACTTGCTGAAAAACTGGGACTGAAATTTTCCGGAAATGATGATCTGCAAATCACGCATGTCTGCGGACTTGATTCGCTGCAGACAGGAGGACTGGCTTATCTGACTAGTCCGGATGGTCTGGCAAGTGTTCCGGTTCCTGCCGGAATGTCCCGGCATGCGAGCACCACAGTGGATGAAATAAACTCAAGTCAGGTTGCACTGGTTGTCTCGCCTGATGTACAGCATCCGGAACACAATCTCATTTTTTCAGACGACCCTCTTTCCACGCATGTAGAGGCCTCAAAACTTCTTCATTCGATTTCACCAGGGATTCCGGGTTTAAGCGGCAAGTCCGGAGTTCATCCCAGCGCGGTTGTAAGCAAGGGGGTAAAACTGGGAAAGAACGTGAAAGTTGGTCCTAAGGCGGTGATTTACGAAGGAGTACAAATTGGAGATAACACAACCCTGCAAGCCGGAGTTGTGATCATGTCTGAAGCTGTAATCGGTACAGACTGCATACTATACCCGAACGTTGTGGTGCAGGACAAATGTCAGATCGGAAACCGTGTGATCATACAATCCGGCGCAGTGATCGGTTCAGACGGACACGGCTATTTTCAGCGTGAAGGAGTTAACCTCAAAATTCCGCAACTGGGAATTGTGCAAATTGAAGACGATGTTGAGGTCGGAGCCTGTACCACAATTGACAGAGCCCGTTTCCATACAACAGTGATAAAGCAGGGCAGCAAACTGGACAATCAGGTGCAAATTGCTCATAATGTCAGTGTCGGTGAACAGGCGCTGATTTCAGCCCAAACTGCTGTTGGAGGCAGCGTCAAGGCCGGACATCACTTGATTTTAGGAGGGCAGTCAGGAATCAGGGACAATGTTCAGGTCGGAAATAATGTGACTGCTGTAGCAAGAGCAGTAATTACCGCAAACACTCAGGACAACGAGGTGTTGGGTGGAATGCCGGGAAGGCCTGTAAATCAATGGAGACAGCTGCAATCTCTGATTAACCGACTGGGCGAGCTTTTTGATCGTGTCCGTAAACTGGAATCTCGTACGGATTCTTCGAAAGAAAATAATTAAGGCATTTATGCTAATCGCTTCCCGCTGCAAGATAAAGTCGAATGGTTTGTCCTCTGCTTGATAGGGGAAAAAGCTTTGCGGGAATGACTATTACGTGAAAAGCATGTTAAACATCTTCACTGCAAAACAAGGTTAATCACCATGTCCGGAACATTACTACAGGTGCTTGCGGCAATGTTACGGCTTTACAGTCTGATGCTGGTTGTGTATGCCCTGCTTTCCTGGGTCATGCATGAAGAGCATTATCCTCCCGCAGTGCGCTGGCTGCAAAGCATGGTGGAACCGGTACTGTCACAAATCAGGCGAGTCATCCCCCCTATTGCAGGTATTGATGTGTCGGTGATTGCAGCGCTGCTGTTAATTGAGATGATCCGCTCCTTTTTGCTTTACTGAGCAATCCTACCCAAATCCCGCTCAGCGTTTCGTGCCGCGGCAGAGCCCGGAAAACGCTTGATCACTTCCTCAAAATAATATGCCGCGCGTTGATGAAGATTTCTCTGTTCATTCAGTTTTCCCAACATGTAGATCGAGTCGGGGGTTTTGTAACCCTGTGAAGTTGGACGGTGCTCGTAATGGGTCAGAACTTTGCGAAATGCCTCTTCTGCTTTTTCCAGCTCATTCAGTTCAAAGTGAGAGCGCCCGATCCAGTAAAATGCGTTGTCGCTGTCAAGATCATTGGGGAACCTTTCCGTAAAATTTTCAAATACCAGAATTGCCTGATTGTGATCTTTTTTAATGACGGCGGTCATGCCTTGGTTATAGATTCTTTTAACTCCGGGATGACGGATTAAAATAAATGGATCATCAGGTGGATTGAGGTCAGGATCCGAAAATTTATTTTCAGGGCTTTCAGTTGTTGTGGCTATCTTAGGTGTAGTTTCCGAAGCAGATTCTGCAGCCGGAAGAGCACGTACCTCCGGATCAGGCAAATCTTCAGGGTCCTCCAGATCATCATGGTTAACTTCTTCAGTTTCAGCAAAACCCGGTTCTTCTTCAATTATTTCCTGCTTGCCTGAATCCAAATCGTTGATTTCAGCCATTTCCTGAGCAGAGGAAGTTCCTGTCTTTGTTTCAGTCGGCGTTTTTTGCAGCAATGAGTAATTTTCAAATGCAGGCAAAGAGCCCTGAGGAGTTATATCCATCGACCCCGCGGATTGGCTTACCAGCTGGTTATCAGTTTGCTGTGTATTGATTGAGTCAGGAGTTTCCGCGGTCATGTTCGAGTTCAATGATTGCTCAACTGAACTTTCCAGTAAACTAAAATTCGTTTCCCACTGCTGCTGAAGCAATTGGAAGTCATCACGCTGTTTATTTTGTTGATTCTGTAGTGTACTGATCTGCTGTTCCAGCTGCTCAATTTTCGCAAGCAACTGACGATTTTCTTCAGAGAGCTCTTCCTGTTTGGCCGCTACGCTGGCTGCACTGTGTTCGGCAGCCGGTGTTTCCTGATCATTTTGAGGTTTGAACTTTGGAAAAACGCCGTCCAGTTCTGCGCATCCGGAAAAAAGAAACATGCTCAGCATAAATAAAATCCTGTTTCTTTTTTTGGAGTTGCGGAAGAAAAGTGAAATCATTCTTCTTTAGAGCTATGCTGCGCCAGCAGATTTCTTTCTCGCAAAGAGTCCAGAACCTTTTGCATTTCATCAGCAAGTTCCGGTTGACGATTTAAGCGGTAGGCTTCAATAAGGCGTTCAGCAACATGAACAGTGCGGGGGAAACTAGGATAATTTTTCAGCAAATACAAATAGCGACCAATCGCAGAATGGTAGGCTTCTTTATCAAAATAATAATTTGCCACATTCAATTCGTGTTCAGCCAGATCAGACATTGCTCTGCCATGATATTCTTTAACGTCTGCCAGATATGGACTTTTTGGGTAAAGCAGATAGAAACGCTGGTACTCACGAATGAGCTTACGGTTCGGCTCCATGTTGCGGTCGTAGTCCCGTGACTTGAAAAATACACCGTAAAAGTTGAGCTCATAATTGAGTGCAATAAGTCGGTTGAGGGTGTAAGGTGTGAGGTGGCTGCGTGGATTTAACAGAAGAAACTGTCTGTAGCTGGTTTCAGCTTCTTCCCATTTATTCTGAATAAAATAAAGGTCGCCCATTTTCAAATGCGCGAGCGTAGCCAGGCGAGTTCCGGAATGTTCTTCTACAAGTATTTCAAAATTCTTCAGTGCTTCATTGTAATATTCATCTTCCATGGAAACCATGGCCTGGTGATACAATTCTGTGGATGGCAAACGTATCTGAGTGTCTGCTGTCTCCGTGCAGCTTTGCATCAATCCGGAAAACAAAAGAAGCAAACAAATTTGAAAATAATATTTAGTCCATTTGAAACAATTCCAGCCTTTCACTGTTTTACATAAAATTACAGAAAAGTTTCTCATGTTTTTCGTTTCCGGTAACGAACCATTGTAATTTCGTTTCCTCGATCATTCCAGAAAACTTCATCCATAAAATTCATAATCATCACCAGGCCTCTCCCTTTAATACGCGGAAGGTTCCCCGGATCCTCAGAATCAAACAATTTCGTGTGAGCAAATCCTCTTCCCTCATCACGTACTATATATTTCACGGAGTTGCGGTTGATATCATAATGAACAATTACTTTACGGTTTTTATACGGATCAATCTCCCGTTTTTTCCCGGCGGTTTCGTAAAACAGTTTAGGATTATTCAGGCGAGTATCTGAGTTCAATTCCAGGTTGCCATGAAAAATAGCATTTTCCAGCGCTTCCTTGAGCAGCATGTTGATGCAGAATAATTGTTCCTGTTCCAGAATTCCGTAACTTGGCAAATCTTGCGTCATGAAGGCAGCAATCCCGTTCACACCTTCAAAATCATTGTCAATTTCCAATGTCCTGGTTTCCTGCACAGAATGATCCATCTCTGAATCGCTGAAATGGAAGCCATCATGAAGGGAAACTACTCTGTCGAGTGTACGCTGTAATTGCGTAGTTTGGATCGATTTTATAAGAAAATCACAGGCCCCCAGCTGCAAGGCGTTAAGCGCGCCTTCTGTGTCATTCTGTGGGCAAAGCATCACAAACGGCCTGCGGCTGTTGGAGGACTTGACTTCCTTAAGCAATTCCAGCCCCCCCAGTTTCGGCAAAGTAAGCGCGCAGAAAACTCCTTCAATATGATCTTTGCGAAAAATTTGCAATGCTTCTTCACCATCGCCTGCACAATGCACGGTATGTCCCGAATTTTCAAAAAATTCTTTGAGGCTTTCTAAAACTTCAGGAGTATCATCTGCAATCAGCAAATTCATCTGTACTTTTTTGTCAGCCTGGTTTTCTTGTTTCTGTAAGAAAATCAACCACGGAAATTCCGCAGTCTCTCCAATCCATCCATTAGATCATCCTTCAAATCCTCAACATCCTCAAGTCCGATGTGTATGCGCAGCAACGGACCTTCAAAACGCCACGGCACAGCTGTGCGTAATTTCTTCACATTTTCAGGAATGAGCAGACTTTCATAACCACCCCAGGAATAGCCCATTCCAAACAGCCGCATTCCATCCAACATTGACGCCACAGCCTTTTCTGTGCATGACTCAAGTTCAAATGCGAACAAACCGCTTGCTCCAAGAAAATCACGTTTCCAGATTTCGTGTCCCGGAGCTCCCGGTAGAGCAGGATACAGTACCTGCCTAACTTCCGGACGTGTTTGGAGCCACTCCGCGATCAACAGCGCGCTGGCTTGGTGCTGCCGCAAACGTACAGACATTGTACGCAAACCGCGCTGAGCCAAATAGAGATCATCCGGACCGGCACATTGTCCCAGATGCCATGTACAGTGCCTCAACTCAGGCCAGGCTTCTTTCGTGGCAGTGACTGTACCGAGCATCACATCAGAATGACCGACAATGTATTTTGTTCCAGCCTGAATCGAGACATCCACACCATGCTCAAACGGTTTAAAAAACAACGGTGATGCCCAGGTGTTGTCCATCAGTACTTTTGACCCATGCCTACAGGCGATTTCTGCAATGGCTGGAATATCCTGTACTTCAAAGGTGTGTGAGCCTGGAGATTCAGTAAAGACAACGGTGGTGTTCGGACGCAGCATGGAACGAATATCTGCTCCAATCAAAGGATCATAATAAGTGGTTTCAACACCAAATCGTTTCAGTAAAGAATTGCAGAATCTGCGCGTAGGCGCATAAACACTGTCTGTCATCAGCAGGTGATCACCTGCTTTTAGAAATGCCAGCAGAGCACCGGTGATGGCTCCCAGTCCGGAGGAAAACGCAAGACTGCGGTGACCTCCTTCCAATTCCGCCACTGCGTTTTCCAAGGCCCAGGAAGTTGGTGTGCCCATGCGGCCATAAGTCATTTTCTGTGTTCCGGAATCTTCGATATTATCCGTGGAATTAAGTTGTTCAAACGTTTCCGAAAGTACAGTGGAAACATGGTACACCGGAGGATTGACCATGCCTCCGTATCGATGCGGGTCGCGTCCGGAAACGACAACTTTGCTGTCTTCCCTTAGGGTGGATGAATCAGTTTTTTTGTTCATTTGAATCAACGCTGCAAGTGGTGTCAATTCCGCCGCGGGTACTGTAGAGCGTTTTAATCAGCAGTTCCTCAGGTTCCAGCAGCGGATATAAATCATTGAATATCCTGGATGTTACGTCCTCCTGATAAATGCCTACATTGCGGAAAGAGATGAAATAATATTTGAGTGATTTCAACTCAACCAATTTCTTGTTTGGAATATAGTCAACCCAGACAATTCCTGTATCAGGCAGTCCTGAAAATGGACAAACTGCCGCAAACTCTTTCATTTGGTAACTAACCCTTTGGCGGGGACCGGAATAGTTTATTGTTTGCAAAAAGTCCGGACGGATGGAGCTTTCATCTTCAAATGTAAAAACGCGGCCTTCCGCGTAATCAATACTGGATGTGTTCATTAATTTTCTCAAAAAAGGGTTGCGTTATGCTGAAGAAAAAGGATAATGTGGATTTTTCAGGGAAAGCAGTACAGCGTTGGGTTGTCTGCTAATGTGTGTTGAAAAAGAAGTAGTTGTACATTAAAAACTTTTGATCAGGATTCTATGACTAAACTGGAACAAAAACAAGCTCTTGAAACCATTTTGTTTGTGGCAAACAAGACACTGTCGCCAAAACAGCTGACAGAAATGATTGGTGATTGTGATACAAAAGAGATTCGAGAATTGGTCGCGGAACTGAATTTGTCCTATGAAAAAACCGGCAGGGTATTCCGCATTGATTCAGTTGCTGATGGTTTGCAGATGCACACTCTTCCGGAACACAGAAAATGGGTAAAATCTCTTGAAACAGTTAAAACCATCAAACTCTCCCCCGCGGTGATGGAAACCTTGGCAATTGTCGCCTACAAACAGCCCCTCACCCGGGCAGGAATTGAATTTATACGGGGAGTTGATTCGTCACACACTATAAGACGCTTAATGCAACAAAAACTTGTTCGCATAGTGGGTCGTGAAATGCTTCCCGGGCGCCCCGGGCTTTATGGGACAACAAAACATTTCCTTGAAGTATTCGGGCTTACCAATCTCAAACATTTACCTGCATTAAGCGAACTCGACATGAACAAACCGGCGGAAGAAAATCAACTTGAACTGCCTTTGGAATCAGAAGCAGAATAGCTTTATGTAATCAACCTTGTTCCAAAAACATTCGGCATTGCTGCGAGTTAAGCAGCAATCGATTTTTTGGTCTTATGGTCAACTTTTAATTCGCACAGGAAAAATCAGAATAATTTCAGACTTTCCCATCAGGAAACCATTTTCTTGTTGTGTACCATAAAACAAAATAATAGAGTGCTAATACGGCTAGAAAGATATATTCAACCGCCGGCATGGGTATTGTTTGAAGTTGACGCTCAATTTTATTTTTATATTTATTGTACAATTCCGGATTAGAAATTCTTGACTCAACCTCGCTCATCAGTCTGAATTTAAAAAAGTACGGTTTGAGCCGCAATACATGCAGTGGTTCAATCACAGTGTCAGGGACTTTTGTACGTTTTAGCTGCCATAAACCCGGACCTGTAACCTGATAACTTTGCAGTGCAGGTCCCATGTATGTGCCCAGAAGAACAGTGGGAATAATCACCAGAACGATGGCTAATGTTCCACGTCTGATATCTCCCCATGTAATTATTTGCATATAATCTTTTTCATGAATTTTATAGAATCAAGCGTGCTGCTTAATTTAACAAGATTAAATAAATGATCAATCCAGATATTTGAAGAGCTAACATTTCAAGGGTAAATTAATGGGCAAACAAAGAAGACAAAAAGGTGAAACAAAAAAAGCACGTCGGCGACAAAATGCCCGGATGCTGGTATCAATTACAAGTATTCTGGTCTTAATACTGGCCAGCTGGATTTGGTACGACAGTACGCGGGAAGACACCGATCTGTCAGCAATTGGTCAGGGTGAAAATGTGGTCGTACAAGTGCATGACCCCGGTTGAGCTTCCTGCAGAGCCCTGAAGCGTGTGGTCAACTCGCTCAAACCTGAATATGAAGGAAAAATAAGATTTCTTATCGCAAGCCTGAATTCCAGTGAAGGTAAATGGTTTGCTGAATATCACAATGTCAGCAGGGTCACTCTGCTGTTTTTCAAACCGGATGGAACAAAAATAAGCACACTGACAGGCGAACAGGAACCTGATTTTTTACGACGTGTGTTTAACAGAGTCTTTGAGCTTAAATAAGTAAGGCAGAGGAATAAAGCGCCTTCATAGCTCCCATTCGTAGTCAATGATTAACGGGGAATGATCAGAAAAGCGCTGCTTTTTGAAAATTGATTCTTGAATTGCTTTTGCCGCAACAGCAGGTGTGGCAACCTGATAATCTATTCTCCATCCTACATTTTTGTCCCAGGATCTCCCGCGGTTTGACCACCAGGTGTATTGATCAGCATTTTGATTCAAGGTCCGGAATACATCCACATAACCAAGCCTTCCAAATATTTTTGTCATCCACGCGCGTTCCTCAGGCAAAAATCCGGAATTCTTCTGATTTGATTTCCAGTTTTTCAGGTCAATTTCCTTGTGCGCAATGTTCCAGTCCCCACAGATGATATAATGCCTGCCTGATTTCAAGGCCTTCCGCAGCCATTTTTCAAAATAGCCCATCACTTTATACTTGAAGTTTTGCCTTACTTCACTGCTGGTTCCGGAAGGGAGATAAAGCGACACAACACTTAATTCACCATAATCTGCCTGGATGAAACGCCCTTCGCTGTCCAGTTCCGGCCATCCGATTCCTTTTTGAATCCTGTCCGGAGTTTTCTGGAAATAGAGGCCTACTCCGGAATAGCCTCGTTTTTCCGCAAATTCAAAAGCACTGTTCAACCCATTGGGTTTGATCATGGTTTCGGTTAATTGATCCTGTTGGATTCTGATTTCCTGAAGGCAGATAATATCAGCCTGCTGAGTCTGCAGCCAATCGTAAAAACCCTTTGAACAGGCAGACCGCAATCCATTCAGATTGACAGTAATAATTCGCATGATTAATCAGTTTGTATCAGCATATTTTGCCGCGGAGGAAACTTTTATCGTAATCAAATATTTTTGATTTTGTGCTAACTTAGCATAGCCTTTCAGAACAATCAGGGACTTGTTGATTTTAACTCCGGAAATAGTGCTGGATAACGCACTCATTTCCTCTTTAATTTCACCGCCCTTAAAAATATGAAGTACGGAATCAGTTTTTCGTAATCTACTGGTCCAGCGTACAAATTCATTCAGCGGAGCAACTGCACGTGCTGTAATTACCGGAAATCTTTGATCCCATTCCGGATGACCTCCCAGTTCCTCACCCCTTCCGCAGACAGTCCTTGCATTGGTGAGCTTTAAACTCTCAATCATCTGTTGGACAGCAGCAATCTTTTTCCGGCGTGAATCCAGCAAAGTAAGGTTCAGGTCCGGACGAACAATGGCCAGGATGATCCCCGGCAATCCTCCTCCGGTACCAAAATCACAAACTTCCGCACCTTCCGGAATCTTGCGTAAAATCGGCAATGTGAGGCAGTGCAGGATTTGCTTCTCCCATAACAAATCAGTTTCTTTGCGGGAAATCAAATTGATTTGCTGATTGTGTTCAAGCAGCAGGTGCGCCCACTTTTCCAGCAGCTGCCATTGTGGTTCAATAATCTGGAAACCATTGTCCATACATATCTGACGGACTTCATGAGGTTTGAGGCTGCCTGGGTTTTCACTCATGCCTGAGAGTGTTTGGGAAGGAACTTGAGGTGTATGACTGTTCGGATTATCGGCTGATATTTAACTGCGACCGAAATTCTGAATTTATTCCCTCGCTGTTTGCTGCTCTTCAGCAGGCTGTTCTGAGGACTCTTCAGAATCACTGTTCTTCAGTTTATCACCAAACAGCAAATGTCTGGTAGAGTATTTTCCGTCCGGAATTATAAATTGCAGGCCAAGGCGAGTTTCAAAATTGAAAACCAGAGGTCCCTGTAAATTAATTGTGACATCTTTCATTTCCTTGGCCATGGTAACCAAAACAAAGACTGACAATTCTTCAATGTTTTTGGCATCAAGCTTCTTCAGATGTTCATGTGTCAGTGCAAGCTCATAGTTTGACACCGAAACATGCGGCTCAATCATCACAAAAGCAAGACCATTATTGTCGACTGACTGCAGCCAGCGGAAAGGCGCTGCTGCTTCATCTTCCCTGATTACAAATCGACGATCCTCAGAAAAACCTACTAAGCCTGAAGGAAAGGTGATGATTTGATCATCTTCAACTTCAATCTCCCCGAAACGGGAGGTTTGGATAAGCATTAACGTTTATTGATTAGAGTTTTCCGAACAAGTGCTTGAGTCCGGCAATGGAAAGCGGAGACTCTTCTGCGGCACGCCTGTTTTCTTCCTGAATACTAAGATAGACTTCCTCTCTATGGATCATATAACTTCTGGGGGCATCAATACCTATTCGAACCTGCTTACCCTTGACTTCCACCACTGTGATTTTTACATCATCACCAATGGTTATGCTTTCTCCCGACTTCCTTGTCAGTATGAGCATTGTTATCTACCTTCTTGATGTGATTCCTGACTTGCAGGATACCATCTTTGTCCTGCGCACATCAGTTTATTTAACGGAGAAAATCTGACAGTGAGGGTTGGATCAAACGTGCTCCTGTATTCAGAGCAAGTTTATTGTTAGCTTCTGCGACCTTGAGGTCAACAGTGGCTTCCGCAATGTCTAAATCCTGAATATCTGAAAGCTGACTCTCCTTTTCAAACTGCAGGTTTTCCAGTTTGGACTGGGTTGCATAAAGCTCTCGAATAATGTTTCCAACATCTGCCTGCTGCTTCAGCACCTGCGTTTGAGCTAAGTCAAGCTCGCCTAGACGTTGTGCAATCGCAGTGCCATCATTTTCCAGCAGCGCCCTCTCCATTGCTGCAAGCAAAGAAAAGGTATCAACACCATTCTCACCGTGCCCAAGTAGCAATTCCTGCGCGGTAATATTCACCGGAATGGAAAGTCCATTTGAAATCAAAGCTTCTTTTTTATGAATTGATCCGTTATAAGTCACTTCCGGATTTGGCTGAAAGACAAACTCTATGCCTTGAGGGAATAAAATACCCAGTTCATGCTTGTCAAAGCTGGCTGATGCCGCGGAATTAAAATCAAACTGTTTTGGAAGAACATTACCCAGACGTCCCTCCTGATCAGAAAATTTGAGCAAAACCTGATCATTTGGCTTTCCCTCCGGATTAACAACATGTGTCACGGGACGCAGGGTTTGCTCTTTGCTCCATGTTCTGCCGCCGTCATCAGAAATTTTAACCCTGGCTTGCCCCCAAACCCCACCCCTTGTGACCCTGATTCGATAATCATTATTGGAGTATCCTTCAAACTGCGCGCGAAACTGACTCACATCCAGCAAATCCCGGATGTCACTTTGTGTAACAGCATCTTTCAGCACTTTCGCGGGCTGGAAAATTCCGTTTTTTTTCAATGCCGGAGTAAGACTTTTAATTCCGGAGAATACATAAAGTTTTCCTTCACGTGCGTTTCCCGCATCAAACAGGCTTTTGCGTGCTGCTGAAAATTCACGTGCCACCATTTGCCTTGATTCCTCATTTGAATCACTTCCTGCCTGTGAAAGAGCGAGTGTGCGAATTTTTCCCAGTATCTCATTGATATGTGTAATCTCCTGCTCGGATCGTTGAAGCCAGGCCACATTGTCTTCAATATTTTGCAGAAGCTGGTTCTGTGAAGAAATTGTAGTCACAATATCCTGTGATCTGGCCGCACCGATCGGATCATCAGAAGTTTTATTCAAGCGGCGGCCTGAAGCCATCTGCATTTGAATATCCTGAAGCTTACCGGAGGATCTTTGTATATTGTCAACTACATGATCACGCTTTGTGACCTCAGTCACTCGCATTTTGAACCCGGTGTAAAGGTTTTATGAAATTTTTTATAATCATCATCTAAATTAACAGTTTTCGTTCATTTACATGTTAATCACGGTTTCCATCATTTTGTCCACAGTATTGACGAAGCGTGCGGAGGCTTCGTATGCTTTCTGATACTGCATCATGTCAGTCAATTCTTCATCCATATTAACGGCGCTGATGGAACTCCTTATTTCCTTAAATTGATTTACCATGCTTTCCTGATGAGCCTGTTCTGTTTTATTTCTTTGGATCTTTAATCCCATTCCTGTAAGTACCCCATTGTAATACTCATCATAAGTCATGGTTTCATCCCTCATTGTAGGTCTTGTCTGCAGCTTGGCAATGTCCAGTGCCACCCTGTTATCGCCAGGTATCAGGTCTTTGCCTGTGGAAATGTTATTGGTGTTTTCACGGATTTGCTGACTGATTTGTATGTCTTCGGCGCCTTTGAGGGTGTCAAAAAAACTGTTTAAGCCAAGAACCTGGGTGATTCCGGACTGATCTTCTCCAAAAATAAATTTGTAGTCATGCCCGCTTTGTAAAAGCATTGATCCGTCTGCCTCGATAGAGGCCTTCAGCAATCCCGGATCGTTGATGGTCTGGTTCAGGCGTTTGACAATATCCGGCAGGGAATCAATTCCGGATTGTATTTCCAGTTCATAGGTTTCCAGTATTTCATTATGCGGATCAACTAAATGAAGTTGAAAGACACCATCCTTCAGGAAAGGCAGAGGTTGATATAGAGCCTCATTATTGAGCCCAAAAGTACTCTTCATCATTTCTTTAGCAGAATTTATTCCGGTACCTGTTGCATGAAGTCTGTTTACCTGTGCAGCAAGATTGAAGGCCATCTCGTCCAGGTTATGCTGGTAATTCACAATTGTTTCGTCACGCATCCTCAGCATTTCGCTCATTTCTCCTTCACGAAAAGTTCTGGTCAGATCACGTCGATTGTCGTTCACGGAAACACCATCGATTCTGAGCATACCCAACTCACCGCCCTTCATTTTCCCTTCCAGCTGATAGCGGTTATTTCCTTCCACCAGCGACCAGTCACGTCCGATAATAACTGTGGTACGCCCATTTGGATCTTCGAATGAATTGACATCAACCAGTTCCGAAAGCTCTTCAATGGCCTGATTGCGCGCGTCCCGCATATCATTGGCAATTCTCTGACCACCTTCGTATGAGGTAATCTGTCGATTCAATTCTGCGACTTTCTGACCCAGCTCATTTACTTTGTTTATGGTCGCAGTCAGCCTGCCGTTAATTTCACTGCGTAATCCTTGCAGCTGGGAGTGCATGTTGCGAAATCGGCGTGCCAGAACATCACTCTGAACTTTGACCTGTATTCTGGCAGATTCAGATTCAGGCTGATTTGACAGCTGACTCCAAGAATTCCAGAACTCATTCATAGCATTGTGCAAACCATTTCCTTCTGTTTCACTGAAAATTATTTCGATTTTTTGCAGAAATTCACCACGTGACCTGAACATTCCGGAGCGTGGATTTTCCTGGAGAATTTTGCGTTGTACGAATTTATCGTAAACACGAGTGGTTGGCTGTGCATCTGCACCTCCTCCGACTCCGGTTGGATCCGGAGCTGACGTTCCAGAATGTACCTGCTGGCGGGAGAATCCTTCTGTTTCCTGATTGGCAATGTTGTGACCAACAGTATGCATCGCACGCTGATTGATGCTCAGGGCGCGTTGCCCCAGGTTTAGGGAACTGTTGAGCGAAGGCATGGTGACGAGGTAGAATTATTAGTGAGCTTTAACAATTTTTTGACTAATGAGTCAGACTTCAGTACGGGACAAAGTACCGGTTCTTTTTTGTATCTTTCCTGCTTCTGAATAAGTAGGAGGCCCGTTCTGGAGTTGGCTTATGAACTGCAGTGAAGACTCCACCGATTTCAAGCGTCCTGATGCCTGCATAGCGTTTTCTTCAGCAATATCTCGAATTTTTCCAATCAAGAGTTTCAGCTGATCAAAACATTGCTGCAGCGGTACAGAGTATTCTTCGTCCGAGCGATCAATGATCACACTCAAAGTCAATTCCTTTGAATCTGTGTTCCAGGATTTGGCGTATTGCTTAACAAGCTGAATCCTCTCTTTCTCAAGTTGAGCAGCCGCTCGAATACATCGTGACTTCTCACCCTGGAGTTTAAGCAGCTCAGAGCCACGTAAACGTCCAAACCCTCCGGACTCATTTTGCAACAGGGAAAGCAGGTTTTCATGCAGTTCAGCCTGTTGCTGCAAGTTATTAAGCAACTCTATCATATTATTATGACACTATGTGTTGACCTGCCTTTAACACCAGATTGTTGCTCACCCTTTATGTTTCAGGATAAATCTTCCTGAAGAGCATCTTCCAGCATTGCTTTGGCAAGTCTTTGCGAATCAACCTGGTATTCGCCACTCTTGATTTTAGCTTTCAGTTCGGCAACCTTATCAGCGCGTACTTCAGGCTCAGCGTTAATTTGACTTTTTAATTTATTCATCACAAAAGTCGAAGTCCTGACATCCGGATCAGTTGAACCGGGTAATCTTTCTGAACGATCTGTTGCTTTCTGATTGCCTTTTGCAGTCCCTCCCTTGACTCCATGAAATTCAGGGGGCTGTTGACCTGTGATTTTCATAATCCACCTTTCATGTTATGTAGTTCAAATCCCTAACTCCACGGGAATGTCCGGTGTATGCCGACAAGCATGCCCGCAGACTCTGGCTGGCAAAACAACAGCGGTAGCGTTCGCTGGCCAGAGAAGACCCATAGGGCGTGTAAATAGAGTCGATTTCAGGTTTTCCTGAAAATCCATTATTCATCACTTTGATCTTGGGCCTTTTAAGATGTTTACCAAAAACGGGAAGTCCCGGTTATTTCTCCCGGAACAAGTCGCTAAAACACCTTATTGCATGAATCGGCATATCAGACAAAAACTTTAGTATTTTTTATTATTTTTCCAAATTTGTTTTTAATTGCTGGAAAATCATCTCACCCAGCCCCAGGCTGCCGGACTTGGCCGAAAGCCTGGCGTATTGTTCATCAAGCATAGATCGAAATATTTTTTCACCCTCAGACTTTGGAATCAGATCAGATTCCAATGAGGTTTTACGCATTGTTTTCAACATCTGTTGAATAAAAATTGCCTCAAACTCATTTGCTGCTTCCCGAAGCCTCGCATCATCAGTTTTCCCTTTTGCATCAGGAAACTCCCTTGACTGATCCATGCGCAGCGTAAGCGCCGAAAGAGGCAATTGCATCAATGCTTTCATCTTTGTTTAACGGATAACAAGTTCGGCATGAAGCGCGCCTGCAATTTTAACCGCCTTGAGCACTTCAATCAAATCTTTGCTTGATGCGCCTATTTTATTGAAGCCATCCACAATTTCTTTCAGGTCTGCACCTCCTTTAAGCATGAAAACATTGGAAGACAAAGTTGTTCCCTCGTCTTGCGTACCCTGTGCTCCTTCCGCGTTAGGCGATGGAAGTTTGACCTGAATGTTCAAACCGTTTTGTGAAATCGCAACTGGCGATATCCGGACACTTCCACCCATCACAACTGTTCCGGAACGTTCATCAAGTACAACTTTGGCTGTATGATCCGGAGATATTTCTAAATTTTCTATGAAGGAAACAAGTTCAACAGTGTTGCCTAAATAACTGTCCGGAACTGAAACTTCAACTGTACCTGCATCCTGCGCGCGGGCACTGCGAATTCCTAATTTCTGATTTATCAGTTTTGCCAGACGGAAAGCGGTTGTGAAGTCCGGAGAATGTAAATTCATAAACACGCGTGCGCGGCTGTTGAGATTCAAACTGATTTCACGTTCAACAATTGCTCCCCCCAGAACCTGTCCGACTGAAGCCACCATCCTTGATCCTATGGGCAAGTTAACCAATTCCTCAGGAGGCAGCGCATCCGCCCTGCTGACCCCTTTTGGTATCCCGGCAATCGGACCCTGTCCCACAGCATAAACCAGTCGATCCGGTCCGCGCAGCGGAGCCATGATCAGGATTCCTCCGCGAAGGGAAACTGAGTCACCAATCGTTGCAACTGTGATATCCAGACGTTGTCCTGATTTGGCGAAAGGAGGCAAAGTCGCAGTCAGCCAAACCGCGGCAATACTGCGTCCCATTATATCCTGGCTTTCCAGGCTGATCCCGATCCTCTCCAAAGCGTTTATTATCGGTTTCCGAGAAAGCAGGCTTTCCTGTGAATCTCCTGTGCCGTCCAAACCGACCACAATTCCAAACCCGATAAGTTCATTGTCACGTGCGCCTCTCAATGCGGCCACATCTTTCACACGTACCCCCCAAACCGGTGTGGACAACACTGCCAATAAGAAAAAATGCAGTAAAATTGTGCTCAATCGTGTAATTCGCGAATAGTTCATGGTGGTCATTTCAATGTTCTGATCCGGCTTTTGATTCCAGTTTGTAATACAAGTTCAATGCCAGATATGGGCAATTATTCTATTCAGTTATTGCACAGAATATTCACCTTGTTTTGTATTTTCTGTAGCAAAATAATTCAAAAAAGTTGCTCGCCAAAACAAACTGATTCGGCAAATAAGCAGTAAAAATTCAGACAGAAAGAAGATCCATTGCTGCAGATTTGTATTCCTTAATCTATGTGTGTTGTTTTCATGTGTTTTACAGAAAGCTGTTATATTATTTTCAATTGTCCTTCAAGGAAAGTGTCTGGAAATTCTGTTATACAAACAATTTCTCAATACCAACTATATCAAACCTTTGATTAAGACAGCGTATTACTGGTCTGTTTTCTGCATTATCTAATTCGCCAGGAAAGGTGACAGAATATAATATTTTGCTGCGCCACTTCCGGTTTTGAAATTGTCTTGCAGTAAGACAACCCACATAAAGGTCTTTGATCCGGAAAAAATGACCTATGAAAACAACAATGAGGGAATTATTATGGAAATGGTATTACTGTTTTTTTGCCTGACTTCAGTGGTTATCACTTCAGTCATTGTCGCGATAGAATTAAGAGGAGATAAAACCCTGTCAAAGCAGTCATTCAAAGGTGAGATAAATAACAACAGTTATTATGGCAGAAGGATTCTTGCTCAGGATAAAAAAACCAATGATCAGTTGCGTGACAGAGTGTTTGAAACATTGGGTCATCAGCTGAATCAACTGGGTTATGTTACTAAAGAACCACAGCTGCAGTTTATAAATAATACCTTAAACAGCGATTACACAGAGCTGACTGAGCTGTCTCCAAACGAACTGCAAACAGCATTTTCCGCGATTCTTCATGCCCGGGAATCCAGTGATATTGCTGCCTGATCCAAAAATCTGAAGATCCTGCCTGTTGCGAACAGATACGTAAATGTTTGCATCAAACCACACCCCGGAACTCATTACAGTGCTCTGGAGCATTCTGCTCCGTGAAATTCTATATTATTTTGAAAAGGCCCCTGCCAATTACATTAGTGATTGCCTGGCACCAGAAAGTATAAACTTTTAACTCCCCGCCAAAACTTTACAGTCAAAACTTGTCTCAATCTATCAGGGTTTGTAATATAGCTCTGTTTCGCGATCAACCTCGTTGTAAAAGGAAGAGGCATAGTAATGAAAACTGCAGATATAGTAGTTGTAGGCGGAGGAATAATCGGAATTTCCCTTGCTTATGGTCTTGCAAGACAAGGGGCGAGTGTAACTGTACTTGATAACGCAAAAGGTATGTACAGCGCTTCGCGCGGAAATTTTGGCCTGGTGTGGGTCCAGGGTAAAGGGCTCGGTATGCCTCGATATGCTGAATGGACACTGGAAGCCGCAGAAAAATGGCACAATTTTTCTCAGGAATTAACTGAGAAAACCGGCAATGTAATTGATTATGAACAGCCGGGAGGATTTGAGGTATGCCTGGGAGAAAAAGAATGGTCGCTGCGAAAATCAGAACTGGAGCAGCTGCGGGATGAATTCCCCGGAGGCAATTATGATAACCAGATGCTGGACCGGAAACAAATGCAGGAATATATTCCTGAAATGCCCCTTGGAGAAAATGTCACCGGTGCTTCATATTCTCCGCATGATGGTCACCTCAATCCCCTGAAACTATTGACTGCCTTGATCACGGCCCTTGAAGAAACAGGAGCAGCGCTTGATACAGATCAACAGGTTGAGTCTGTTGCATACAGGAAAAAGTGTTTTGAAATTAAAAACGCAAAAGATAGTTATTATGCAAAAAAAGTGGTGCTTGCATGCGGGTTGGGCATAAAAGAGCTTGCTCAGCAAGTTGGCCTTAATATACCGATTCGTCCTCAGCGTGGTCAAATACTGGTCACAGAAAGAACAAAACCATTGCTTAAATATCCATTTGTCACCATCCGCCAGACTCATGAAGGTTCATTCATGCTTGGCGCATCCCATGAAGAAGTTGGTTTCGACACAGAAACAACTCTTGATCAGATGCGCAACATTGCAAGTCACGCGGTACAAACTTTCCCTGAACTTTCACGCCTGCAGCTGGTGCGCTGCTGGGGGGCCTTACGCATACTGACACCTGATGCAAAACCTTTGTATGTTGAGTCTGAAACATGTCCGGGCGCTTTTGTTGTAACCTCACACAGTGGAATAACTCTGACTCCACTTCACGTAAACCTGCTACCAAAATGGATTCTGGAAGGAGATGCTCCTGGAGGTTTTGAACAATTCCATTTAAAAAGATTTGATGCTTAAACGATACGGCAAATCACGTGGTAAAACTGTCAGCATCTGGTTTGAAGGCCAGCCCATTCAGGCACATGAAGGTGAAAGCGTAGCGGCAGCGCTGCTGACATCCGGAGTTAAATACTTGCGACATGCCCAGGTCAGTGCAAAACCGCGGGCGCCATATTGCTGGATGGGTGTGTGTTATGAATGCCTGCTTGAAATAGATGGAGAACAGAATCAGCAAAGCTGTTTAATTGCCGTAAAGGACGGAATGCGAATTTTCCGACAATCATCTGCTGCAGAAAATACATGATGGAAAAAACCTTTGACCTGGTAATTATCGGCGCAGGACCTGCCGGGATGGCTGCAGCAGTAGAAGCAGCAGGACACAAGCTTTCAGTGCTGGTGCTGGATGAGCAGCCGGAAGCAGGAGGACAGATTTATCGCTCTGTCAACACAACTGAGAGACTGCGTCCTGAAACTTATGCTCTGCTGGGTGATGATTATCAGAATGGCAAAAAACTGCAATTGTCGTTTCATCAAACAAGTGTGACGTATCTCAGCGGTACTGTTGTCTGGCTTGTGGAATCAGACAGGACTGTTCATTTTTTACGTAACGGATCCACTAATCAGGTTACAGCTTCACGTTTGCTGGTTGCAACCGGAGCACAGGAACGTCCTGTACCGATTCCCGGATGGACGCTTCCTGGTGTGATGGGAGCAGCAGCAGCAGATGTTCTGATGAAATCCTCAGGAGTAATTCCTTCCGGAAAAATTGTTTTGGCAGGAAACGGCCCCCTGTTATGGCTTACTGCCTCAAGGCTTGCTGAAGCAAAAGCAGAAATATTGGCAGTGCTGGAAACTATAAATTATTCAAATTATCTGAGGGCTCTGCCTTGCCTGCCGCAGGCGCTGCTGGCAAACGAATTCCTGCTGAAAGGTTTACGGATGAAGTCTGTGGTGCGTAAAGCCGGAATTGAGGTGCTTTCCGGAGTGACTAATTTACATGCTGAAGGTGAGGAGCATCTCCAAAAACTGCATTACACTCATCAGGGAAAACCTAGGATAATTGACGTGGACACCCTGTTGCTGCATGAAGGGGTTGTACCGAATATTCAACTTAGCAGCCAGTTGGGCTGCGAGCATGATTGGTATGAACTTCAATACTACTGGCATCCTGTGCTGGATGAATGGGGTAACACCAGTATTGACGGTGTAGCGGTTGCGGGAGACGTAGGAATTGTTGCCGGTGCACCTGTTGCTGAAGCTTCCGGGCATCTTGCGGGATTGGACACCGCGTATCGATTGGATAGGATTTCGAAAAAACAAAGAGATGACGCCGCAAAATTTTTTCGAAAAAAAATTAAACACAATAATGCAATCCGTCCATTCCTGGAGCGACTCTATTCCCCCAATCCGGAAATACTTACACCAAAAGAGGATTCAACATTGATCTGCCGCTGCGAAGAAATTACAGCCGGACAGATTCGTAAGTCAGTGGAATTGGGAGCGCTTGATCTTAATGGAGCAAAAGCCTACACGCGCTGCGGTATGGGCCAGTGCCAGGGAAGAATGTGCGGGCTTGCTGCAGCAGGAATTGTTGCGGATACTTTGGGAAAATCGCCACGGGAAGTTGGTTTTTACAGAGGCCGTCCCCCGGTCAAGCCAGTAACTCTGGCTCAGTTGGCGAAAGATGAAAATGAAACCATTGTTTCATAGTGTATGCAAGCTGTTCGAATCAAAATAAATTCCCCTTCAAAAAGTATTTTTTATTCAGATTTATGCTCTCAAAGATCAAAATTTTTGCTCCTGATAATGAATTGCACGCTTTACATATATTTTGGACATGTTTCTGATATTATCAATTATACTTTCATCATAAGTCTTACGAATCTTCGCCGGAAAGCCAGCTACCATAGAAAATGCAGGAACTTGCATTCCCTCCAGCAAAACCGCTCCCGCACCGATTATACTGCCCCTGCCAATCTTTACTCCAGTCATTAAAATTGCACCCATCCCGATCAGGCAGTCGTCTTCAATTGTGCAACCGTGAATAACGCAGTGGTGCCCTACCGTCACTCTGTTTCCCACAACCAAAGCAAATCCGGGATCAGTGTGCCCCATGCTTAAATCCTGAATATTTGTCTCCTCACCTATGATGATTTTTTCCATATCACCCCGGAGAACCGTATTAAACCAAACTGATGAAAATTTTCCAATCCGGACTCGACCAATAAGGCTTGCGTCTGGGGCAATAAAAGTCTTTTCCGCAATCTCAGGAGTGGTATTGTCGAATGTGTATAAAGCCAATGCTGTACTGAAAATTATGTTTTAGGTTTGTCGATATTAGGCAATATTTTACCTCAGTTGTCAAATTAATCAGTACTCAACTTCCCTAAGATTCAGTTGTCCGAACTGGATGAGTGTCAACTGGCGCACCAGCTGCCTGAGACTGGCAAGGTTATGTGCTGAGGCAAAAATATCAATATAAGGCAGTGCCGCCTGCATACCCCGCGTAGTAGGCTGAAATCCGGGACTTCCCTTCAGTGGATTTAGCCAAATCACATATCTGGAACGCTTATGCAAATAGTGCATGCTGCTTTGAAGTAAATCTACTTCACCTGTGTCCCAGCCGTCACTGATTATCAGAACCACAGTTTGAGAATCTACAAATTTTAGACCATAATTTGAAACAAATTGTTCCAGCGATGCTCCAATTTTAGTACCTCCGGACCAGTCCTTAACAGTTCCGGAAAGAAGATCAAGGGCCCTGGATAGTTCTTCTTCACGCAAGGTCTCAGTGATACGGTGCAGTGAGGTACTGAAAACAAATGTCTCAATACGTCTATAAACACTTTGAAATGCATAGATGAACTGAATCAGGAAACGGCTATACAAGTCCATGGACTTGCTTACATCACACAGCAGAACCAATTTAAGACGCTGCCGTCTGCGACGGGAGTATGCCAGATCCAGTATTTCTCCTCCGCTACGTAAACTAAGCCGCATGGTTCTGCGAAAATCAAGCTTTCCGCGGCGTTTTGTTTTCATTGTACGACGACTGAACCTGGTGGCCAGTGCTTTGCCGATTTCATTGATAAGCTGCATTACTTCTGTGAGCTCATCTGCTTGAAATGTACTGAAATCACGTTCAGCCTCAGTTTCAAAAGGACTGTATCCGGCTGCTTCTTTTTCCTCATCAGCCGAATCCTCATCACTTAGCCAGTCGCTGATTGAAACAAAAGATTGATTTTTTGGAGGCTTATCAACTGTTATTACTGCAGTTTCCTCCTGTTTTGCTTTCACAAGCTTGTGAAGATTTTCTGCATTATCCCAGATGTTCCAGTAAGGATTGTAGTGTTCATCAAATATCTCCTGCTCCTGAGTGCTTTTTGCAAGAGTTGTACGGAGGGCCATTTTAAACGCGTATTCATTCTCAAGGTTCACCTCCTCCAATGCACGCAACGCATCCATCTGCTCCCCCATTCCTGGCCTAAGCCCATTCAGACGCAGATAACGACAAAATCCAACCAGATTAGCGCTTAATTCACCTCTCAGAGCTAAATTTTCGTAAACTGAGTTCATCAAAGGAATTTCACGTGCAGTAGATGTGGTTTTGGTTTAGAGGTTCTATACTGCCGGGTGTTTTAAGACAATAGTTTTGCAAATAATGTAAATTGAAACCACACGGCATTGCTGCAGAACGGTAAGCTGTTCTCTTTCATCTGAATTTCCTGTTTAGAAAAGCGGATGTCTAAATTTTTTAGCAGATGAGGAATATGCTGAACAACAGCAGTAATTGCTGTCATGATCGCTTACGGACGATTTAGTTTGCTGATCAGTAGGACTAAGAAAATTGCTTTGAAAGTTTTGAAGACAACAAGAAAGCTGGTGTGTGAATCAACTTGCTGTTGAGCATCAGGCTTTCAGGCGATTGTTTATCAGTCTGTCTTACGGTTACGCTCCAGCCAGGAGTCCACCAAAGCCACAGTTTCATCAACAACCTCAGACACCATGTCCTTCTGCTCCGCAATGGTTCTCACCAGCCAGTCAGCCCGCTCAATGTCAGGTGCCCCTGCAAGCAAGGCGCGCGCCGCAGAGGAGGGTTTCAACAGCCCATTAGCGGCATTCGCGTATTTTTAAAATGGAACCTGATCCGCATCTGATGCTCCCAAACTCCGACACACCTCATTCACCCAGTTATATACCGTCCGCGACTGATCCAGGTTGCTGTGAACTGCGTCACGGATGGAACGCATCTCGTCCTGCTGTACGCAGCGGTAGTTGCCTGCCAGCAGCATACTCCATTTGGCCAGCGGCACAAAGACCGAGTTGTGTACCTTTAGCTTGACGGGCAATTCGACTGGGCCGCTGCCGTCATCGTAGCAGGCTGCTTCGATGTCCTCCTGCATCCTTCGCAGGATCGCAGTGTGTTCATCGGAATCGAAGCGGGCGGCTCTGAAGTTGGTCGGGAGGCCTACTTGCAGCACATTGAGTCCTTCCTCAGGAGGGCGAAACGCCTGCGGGTCAGGGCTGCACAAGGTCATCAGTGACGGATCGAATCCCTTCCAGACAGAGGGGTCAGTGTAGCACAGTTTCAATCTCCCGGCATTAAGTCCGGTAATACGCTCCAAGTAAGGCAGGGGGGGCATGTTCATGACAGACATGCAGGGAACCCTTGCCTGGGCCGTAGCAGACAGCAGCTCTCGCACACCAGGGGATCGGTATTGCGGTTCCTGCATGGCCAACACGATCAGGTCATAATCTGACGGATTCACCGCATCCGGCGTTGCAGCGGACAACAAACCCGGCAGTTTACGGGAATCCACTTCGACAAGTCCGTCCCGGTCCTTGACCGGCAAACGTACCCGGGTGCCTTCCTTGTTAATCAATTCGGCTTCTACAGGCAGGCACACCAGCTTGACCGTGTGTCCGGCCAGTGCAAGCTTAGTCGCCAACAGCGATCCATAAGAAGCACCCAGGATCAGGGTCTTGTAAAGTTTTTTCATGAAATCATCTCTCCCCTTACAGGGTGAATAATCGGGTTGAGCCAGAGAGTTTGCTTACTGGTTTATTGTAATAGAACTGTAAGGTATGACATATCCTTCTCCTGAATGACAAGACTTTTCAGACTGGCATCCTTTGGAGAGGATAAAGTTGACAGTTATCCCTGCATATTTTTTAACACTGATGTTAAACACCAAGTAAAAAATATTATTATCTTGATTGTTCAATATTCCAGACTCCACCTTAATGATACAAAGTCGACATTTAAACATCTATTTCATCACAAGAACCCTCAAATACACTCGTTATGAAACGACAAAATTTGTACTAGTCCAGAAAGTTCAGATTACCGGAGTTTCCCGGTAGCTGCCCCAGAGTTCCCTGAGGGTTTCCACAATTTCTCCCATCGAGGCCCGGGCGTGGACAAGTTCAATGGTGATCGGCATAAGGTTCTGACTCTCATCTGCGGCAAACTCCCTGAGTTTTTGAAGCAGGCGTTCGACCTGTGGATTGTCCCGCTCCTGCCGCGTTTTTTCCAGCCCGGCGAGTTGGCGGCGTTCTGTTTCCGGATCGTATGGATGGGTTTCGATGTCCATCTCGTCCTCGTCCTCAACGTACTTGTTCACACCGATAACAGGACGCTCACCGTCTGCTTTGCGGATGGCGTAGTTGTAGGCGGTGTCGGCGATTTCCTGCTGGAACCAGCCGTCCTCGATGGCCTTAACCGTTCCTCCCAGCTGCTCCACCTTCTCCAGCACAGCGAAGATTTCCTGCTCCATCCGGCTGGTGAGGTTTTCAACAAGATAGGAGCCGCCCAGCGGGTCAACCGTTGCAGTGACGTTGGTTTCGTCAGCAATTACCTGCTGGGTGCGCAGGGCGAGCTTCATGGCTTCCTCTGTGGGGATGGCGAATGCTTCGTCCATACCATTGGTGTGCAGGCTCTGGCAGCCCCCTAGCACGGCGGCGAGTGCCTGCAGCGTGGTGCGGATGAGATTGACCTTGTACTGCGCCCGCGTAAGCGTGGCTGCGGCTGTCTGTGAATGAAAGCGCAGCCGCATGGCTTCCGGCCTGGTCGCCCCAAAGCGTTCCTTCATGATTTTGGCGTACACGCGACGGGCGGCACGGAACTTGGCGATTTCCTCGAAAAAATCCGCTTGCGCCACAAAGTAGTGCGAAAGGCGCGGAGCGAATTCGTCCACCGACATTCCTCCCTTCACAACTTCCTCAACATAAGTGATCGTGTTGGCCATCGTGAAGGCCACCTCCTGCACGGCATTGGCCCCGGCCTCGGAGATGTGGTATCCCGAAATGTTGACGGGGTTGTAGCGGCGCAGGTGCCGGGCGCTGTAGGCGATGGTGTCCCGGACAATGCGTACAGAGGGACGGATCGGGTAAATCCACTCCTTCTGCGCGATGTACTCCTTTAGGATGTCGTTCTGGATGGTTCCGGAGAGCTTGTTCAGTTCGTAACCCCGCTTCTGTGCCAAGGCGATGTACATGGCAAAGAGGATCCACGCTGAGGGGTTGATTGTCATGGAGACTGAAATGTTTTCAAGGTCAATACCCTCGAACAGCGCCTCCATGTCATCGAGCGTGTCCACCGCCACGCCTTCGCGCCCTACTTCGTCCCGGCTCACGGGATGGTCCGAGTCGTAGCCCATTAGCGTGGGCATATCGAAGTCGGTGGAAAGCCCCGTTTGCCCCTGCGAAATCAGGTACTTGAAGCGCTGGTTGGTGTCCGCTCCCGTGCCGAATCCGGCGATCTGTCGCATAGTCCAGTTTCGTCCCCGGTACATGGTGGGGTACGGCCCTCTCGTGTAGGGATACTGTCCGGGCAGGCCGATGTCCTCCAATGGAGTCTCCGCGGCATCGAGCGCAGAGTATGTGCGCTTGAGCCCAAATCCGGACTCAGTGCGGTAGTCCGCCCTGCTTTCGGGCTGCCGTGCAACGAAGGCTGCTACCTCTCTGTTTTCCCAATTGGAAACCTGCGTGTCTAGTGATTTTCTGGAGATTTCGTCCAACAAGAGAGTGGCTTGTGAGCCGTTTTTGGTAAAATCATTCATGAGTTGACTCCTATTTAAAAGCGTTCAGCAGTTCAATGGCAACCGTGTACGGGTCTCGTTCTCGGGCAACTACTTGCTCCAGCCCAACGAGGTGAGGACCCACCTGTCGGCGATGTTCTGCAAATCTGTCGCGCACCAATTCCTCGGCCAGTTTAATGACGCGGCGTTCGACAATCATACGGCGGCGATCAGCAAGCTCTCCGGAATCGTGGAGGTGCCGCCAGTGCTGGTCCACGGCATTGAGTAGTTTTTCGATTCCTTCTCCTGTTTCCGCGCTTGAGGCGATCACCGGAATTTTCCATGCCGTTTGAGCCCCGGCGTTCAGTCCCAGGTGCAGCATCTGACGAAGTTCGGTAAGGGTACGGCTGGCTTCCTGCTTGTCGCACTTGCTGACCACGTGTAGGTCCGCGATTTCCAGCACCCCGGCCTTGATAGCCTGAATATCATCGCCCAAGCCCGGTGCGGAGACCACGATGGTTGTGTGGGCGACCTGCGCTACATCCACCTCATCCTGCCCAACCCCTACGGTTTCCAGCAAAATAGTGTCAAATCCACCCGCGTCCAGTACGTCCACCGTCTCAAGCGCAGCCCGAGCCAATCCTCCCAAAGCCCCCCTTGAAGCCATACTACGGATGAAGATGCCAGGATCACCGGTGAGTTCTGTCATGCGGATACGATCCCCCAGGATCGCCCCGCCGGAGAACGGGCTGGACGGGTCAATGGCCAGTACAGCGATTGTTTGTCCCCTCGCCCGGTGTGCTTTTGCATATTCCCGTACCAGGGTGGATTTCCCACAGCCAGGAACTCCTGTCAGCCCGACCACCCGTGCCTTGCCACCCTGTCGGTACAGTTCAGTCAGCGCCTCACGTCTTTCCGGATCGCCCGACTCGATGCGGGAGATCAGCCTTGCCATCGCCCGAGTGCTGCCGTCCCGCACTGCGGGAATAAGTTCCAGCGAGGATAGTGACTTTCGGCTTCGCACCCCTTTGGTAACCGTCATGTCACCAGCTTCGCACTCAGGGTACTGAAGAGGTCGCGGTCATCAATCACCCGACGTGCCTTGAAGTCGGTACGGGGGATGGAACCGGATTCTGCAATCTCCACCTTGGTGCGGACGCCCAGCACTTTCTGCAACTCGGCAGCGGTTTTTAACCTGAAGGCTTGCAGGGGTTCCGTGCCCTGGGCGTGAAGTGAGATGTCTGCTTCAACGCGTACCAGCAGCTCGTCCATTGCTCCCTCCCGTGTGATGACGATGCGATGTTCGCCCCCGTAGTCAGGCAACGTGTTGAGCACAGCATCAATTTCCGAGGGATAGATATTTTCGCCGCGAACCTGAAACATGTCGTCAATACGCCCGTAGATGCCGTCCGGAAGCCGAGGGTAGGTACGACCACAGGGGTTATCTTCAAGCACCCAATGTGTGAGGTCTCCTGACGCTAGCCGGATCATGGGCTGTGATGTTCGCTCAAGATGTGTGTAAACCGGCGTTCCGCGCTGCCCGTAGGGTACCCGGCAAAAGGTTTTCGGGTCACAGATTTCATGGTAGATCACGTCCTGCCAGAGCAGCAGCCCCTGCGTTTCTGCTGAACCACAAACGCTCATCCATGGGGTCATTTCCGCCATCGAACCGGAGTCTATCACCTTTGCGTCGTAATACTCCTCAATACGACGTCGTATGCCGGGAATGGAAGCGCCCGGTTCCCCGGAGAAAAACATCACTTTGAGCCGGAAATCACGGGGATTCAGCCCCTCGTCAAGCGCTGTTTCCGCCAGATGCAGAGCGTAGGACGGGGTTCCGTAAAAGGCAGTCGGCTTGGTCATGTTCAGCCAGAGTGCGGCTCGTGCGGTCATGCCTGGTGCACCAGCCCCAAAGGGAAAGCTCTTCGCTCCCAGCCGCTCGGCACCCAATAGCGTGCCCCATGACCCCATGTAAAGGCTGAAAACAGAGGCGATGAAGATGGTGTCCCCCGGACGCAGCCCCATGCCCCAGAGGAAGCGGGCGTGGTTGTTGGCAATCACCTGCCAGTCATCGCGTCCAATGGCAAAGGCGGTGGGCCGTCCTGTCGTGCCGGAGGTACCATGGATACGGTGAACCTCCGAATCAGGGATGCAGAGGTAGTCCCCAAAAGGCGCGGCCCGCTCCTGCGACTCACGAAGTTCTTCCTTGGCGACAACCGGAACACGCTCGAAATCTTCCAGCGAGCGAATTTTGTCCGGATGAACGCCAGCCTCATCCCACTTGTTGCGGTAGAATGATGCGTTCTCGTAGGCGTATGCCATCACCTCCCGCAGTCGCTGGACTATCGCCTGATTGCGCTGCTCCGGAGAAATGGTCTCGCGAATCGTAAACCAGTAGCGGCTGTCCGATTCCGGTAAATAGTTTGGATCGTACTTGGTGGGAAAAGACCACTGCTCCATGTTGTTGGATACTATCTAGCAAAGGTTCAGGCAATCATTCTTGTAAATGATTGTAGCTATCAAATCATTCCGGGCAAAGCTAAGTAGAGTCCGGAGCCCATGTAGTCATTGAAATATACTGGTACCACGTCTGTACGTAAATGATATCGAGGTCAGTCATCAGCGTGGGCCGCGTCGCTCGACAAGCTGCCGGATGGTATCGACGATCTGCTCCGGCGGCGTGTCCTGCGAAAGAATTGCCGCAACTCCCTGCTCCTTCAGTGCCTGAGAGTCCTGCTCAGAAATCACACCGCCCCCCACCACAATGATGTCGTCAGCCCCTTCATTTTCCAGCAATTTCAGGATGTTCGGGAAGGCGCTCATGTGGGTGCCGGAGAGCAGGCTGATACCCAGCACATCCACATCCTCCTGCACCGCCGTCGTCACCACTTCCTCTGGTGTTCGGTGCAAGCCTGTGTACACCACCTCCATGCCGGCATCCCGCAGGCATCGTGCCACTACCTTGACTCCCCGGTCGTGTCCGTCCAAGCCCACCTTTGCCAACAGCACCCGAATTCGCTCATTTCCTGTTGTCATCCCTGCTTTGCTTGCAACTGTTTGCTTTTTCCCAACTTACTGCTCGCTTGAAGCAAACGGTGCTTCGTCACAGAGTCAATGGTAAGTTACTGCCTCGTCATTGGTTCCTTTTTGCCATTTTTCTTACATTTTATGTATATAGAAAAAATATGGCTGATAGTTTTGCAGCCTGAAAGCAGTCTCCACTGTTTGCATTACTATAGTGCCCCTCATTTATACAAAAAATCTAGCAAAAATAATAGACAGGATTAATTAACAGAATCAAACTGAAATCACTGTCTTTCAAAAAGAGGCAGTTTTACATGACTTATCCGCAAATTATTAAGACCAAAACCGAGGAGTATTGCAGGTAATTCTCATCCATTGCAGTATTATCATTCAATTGAAATATCAACCTGAGATCCTGCAATCATAAAAAAGGTTTTGCGTAAAATCCCTGAAACCTCTAGATAGTATCGCCCTGCCGGAAGATGCATGGCAATTTTATTGTCCTGATCAGTATGATAGGTTTGCCAGTTACTGCCTTCTTTTCGTAAACGAAATGTGGCAACACCTTCATTTTTCAAAGTCTGAGATTTTTCAAGATTCAGAATCATTGTTCCAAAAGGAACTTCTTTCGCCTTATCCTCTGAAGTCCATGGCATGCGTGCAGAAGGCTTTGGAGTGCTGGTGTTGAGTATCCGCTTTATGTCTGCATAAATCCTGTTTTGAAATTCCTTTTCAGGCAGTTTCATGAATTCTCTGTAATTTATCTCGCCGGGAATTGAGTTGATCTTTTTCAGAAACTCTACCGGAAAACGTAAATTTCTGGCAACAGTTTTGAGACTTAGCTTGATGGATTTGCCCTGGCAATTTGTTAAATTTATATTTTGTGTGTTGCCTTGACGCAGATATGATTGATCAAAAAATTCCATACGCAAGGTCTCAAATATATTCCGGACTTCCAGGATCGTCATATAGTCATAACGATTTTGATCCAGTTCGGAATACATCCCCGCCATTACAAACAGCTTAAGTGCAGTAAAATCCTGATTTATAATTGAAGTCTTGGCCAACGCGTGAAAGGCGGCTAAATCATCAGGAACAGTATTCAAAATCTGCAGGGCAAGATTTTCCATTTCAGCAGCATCTCCGCAGGCATTCTTTGCTTTCAGCAATAGATTAAGCTGACTCTGCCGCTCGAGATGATCGGTGGAAGATTTTGCAGTTTCTGCTAAAGCATAAGCACGTAATTCTTCGGCAGTCAACTGCTGCTTTTCAATTTCCTCCAAATCATCCAGGTCAATCATGGATTTGCCGGATGAACCAGCATCCGACTCAGAATCCTGTGAGTCAGACATATCATCTTTTTCTCCAGCTGAAGCATCTTCACCAGCATCATTTTCCAACTCAGGAATACCCTTTGGAAAGCCCAGGATCGAGATATCATTTGTGAGGTTGCTTAAAGCAATCAATTTCCCGTCCTGACTGAGTGCGGTTGAAATGAGGGGCGTGTTGTCGCCATGAAGAATACGCAGCATTTTCCCGCTTTTCACTTCCCACAAGCGCATGGTTTTATCTTTGGAAATTGAAATCAATGCTTTCCCATCCCTGGAAAACATTACCTGACTGACAATGAATTCATGGCCCTCCAATTTCTGAAATGGAGTTTTTGAAATTTCAGGTTTAATGCTCCAAATCAAAATCTGATTATCCTGAGCTCCGCTTGCCAGCAATTTTCCATCAGGGCTGAAGGCCAGCGTCGTTACAGGTTTCTTGTGTCCCTTAAGTTTGCCTGTCGGCTCTCCCATCGGATATTTCCAGAGCATTACCATATAGTCACCTCCGGCTGTGGCAAATTGTTTTCCATCCGGTGAAAAAGAGACATCAAGTATTTGTGAGGCATGTGCTTGACGTGAACGAAGGGTCTCTCCGGATTCCAGATCCCAAAGTACCCACTGTCTATCCGACCCGGTTGAAAGCAGCACAGCATCGTCCGGATGATAGCTGAGCGCATTTACTTTTCCTTTATGAAATCTTAAGCTGTGTAAACGACTTCCGTCTTTAGCATCCCAAATAATTACAGAACTGTCAGCACCTGCCGTGGCAAAACTATTGCTGTCCGGAGCAAAACGAACATCCTGTACCCTGTGGTTCCCAATATCAATAATCTGCGCACTGTTTTTAGAATTTACCTCCCATATACGCACACTTTTATCTGAGGAAGAGCTGATCAGCAAATTATTATCATTTGAAAAATCCAGTGATTCTACAGAACGTTCATGACCACTGAATGTTTTCAGATACAGCGAGGTTCCATATTCCCAAATCTGTACAGATCCGTCTTCCAGAGCATTATCTGACTTATTAATGGTATGTAACTGTGTTCCCTCTGATAAACTCCATGTTTCAAGGCTACCTCCAACAGTGGCCACAGCAATTTCCTCGCGTGTGGGATGGATGCTTACAGCCGAAACAGGATCACCCATGTCAATTCCAAAGCGTTGTTTTTTTGCTTTCCAATCCCAGATAATCAGTTTCCCATCCCCTGAAGCAGATACAAATAGATCGCCTTTCAGATTAAATTCAAGATCTGTAACAGCTTTTTTATGACGCGGCAGTTTGAAAAGCAGATTCATGTCCGGAAAATCCCTGAATTGCAGACTTCCATCTTTTCCTCCAACCGCAATAATATTTCCATTTGGATGGAAGGCCAGACTTTTCACGCCTCCTCTTGCGGTAACCTTGGATGATTTCAGCAGTTTCTTTTCTTTCATGTCCCAGAAAATCAGGGTGCCGTCAAGGCTTCCGGAAGCCAAAATCGTCCCGCCCGGATTCAGTGCAAGCACCGAAACAGCGCTGAGATGCCCGCGCAAAACTGCTAGCGCGGTTGTCTGATCAGTTTCCCATATTCTTACTGTGTCATCTTTACCACCTGTAACAGCCAGTTTCCCTCCGGCATGTAGAATAAGTGAAACTGCTTCGTGTTCACGACTGGAAATGACACGAATCCTTTTCCCGTTCTGAATTCTGTAAATTTCCAAAGTAGAACTTCCTGATAAAACTACAGCATGCTGTGCGTCAGGTGAGAAAATGGCGGATTTAACCGGTTCCTTTCCTATTTTCATGCTTCGTGAAAGCAGATAGATATTTTTCTTCTTTGCAGTATCCTCCTCCTGGGCAATTGCTGATATTGAAAGTGATGCAAATGCCAGAAAAAAAATAAGAATAAGCCAGTTTTTCCGCATTGAACCCGGATGGTTTAAAGAATTTTTAAACAAAAAGAGCTTGGGTTTCATAGCACAATCATGTTTAATTGCCTGTTTGTCGTGCATATATAAACAGTTTGTGGTAAAAAATTTGGGCAGCAGTTGAACACCTGAAGGTGCCATTAAATAAAAATCAAACAAATATTAATTACATTTAAGTAATGAAGCTGTTTGTGTTCAGCAGACTGCTAACCAATTCAATTCAAATTATAGCCTGTGTTTAATTTTAAAAAGAGAATAACAGCAGCTGAGCAGAATAAAGAGCAGGAAGATCAAGAGCATTCGGATGATGTTCCAATGCCATTAACTTCACATCTTGGTGAACTGCGCAGACGCCTTGTCCGTGCATTGATTGTAATTATGGTTGTGTTCGTTGCAGCATTTTCCATAGAGATGGAACTTGATCAACCCATTCTTTCGGCATTCAGGGCACCTTTGGATGCGCGCAACATCCCACTTGTGTTCATCCAGTTAACGGAGCCGTTCTTTACTTATCTGCGAATAGGGCTCTATGCCTCTCTGTTTCTAACCTTCCCTTACCTGCTTGGACAAATCTGGCTGTTTGTGAGACCGGCGCTTTATAAAAAGGAACGCAAAGCAGTCTGGCCGTTTATTTTGCTTTCATATCCTCTTTTTGTAGGCGGAGGACTATTTGGCTATTTTATTGTAATTCCCTTAGGTTATGATTTCTTTTTAGGATTTGAGAATGAATTTACTCTGCCCACCCTGAGCATGGCAAGCTATCTGTCGCTCACTATTCACCTGTTATTCGCGTTTGGGTTAGTATTCGAACTGCCGACAATCTCCTTCATTTTAACTCGATTTGGTATCCTGAATGCCACATGGCTGCGTACAAACAGAAAATATTCTTTAGTCGTGATCTTCATAGGCGCGGCTGTACTGACTCCTCCGGACGTTTTTACTCAAACTTTGATGGCCGGACCATTGATTATTCTGTACGAAATCAGCATTCTTGTCTCACAAATAGCCGGACGCAAAGAAGAAAGCCCGGAACGGGCAGTGCCGAAAGTTCAGGAACAAGAGTCAAAAACGTGATCTTCTAAAATTTTTACTTAAAACATCCAAGCTGTAAATCACTTCGAAAACCAAGTCTGACTGAGTGTCGCATAAGCCTTATCCAGGCAGGATATCAGTCAGTTCGTTCAGGGAACAAACACTTATGTCCGCCAGTTCAGGCCATGAAAAAGTCGCGCTTGGGTCAACATGTACTGTTGCTATTTCCGCCGCACGACCAACTTGCAAATCGTAAAGATAGTCTCCCACAATCAATGCGTCACCTGCGGAAACATTCCAGTAATTCAGCAGCTTGTTTATGCCTTTTGGAGACGGCTTCGGTTCCGCGCACCAGCGTCCAATAACGGATTCCTTGCTGAAGTATTTTGCCAGATCAAGTGCCTCAAGAGTAATCCATGCGTTCTCTCGTGAATTTAAGGTCAGAATACCCAAATAATAATTCCGGGGAAGCAATGTTTCCAGCAATCTTTTGACTCCCGGCGCGGGGCTGGCGTTTTGCGCCAGTTTTTCTTCTATGTCCTGTAACTTTTTCTTTTGAACACGAGACTCTTCTCCCGGCAGGGAATCTAATGTTTTGATTATAGGCTGTCCCTCTGGAATTCCCAACTCTTTTCGGATAGCATTAAAATCATGCACAGCCACAGTAAGCGTTCCATCAAGATCAAAAATCCAGTACTTGCGCTTTAATAGATGATAATTATCAGACATAACACTGCTGCTGAAATGTAAAAGTAAAAGGTTTAAGCGATGCATTCTAAGGACATTTCTTCCACGGGAACAAGCCAAAAATCGGCAGCTGTGCTGTCAGTTGAAAACCTCAGCCGCAAAGTTTCAGGCAGTTGGATCTGGAAAAATATCAGCTTCCAGTTATCTCCGGGAGAGCGGCTGGCTTTGTCAGGATCATCCGGGAGCGGCAAAAGCCTGTTGCTGCGAACACTGGCCGGATTGGATGTTTTGGAAACGGGACCGTCTGGTGAAAATGGTTCCATCAGTTTTGCCGGCAAATCTCTGACTGACTGGGAAATGCCTCAATACCGCACAAAAGTCGGTTACATCCCGCAGCAGCCTGCCTTTCCTGACGAAAGCGTTGAAGATTGTTTCAAGCGTGTATTCAGGCTGAAAGCTCATCAAAATAAATGCTATGATCAGGAAAAAATTCTCTTTTGGCTTGAGCAGTTATCTTCAGCGAAAACAGCTGATAATGCTTCCGGAGAAGGTAGTTTCACGGAATTGCTGAAACAACCTGCGAAGGAGCTTTCCGGAGGTGAAGCACAGCTTGTGGCGCTCCTCCAGACTCTGCAGCTGGACCCACAGGTTTTGCTGCTTGATGAACCGACTGCTTCCATGGATTCAGAGCTGACCACACTCTTGGAATATATGCTGGATAATTGGCAAAGAGAATCAGCTGGAACTCATCCAGACACTCCATACAGACATACACAACGTGCATGGATCTGGGTCAGTCATAATCCGGTGCAGTTGAAAAGAATGTGCGATAGCACTTTTAGCCTGGACTCAGTCAATGGAAAGTAACTACATTTTTCTCAGTTATGGGCAGCTGCTTTTTGCCTCAGTTTTGATTGCAGTCAATATCGGCTTGTCAATCATCATCAGGCTTGGGCTGGCAAAACAGTGGATAGTTGCTTCATTGAGAATGACCGCACAATTGCTGCTGGTTGGATTTTTACTGGACTGGGTTTTCGCACTGAATAATCCGCTTTGGATTCTTGGAGTCGCGCTGTTCATGACCACAATCGCCTCCATCACCGCGGTTGGACGAACGAACAGAAGATTTGCCACGATTTATTTGAACAGTTTTGTTTCAATCCTCGGCGCGGCCTTTTTTGTAATGTTTTTCGCGCTTGCAGGAATTTTACAAATTGATCCATGGTACTCGCCTCAATATCTATTTCCACTGCTCGGTATGGTATTGGGAAATACTCTGAACGGTATTTCACTTGGACTTGATCGTTTCATGGACAGCTTGTCAGTACGCCGCAAAGAAGTGGAAATGCTGCTCAGTTTGGGCGCAACCTCCTGGGAAGCAGCAAACGGATTGATTCGTGACGCGCTACGAACAAGCATGATCCCCACGCTTAATTCGATGCTGGTTATGGGTATAGTGAGTTTGCCCGGCATGATGACCGGTCAGATTTTGGCTGGAGTAAGTCCAGGAGAAGCCGTCCGTTACCAAATAATTGTGGTTTTTATCATTGCCGCAGCAGCTGCAATAGGCTCAACCGCGGTTGTTGTATTGGCCTACAGGGCGCTGTTCAATTCACGTCATCAGCTGCTGCTTGATCGTCTGCGGACCATCACTTGAGTGTTTACTCTAAAAGCTAGTTTCTTTAGATCAAAATGAAACTGAATTAGATCTTTTTACCAATTCATCAAACGGACTGTTCAGATTTGCAGTTTCAAAATATTAGGCAGCACTTCAAAAGTCGCCTCCAGATATCCCGGAGATTCTCCGTCAATATCCAGAAAAATCTGCTCTGTGCTTGATGCAGTGAATTTGCGAACTTTTTTATGTAAAACTTCCGGAAGCTTTAAATGTGTTCCCTTGTAAATTTTCGGCAGGTGCCAGAGAAATTTTACCAGGCTGATTTCATTCAGCATCAGCAAATCAAGCATACCGTCGTCCAGTTCAGCCTCAGGTGCCGCCAGCATTGCTCCGCCAAAATAACGTCCGTTTGCCAGTAAACCGAGTCTTGTGTTTATCTCTTCCTCCGGACCATCATCAACACGAAATGTGATTATCTGGTTTGGATGAGTAAACACGGTTTTTATTGTTGCCCATAAAAACAACGGTGTGCCTTTCAAAAAGTCTGGCGGCCTGGATTTTTCAATACAGCGGTCCACCGCTCCACTCAATCCAAAACTGGCAATGTTGTCAAAATAGCGGATTTGCCTGGTTTTGTCTGCGGCAGTAAAAGTGACTTTACCCACGTCAATTTGCCGCACTTTTGCTTCACTCAGTTTTGATGCTGCTGTCTGCCAGTTTGTGGAAATTCCCAGCGAACGCTGAAAATCACAGCCTGTTCCGGTCATCAGAAAACTCAGGGTGGCTTCGCTGTTCACAGGCGAATCATTTTCAATAAAACCATTGAGCACCTCATTGAGATGCCCGTCTCCTCCAACTGCAACTATTCTTGCGGCATCATTCTCAAGTATTTGACGGGTCAATTGTGTGGCATCACCACGGCATGTTGTATGGATTGTCTGAAATGAACCAATGCTTTGCTGCAAAGCTGATTCGATGTTTGGCCAGATCTTAGCGGTTCTGCGGTTTCCTGCCTGAGGATTAACAATGACAACTGTTTTCAAACTATGCCCGGAAACTATTATTGACAAAAAACTTGCGACAGCATTGAGAGTTTTTTATAGTGCATGCTCATAACTGCTTTGAATACAATTAAACTTATCAAAAACTGACATGACCATTTTAAGAATGAGCCTGCTTCTGGGAGCTTCAATCATGATACTTTCCGCATGCAACTGGAACAAAACAGAAAAAGCCCAGCAACAGAATTATGCCTCAGGACCGGACGCTCCCTCCGCGCTCAGCAGCACCCTGCAAAGAAATCAGGATTATTATAAAACATCTGTTGATGAACTGCTGAACAAAATGCGTTAGTCAGCCTGCTTTCGCCAATTCTTCAAACCTGGAGCGAATTCTCTCCACTCGTCGGCGGTTGACACCCAAATCCCAGTATCCCAGCCGGGAGGCAGAGCGCACATGTATCACTGCCTTGGATTCCTCAAAATAAATCTCAACATCATCAATAAATCGCAGCAGTAGCGTGGTAAACTCCACATGCCAATACTCATGATTCTGTGTGATGATTTTGGTATCGCGCATGGAAAGTATCACCTGATTTAGTCTCTCTTTTGCAAGTCCCAACGAACCTTCATAAGTAATTGGTGCAATTTGGTGTCGCAGATCATTTGTCTGACTTGAGACACAATTTGGAGTTTTGGGACAAGGCGCGAGCAGATTATTTTTCAGTCCAAGATTGTCCGGACGATTGGCGGAACAGCCGCTGATGATGGAAATAATTATTGCTCCTCCAGTGATGATGATTATATTCGGCATAGACTGATAATCAGCAGGCAAACTCAAATCTTTAATAATCACATCCTTGTATCCTTAGATTTGATCTTTTAATCCAGCATTACCGCACGATGAAGTTTAATTTCACCTTGAGGCTGTTTCTTCAAAGTCACAAACCCCTCAATTTGCAAAAGATCCCCTTTACGTATTTTGTCCAGCCCCTGCCACTGCCTTTGTTTTTCAAAGCTGATTACCGGCAGTCCTTGTGGCTGCTGCTGATGCTGCATTAAAAACAGCTTTACACCGTTTCCCAGCTTCTGAATTTTTTTTACCTTCCCTCTCAGCCTGACAAAACGTCCTTCGTATTCAAGTAAATCTATCACTTCCGCTTTATGTATTTGTACCACAAAATACGGATTCCGGGTTGAGTAAACAGTTTTACCTTCTTTTCGCAGCCGAAGCAAATAACGCTTGCGGGATTTTCTGTTGCTCCAGATACCAAGGTGTTTTTCAAAAGCGGAGGCTTCTGCCATTGCGTAAGTTTTGTAGCCCTCAGTCCATGAGTAGCGCGTATCAAAGTAGCTGTGCCCCCGTTTGATCAGGGCCAGATTTACGTTATATCCCCTGACTTGCAGAACTCCAAGCAGTCTGCCGAAATCACCCCTGCGATTCTCAGGATCAACCCACAAAACAGCTTTGCCTTTTGAAAGTGCTGATTTCAGGAACGCTTTGGCAGGCAAACCGTACTTCGGATCTTTGCCTTTGTGGGATTTTGACAATTCAGGCGTATCCACGTAAAGCAGGCGGATTCGCTCTTCAGGATTGGAAAAAAGACCGTTGCGATCGAGATCGGCGTCAAAAGTGTCCCCGTCAATTACTCTGAGGTTCATTTTGCTGAGGGAGATTTTTTTCCATTTTTTTGTCAGTGCCTGACCTTCTTTCGCCAAAATAAATTTTGGTGCCGGAACTGAAATAAAACAGACTCCGAGCAGGGCCAGCCAGAAAGTTAAACCTGAAAATAATTGCAAAAGTGTTTTCAAAAGTGAACCGGCAGTTTATTTTTGTTTTTAAACAGCACAAACAAAAATGTCAGTGTGCCGTGCTGTATCAAGGAGTCTCAAGTCAAAACAGTCAAATTTGGCTGGATTCTTGTATTGCAGACAGGGCAGTCCACACTTACGATCAGCAAAACAGGCAACATGAAAGTATCATCAAAAATGCCTCCGGCAGTAAATAATCAAAATCCGGAAAGAGCTAATGCACCCGTTGCAAAAAAAGGGACAAAAGATAATGCAAACACCTCCGTCGCAAAAAAAGCTCCAAGTTCTCCGGGAAACACCGGCTTAGGCAAGAAACGCATGCCGCCTAATCCGGAACTGAACAATATTCTCAGGGCTGATACTCATGGCAGTACCATGACACTGCGTCGCTCTTACGGGATGGTGGTTTCAGGTTTTGAGCATGTTGCCAAAAAACAGCAGCTGACCTCAGAAGCAGCTGAACAGTTTGGTAAAACCGTGGACGTCCGCATACGGGAATTGAACAAGGAGTCAATCCACAAAATTAAGGAACTTCCGGAATACAAAAGTTTTGCGCTGGATGATATTCACGATTTGGGTGATGAAATCAGCGATATGATGCAGGACCCCAAAAATTATCTCAAGGCCTTCGCCCTGCTGAAAAACCCTGAATTCGCGGCGCTGATGGAATCCACTGAAAGTGTGCATCGCTCCTTTTCCGAGTCCATGAAAGATAACGGTGAGGAAAAGATGATGTTTGGAATACTGGATATGATCAAGGATTTTGGCGGCCTGGTCGGTTTTCAGGAATCCACTCAAATCAACCAGAACAACAGCAGCGTTAACATTCGGGCCTGAGGAGTAAGCCCAATTCCCACCAAAAAACATACCCATCAAGCAACCGTTGGAAAACTCACTGAAGTTCCCGGTTTGGCATTTGAAATGCCCCTGGAAACAGCATGTCCTGCTTTTTTCAAAAAAACATAAAACAAATCTTTTCATACCATTTTAAGGACTGGACTATTTGATATTAGATACAGTTTCTTTAGACTTAAGTGAAGCGTCCCGGCTTGTAACTTCTGGAATGTTGTGGTCGAATGACAGTGGATGATCCTCTGTAAATGATCACCGGAACAAAGGGGTGAGCGCTTTGAGGTTAAGAGGGTGCAATGAAAATTTGGTTGTTATGTTTACATGTCAGTTTGCTGCTGATTTTTACTGCCTGCGGCGTTCAGCAGTCTTCAGATGAAGACGCTGATTACAGCTCCGCCAGAAACACCGGTTTAGAAAAATCTTCAACTTCCGACTCCACAATGACTACGGAAGAAGGGGGCACGGTTACAACGCAAGTGCGGCTCACCAGCATGCCTCTTTCTGCGGTAACGATTACTCCAACCAGCAGTGATACCGGTGAAGGGACAGTCTCCCCAGCTACACTTTCATTCACAAATCAGAACTGGAATTCTTACCAGACTCTAACCATCACCGGCGTTGATGATAATGTTACAGACGGCACACAGTCCTACCAGATTGATTTTCCTGTTTCCACAAACGATCCCAAATACAGCACATTAACAATTTCCGCGCTCAGTTTGTCAAATAAGGATGACGAAGTTGCCGGTGTTGTAGTAGGAACAATCAGCGGCAACACTTCTGAAAGCGGCGCTTCAGCAACATTCACGGTGAAACTCAACAGTCAGCCTGAAGCGAATGTTACGCTATCTGTTACCAGCAGCAACACTGACGAGGGTACGGTCAGTCCATCCAGCCTGGAGTTTACAACTTCAAACTGGAGCACCAACCAGACTATTACCGTTACAGGAGTCGATGACTCAAGTGATCCTGTGGTGGATGGAGATATAAGCTACTCAATCAATTTAGGCAATACTGTGAGCAGCAGCACTCATTATAATGATCTGCAATCAGGAACAGTTGAACTCAAGAATACTGACAGTGAATCGCCGGGTGTTACACTCAGCAGCAGCAGTCTTACCACAGCTGAAGACGGCACAAGCGCCTCCTTTACTGTAAAACTTGATCAGAAAACAACCTCAGATGTGACAATTAATCTCCAAAGCGATGATCCCGGAGAAGGGGTCCCCAGTCCCTCATCTCTGACTTTCACCACTTCAAACTACAGTTCAACTCAAACCATCACTGTGGCCGGAGTTGACGATGGATTTTATGACGGCGACCAGAGTTACACAATTGCCCTGAAAACAATCAGCGGAACCGGTACTGCTTATGACGGCTTTGATCCCGCGGATGTTTCAGTTACAAATACTGATGATGAGTCTGCAAGCGGCGTAAGCCTGGCAATCAACGGCTCAAGCATTACGGTAAGCGAAACAGGCAGTACTGACAGCTTCACGCTTAGTCTTAATACTGAACCGTCCGCCAATGTTGCTCTTTCAATCAGCAGCAGCAATACTGCTGAAGGAACGGTCAGTCCTTCATCCTTGCTTTTCTCCAGGAATAACTGGAACACAGCCCAGACTGTCACCGTTACCGGGGTGGATGACTATTATGATAATGGAAATACCTCCTTCACAATTTCAGTCGGCAGCCCTGTTACAAGCGACTCTAACTACAGTGCACTGCCAACATCAACAATCAGCGCCACAAATACAGATAACGACACCGCCGGAATCACTATCATTGCCAGCGACAATCAAACCGGCGAAGATGGAGATAACGGAACCTTGCTGGTGCTGCTGGATTCGCGTCCGTTTGGAGATGTTGTGCTGAGTGTTACCAGCGACAACATCAGCGAGACTACTGTCAGTCCGGACAATCTTACTTTCACCACCTCAAACTGGAATACTTCCCAGACTGTGACGCTTACCGGAGTTGATGATAACATCACAGACTCCAATCAAAGCTTCAACATCACAGTCGCCGGAAGTTCACACACAACATCCAACGGTGAAACCAGTTACGACAATCTTACAGCATCAGTGCAGGTGACGAATGTTGATAATGATTGATTCCCTCGTCCACTGCACCTTCGACTTCACGCAGGCATCATGACCCCCTCTCCCACTGGGAGAGGACAGGGGTGAAGGGCAGGCATTCCTCCCTCTCCCGCTGGGAGAGGGCTGGGGTGAAGGGCAGGCATTCCTCCCTCTCCCGCTGGGAGAGGGCTGGGGTGAGGGGTATTATTGAAATAATATAATGATAAAATCTGACACTATACCTCCAATCGGAATACTTGGCCTGGGATTCCTGGGACAAACCCTTGCGCGTGAATTTACCGGTGTTCCGGAATGCTGGGGCACATGGCATAAAACACCTCCTCCTGAAACACCGCTGAAAAATTTTCATTTTGACTGGGGCAGCGAAAATTCGTGGACTGCCCTGCGGCATGCTCCGGAAACTCTTGTATTGACCATCCCACCGCTGCTGAAAAACCAAGATGACGAAGAAAAACGCTTGTGTCAATGGGGTGAGTGGATGAATCTCAACCGGCCAATGATAAAGCGTATGATTTATATTTCAAGCACAGGGGTTTATCCGAAACGCAACGGTATCTGGTACGAGGATTCAGAATTTGAGCCGGATACAAATTCCGGGAAACTGCGCTTAATTACGGAAAAAACTCTTGCTCATTTTTTCAAGCTGCAGGTAATCCGTCCGGGAGGGATATACGGATGTGGACGCGGTATCGACATGCGTCTCAAATCCGGAAAACCTGTTGCTGTCTCCAAAACTCCTGTTCACCGTATTCACGTGAAAGACCTGGCACGGATTGTCTGCTATCTTGTCAGTAATCCTGAATCAGCACGAAGCGTAAACGCGGTTGATAATGAACCTAAACCATCATGGGAAGTGGCACAATGGCTGGTGAGGAATCGTGATGATCTGTCTGAGGAAATGCTGCCAATAATTCCGGATTCGTCCAGTGCTGTTCCTGGAAACTCACAGCGTTTCATCTCCAATCAGCGTTTAGTTGAACTCGGAATAAATCTCAGCTATCCCACTTTTCGTGAAGGGATGGGATCAGTGTCTTTAATCTCATAAAAAACATCATTAAATATAGACAATTTTTACTTGACATCACTATTATATTAAACCATAATCCGTAGTATATGGTTAAAATCTGTGAAAGTAATCTATTATATCTTGCTGTTTTAGAATGAATCATTTGTTAATTCTGCAATTAAAGGGTTTGTTATGAAAAAGTATGCTTATTTGATTTCCATGCTCGGTATTATCAGTTTTGTCCTGCTGGGCTGTGCCAAGAGTGATGACAGCAGTTCATCATCTTCATCATCTTCCTCGTCTGACACTGTCAGTGCCACTTCCGGCAGCAGCGCGATTGCTCTCTCGTCAAAAGTAAGCGTGGTTGAACCAAAAACTAGTGATTCCACAGCACGCACAGCAAATGCAATTGATACCACCGGTTTTGCTACCACAGCAGACTATAACGTTGATGAATCATCAACATTCGTATTTGAACAATCAGCAGATGTACTTGATACGGTTAACGAAATTTTATGCATGATTGGTCAAAGCCGTCCAGATTTAATGTTGAATGAAGGCAATTACAACGCACAGATTGACGCAAATAAATGTGGCGCCGCAGACGGGGATTCACAAAGCAACGCCCCCGATTACCAAATGTGGACTGTTAATGGATCACGGAGTGAAGGTGAGCCGATGATAGTCAAGGCATGGGTACCGAAAGGCGACGATACTATTAATGCATTAATGAAGGTTTATCGTAAACCTTCAACTGAATACCCTATTGGTTTCTTCAAAATGAATTTCAAATTTGTAAACACTGATGGAACGGAATCCAGGAAAGGGTACATGAGAACCAAAAAAACCGATGGTGGAACTCAATTAGTGTTTTACCAGCCAATGAAGGTGGGGGGAACAACATTTGATTATTCAGTCAAAGTAAATTTCAACAGTGATGGTTCAGGTACAGGCGCGACATCAATGCCAAATTGGACCGGCAATAATCAATCAGAAGGAAACAAAACTTTCCAGGTAGCTTACAACAGTAGTTATTTTTACAAGCAAAAAACTCTTAATGGGACGGCCAGCGATGCTGTCTGCCTTGACCGCAATAAATATATGAAATCTGCCTGGAACTACGGCATGTATGACAGTAATGGTGCAAGGGTAGATATCAGCTCCGGCTTCCCAATATCAGCCACTGTCAGTGGAACAACTTACCATGGCTACGTCGGTTATTACGGACTATGGATGCCTTCTGAAGCCAGTGTAAGCAGTGGCGATACGGTTCAGAAAATGGATTTTGACAATCCGGATAGTGCCGGAACCGATTATACAGTACGCACTTATGGGGGAAAGCTAACCAAATACACAAAGAAAAATATCGAACTGGGTGATATCAAGAATATTCCACTGAACTGGTGGGATGATTCAGCTGGTTATGAAA
>LUMJ01000019.1_pt1 | contig 62291 bp, 66 predicted proteins | sample 729631 | NCBI WGS metagenome assembly LUMJ01 (sample SAMN03860266, study PRJNA289734) | marine metagenome | biome: seawater column; feature: ocean; material: water; isolation source: Red Sea water column Station 22 - depth 500m | place: Saudi Arabia: Red Sea | collected 2011-10-15 | depth 500 m
GCCTAATAAATTAAATATAGTTTTTATGCCAAGTTCTTTTCTGGGGCCAATAGCATATTTCATTGCGCTATGGTGGGCGGGCGCAAACATAAATCCTAAACCTACATTTTCAATACAATCCTTTACTTGTTCAGGATTGAGATCTAAAGATACTCCAGCAACTTCTAAAAGATCTGCACTGCCACTTTTTCTGGTAGCACTACGATTTCCATGTTTTGCTACTTTTGCTCCACAAGAACTCGCTACAAATGCTGCCGTTGTTGATACATTAAAAATACCTGATCCAACACCACCAGTTCCACAAGTATCTACAAGATGTTTTGTGTTAACAGATACTTTTGTTGATAGTGATCGCATGACTTCTGCAGATCCAATGACCTCCTCTATAGATTCTCCTTTAGAACTTAGAGAAAATAAGAAAGTTTTTATTTGATCTTCCGAGACTGATCCCGTTAAAATTTGATTCATAACTAAAGAAACCTCTTCTCTAGATAAGTCTTGTCCAGAATTAATTTTTTTTATACTTTCTTCAATTTCCATAATTAATTAGTAATTTAAAAAGTTTTTTAATATTTCCATTCCTTGCTCAGTTGCAATTGATTCAGGATGAAATTGCAGACCAAATAATGGCAACTTTTCATGCTGAATTGCCATTATTGTTTTATTTTCTGTCCAAGCTTTGATAAGAAATTCTTTTTCTAGAGTATTTTCTTCAATTATTAATGAATGATATCTCGTGGCTTTAAACGGACTTTCTAAACCTTTAAATAAACCTGATCCATCATGGATTATTTCTGATAGCTTTCCGTGCATAATTTCATCTGCCCGAATTATATTTGCTCCAAAAGCAGCTCCTAAGCACTGATGGCCTAAACATACTCCCAAAATTGGAAGTTTATCTTTAAATTTTTTTATTAACTCGACCGAAATACCAGCTTCTTTTGGTGTGCAAGGCCCTGGAGAGATAACTATGTATTCTGGACTCTTCTTCTCTATGTCATCTAAAGAAATTAGGTCATTTCGATGCACTTCTATTTCTTGTCCCAGTTGATAGAAATACTGAACTAAGTTATAAGTAAAAGAGTCGTAGTTATCAATCATTAATAACATAAAACTAACCTTTCAACTTTTGTTGAACCATTTCAACGGCTTTGAAAATTGCTCTGCCTTTATTTAAGGACTCTTTCCACTCTAGTTCAGGATCTGAATCTGCAACAAATCCCCCACCAGCTTGAATGTATAAAACATCATCTTTGATTATTGCTGTCCTAATCGTTATTGCCATATCCATATTCCCTTGCCAAGAAAAATATCCTATTGCACCACCATAGATACCTCTTTTAACTGGTTCAAATTCATCTATTATCTCCATTGCTCTTATTTTAGGAGCACCTGAAAGCGTACCAGCTGGAAAAGTGGCTCTAAAGACATCCATTGATTTAAGTCCCTTTCTTAATTTGGCCCTAACATTAGAGACCATGTGCATAACATGACTGTATCTTTCAATTCCATACTTCTGCGTTACTTCGACAGTTCCTGGTTCTGCGATCCTGCCAATGTCATTCCTTCCTAAATCAATTAACATGAGATGCTCAGCTATTTCCTTAGGATCGTTAACCATATCTTCTTCCATAGCAATATCATCAATATCATCTTTTCCTCTCCTTCTAGTTCCTGCAATAGGCCTAACAGTTACTTCTCCATTTTCTAATCTAGCTAAAATTTCAGGAGAAGAACCCACAATATGAAATTCTTCTAAGTTTAAATAATAGAGATATGGCGAGGGGTTTAGATGACGTATTGAGCGATATAACTCAACAGGATCTGAGGTGAAAGGTACTGACATCCTTTGAGAACAAACAACCTGCATTACATCTCCTGCTTTTATATATTCCTTAATCTTTTCAACTGATTTTTTAAACTCCTTTTCACCGAATCCTGAAACAAAATCTTTCTCAGTTACGGGATTATTTATTTCTTCTGAATTGTTTTGGACTAAAGGAGTAAGTAATTTATCTGAGAGCTCTTTAAGTCTTTGACCAGCTGAAGAAATATCTTCTTTCGATTCACTTTTAGACAAAACAATGAGGTGTAATCTATTATTAAGGTTATCAAAGACAGCTACTTCCTCTGAAAGCATAAAAAGAGCATCTGGAGTTCCTAAGGGGTCTGGAAGATTTGACTGGGATAATCTAGGTTCGATATATCTAATACAGTCATAACCAAGATACCCAACCAACCCACCAGTGAATCCTGGCAGTTCCTCGTTAACTTTTACTTTAATATTTTCTTGGTATTCCTCTATAAACTTTAAAGGATCGACTGAACTTAATTCCTCTACGATCTTGCCATCTTCCCAGATTTGAATTTCATTATTGAAAATCTTAATCACTGTTGAGGCAGGAAGTCCGATTAGAGAATACCTTGCCCACTTCTCCCCTCCTTCAACAGACTCAAATAAATATGAATAAGGTTGGTTTCCTAGCTTCTTGAAAACACTCAAAGGTGTTTCCATGTCTGCTAAGATCTCAACAGAAATAGGAATTCTTTGCTGGGACATGAATTTTTGTTTTAAGAGTTAGTTTAATGATTGACGCATTTTGGAAATGACATCTTGATAACTCTTCTCTCCGAATATTCCGGAACCAGAAACAAATGTATCTGCTCCTGCATTAGCAACTTCAGCAATATTATCCAATTTAATACCCCCATCAACCTCTAATCTAATGTTTAATTTCTTCTGATCTATGATCTTTCTCAAGGCCGATATTTTTTCCGTTACTGAAGGAATAAAATCTTGTCCCCCAAAACCTGGGTTAACAGACATAAGTAAAACCATGTCTAATCTATCCCAACAACTATCTAGTAAATTTAAAGAGGTTTCTGGATTTAGTACTAAGCCAGTTTTACAACCAAGACTTTTAACTAGTTGCAGAGATCTATCAACATGATCAGATGCTTCAGGATGAAAAGTTATGAACGTAGCTCCTGCTTTGGCAAAATCTTCAATGAGACTATCAACTGGTTTTACCATCAAATGAACATCTATAGGAGCAGTAACTCCGTAATTCCTTAAAGCCTTACAAACCATGGGGCCAATAGTCAAATTAGGGACGTAGTGATTGTCCATCACATCAAAATGTACCCAGTCTGCACCAGCTTCTAGAACCGCATCAACTTCTTCTCCTAGCCGAGCAAAATCAGCTGAAAGTATTGATGGGGCTATGATATCTTCTTGTTTTGCCATCTCGTTTATCTCAAGGGCGGCAAAGTTTACTCTTCCAATAAGTAAGCGTCTAATTTTTCTAAGTCTTCTATTGTATTTATATTAACTAGATAACCCCGATAAACCTCTGCTGACACTTGTCCCTTCTCACTTGCAGGTAAAAGAATTTCCTTCCATAAATCATACTTACCAGTCTTCGCGCCTACAAATAACTGAGGGTCAATTAAAGCCAGTCCAGAAAAAGTAAAACTTCTTCCTTCACCTGAAGAATTAACCTTACCTTTATTTAAAAACATATCCCCTTCAGGATTCTCTGGTGGATTTTCTATCAAGATTAAATGCGCCAAAGAGCCCTCATTTAATGATAAATTTGAAAAATCAAAGTCTGTCCAAACATCTCCGCTCATGACTATAAAAGGCTCATTTCCAATAGAACTTAAAGCATTGCCTATACCTCCGCCTGTACCTAAAAGCTCTTTTTCGTAAATGTACTCTATATTTATGCCCCACTTAGAACCATCACCCAAGAAATTTTCAATTTGCTCTCCTTCGTGAAATAAATTAATAATTAGATGATCTATCCTGAATGACTTCAGTTTTTCAACATGCCAAGAAATCAGGGGCTTCCCTCCAATATCTATAAGGCATTTCGGTTTACTTGCAGTATGCGGCAAAAGTCTTCTTCCTAATCCTGCAGCTAATAAAAAGACTTTCATAAATTTTCTTTAAGTGTTTGTGTTAACAAAGGAGCTACCTCTTCTTTTAGATAGTTAGAAACTTCATTAAGTTCTTCGTATTTAATTGAGGTTTCTATCACAAAATTTAGAGTTTTATGTAAGTCCGGTAATCTAAAAGATTTACCATCCCTTAAGTGGAGTCTCGATAGTGTTCCTAAAATTCGTAATTGTCTTTGAAGACCAGTTAAATCAAATGACTTCTTTGGGTTTTTAATGGAACTTACCTGCGTAAGCCCAAGTTCATTGGATCTATTTAAGTATTCTTCCAATAAAGCATTTAATTCCTCATCCTTTATTTCCAAGTAAAGATCTTTGAATAGAGCTGCTGGATCAAGAAATATAGGACCATAGACAGCATCTTGGAAATCTAATACACCTGCATTACCATCTTGGAGAACCATAAGATTTCTGCTTTCGAAATCAAAATGGCACAAGACTTTTGGTTGCTCTTTTAGGTCCTGAACAACAACCTTGTAGAGATTAGAAAATAAATCTATTTCCTCTCTTCCAAGCTCTAAACCCAGTAAGTCTTTCAGAAACCAATGTTCAAATAGGCGCATTTGGTTTTGTAAGTCTATCTCTTCAAGTACAGGAATTTTTTCATCTTTTTGACAAAGATGAATATTAATCATCTCATCGATAGCCGCCAAAAAAAGATGATGATAATTTTTCTTATTTAGTTTGAACTGATAGGAATCATCTCCAAAGTCTTCAACCAGCATCCAACCACTTTCTAGATCAAAATAGAAAACTTCCGGTACTGTTACACCATTATTTCGGAAAAAATTTGATAAAAAAATAAATTGCTCATTGAGCTCTGTTTCAGGAGGAGAAAAGACACCTATCAGGCTATTCCCTTTTCCTTTGAGTCTAAAATACTCTCGGGTACTTGCTTCTTGTCTAAGGGCCTCGATTTCAAACATTTCAGGTTTACCAGAACCTTTCAATTTTTCATTTGACCATTCAAGTAGCCCTTCTTTTAATAAAGACATCAACTCTTTCTCAGATTAATTTATTTTAGCTCTTGATTATAACCAAGTCTCAGTTAGTTGAAGAAATAAGCCCCTGAACCTTTCCTTGTCTTTATAATCTAACGACATCTATGGTTTTTCGAAGAAAATTCTTATTAATTCCTCTGAGTTTCGTTGTTTTATTGATTTCAATAGAAACCATTAATGGTTCTGAAAGAGAAGAAATCAAGATCAAGACTATAGAGGCTGAGACTATTTCCAATGACAAAGATGGAAATTTGATCTTGGAAGGAAACGTAATCATTAATACAAACCTACTTTCCTTTTCTTCTTCTAGTGCTCTATTAAATGAATCAGAAGGATTGTTGGAATTAGTTGGAGATGTTGAAGTAATTTCCGATAACTTCGAAGTAAATTCATCTGAAATGAAAGCAAACTTAAATCTACAAACTTTTTTAGCTAAGTCCACTGAAATTTATGATGAAAATTCTAATTTTGGTTCGACGGAAGAGTTTGTAATCAGGACATCAGGAGATGTAGAACTGATTAACACTTCAGTGACTAGCTGTTCACAAGAAGATCCGGCCTGGACTATATCCACAAAGAGCATCACTTATTTAGATGGTCCAAAAAATGTGGTGATAAGAGGTATTAAATTAAAATTAAAAAAAATTCCTATTTTCTATTTCCCCTATGTAAGAACTGCTTTAAGCAATGAGAGTATGTCTGGTTTCTTAACACCAGGATTAAATCAAACTCGTAATGGAGTAGATATCTCGTTACCTTATTATTTCAATTTAGCTGAAAATTATGACCTGGTTTTAACTCCAAGACATATCTCTTCAAGAGGGTCTGGCTTGGCCTCAAATTTCCGTTATTTAAACACTAAATTTACTGGAGAGATTAATGTCTCAGGGTTATCGGGGGATAAAAGATACAAGAAAGAAACTGGTATAGAGGATTCTAGATGGAATGTATCTTGGCAGAATAGATCTATCTTGAGTAAAAACTTGTATTCAAATATAGATTTTCAATCTACAAGTGATGAATATTTTTTTAGAGATATAGGAAATGATCAGTTTGGTGAAACCAGAACAAGCTATTTACCTAGAAAATTCAGTTTAACTTGGAAGAATCCTTTTTTAAAAATTAATCTAGGAATAAGTAGATATCAAATACTAAACCCTTTCTCTTTTGAGGAATACAAGTCTAAGCCAAACTTAAACATACAAACTTATCTATCAAGAAATAATCTGTCTTTTTCTATTTTTGCTAATAAAAGTAAGTTTGAATTAGATCACGTTAATCCTCTTAGAAGCTCTTACGAAGAAGTTGATCGTTTATTTGTATCCCCCAAAATAACCTTTAGAAAAAACCTTCCTAGCTCAACCTTTTTATTTTCAACTGGAACAACTTATATAAAACATAACTTTGATTCCTTGCAAGAAAGTAAATCCTCCCCATGGGTTGAAATGAAATACAGTGTCTTCTTAGATAAAGTAAATAACCTTCAGGTTTCGAGCCTAATTCCAGTAATAAAGTATGTTTTTGTTGAGGACAGCTACAAGAACCAGACTAATCTAATTGATTCACGAATAATCTCTTTGGATTATTCAACTATATTTCAAAGAGGCAGGTTTGTAGGACTGGACAGATTTTCAGAAAATAACAAGATTATTGTCGGGCTTGAGAGGGTTTCAAGTTCATTAGATAAAGATTCCTTTAACTCTGTATCACTAGGGAAAGCCTTTTATCTCAAAGATAGGACGTATTATGAAGATTCTTCAATTATTAGAGATTCCTCTCCCTTGGTTGCTGAATTTAAAACAAAATTAAGAGGTAATATTTGGTCCAAGAGTTTATTTGAGTGGGATAATGAATCTAAGAAACTGAATCTAGCTAGTTTTGGTTTTTCCTATCAAAAAAATGACCTTAAAAGAATCGAATTTAGGTCAATTTATAGAAGACAAGATCCGAATAAAACTTATATCCCGTGGTTTGATAAAGATAAGAAAACTAATCACAGTGAATTAGTTACGCAATGGCCCTTATCTAAATCTATAAACCTCTTTGCTAGATGGCAAAAGGATCATGAAAGTAATAAGTCCAATGATATTTTATTTGGTTTTGAGTATTCTAATTGCTGCCTGAAATGGGGCTTAATGAACAGAAAATGGATAGAAGAAGACTATTTTTCTTGGAAAAATAATTACTCCTCTTCTTTTCAGGCTCTTTCTCAAGGCTTAGATCCATCCATAGAAAGAAGCAGAACTTATGTTTTTTTTGAACTGAAAAACATAGGAAGATTGGGCAAGGAAATATCTAAAGCTTTATCTTCAACTAAATTAGAATAATTGCATCGAGATGTAACTAAGAAGACAATAGCACCTTATTAATAGTATGAAGAATAAGTATCAGAAAAAATTTACCTTATCATTAACAATTGGACTGTTTCTTTGTTTTTTCTATATTGAAAAAATAGAAGCAAAAATTGAACTTTTAGATAGGGTGGTGGCTGTAGTTGATTCTGGTGTAGTAATGGAATCACAACTCAACCAAAGGGTACAAGATATTATTGGGAGATTAAGGAGTGATGGTATGGAATTGCCTCCTAAAGAAGTACTTGAAGAACAGGTTCTTGAGAGGTTAATCATAGAAGAAATTCAACTTCAGATTGGAGATCAGGCTGGAGTAAAAATAAGTGATGCAGAATTAAATCGTGCTCTTTCAATGATTGCTTCAGATAATTCTATGAATTTAGAACAGTTCAAAGAGAGTCTAGATGCTAACAAAGACTCTTACGTTAAGTTACGTGATCAGGTGAGAAAAGAACTAATCATCCAAAGAGTCCAGAGAGGTAAAGTTGGTGCTAACATAGAGATTTCTGAACAAGAAATTGAGAACTTTCTCAATTCTGAAGAGGGAAGATTAAGGCTTGCTGAACAATATAATGTGCAACAAATTCTTCTTTCTCTAAGCAGTTCAGCCCCTGAAAACGAAGTTAATTTAGTTAAAGAAAAAGGAACTGATCTAATTAAGAGATACAAAGACGGGGAAAGTTTTGAAAAATTAGCAGCAACCTATTCTGCAGATCAAAATGCCCTAGAAGGTGGAAGCCTGGGTTGGAGAAAATCTTCTGAATTACCCACATTATTTTCGAATGTTGTTGTCAAAATGAAGGTAGGAGAAGTTTCTGAGTTAATTAGAAGTGGAGCGGGATTTCATATTATTAGATTATCAGAGAAAAGAGGTGATGTAGTTAAATTTGAAGACCAAACATTGGTAAGGCATATTTTGATACAAAGTTCTGAAATTAGATCTGAGAATCAAACCAAAGAACTAATTAATGAGATATATCAGGAACTTATTGATGGAGAAGATTTTAAACAACTTGCCAGACTGCACTCAGAAGACCCAGGTTCAAAAATGGAAGGTGGAGAACTGGGTTGGAGTTCACCGGATACATTTGATCCAGCTTTTGAAGCTGTTATGAATTCAGTAGACATAGGAGAAATGTCTAAACCCTTCCAATCTAGTTTCGGCTGGCATATCTTAGAAGTTCTTGATAGAAGAAATGAAGATATCAGTGATGATGTAAGGAAAAATAGAGCCTATTCCATTATCTTTAATAGAAAGTTTGAACAAGAACTTCAAAGAACTTTAATAGAATTAAGATCAGAATCCTACGTAGATATTAAATTAAACACATGATTAAACTGGCTGTCTCGCCAGGAGATCCAGCTGGTATAGGCCCTGATATTTGTATCAAAGCATTTGGACTGAATAAAGACTTAGATTTTTCCCCTGTTGTATTTGGAGACATAAACCTTTTCAAGGAAAGAGCTCAAAATTTAGAAGTAGACATTCAAATCCGAGAATATAAAGGTCAAACAGATCTAGATGGTAAAAGTTTTTGGATTTTGCCCTACCCTCTGGATATGAAAGTAGAACCAGGTGAATCTAATTCTAATTATGGCGGTTACCTCATAAAAGTCTTGGAAGATGCAACGAATTTAACCTTAAAAAATGAATTTGATGCTTTAGTAACTGGGCCTTTAAATAAAGAATTGATTAATAAAGCTGGGATAAGTTTCTTTGGCCATACTGAAGTTCTAGCTGATCTTTCGAATACTCCTAAAGTTGTAATGATGTTGACTTGCGATAACCTGAAAGTAGCACTAGCTACAACACACGTGCCTTTAAGTGAAGTACCAAAACTGATTACACACGAACATCTGTGTGAATGTTTAACTATTTTAGATAATGACCTTAAGCTTAAGTGGGGCTATGCCAATCCTTGTATTAAGGTTTTAGGATTAAACCCCCATGCCGGAGATGGTGGGTATCTGGGCAAGGAAGATCAAGAAATAATAGCTCCAGCAATTGAATACCTCAAAACAAAAGGGCTAAATCTCATCGGACCAGTTTCTGCTGACACAGCCTTTGTAGGAAAAAACTCAGAACAAATAGATGCTTACCTTGCTATGTACCATGATCAAGGCCTTCCTGTTTTAAAAACTGCGGGTTTTGGCAATTCGGTTAATGTTACCTTGGGATTACCATTTATTAGAACTTCAGTTGATCACGGTACAGCTTATGACATGGCTGGAAGAAAAGATGTAGATGAGAACAGTCTTCTTGAAGCCGCATACTTAGCTTTTAACTTAGCAACCCGAAACTAGAGTGATAAGAGCAAAAAAAAGTTTAGGCCAGAACTTTTTGACGGATGAGATGATCATTAACCGTTTATTGGAAACTGTAAGCCCTAAAAAGCAAGACAACTTTTTTGAAGTAGGATCAGGTCGAGGTGAAATCACAAGAAAGATAACACCAATTGTAAGAAGACTAGATACTGTCGAAATAGATAAAGATCTAATCCAAAACTTAAAAAGACTTGAATCTGAGTTTACTAACTTAACGATTCACAAAAATAGTGTTTTAAACATACGCTTAGGGGAACTTTCTGAAGAAGGGTTAAAGTTCCGTGTCATAGGTAATTTACCTTACAACTTATCTTCTAAGATTATGCTTTGGACTTTTAGTAACAGTGAACATATTTTAGACATTCACTATATGTTTCAAAAAGAATTTGGAGAAAGGCTGGTTTCTATTCCTGGAAAGAAATCCTACGGACGACTGAGCGTCATAACCCAGTACCTGTTTGAATGCGAAGCCTTATTTAAAATTTTACCTGAAAGTTTTTCTCCTAAACCTTCTGTTGATAGCATTTTTATTAAATTTCTTCCGAAAGCTCAGAGAAATATAAACTCTCCAGAAGCTAAACAACTCCAAGAATTTACAAAACTAGTATTTTCTAAACGAAGAAAAAAAATATCTACTTCTTGTAAAAATATTATGAATTCAAACCAATTTATTGATTTAGGAATTAATCCAGATAGTCGACCAGAATCATTGGAGTTGAGTGAGTTTTTAAAAATTATTAAACATTTATCAGAAACGGGTAATGGCTAACTACGCAATAGGCGATGTGCAAGGCTGTTTCCTTGAATTAAAAGGACTTTTAGATCTAATTAATTTTGATCCAAGTCATGACAAGCTTTGGTTTGTGGGCGATCTTATTAACAGGGGGCCTGATTCACTCCGCACAATTGAGTTTATTTATGAAATAAAAGACTCTTGCCACATAGTTCTAGGTAATCATGATATGCACTTCTTAGCAATTGCTGATGGTCTAAGAAAGCCCTTTAAAAAAGACACTCTTAATGAATTACTAGAATCAAAGAAACTGAATCAATATAAAAAATGGCTCAAAGGCCAAAGCTTACTGTATTACGAAGATATACAATGCCAAAAAGGAAATAAAACTTATTTAATGAGTCATGCTGGCATCCCTCCTCACTGGTCTTGGCAAGAAACTTTAGAAGCTGCTGATGAAATAAAAGAAGCTTTAAATGATGAAAATCTTTATAGAGGATATTTAGAGAATATTTATGGAAACCTACCAAATAAGAGTCATCCGGATTTAAGCAGAACAGAACGAATGAGATTGAATACTAATTACTTAACAAGAATGCGATTTTGTAAAATTGATGGGGAGTTGGAACTAGAGACCAAGGGTATCTCCTCTATTGAACCTGAGGGGTTTAAGGCTTGGTTTAAGCACCCTTTAAAAATTGAAAGAGAAAACCTTCATTTAATTTTTGGTCACTGGGCAGCTTTAGGTGGTAAAACAGATAATGAAAAGATTACTGCTATAGATACGGGCTGTGTGTGGGGATACAAATTATCCGCATATAGATTGGAAGATAGTAAAGTCTTTAGTTATGATCGAATAGCTAAATAAAATGGAAATATATCTTGTTGGTGGTGCTGTAAGAGATACTCTTCTGGGTATTACAGTTAAAGAAAAGGACTGGGTAGTGGTAGGCGCTACTAAAGAGGATTTGATTGAACTTGGTTATAAGCAGGTCGGTTCAGATTTCCCTGTTTTCCTTCATCCAGAAACAAAAGAAGAATATGCACTGGCAAGAACTGAGAGGAAATCAGGCACAGGGCATAAAGGATTTTCTTTTGATACTCAGCCCAATGTTACTTTGGAAGAAGACTTAAGAAGAAGAGATTTAACAATCAACGCAATGGCTCAATCAGAAGATGGGAGTCTCATAGATCCTTTTAATGGCCAAAAAGACCTAAAAAATAAACTATTAAAACAAGTATCTTATGCTTTTCAGGAGGATCCTCTAAGGGTTTTTAGGGTAGCCCGATTTGCTGCCAAATTAAAACACCTCGGATTCTCAGTTGATAGAAAAACTATGAATACAATGAATAAACTATCTCTTTCCGGTGAGCTTGAGACTCTTCCAAAAGAAAGGATCTGGCAAGAAACACACGAAGCCTTGCAAGAAAAGAACCCGGCTGAATACTTTAGAGTTCTTATTGAATCCAAAGCTACCTTAGGATTAAAGAATATACAGAAGATTGATCTAGATATGTTTGAGTTAATTACATCAAAAATTTCTAATCCCAAATTAAGATGGGCCTCTTTAGCCTCAAGCCTTGAATGCGACTTGAATGCCTTAAATGATACTTTTGGAGTACCTAAAAAATTACAAGAGTTAAGTCACATTTATAAAAAATTGTTTGAATTTACTGCTAAACCAGGTTCTGGTGCTGAAAATCATGAAGTATTGGCATTCATTGAGGATGTGGATGCATTACGAAGAAATAAACGTTTCGACAAAGCCTTAAAGATTTTAGAGGCTAGTAGAGCTTCCAGTTCAATTAAGGGTAAAGCACTTCCATGGCAAGAAATGTCTAAAAAATTAAAAGAAATAAAACCTTCTTCTTCCGAATTGACAGGTACGGAAATTATTGAAGACTTAAGGAAGCAAAGATTAAAAATTATTGAAATTGAATTACGTAAGCATGGATGAGGAAAAGGTAGTTCTAATAACTGGGGGAGCTAAACGCATAGGCGCCTGTATAGCTAGGTACTTCCATGCAAGGGGCTTTTATGTAATTCTACACTTTAACAGTTCATCTAGAGAGGCAGAGCAACTTAAATCTGATCTGTTATCTATTAGAAAAAATTCTTGTAGAACTATACAAGCTAATTTTTCAGACGAGAGTTCCATTGATGCCTTATTAAAAGAAATCCTAGATAGTACAGAGAGATTAGATGTACTGATTAACAATGCTTCCGGGTTTTTCCCAACACCAATAGAATCAGCTACGAAAGAAGAGTGGTTAACTCTTTTAGATACAAATGCAACAGTACCTTTGTTGTTAATTAAGACCTTAAAACCGCTATTAGAAGACTCAAGGGGGTGTGTAATCAATATTTCAGATTCTGAAGTGAGTTCAGGAATTCCTGAATATAGCCTTTATACTGCTGCCAAAGCAGCTCTAGAATCCTTAACTAAGTCTCTCGCGAAGGAACTTGCTCCTTATGTAACAATTAATGCAATAGCACCAGGTATCATTCTCTGGCCAGAAGAAGGTTGTTTAGATGAAGAGAAAAAAGCAGAAATAGTCAATAAAACAATCTTAGGTAGAGCTGGTGAACCAGATGATATCGCATCTGCAGCTTACCTTTTATACAGGTCCACCTATATGACTGGACAGGTACTCAAAATAGATGGAGGAAGGTCTCCTGGATAAACTGTAAAAATTAATTTACTTTAAGTTATCTTTTAACTATCTTTTCTAATAAGCTTTAAACAAAGATATGGATTTTAAAGAAAACCAGAATATAGGGACCATGGAGGTTCTGGAAAGACATCAGTTTGACGAAAAAGCTCTAACTGGTTTTATGGAGAAAAATGTACAAGATTTTGTAGGCCCTCTATCTATTGAAGAGTTTAAAGGAGGACAATCTAATCCTACTTACCTTGTCAAAACTAACACTCAATCTTATGTACTAAGAAGAAAGCCACCTGGAAAATTACTTAAATCTGCACATGCAGTTGACCGAGAATATCGAGTCATTACAGCTTTAAATAATACCGATGTTCCTGTCCCAAAAACCTTTGCTTTATGCGAAGACACAGAAGTAATTGGTACCGCCTTTTATCTAATGGAGTTTATGGATGGGAGAGTGCTTTGGGACCCTTCTATGGAAGACTCTAGTACTGAAGAAGCATTAGGAGTTTACACTTCGATGAATAACACCTTAGCTAAACTTCACTCTGTGGATCCTATTAAAGTAAATCTTGAAAGTTTTGGAAGACCAGGAAATTATGTTGGAAGACAAGTCTCTATATGGTCAAAACAATATGTTGATTCTGAAACCGAAGAAATTGTTGAAATGAATAAGCTAATAGACTGGCTACCTCAAAATCTCCCTTCTGACAAACCTTTGAGGATAGTGCATGGAGACTTCAGCTTAACAAATCTAATGATGCATAATGACAAACCTGAGGTCATAGCAATATTAGACTGGGAGTTATCTACATTAGGTGACCCTTGTGCTGATTTTAGTTATCACTGCATGCAATACAGACTGAATCCCCATTTATCAGATCAAGAATATTGCAAAAAAACAGGAATTCCTACTGAGGAAGAATACGTGAACATGTATTGTGATAAAACAGGTTATGACCTGAAGGAAGAATGGGAGCTTTACATGGCCTATAATCTGTTTAAGTCAGCTGGTATCTTACAAGGTATTTTAGGTAGGGTTAGAGATGGGACAGCAGCAAGTAAACATGCCAAAGACATGGCTGCAAGAGTTCGGCCCTTAGCTGAAGGCGCATGGAAACTTATAGAGGAAAACTTTGTATAAACTTAGAATTATTTTTAGTTTAAGCTAGTGAATATAAATTAAGAAAGGAGAGAAAGATGGCAATAGACAAATTTTTAGTAGAGGCAAGCCACATTATGATGTTTGCTAGATCTATTGGAGATGATAACCCTATTTACTACGATGAGGATCATAAGTCGGAGTCTGGTAGTGAAGGAATAATTGCTCCTCCAACATTTGCTCAATCCAGTGCGCAGTTTGATCCAGATTATTTTCTTAGACCAAAAACAGGTGGTGTGGGCTGGTTTGGTTCTGGAAAAGAACCTACTGGACTAAAGCCCTCAGGCTCAGGAGGTGGGGGCGGTGGTGGAGCTGCAGCAGGACTGCATGCCGAACAACACTTTGAATACCACTTACCGCTAAAAGCTGGAGACGTTTTAAGCGCCACTACTAAACCAGGAAATGCTTGGGAGAAAGAAAGTAAACGTGCTGGTAAACTCAAATTCAGTGAGTCAGTAACAGAATATAGAAATCAAAATGGGGACTTGGTCATAACAGCAACTGGAGTTGGTGTTCAAACTGAGAGACCGGTAGATAGTTAAGGAGAAGTCATGCTAAAAGCAAGTGAAATAAAAGTAGGTGATACTCATTCAGAAGTATTAGTGGAAGACCTTAAGCGAACCCAGATTGTTCAATATGCCGGCGCTTCTGGCGATTACAATCCTTTACACACTGATGAGATATTTACCACAAAAATAGCCGGTTATCCTACTGTGTTTGCTCACGGGATGTTAACGATGGGTATGACTGGAAGGATGGTAACTAACTACGTTGGTGATGGAACTCTAAAAAAGTATGGAGTTAGATTCACAAGCCAAGTTTGGCCGGGTGACACCCTAACAAGCGTAGCCACAGTTACTGAGTTAAGGGAAGAGGATGGAGAAAGTCTTGTTGATTTAGAAATAGTAACAACAAATCAAGATGGTGTAGCCGTAATAACAGGATCAGCAACTGCAAAAATAGCTTCCTAAAAAATGAATAAAGACGAAAGTCATCCAGATATTGGAGGACGACACGCAAAATTCGCTCTCGCCATTTTGGTGGTTGTGTACGTTTTTAATTTTATTGATCGCCAGATATTATCAATTTTAGCTGAAGAGATTCAGGCTGATCTTGGGATTTCAGATAGTGGTATTGGCTTCTTATACGGAACTGCTTTTGCCGTTTTCTATTCAGTGGTAGGAATCCCCCTAGGAAGGCTAGCTGATGTTTGGACAAGAAAAAATCTTATAAGTATTGGCTTAGCAACTTGGAGTTTTTTCACAATTTTATCTGGAACTGCTAAGTCATTCTTTTTTCTAGCTTTTTGCAGAATCGGCGTTGGGATTGGCGAGTCTAGTGCCAGCCCTTCTGCCTACTCATTACTTTCAGATTACTTTTCACCAAAAGTGAGGACAACGGTCTTAGCTATTTATTCTAGTGGTGTTTATATTGGCGCTGGTATCGGTTTATTCTTAGGTGGTGCAATAGTGGAGTATTGGAATACTCTTTTCCCAGACCCTTCCATGGCACCATTTGGAATTCGTGGTTGGCAAGCAGCTTTTATAGCTGTTGGCCTACCTGGATTATTACTTGCACTTGTCACCTGGCGGATTAAAGAACCAAAAAGGGGATTGAGTGATGGAATAGAGACTACCCAGCACCCCCACCCTTTTAAAGAAATGCTCAAAGAAATGATCGGGCTCACTCCTTTTTCTTTAATGGGTCAAGAAAAATTGGCCAAAAATTTAGTTATTAATCTTTCAATTGCTTTACTTATTTTTACACTTTGCTTCTTCCTTTCTTGGCAAACAGGAGATATTGAACAGTGGGTAGCGTTTGGGATAGGTTGCTATTTTATTGCTTGTTGGATTCAAAGTTTACGGTTGAGGGATCCAGCAATTTTTTCAGTCATCTTTAGAAGCAAAGCACATTTATTTTGCTTATTAGGACTGCCTTTTATCCCTTTTGTTCAATATGCCCATGGAGCTTTTCAACCTATCTTTTATTTGAGAAATCATGGTGTTGAAATACTGGAAGTCGGAACTGTCTTAGGTCTTTTTACGGCGGTTGGGGGTCTGTTGGGTATTGTTACAGGGGGTTTATTAGGAGATAAATTAAGAGAAAAGTACCCTAATGGTCGATTATATTTAATTATGGGTATTACTATTATGATTGCCCCTTCTTCTCTTCTTTACCTGTATGTAGAAAATTTATATTTTTCTTATTTTTGGAATTTCGCATTTAGTTTTATAGCACCTATGTGGTTAGGTTTGGGTGTTTCAACAATAGCTGATTTAGTATTACCAAGAATGCGTGCAATTGCAGGTGCTTTTTTTATTCTCATGTTAAGTATGCTCGGAATGGCATTGGGCCCCTATCTCACGGGGGAGGTTAGTGATGTTTTAATAGCTCAGGGAGTGGATGACGGAGAATCAATAAGAACAGCACTCGCTTTATGTACATGTGTTTTAGTAATAACTATCGGCTGTCTATTAAACGCTTGTAGATATTTACCTGAAGAGGAAAAGAATAAAGTTGAAATAGCTAGAAGCTATGGAGAACCTATTTAAGCTTTTCTTTTAACATCTCTCCGAAAGAGATATTAAGTACAGGATGTATCTCTTTCTCCGCTATTTGAGCTAAGGGCTCAAGTATAAAAAGATAATCCTCTATATCACTACTGGGCAATTCTATATCTTGGTCTTTCATAATAAGGTCCCCAAACAGAATAAGATCCAAGTCTATAACCCTATCTCGCATACCCTTTTGATTAGTATCTCTTCCAATCTTTTTCTCCAAAGATTTTAGTGCCTGTGTTAAGTCAATTGGATCTAAAGAAGTTTCAAAACCAGCAACTAAGTTAATAAAATCTTTTCCTTTAAAGCCCTCTGCCTTTGAATAGAAGTTATCAGAATAGGTGCAGGTAAAGATATTACTTAACTCTCTTTTAGCACTAGTAATATTCTTAGTAGCGTCTATGTTGCTTCCTATACTGATATAAGATTGAGTCATCACGGTCGCTTGATAGTGACTCCTACAGACCTGGACCCTCTCAATGCCCCCGGTTTCTCGACCGTAACAACTAGACTTGAGACTGGAAACTCATTAAGAATGGTGTCAGCAATTTTTTGTGCTAGATTTTCTATGAGTTTACTTTTTAAGCTCTCAGCTAATTTAATAACACGTTTAGATATTTTTTTGTAATTAAGAGAATCCTCAATCTTGTCTGATTTTGCTGCTTTTGCAAGGTCAAAGTCCATTACTAGACTTATAGAAATTAACTGTCTAACCTCTCTTTCCCAATCATAAATGCCTATGACAGTTTCAACTTCAAGATCTTTTATGAAAACTTTATCCATATTAAATTTCTGATAGATCCCATCGAGGCCTTATCTTAATAGAAGATTCCAAGTTTGATTGTTGAATTCTATAAGATCCTGCCACCGCTACCATGGCACCATTATCGGTGCATCTTTCTAATTTTGGGAAGAATAAATCCACTCCAATTAACTCTCTTTTAAAAGTATCTCTAAGGAACTGATTGGCAGCAACCCCTCCTCCGACAACCAGCTGATTTAAATTGTTGCTCACAAGAGCTTTTGAGCACTTCTTAACTAATGTTTCAGTAACGGCGTTCTGAAAGGAAGCACTGATGTTGGCAATAAATTCCCTATTTAAGCTTTTCTGCTTTTTAACTAGATAATAAACTGCTGTCTTCAATCCACTAAAGCTAAAATCTAAGTGATCCTGGTTCATCATAGGCCTAGGTAGATCGTACTCAAAAGGATTCCCTTCTTTGGCTATTTTTTCTATTTCTGGCCCCCCCGGATAACTTAAACCAATCAATTTTGCTACTTTGTCGAAAGCTTCTCCTACTGCATCGTCCCTCGTTTGACCCAGAATCTCATATTCACCAACATCAGTGGCTTTAATTAAAAGACAATGTCCGCCTGAAATAAGCAATGTTAAGAAGGGAAAAGAAGGTGCTGGATCCTCTAAAAGGTTTACCAATAAGTGTGCCTCCATATGATTTATTCCTACGCAAGGCTTATTCCAACCAAGGCTTAAAGCTCTTGCCAAAGCTGCTCCAGTTAGAAGAGGCCCCCTCAGACCAGGTCCTGAAGTATAAGCAATACCGTCTATATCTGCAGAACTTAAATTAGCTTCCTTAAATCCCATTGATATTAAGGGAAGTAATTTGGGAATATGGTCTCTTGAGGCAAGTTCAGGGACCACTCCCCCGTATTCAGCGTGTTTTGAAGCCTGAGTATAGATTTGTTCAGTTAGGATAATATTCTTTTTACTGTCATAAACTGCCACTCCAGTTTCATCGCAAGAAGTTTCAATTCCTAATATCTTCATTCTTTCTATTCCAGAATAGCCATTTTCCTTGCAAATTAAAAAAAAGAAAGGCTTTGCAAAATAAAAAGCCTTATATAGAATTGCGCGGCTTAATAGAGATCAAAGTATGCCTTCAATAAAAATTAAGAATAATGAATCCTTTGACGTAGGACTACGTAAGTTCAAGCGTGCTTGCGAAAAAGCAGGAGTAATTCCTGAAGTACGAAAAAGAGAATTTTATGAAAAGCCTACTGCAGTAAGGAAAAGGAAAGCTGCAGCAGCAGTTAAAAGAGAAGCTAAAAACCAAAGAAAAAACCGTCTTGGCCGTCCACCTCGTTTCTAACCAGAATCCTTCAAATGACTGAAGAAAAAATAAAACCTCTAATCCAAGAGGAAATAAAGTCCTCAATGAAAAAGGGTGATAGGGAGAAGACAACAACCTTGCGCATGGCCATTTCTGAGATTAAAAAAGAAGAAATAGAAAAAAAATTAGATTTAAGTGACCAAGAAATCACGTCCATTCTTCAAAAAATGATTAAACAAAGGAAGGATTCCTCTAATCAATTTAGCTCTGCTGGCAGAGAAGAATTAGCTCAAAAAGAGGAAAGAGAAATAGAAACTCTAAAGGAATTCTTGCCTGAACAACTGGGAGAGGAAGAAATAAAAGAACTTGTAACTAAAGCTATTATTAATCTCAAGGCTGAAACTCCCCAAGACATTGGAAAAGTAATGGGTTCTTTGAAATCAGACTTGCAAGGCAAAGCTGATATGTCACTAGTCAGTCAGCTAGTTAAAGAAAATTTAGCTAAATAAGGCTACTGACTTATATACCTCTCTTTTAACCTCATTGATCTGTTCTTTGTTGATACAGATTCACCAGACAAGTAAACCTGTTCTACAAAAGATGTAACTTCTAAAGGGTCTCCAGTCCATACAACAATATCAGCAATGTATCCCGGTTGTATGGATCCTCTTTTATCTATTTTAAAGACTTCAGCGATATTTTTTGTAAGTCCCTTGAGGGCTTCTTTCCATGGGAGACCATACGAAACAGCGATTCCTGCTCCCTGCCTACTCAAATAAGCATTATGAGTTTCATGAGAGCCTATTAGAATTTTAACGCCAGATTTATGTAGCAAGTAGGCATTGTCTAACCTTGACCCTAACTCATTAAACGAATTTGGAATGTTATCTATTGGCTGCAAGATAACGGGTATTTCAGCTTCAGCTAATTGTCTTGATACCCTCCATCCTTCTTCAGCTCCATTGATAATGAGATTGATATTGTTAGTTTTAGCAAAATCTATCAAAGTTAAAATAGCTGAAGCTCGGTTGGCTCTGACTACCAAAGGTATTTTTTTATCGACTACATTTTTAAGAGCAAATAAATCTCTGCAGGAGTAATTAACCCCTTGAGGTAAAGAAGATTTATTGTGATACATTTCTGAACATTTATTAAGCTCGAAATAAGAAGACAAAGTTAAGGAATCTGCAAGTAGTTGAATTTTTGCTGCCATGGAATCTTCACCTCCGCTAATATTCGCAGACAAAGCAATATTTGAATGAATAAGACTTGCTTCCAACGACCCCGAAAGAGAGAAAGCCGAGGTTAAACCTGAGAATAAACCTGAAGAGCTTGGGCTAGTTAAACTTAGAGTAACGCCTCCAGTTAAGTTATAGGGGATTAATGTTGAAGAAGGGTTGAAAGCAGAATCAATACTCAATCCAGCTGAATAAATATCTGATCTATCATCTCTTGTTTCAGGAATAAGCTCTATCTCTACTATTCCTAACTGCGTTTGTGGAGCAATCAAACCAGGAGAAATAACTTTGCCTGAGAGATCTTCTACAACAGCTCTAGAAGAAACTATATTCTTACCAATTCTAACTATTACCCCATCTCTAATTAAAACATCAGCCTTATCAATAGTGCCCCTATCGGTCGCTGTGTGTATCTTGGCGTTCTTTAAAAGCAATTCTTCTGACAAGGAAAAAGAGGAGATTAATAAACTCAAGAGACCAATAAATACTTTTTTATTTAAACTCATAGCCTGTCTCCTTCCGAGCTAATTATGCCTAACTCAAAATCGGTAGCTTTGGGTGTCAAAGGATTATCCTTGTCATAAAGAAGCACACCATCCACAAAAACCTTTTCTGTTTTAGTGTAAACACTGAAAGGGTTACCATCCCAAATAACTACATCTGCCATCTTGCCAACCTCTAAAGACCCTACTTTGCCAGCAATACCAAGTGCTTTAGCAGGGTTTAAAGTAATCCATTGAATAGCCCTTGAGAGAGGAATATCAAGCCCAGCCCTATTGCCCGCTGCCATTGCTTTTGCTGCTTCTTGATTAAGTCTTTGAATTCCTACTGATGAATCAGAATGAATAATGGCGCAACCATTACCACCATTAGCTTGATCAACTATGGCAGCATTTTCCCAAACCATATCAAACGCTTCATGTTTAAAACCCCACCAGTCGGCCCACATCGCTGCACAAACACCATTTTCAGCTAAGATATCAGCTACCTTATAAGCCTCAATAGCATGGTGGAAAGTTGTGACTTTATAATTAAATTCTTTAGCTATATCCAACATCACAGCCATTTCTTCACCTCTATAACAATGATTTTGGATTAAGATCTCACCATTAAGAACTCCTACCAGCGTCTCGAGCTCAAGATCTCTAGTTGGAGCATACTCCAACTCCTTTGCTTCTTCTGATTTAGATTCGTATTCAGCTAACTTATTTCGATAACTTTGTGCTCTTATCCAAGCTTTGCGATAGCCTGCTACATTTCCCATACGAGTTGAAGGCTCACTATTCCTTCCTCCATAAACCCTCTTAGGGTTCTCACCACAAGCCATCTTTAAGGTATAAGGAGCACCTGGAAATTTCATGCCTTGTACTGTTCTGGCCCAAATGTTTTTAAGAGTAACCCCCCTACCCCCTATCAAATTAGCGGATCCGGGTAACACATGAAAAGTAGTGATTCCGCCCTTCAATGCAAGTGGCATTTGAGGGTCTTGAGTCCAAACTGAGTGTTCAGCCCAAACATGAGCTGTAACTGGGCTTGTTGATTCATTGCCATCAGAACTAGATCTAAGACCAGGAGCAGGATAAACCCCCATGTGCGAATGAATATCAATTATTCCTGGAGTAACCCATTTTCCATTTGCATCTATTATTTGTGTGCTAGCAGGTTTGTCTAAAGTTTCCCCAATAGCTTTAATTTTATTAGACGATATTAAAATACTACCCCTTAAGATTTCATTGCCTGTTCCCGTTAGAATTCTTGCATTCTGAATAAGAATGTCACCGCTGTCACCCGGTATGTAAGTTGATTCAAAGGCTGTAGTTTCTTTTGAACTTAATGTAAGAAACGAAAAAGTTCCTATAAAAACTATAAATATTAATTTCTTCATTCGTCTTCTCCAGTATTTTTTAATATTTTCTTCTCATTTTCATAACTTGCCATAATTCCTTGATCTATTTCTAAATTAAGTCTGGCACCATCTTCTACTGTAAGGAGATTAGTGGACCTTATTGTCTCAGGAATAAGGTAAACAGAAAAACTTTCATCGTTTACTTTTCCAACAGTTAAGCTTACTCCGTTTAAAGCTATATACCCTTTAGGGTAAATGTACTGCCCCAAGTTCTCAGGCTTATCTACTAAAATTTCTACTTCACCTTCAATATTAGTTAAGTTTGCTTTGCATGCACAGCTAATATGCCCTGATAATAAGTGTCCACCTACCTCATCACCAAACTTCAGTGACCTTTCCATATTCACTTCTGAATTTTTATTTAGGTCCCCAAGATTAGTTACCCTTAAGGTTTCCTTTATTACATCAAATGAAATTTGATCATTAGAATATTCTGTCACGGTTAAGCAAACTCCATTTACAGCTACACTTGCTCCTTCTTTTAAATCCTTATTAAATCCTTTTGGTACTTCAATTTGTAACCTCTCTCCTTCTGAGGAAGGAATTTTTTTTGATATAAGCCCTTTGGCTTCTACAATTCCTGTAAACATTTCTAATTCTTCAAAGAAGTTTTAAGCTTTTCAGCAGTATCCTTTAGGCCCGCGGTTTCTAAATAAACAACGAGATTTTCTAAACTCGAGATTGAGAAAATAGGTATATTTAGATCATTTATTAATTTCTTACTTACTTGCTCGCCTTCGTCTTGTTCTTGTCTATCTAGAGCTATTATGGCAGCAGAAACAGTTCCCCCTGCTTCTTGAATGAGCTTTATGGAATTTTTTAAAGCAGTTCCAGCGGTAAGAACATCATCAATGATAAGTACTTTCTTATTCTTCACTGACCCAACTAGAGCACCACCTTCACCATGATCTTTTTCTTCTTTTCTATCAAAACAAATAGGGATTTTTTTAGAAGCTTTCTGATTAAGTACTGTTGCTACTGAAGCAGCTAAAGGGATACCTTTGTAAGAGGGGCCAAAAATTACATCATAATCTACATTGCATTCAGTAATCTTTTCGCTGTACATTTCTGCTAATTCACCTAAGTGACCAGACTCTAAAAATGTAGCAATGTTAAAGAAATAAAGACTTTCCCTACCTGACTTAAGAGTAAATTCCCCAAATAAAAGAGCTTCGAGTTCTATTGCCAACTGTAAGAATCTTTTTTCTATATCAGTCATAACTTTCTATGAGAATCTAATAAATATTTATCTTAAGCAAGTATTGTAATTGTTTCCATCCTAGAATAACCTCATTTTAAGAAAACATGGCAAAACTTATAGTCATAGCAGCTCCTTCTGGAGCTGGTAAAACTTCACTTATTAATGCTTTATTAGAAGAGGCCAAAGACCTTAAGTTAACTCTTAGTATCTCTTATACGACTAGAGAAAAAAGAGTAACTGAAAAACATGGTGAATCTTACTTTTTTATTAGCAATAAAGAGTTTGAGCATATGATTAAAGAAAAAGAATTCTTAGAATATGCTGATGTCTTTGGAGATTTAAAGGGAACAAGCAAATCTTGGGTCGAGAATAAGATAAAAAAGGGTTGGAATGTTATTCTTGAATTAGATTGGCAAGGAGCAAGCCAAGTTAAAGAAATTTACCCAGATTCCAAAACAATATTCATCTTGCCACCTTCTTATACTGATCTAGAAACTAGGTTAAATAAAAGAGGATTGGACAAAAAAGAGGCTATTGATCAGCGCTTGGCAGAAGCGAAGGAAGAAATTAAACAGGGTCAATATTTTGATCACCTTATTGTGAATGATGAATTTGAAGAAGCCTTAGCAGATTTAAAAACCATAATCATTTCAAACAAAACACTAAGAACGGAAAGAAAAGACCTAGTGAACTTTTGTCTAAAGGGTTTATTGGAAGAATAGAAAGATATCCTGTAGAATGCGCGTTTCATTTTTCTGAAGAAGCATATTATGGCAAGAGTTACTGTTGAAGACTGTTTAGATAAGGTACCAACTAGGTATGATTTGATTGTTTTGGCCGCAAAAAGAGCTAGACAATTAGCTACAGGGGGTAGAAGAGCTACCTTAGAATGGGAAAATGATAAAGCTACTGTTATGGCATTAAGAGAAATTGAAGCCGGAACAGTTACCCAAGACAACATAAACGAATTAACGGTAGATATTGCAGATCTTGAAGACGAGTTCTCTGAAGAACTTGCAGCAGAAGACCTACCTGAAGAATAATAACAACCTTAATTAATTAATCTTTGGGTTAAACAGCCTAAAAGAGTTTTATTTCTATGGAATCAATTGACGCTTTATCAGAAAAACTTTCAGATTACTTAGACTCTGGTCAAATAGAACAAGTTAATAAAGCTTTTGAATTTGCCAGTGAAGCTCATTCGGGTCAGTTCAGAACTAGTGGTGATCCTTACGTCAGCCACCCCATAGCCGTGGCAAGTATTCTGAGCTCTTATCATATGGATGAAGACAGCCTTTCAGCTGCTATGTTGCATGATGTTATTGAAGACTGCGGAGTACCTAAAAGTGTTATAGAGAAAAAATTCAATAAAAATGTAGCTAATCTCGTTGATGGTGTAAGCAAACTAGACCAATTAAAGATTTCTTCCAGAACTGAAGCCCACGCAGAGAATTTTCAAAAAATGATTCTAGCTATGGCGAAAGACATAAGAGTAATTGTTGTTAAATTAGCTGACAGATTGCATAACATGAGAACTATTGAATATCTTGATAAGGAAAAACAAAAACTTAAAGCCAGAGAAACATTAGAGATTTATGCGCCTATTGCACACAGAATAGGCATGAACACTGTTTACCGAGAATTAGAAGATAGGTCTTTTAAAGTTCTTTATCCAACCAGGTATAGGCGCTTAAGAGTTGCAACAAAAAAGAACAGGGGTGGTCAAAAGAGATTACTAAAAAAAATAAAAAGAACTTTAGAAAAAAAGCTAGTTGATCAAGGGATCCCTGCTTACGTTGAAGGAAGAGAGAAACATACCTACAGCATATATAGAAAAATGAAAGAAAGCCGCAGGTCATTCGATGAGATTATGGATGTGGTTGCCTTTAAAGTAATTGTAGATAGTCCTGATAACTGTTACAAAACTCTTGGCGTTATTCACAGTATTTTTAAACCGATTGAAGGTAGATTTAAAGATTTTATTTCTATTCCTAAATCTAACGGCTATCAATCAATCCATACAGGTGTAGTTGGTTTAGATGGTCAACCCATTGAATTCCAGATAAAAACAGAAGAGATGAATGAGATGGCAGAAAATGGAATAGCTTCTCATTGGATTTACAAGATGGGTGAAGGAACAGAAAGCAATCCCCAACAAAAAGCAAGGAGATGGGTTGCGGATCTGCTTGAAATGAGAGACAACCTAGAATCTTCAGAAGAATTTATTGAATCGGTAAAAACAGATATATTCCCTGATGAAATCTATGTATTTACCCCTGAAGGAGAAATAATTCAGCTTGTAGCTGGATCAACAGCAATAGATTTCGCTTACTCAGTTCATACTGATATAGGACATCATTGCAGGGCCTGCAGGATAAACAGAAAACTGGCTCCACTAAGTGTTCCTTTAGAGAGTGGCCAGACCGTTGAGATTTTAAGAGATAAGATTCCCCAAACATCGCCTGCTTGGCTTAATTTCGCAGTAAGTTCACGTGCAAGAAACAGCATAAGAACTTATTTAAGTAATTTAAAGATATCCGAAGCCAGAAAACTGGGAAAGAAATTACTAGATCAGTCCCTAGGTCATCAAAACGTCAAATTAAGACATCTTAAAAAAGACGAATTAAAAGAGGCGCTAGATGCTTTGGGTGTTAAAAGTCTTAACAGATTGTTAGAAGAGATTGGCCTAGGAAAGAGAGTTGGAAATGTTGTTGCCAGACAAATGATTAGTTTTCTAGACAAAGAAGATGAAGAGAAAGACTCCAATAATCTATCCCTGGAAATTACTGGAACAGAAGGACTTGTTGTGAATTACGCAACTTGCTGCAAACCAATACCGGGTGACTCAGTTATAGGCCATTTCACTACTAATGGTTTAGTGGTACACCAAGAAAGGTGTAAAAATATTTTGTCAATTAGAGAAGATCCTAGTCAGTGCTTTCCAGTAAATTGGCATGAAGAGTTACAGAGAGAATTTTCTACAGACGTAAAGATCTTAGCTTCAGATGAACCCGGATTACTAGCAACTATGGCAGCAGCCATAACAAACGCATCTACTAATATTGAATCTATACATACCCAAGAACTCGATCAAGGGCACATAGAATTCGTGCTGACTCTTCAAGTTAAAGATAGAGATCAGCTAGCTATTCTTATTAGAAAACTAAGAAAATTAAAAAATATACTCTCAGTACAGAGAATTCATGATCAAGAAATGAGAGAAGCAAAAACCTTACATTAATTACTGGAGAAGGATTATGAAGAACAAAATAGAAACGGAGTCTGCACCTAAAGCACTTGGTACTTATTCTCAGGCCATTGATACAGGCAATACCATCTACCTTTCAGGACAGGTTCCTTTAGATCCAAAGTCTATGGAACTCGTTGAAGGTGATGAAGAACAAATTAGACAGGTATTTAAAAATATTCAGGCTGTATGCAACGCTGCCGGAGTCTCTTTAGATGACATCGTCAAGCTAAATGTTTATCTCTCAGATTTATCAGTCTTCGCTAAAGTTAATGATGTAATGAAAGAGCTCTTTTCTGAACCGTACCCCGCAAGAGCTGCTATTCAAGTGGCCAAACTACCGTTAGACTCTCTGATTGAAGTTGAAGGAATAATAGTTAAAAAATAGTCTTCAACACAATTTATGCCCGAAGGCAAAGAAAAAAAACACCCAATACAAAACATTAGAGGTGTAGGTCCAAAAATAGCCGACACTTTATCTAACCTTGGTATTTATCAGGTTGAAGATGCTGTCTTCCATTTACCTTATAAATATGAAGACAGAACAAACCTCACCCCTATAGGAGATGCCCCTTACGAAACCCCACTATTAATAGAGGGTGAAATAGTTAAATCGACAGTAGTCTTTAGGGGCAGGAGGATGCTCATAACTGAGATATTTGATGGCACAGGAAGATTGACTATGAGGATGTTTCACTTTGCCTTAGCTCAACATAAAAACCTTAAGGAAGGCCATAAAATAAGATGTTTTGGGACCATAAGGCACGGCCCAAAAGGGAAAGAGATGATACACCCGCAGTATCAGGTGTTTTCTAAAGATGAAAAAGTGGAAATAGAAGATCACTTAACTCCAATTTACCCCTCAACTTTAAATCTTCAACAAGGCAGATTACGAAAATTGATTCAAGGGTCCATTGTCTATTGCCAAAAAAATAACTTACTGAAAGAAAATTGGGAAACTGAGGAAAAAGGTGGTTTTAAGGATTTGTTAAGTGCTCTAACCTTCATTCATAATCCTCCAACAGAAACCAGCTTGGAGTTACTTTCTTCAGGCCAACATCCAGCGCAAAGAAAATTAATCAAAGAAGAGTTAGTTGCTCATATCCTTTGCTCAGGAATGTTAAAGAGAGAAACAGAGCTTAGAAAATCTCCCTTAATGCAGTCTGCTTCAAAACAAGAAAAGTTATTACTAGGTTCACTGGGTTTTGAATTAACAAATGCTCAAACGAGGGTATGGGGAGAGATAAAAAAGGATTTTGAAAAGGAGACTCCCATGAGAAGACTGTTACAGGGAGATGTTGGATCTGGAAAGACAGTTATAGCTGCACTTGCAACTCTGCAAGCTTCTCATAATAGTTTGCAAACCGCATTTATGTGTCCTACCGAAATCTTAGCAGAGCAACATTATGAAAATATGACTGAGTGGTTTACTGGTTTGGGTATAAAGGTAGATTTACTTTTGGGTTCAACTAAAGCCAAGGATAGAAAAAGAATTCTTTCGGATTTACAAAGCGGAAAAACACAAGTTTTATTAGGTACTCATGCTTTATTTCAGAAAGATGTTATTTTTAACTCAGTTGGTCTGACCATAATCGATGAACAACATAGGTTTGGGGTTCATCAAAGATTTACTTTACTTGAAAAAGGAGGTGACAAGGAAAAAAGCCCGCATCAACTAATTATGACTGCTACGCCAATACCCAGAACTCTTTCTATGACAGTCTATGGGGCATTAGACACTTCCATAATCGATGAATTGCCGCCTGGAAGAAGGCCTGTTGAAACTACCTCTAGGCCCAATTCTATGCGCAGTAAAGTTATTAAACGTATCGAAGAAGTTTGCCTAGAGGGCCAAAGGGTTTATTGGGTTTGTACCCTTATAGAAGACTCAGACGAACTCGAAGCACAGGCAGCTGAAGAGCTTTTTAAAGAAATAAGTAGCGAAGTACCCAAAGTTAAAACCGGATTAGTCCACGGTCGTCTTAAAAAAGAAGAAAAAGATAAAGTTATAAATAGATTTAGAAAGGGTGACATACAACTTTTAGTTTGTACCACGGTTATAGAAGTAGGAGTAGATGTTCCTGAAGCTACTTTAATGATAATAGAAAATCCAGAAAGACTAGGTCTAGCTCAACTTCATCAACTAAGAGGTAGAGTAGGTAGAAAGGCTGACACAGATTCGCATTGCTTGCTTCTTTTTAGAGAGCCCCTTAGTGAACTAGCTAAGGAGAGAATAAGTACGATGGAAAACACAAATGATGGATTTGTAATAGCTGAAAAAGACCTAGAGCTTAGGGGTGGTGGCGATATTCATGGATTAAGACAGTCTGGCTTAATGAACTTAAAAATAGCTAACCCTATAAGAGATTCAGATCTTTTAGAGTCTGCTCAACAAGAGGCCCTTCTTATTGCTAAAACAAATGAACTTCACGCTAGGTCTCTTATCAATAGGTGGATTGGGGCGAGGCTTGATTATTCAGATTCATAGTTTAGTTAAAACCAAAACCACCCTATCTGGGCTTGGCAAACCTTCTACAGTTCTATCCAACCCTTGACTTAATCCATCTACTAAAGATCTAAATGGCATCCACTTAGTTGCTCTTTGTTCTTCAGGCATAGTTTTTACCGAAGAACCCATTTTCAATATTTTTAAACCTGATTTATTAATTAAGTCTTCCAAGCCTTTTCTAGTGTGAATAAACCAAACGTTAGACATATTTGCATAACTGCTTTTAGGTATAAGAGCCTGTCCATATTCATCAGGAGCTATTAATGTTTCTAGAATTATTTGTCCGCCTTCATTTAAATGCGAAGTTAGTATATTTAGATGATTTTCTGGATTTCTCTGGTGGTACAAAACCCCCATACTGAATACCAAATCAAAACACTTATCAAAAAAAGATATTTCTTCAATCCTTAGTGGAACCATTCTTATTCTGTTTGAGTTAATGAAATGGTTTAATGCCAGAAACTGAGTTAAATGACTGACGTTGGGCTCTAAACAAATTACGAACTCCGCGCCCTTCCCTAACATCCTAAATCCGTAATAACCATTACCCGATCCAACATCTAAAATATTTTTTCCCTTTAATTCTATATTTAAATCCAGAACACGCTCCCATTTCATATTTGACTGCCACTCGGCATCAATAAATATATCTTGAATCGTGAAAGGGCCTTTTCTCCAGGGGACAAGTTGCATTAGGCCTTCTTCCGTTCTTTGTTTGTCTTTACTATCCCATTTCCCTTGAACTGTAATCCCATCTACTAAATCTACTTTGGTTGTGTTAATTAGAGGTAAGTTTGAGATTATTTTCTTCCAATTTTCAATTCGCTTATCTTTTACTTGCCCATAGGGATCTAAATCAAGACTATTCAATAAAGTTGTCCAGTATTTATTTAATCTGATCATTATTTTTGAGCAATTAAAGTAAAGAAATTAAGGTTACTCATAACTTTTCTTATTTCTCTAAAACCAATTTTACTAAGTCTTTGACGATGGTCTTTTTCTAAATCAGTTATCAAAACCCCTTCCAAAGCGTCTCGTTTTCTTGAAATTTCCATTTTTGTATACCCGTTTTTAAACTTAAAGTTGTGATGCAAGTTAAAAAGAGTCTGGTTTCGGTATTTATTATCAAAATGTGTCTTTTCAGACAAAATCAGTAGCCCATTTTTTTTCATCCCACAAAAAACTTTCTCTAATAATTCCTCTCTTTTACTGGATTCTATAAACTGTAAAACATAGTTTATGACCACTACAGAGGCATCTTTAATTTCAATAACTTCTAGATCCTGATTAATAAAATCCAGTTTTTTGGAATCAGTTAAATTCTTAAATTTTGAGTTGCAGCTTGAGATCATTGCCTTTGAATTATCAACAGCATAAATTTGTCCTTCTTTTTTCCCTACTGCCTTGAAGAGGCTTAAAGTAGAAGCTCCAAGTGAACATCCCAAGTCATAACAAGAGCTGTTATTCTGATAATAATTCTTTCCTAAGTTTTCAATAAGTTTTAGGCTGGATTTATAGCCTGGAACTGATCTATCTATCATATCTTCAAAAACTTCCGTCACTTCTTCGTTGAAAGAAAAAGGTAAGTCGTTAAAATTGCCTGCTTTAAAGATGTTATCTTTCTTTGCCATTAGTAAATTAAGTATAAAAAATTAATATTCTATGAATTACATCATTAAGTCACCAGAAACTGAATCCGAGTGGGAAAGATATTTTAACTTCAGATGGGAAAAGTTGAGAAAACCACTTGGTATGCCAAAGGACACACTGAAGGATGATAAAGAACAAGATAGTTGTCATCTTATTGCTGTAAATAATAAAGAAGAGGTAATTGGAACGGGTAGATTACATTTCAATAATGAAGAGGAAGGACAAATACGATATATGGCAGTAAGCGAATCTATCCAAAGAAAAGGTTTAGGTTCAGCTATAGTCTCAGAATTAGAAATGATTGCGAAGAAGAAAGGAGCAGAAGAAATGGTTCTAAATGCTAGAGAAAATGCTATAAATTTTTACTTATCTTTAGGTTATAAAGAGATAGAGCCATATGAATCTGATACTGGCATACCCCATACTACAATGAGGAAAGAATTAATCTGATCAGAGTAAGGGTGCTATTACAAGACTAACTATCGCCATTACATTGATTAAGATATTCATGGAAGGACCAGACGTGTCCTTAAACGGATCGCCCACCGTATCTCCTACAACAGCGGCTGCGTGAGTATCGGTGCCCTTTCCTCCTAGGTTACCTTTTTCAATATATTTCTTAGCGTTGTCCCAGGCTCCACCAGCATTTGCCATGAATAAAGCCATTAAAACACAAGCCAATAAACCCCCTGCTAGCATTCCCCCTAAAGATTCCGGACCTAATATAAAACCTACTAAAGGAGGTGCAGATACAGCAATAAATCCAGGTATAAGCATCTTTTTAAGAGCTGCAGAGGTAGCTATATCAACACACTTAGCAGTATCCGGCTCAGCATTACCTTCAAGAAGACCAGGTATTTCTTTAAACTGTCTTCTTATCTCATTAATCATTTCAAAAGCAGCATCACCAACTGCTGTCATGGTTATCGAGGCTATGAGAAAAGGAATAGCCCCTCCAATAAATAACCCAATTAATACCATGGGATTGTCTAACAGCAATTGAAGGTCCTCCCCTCTGTTTGCAGAAACTGTTGAAACAAAAGCAGCTATTATTGCTAAAGCCGCTAATGCCGCAGCTCCTATTGCAAAACCTTTTCCTATTGCAGCTGTTGTGTTTCCCTGTTCATCTAACTCATCAGTAATTTCTCTTGTTTCAGGAGGCATGCCAGCCATTTCTGCTATACCTCCAGCATTATCAGCAACCGGACCATAGGCATCTATGGCCATAGTTATACCCACTGTAGAAAGCATTCCTACTGCTGCAATTCCAACTCCATATAAACCAGTTAAATTAGTGGAAACGAAAATAATAAGTGCTAAACAAGCCACCGGGATTACAACGGACTGCATCCCAACAGATAACCCTGTAATCATTACAGTTGCAGGTCCTGTCTGGCCTGATTCTGCAATTTTAACTATAGGCTTTGAGCCTGTGTAATATTCGGTAATTAAACCAATTACTATGCCTCCTGCAGAACCACAAACAACTGCTAGCCAAATATTGCTTTCAGGAACTAAGAAATTAATAAGAAAATAGGCAGCCGATACAAAAAGAATTGGTGCTGCAATTGTGCCTATTCTCATTGCCAAGGCTGGAGATAGATTAGAAAAGATTCTAACTACGATTATGCCAATAATTGACGAAATCAGTCCTATCGAGGCTAGAGCTAATGGTAAAAACATCATGCCTTCTCTATTTGCCTCTGCAATAACTGCTGAGGTTGAAGCAATTGCAATACAGGCAACCATAGAGCCACAGTAAGACTCAAAAATATCTGAGCCCATTCCTGCTATGTCACCTACATTATCTCCGACATTATCGGCTATAACTCCTGGATTCCTTGGATCATCTTCAGGTATTCCAGCTTCCAGCTTACCAACCAGGTCTGCTCCAACATCTGCGCTCTTTGTGTATATTCCTCCACCTACTCTTGAAAATAAAGCTACGATCGATGCGCCCATAGCAAATCCTTCTATGGAATGAGCATCTCCACTTAATAGATAATATAGCGATCCTAATCCTATCAACCCAAGAGATGCTACACAGAGCCCCATAATTGAACCGCCATAAAATGCAACTGAAAGTGCTGTTTCTGCACCAGATTCTGAAGCAGCTGTTGCGGTCCTAACATTTGCTTTTGTTGCTGAGTACATTCCTATCCAACCGGCAATAGAAGAAGAAAGAGCGCCTGCTAAAACAGCTATAGCTGTATCTTGTCCTAAAGATCTCCAAACTAAAACTATCACTACAACTGCAAATATTGTTAAGTACAGATATTCGGTTTTCATAAACGTCATAGCGCCAAGGTGGATTTGATCTCCAATCTTCTTTACGTTTTCATCCCCTTCAGGAAATCTATTAACAATAATGTAAAGTCCTAGAGCGACTAGAAGACCTACAAATCCTAATAAAGGGGGTATGGCAAGATAACTCTCTATCATTATTTCTCCTTAAATCAAAAACCTTCTTGAGAACTATTAACAGCGGCGAAGTCTACAAGATAAAGGGGGCAATTCAAATTAATCTTTATCACTCTGAATTAAAGGTTGATAAATCCAGTTCATTTTCTGATTTAGCAACAATACACGAAACCGCAGCATCTCCACACACATTAACTGCGGTTCTCATCATGTCTAAAATTCTATCAACAGCTAATATTAAACCTATTGCATCTAAAGGCAGGCCAAGAGATCCAAGAATCAGAGCTAAAGTAACTGTACCAGCAGACGGTACTGCTGCAGTTCCTATAGAAGTTACTATGGCTAACAAGACGATTTGTCCGTACTGAACTAAAGATAAATCTATGCCAACAGTACTGGCAATAAACATAGTCGCAAGGCCCTGCATGATAGCTGTTCCATCCATATTTATAGTTGCCCCAACAGGAACAACAAAAGAGGAGACATCTTTCTTAACGCCAAGATCATCGGTTACTGTTTTTAAAGTTACAGGTATCGTGGCTGCACTTGAAGAAGTAGAGAAAGCAAACAAGGCTACATTTCTCATCTTTCGATAAAAAACTATAGGGCTGAGGTTAGCGAAAGACTTAAGCATCAATGAATAAGTAAATAGAGAATGAAAAGCCAATACAAAGATTAATAAGAGAACGTATTGAGCTAAATCACCAAAAATATTTAATCCTTTAGCCATTACATAACTGCCCATTAAGCAGAAAACACCAATCGGAGCAAAACTCATTATTAACAAAACTATCTTCAGAAAAACTGTATTAAGTCTTTCAAAGGACTTTGAAAGTCCATCTGTTAAATCGTCTGTGAGATTTAGAGCTATTCCAAACAAAATGCTTATAAATACTATTCCCAACATATTATTTTCAATAAAAGCACCGAAAATATTATTTGGAAAAATTCTTAAAACCGTTCCATATAAACTTGAATCGCCCGACGGGGGGATGTAAGGGTCCACTGTTCCTTCGAATCCAGAAAGATTAAAAACCCAACCAAAAAATAAAGCCAAGCTCACCGCTATGGCAGTGGTGAATAAATAAAGTCCAATGGTTTTGGTAGCTATAGATCCTAGCTTTACCATATTGGATAGAGAAGATATTCCTGATACTAGTGAGAAGAAAACAAGCGGCACAACTACAAGCATCAAAAGATTCTTAAAAATCTGTCCACCCAGATTAAAAATATACTTTTCTACAACTACTGATATATTTTCAGAAATAACTCCAGATGTGTAGTAAAAGATTGAAGCAACTAGAACACCAGCTGCCATTCCAATCAAAACATTTCTTGTGAGGTTCTTAGGAGCAGATAAAGCGTTCATATTTCAACCATTTCAAAATCTTCCTTGCCTACTCCACAATCTGGACATACCCAATCTTCGGGTACATCATCCCAAGCCGTTCCTGGTTCAATTCCTTCTTCTGGCCAGCCTTCTTCTTCATCATAGGTGAAACCACATACTATGCATTCCCACTTTTTCATTTATTTTTACTTTTGCTTATTAATAAAATGCGACATTCTAACTCAACTTTCTTGGCAACCTAGACTAAAGTACTCCTTCTTTAGTACTTAGGATAGAAAAAGTGAAATGACTAGTAAGTTAATTGGGTTAGGAAAACTTATGCGGCTTGAAAAGCCTATCGGAACTTTTTTGCTTCTATGGCCAACTTTAAGTGCTTTTATGATTTTGAAGGATGGTTCACCCACTCTGAAACTCGTTATTATTTTCTGCTTAGGAACCTTTTTAATGCGTTCTGCTGGTTGTGTTATTAATGACTTTTTTGATAAAGATTTTGATGGCAAAGTAGAGAGGACTAAAGAGAGGCCAATTGTAACTGGTGAGGTAAGTAGCCTTGAGGCAATGATCCTCTTTTTTATTTTAATAAGCCTTTCAGCATTATTATTATTTTGGACAAATAAACTAACCATTCTTATTGCATGCATGGGCCTACTAATTGCTGTTTTCTATCCTCTGACAAAAAGATTTTTTAAAGTCCCTCAATTTTTTTTGGGATTGGCGTTTTCTTGGGGAATATTAATGGTTTCAGCTGCAGAGTTAGATAGGATCTCTGTCACATCTCTAATTATGTTTTCAGCATGCTTTTTTTGGATATTAGCCTATGACACAGCTTATGCTATGAGTGATAAAGAAGGAGATCTATCGATTGGTCTTAATTCTTCTGCCATAACTTTCGGAAAGCACTCACCAGCCTTAATTGTTGTATTCCATTTGATATCTCTTTCTCTTTGGAGTCTCTGTGCTTTACTAGAAAAAATAAGTCCAATTTTTTATTTAAGTATTGTTGTTTGTCTTGGACTAGTTTTTATGCAATTTCTTCTTGTTAGAAATGAAGAACCGGATAAATGCCTTAGAGCCTTTAAGCAAAATAATTGGATAGGTTTTTCAATTTTAGTAGGCACAATACTTGCCAGCATTGTCCAAATGTGAATTTATATTAAATAAATGAAAATAACCTTTATTGAATCTATTAAAAACATCGATAAAACAACTTGGGATGATTTAGTCAGTTCTGACTATCCCTTTATGAAACATTCTTTCTTGTTGTCTTTAGAAGAAAGCAAGTGTGTTGGGGAAGGAACAGGCTGGTACCCATTTCACCTCCTTGTAAAGGAAGATGAAGATGTAATTGCTTTAATGCCTATGTACATAAAAACTGATTCACATGGAGAATTTATTTTTGACTGGTCTTGGGCTGATGCTTTCTACAGAAATGGCTTAGATTATTACCCTAAACTAGTAAGCGCAATTCCCTTCACTCCCGCTTCGGGTCCAAGGTTATGCATTTTGGATGAAAATAAAAGAACAACAATAAGTGCACTTATTAAAGAAGGATTAGAAGAAATTTCTACTAAACTAAAGATTTCTAGTGCTCATATTCTTTTACCCGAAAAGAATGAACTTACAGCTTATATAGATTCCGGATTTAGCATGAGAACCAGCTATTCATTTCATTGGTTCAACAACAACTACTCTGACTTTAATGATTTTCTTGATGAGTTGACTTCGAGGCAGAGAAAAAATCTAAAAAAAGAAAGGTCTAAGATTTATGATCAAAACATTCAAATGGAAAGAATTTCGGGGAAAGATATATCGAAAAAACATTGGGAGAGTTTCTTTAAATTTTATCAACTAACTTATTTAAAACGGGGCATGCAAGCATATTTAAACCTAGAATTCTTTCATCAAATTTCAAAATGTCTACCTGAATCAATATTGTTAGTGATGGCCAAGGAAACTGAGACAGGAGAGTACGTGGCTGGTGCCTTAAACTTTTGTGACTCGAAGAATCTCTATGGAAGATATTGGGGTTGTCTTGAGGAATACGACTCTTTGCATTTTGAAACTTGTTACTATCAAGGAATAGAACATTGTATAGAGCTAAAGTTAAATAAATTTGATCCAGGGGTTCAAGGAGAGCACAAGATTAAAAGAGGATTTCAACCAGTTGAAACTTACTCGACCCATTGGATAAAAGATGAAAGATTTAAAAAAGCTATTGATGATTTCTTGGTAAGGGAAAGAGAGCACGTCCTAGAATATAACGAAAGATGCAAATCTCTCTTACCCTTTAAAAGCTCGGTAATTAATGAACTCTACCCTAATGAAACAAGAATTAAACTCTAGTTCTCTTAAAGAAGGACTTCAATTTTTATGTGATAAAGATCCTGGGTTAAAAGCACTACTAAAAAAAAGAAAGGGTCAAATTACCTTTTTCAAAAGGCCTTCAGGATTTGAGGGGTTGATAAATCTAATTGTGGAACAACAGCTTTCTGTTGCTTCAGCTAAAGCTATCTTTGGAAGATTAAAACAATGTATTACTCCATTTTCTGCAAAGGAATTCATTAAAACTGATGAAAAGGTTTTTAGAGAAGCGGGTCTTAGTTTTCAAAAGATTAATTACTGCTTTGGTATTGCAAAAGCATGCCTTTCAGGAGATCTTAACTTTGATTCACTAGAACTGATGTCTAATGAAGAGGTAATAAATGAATTAACTAAGCTTAAAGGTATTGGAGAATGGACTGCACAGTGTTACTTGCTTGGATGCATGTCTAGGAAAGATGCTTGGCCTTCTGCAGACTTAGGATTACAGGTTGCAATACAAAGACTAAAAGGCCTAAAAAATAGACCTGAAAAGTTGACAACAGAAAAAATTGCTGAATCTTGGAAACCCTTTAGATCAGTAGCTGCGTTAATATTATGGTCGTCTTATGACTAATAAAAATAACTTAGGAGTAACATTAAGAAGAAAGCCAAAGACTAATCTTAAGGGCCTTCTATTTTTATATGAGAAGAACTTTATGCTTATAAAAGAGATTATTCCTACTTATAGAAAAAACCTTAACTTGTCTTATCTTCTACCAGAAGCTGATCTCAACTCAAGAGTAACTTTAGAATTAAGTAAAGATTCTAAATATACGTCTACATTAGTTATAAAACAGTCAGGATTCTCAACCAAAGAATTGATTGCTACTGAAATTGTTGTAGCCATTTACCATGATATAAGAATGGCAGAGGTAAGAAAATTTAATGGAAAGCAACTATTTTGGGCAAGAAATAAATACCCAAACAAAAACATGTTTCATAGAGATGAAAAATATCAATGGAATAAATTCTTCTCTGAGTGGTTAATTTTTTCTAAAAAAGAAGGTTTAGCTGAAAAAATTGTTCGTATTAATGCACCTTAGTAGTGCATATGCTTTTATCTAGTGCATTTTGCACTCTATACTAACTTTAAAGGCCCTGTACTGGGGCTTTTTTTATGATATTATTTCATTTCATTTTTATGTACGGAGAAAATTAAATGTCAGAAACAAAAATCTATGAATATGTTTGGCTTGATGGATTTCAGCCAGAACCTTCTATCAGAAGTAAAATTAAAGCAACTACAGATGACACACCCCCAGAGTGGTCCTTTGATGGTTCTTCAACTCAACAAGCAGAAGGTGGAAGCTCAGATTGCTTACTACTTCCAGTAAATACTTATGATTGTCCTTTATTTGCTGATTATCTTGTTATGTGTCAAGTCGAAACAGGAGAGCATGAAACTCATCCTTCTAATACCAGAGCAGCTGCAGAAAAAATATTAAACGACGAATGGTGGTTTGGATTTGAACAAGAGTATTTCTTTACTAATAAGGATGGAAGTCCTTTAGGTTGGGAAGATGGTACACCTAGACCACAAGGTGACTACTATTGTGGTGTTGGAGCAGATAATGTTCAAGGAAGAGAAATCTCTGAAGCTCATCTAGAAGCCTGTATTGATGCTGGAATTGAGCTTACAGGAACAAATGCCGAAGTAGCATTAGGACAGTGGGAATATCAATGCTTCGGTAGGGGCGTGAAAGCTGGAGATGATCTTTGGGTAAGTAGATATTTGCTATACAAGATTGCTGAAGATTTTGGAGTTGGAGTTAATCTCCATCCTAAGCCAAAGAGTGGTGACTGGAATGGTTCTGGAATGCATACAAATTTTTCTAATGAAGAAATGAGAACAAATGGTTCAGAAAATCTTTTCACTTCAATGTGTGAAAAACTTGGAGAAGTTCACGAGGAAGGTATTTCTCATTATGGTTCAGATAATGATCAAAGACTAACCGGCCTTCATGAAACACAAAAAATTTCTGAATTCTCATACGGTGTCAGTGATAGAGGAGCAAGTATTCGTATTCCTATTTATACTCTTGAACATGACTGGAATGGTTACCTAGAAGACAGGCGACCAGCTTCAAATGCAGATCCTTATAAGATCATTGCTCACATAGTGGGAACTTTAACTTAAATGTTTTTAAGAGCTAAAAATTTTAAGTTGAACTGTTACTTTAAAGAATAAAAAAGAGGGAGATGTTCTCCCCCTTTTTTTTCTTAAAGAGTCCATGCAAAAATTAGATAGAAGTTACCTGGATGAACTAAGAACTGGGGTTCTGCTTTTAGACAGATTTTTAAAAATTAAATATTTAAATCCTTCTGCTCAATCATTATTAGATACTAGTTTTAAGTCTTCTAAAAACAAAAAGCTCAAGGAATTATTCTTTGAAGAGTCAGAAGACTTTGACAGCTTTCTAGAAAATCTCAATAACAAAACAACTTTTTCAAAAGTTGATATCCTTTTGTTTATTAAGGGCGGAAAGAAGCTGTTATGTGATTACCATATTCAACCATTTAAAGATGAGTTAATTGGCGAAGGCTTTATATTGGAGATTATAAATAAAGACTACTTGCATGAAGTCCGTGAAAGGCTCAGATCTCAATCCAATCAAGAAGTGACCTCTGCCTTTATTAAAGGCCTTGCTCATGAGATCAAGAATCCTTTAAGTGGTATTAGAGGTGCAGCCCAATTATTGAGTCAAAAACTGCCAAAAGAACATTTGGGAGAATACACAGAAATGATAATTAACCAAACCGACAGGCTCTCTTCATTAGTTAATGACATTCTTGGTCCAAATAGAAAGCCTGCTTTTGAAATGCAGAACATTCATGCACCTTTAGAAAATGTTATAACTTTGTTAAAACAAAACTTAAGTGAAAATGGTATTAATTTGCTTAAAGACTATGACCCAAGCATCCCGGAAATTTATATAGATATTTATTTATTGGAACAAAGCATCTTAAATCTAGTTAACAATGCCAGGGATTCTTTGATAGAAGGAGAGGTTCTATCACCAGAGATAAAGATTAAAACAAGAGTTCTGCATCAAGAATTACTTGGAGAAACTCAACATAAAACGGTTTGTAGAATCTCTGTGATTGATAATGGGCCTGGAATACCCAAAGACCTTAAGGACTCAGTATTTTTTCCCATGATATCTTCAAAGTCTGAAGGGTCGGGCTTAGGTCTTTCTATTACCCAAGGAATTATTTCTCAACATAAGGGGACTATAAAGTTTGAAAGTGAACCAGGTAAAACAGAATTTAGCATTCTAATTCCGATTGAACATAAGTTCAGAGAGCGACAACTAAGGAGGGTAAATGCCTGAGAAGAATTTAGTTTGGGTAGTCGACGATGATGAATCTATAAGATGGGTTCTTGAAAAAGGACTTTCAGAAAACGGTTTAAAGGTAGAAACATTTGAATCAGCTCATCAAGTCATAAAAAAGCTAGAAGAAGAGTCTCCCGGAGCAATCCTGTCTGACATTAAAATGCCGGGTACCAGTGGATTAGCTCTCTTGGATCAAGTTAAAGAAATTAGACCCGATATACCAGTCATAATAATGACAGCCCACTCTGACCTTGAAAGTGCAGTCGAGTCTTATGAGCATGGAGCATGGGAATATCTTCCTAAACCATTTGATATAAATGAAGCCATAAAAATTGTAAGAAGAGCAATTACTTCTGAAGAAGAAGATCAAGAAGAACCTGAGAGTCGTCCTAAGGCTGAGATAATTGGTGAAGCTCCTGCTATGCAGGAAGTTTTTAGAGCCATAGGAAAATTATCCAATTCAAATTCGACCGTCTTATTGGTAGGTCATTCAGGAACGGGGAAAGAACTAGTAGCCCAAGCATTATTTCAACATAGTCCACGAAAAGATAAAGCATTCATAGCCTTAAATATGGCTGATATACCAAAAGAATTATTAGAAGCAGAATTATTTGGTCACGAAAAAGGTGCTTTTACAGGAGCGGACGAGAGGAGAATAGGAAGGTTTGAACAAGCTAATGAGGGAACACTCTTTCTTGATGAAATCGGAGATATGCCTTTAGAAACTCAAACCAGACTATTGAGAGTTCTTTCAAACGGAGAGTTTTATAGAGTTGGAGGCCGAAAACCAATAACGGTTGATGTAAGAATAATTGCTGCCACTCACCAAAGCCTAGAGGAACAAGTAGAAAAGGGAGTTTTTAGGGAGGACTTGTTTCATCGTTTGAATGTAATAAAAATCTCTTTACCCAACTTGAGTGAAAGAAGAGAAGATATTCCAGCTCTTAGTAAGCACTTTCTAAAAATCAGTGCCCAAGAATTAAATGAAGAGGTCAAATTCTTATCAGAAGAAGTAGAAGATTACTTTTCTAGATTATCGTGGCCAGGAAATGTAAGGCAACTAGAGAATGTGTGCAGGTGGTTAACCGTTATGGCACCTTCAAGACAAATTAAATTAGAAGATCTACCTGTTGATCTAAAAAGTGAAAGTACTGAGTCTAAGACGGAATGGACAGGAAAATTAAAATCTTGGGCTGAAGATTCCCTAGCAAAAGGAGAAACAGAATTATTGGATCTAGCTTTGCCTGAATTTGAAAAGACAATGATAGAGGCCGCATTAGGTAAGACAATGGGTAAAAAAAATGAGGCAGCTAAGCTTTTAGGATGGGGCAGAAATACCCTAACTAGAAAAATAAAAGACTTGGGGATGAATTAATAGATTTTTTTATTTGGCGAGAGGCATTCCATTCCCTTCCCAGGACATCATCCCTCCGCCAATTATATTGACATCAAGGTAACCTAATTTAATAAGGGAAATACCAGATTTCTTTGAATTCATTCCTGTTCTACAAACCAAGATTATTGGCGTCTCTTTGGGGTGCTTTTTAGTCGTTAAGTGTTGTTCCAATTTATCTTCTTGCATATTAATTGACCCAGCGATGTGCCCTGAAGAAAATTCTTGTGAGGGTCGCAGATCTAGTACCAAAGCCTCTTCTTTGTTAATCTTTCTGGTTGCTTCGCTTGGACTTAATTTTTTGCCTCCCTTTCTACCTTCATAAACAATCAAAGCCAAAATACTTAGCAATAGCAGAGTTACAGCTATAAAGTTTTGGGAAATAAATAGAAAGAATGTATTCATTTTGGATCGTGATTATATAGGTTCGTGAGTTAGAATAGTTTCTTTCAAAGAATTAATTTAGAAGATTAAAACATTATCAATGGCATCTCTAGTTCTTGTTAGGCACGGTCAAAGTGAATGGAATGAAAAAAACCTTTTCACAGGGTGGAAGGATCCTGACCTAACTGATAAAGGAGAAAAAGAGGCCTTAATAGCAGGTAGGGCCTTAAAGGCATCTGGCTATAAATTCGACCTTATGTTTACTTCTGTGTTGTTAAGAGCTAAGAGAACGGGAAGTATTATTCTTAAGCAAATGGCCCAAGAAGACATAAAAATTGTTGAGAATGAAGCTTTAAATGAAAGAAATTACGGAGATCTAGCAGGCTTGAATAAAGATGAAGCTAGAAAAAAGTGGGGAGATGACCAGGTTCATAAGTGGAGAAGATCTTTTGACATAGCACCCCCGGGTGGAGAAAGCCTAAAAATGACCGCCGAGAGAGTACTGCCCTATTACGAAAATAATATTCTTCCTCTGCTAATTGATAACTTAGAAATCGTAATAGCTGCACACGGTAATTCTCTTCGTGCTCTTGTCATGGAATTAGATAAACTTAGTCCAGAAGAGGTAGTGAAGCTAGAAATCCCAACAGGGATGCCTATTTGCTACCAAGTAAACAAACTGGGCGAGGTTGTAGCTAAAACCATAATGTAAAACTAAACTATTCTTACTGGAATGCTATCAGTATGAAAATCACAGTTAAATGAAAAAATTTAGTACCAGACTAGTTCTTTGGCATGAATTGCATGGTAGAAAAAACCTCCCTTGGCAGAAGAAAATCACTCCTTACAAAGTTTGGGTTTCCGAAATTATGCTCCAACAAACACAAGTTGTTACCGCTATACCTTATTTTAAAAAATTTATTCAGGAGTTTCCTACAGTAAAAAGCCTTTCTAAAGCTACCCCAGATCAAGTTCTAAAACTTTGGTCAGGCCTAGGTTATTATGCAAGGGCTAGAAACCTTCATAAAGCAGCTAAACTAATCTGCTCTAACCACGAAGGAAAGATCCCGAGTTCTATTAATGAATTAGTTGAATTACCCGGTATAGGTAGATCTACTGCGGGGGCTATTCTGTCCCTGGGTTTCAAGAAGAAAGCTCCTATTTTGGATGGTAACGTAAAAAGGGTATTGGCAAGACACTTTAAAATCGAAGGTAACCTTCAAGCCTCTTCCACAACTAAACAATTATGGCAAATCTCTGAAAGTCTATTGCCTAGCAATAGAATTGATATTTATACGCAAGCTATTATGGATTTGGGTGCTACTGTTTGCACTAAATCAAATCCTTTGTGTTCAAACTGTCCTGTTAACCAAGATTGTTCAGCTTTTAAAGAAGGTCTGGTTGATACCCTGCCCTTAAAGGTAAAAAGAAAATCAAAACTTACCAAAAAGGTGCTCTGGCTTTTACCTCAAGGCCCCTCTGGAGAGATATTGTTAGAAAAAAGAAAAGAAGAAGGAATTTGGGGTGGTCTTTGGTCATTTATAGAAACCGAAAAAAAAGCGGAATTAGAGTTAGCACTATCTCGTAATTTTGATTCAAATATCTCAAATATAAAAAAACTCAAAAAAGTTAAACATAATTTCAGTCACTTTAATTTAGAGGCCATCCCTTATCTCGTAAAAGTAAAGAAAGGTAAAAAAATCAAAAACACTGTTTGGGTTAACTTCAAAAATGTAGAATCCTTAGGGTTACCAGCACCCGTTAAAAAAACTATCAACCAAATAACAATGCCATGACAAGATCAGTCCTCTGTAAAAAATTTAAAAAGGAATTACCAGGTTTAGATAAACCTCCTTATCCAGGACCTAAAGGACAAGAAATTTTTGAAAATGTCTCAAAGCAAGCATGGGAAGAGTGGCTTGATCATCAAAAAATGCTTATAAATGAAGGCCAAATTAATCTGACGGATAAAGAGGCTAGGAAGTGGTTAAATGAACAAATGGATTTATTTCTTTCAGGAGAAGAGTACGCGAGGCCGGAAGGATATACACCTCCAAAAGAATAGCACCTTCTTTAAGGCAGTATATTTGTATACAATCCGCTCCACATTTTGCCCAGATAGCTCAGTTGGTAGAGCAAAGGACTGAAAATCCTTGTGTCGGTGGTTCGATTCCACCTCTGGGCACCATCTCTAAAATTTTTTAAAATTAGGCCTTAATATTAATTTTAATAGTCTGTGTTAGAGTAATTAATCTTGAAATAGTCAAAATGGAAATACCTGTCTTAGATATAACTGATAAAACTCAGGATAAAATAGAAAACCTTTCAGGATTCGGTTGTTTGGTTGTAAAAAATGCCATATCGGAGAATATAAGAGAGAAAGTTAAAACCGAACTAGAACCAGCGATGGAAATGTCCCCCGCGCAGATTGATGATCCTGAAGACTTTTATCCTGGAAATACTAGAAGAATGAGTGCCTTGGTCGCGTTATCTGAAACTACTGGAAAACTAGCAATCGATAAAATGTCTATGGAAATTTGTGACCATTTTTTATTGCCTAACTCAAACTGTGGTTATCAACTTCATGTAAGTGCTGCTGTGGAAGTTGGTCCTGGTTCTCGAAAACAAATATTACATAGAGAGGAAGACCCATTTCCATTTTTTGATCTTCCGCGACCGAATCTAATTGTTGCAAGTATGTGGGCAATAACTGACTTTCGTGCCGACAATGGAGCTACCTTGCTGGTACCAGGTAGTCACACATGGGGGAAAGATAGAAAGCCAAAAGATGAAGAAATACTATCGGCAGAAATGCCTGCAGGGTCAGTCTTGTATTGGTTGGGAGGAACTCTGCATGGTGCAGGAGCTAATGTTTCTAATGACTGGAGATATGGAGTCATTCTTTCTTACTCTCTAGGTTGGTTGCGTCAGGAAGAAAATCAATATCTAGACGTAACTTCAGAAGACGTAAAAAAACTTCCTAAGGATCTTGCTGAGCTAATTGGTTATAGAGCTTATGGCGGATTAGGATTCTCGATAAATCCAGAACATTTCTTTCTGCAAGAAGACTGAAAATCCTTGTGTCGGTGGTTCGATTCCACCTCTGGGCACCATATTCTTCTTATATGCCCTTTTAAATATTACTTGCAAAAAGCCGAATATATGGAAGACCAATTTTCAGCTTGTTCGAGATAATCCATTTGCCTCTTTCTTAGTTCCTCTTCTCCTTTATAATCACCATCCCTGCCAGCTGCTTCGGAAAGTCCTCTCATAGACTCAGATGCTCCAATAAGTTGACCAACCCCTGCTTCTATTCTTCCACATCCTGCTTCATCCCATTTAGCAGCTGAAAAAGCAGAACAGGAAAAAATAAAGACCATAGTTGTAATAAGATATTTCATAATCCCTCCTAAAAAGTTAAGTCTTTCATATTACTACCTAATATTTAAATTAACTACACCGCAGGGGTCCACAGACTTTCTATGAGAGGAGATGAGATCATCCTTTAAGATTTGATTACTATTTAAACTCATCATAAGCTAGAGTGTAATTTCAAAATAATTAAATACGGAGCGTAAAAATGCCAGCAATCAATGAAGTTACGAATTTAGAAATAGAATCAAATATAGCTGTACTAACTTTGAATTCACCTCCTGTTAATGCACTTTCCGCAAATGTTAGAGAAGGACTGCATGTTGGTGTTAAACAAGCCATTGAGGACGAAGATACAAAAGCAATTGTATTAATTTGTGAAGGCAGGACATTTATTGCTGGTGCTGATATCACTGAATTTGGTCAAGCCCCTAAAGGCCCTTCACTTTTTGAAGTCCAAGACATGATAGAAGATTCACCTAAACCGGTTATTTCAGCTATTCACGGCACTGCCCTGGGTGGTGGTTTAGAAGTTGCCCTAACCTGTCACTACCGAATTGCAGTGCCTTCAGCTAGATGTGGTCTTCCAGAAGTGAACCTTGGATTATTACCTGGTGCCGGAGGGACACAACGCCTACCTAGAATAGTAGGCGCGCAAAAAGCTTTACAAATGGTTACATCAGGACAGCATGTTCCTGCTAAACAGTGCCTAGAAATGGGATTAGTTGATGAATTGGCTAATGAAGAAAATCTGTTAGCGGATGCTATTAAATTTGCAACAACGATAGTTGAAGAAAAAAGACCTCTGGTTAAAGTCAGAGACAATGAAGAAAACATTAAGGCAGACAAAGGAAACGACACTTTATTTACAGATTTTAGAAAATCGATTGCTAGACGAACTAGGGGTTTTTTAGCACCTGAATACAACATTCAATGCATAGAGGCAGCGGTTAACAAGTCTTTCGAAGAGGGCTTAAAAGTTGAGCGGGATCTTTTTACTAAACTAGTTACAGGTACTCAGTCAGCTGCACAAAGGTATGTTTTCTTCTCCGAAAGACAAGTTAACAAGATTCCTGATATCCCACGAGAAACTGAAGTGAGTGAGATAAATTCTGTTGGAGTTATTGGAGCCGGAACTATGGGGGGTGGTATATCCATGAATTTCGCTAATGTAGGTATTCCTGTAACTATAGTTGAACAGAATCAAGAGAGATTAGATAAGGGCTTAGCAGTTATTAGAAAAAACTATGAGAACACAGCAAATAAGGGAAGGATCTCTATGGAAGATGTGGAAACAAGAATGGGATTAATAACCGGCGAGTTGTCTGTTGAATCCTTGAATACACAGGACCTTATTATCGAGGCGGTTTTTGAAAACATGAAGTTAAAAAAGGAAATCTTCAATAAACTTGACGGTATTGCTAAACAGGGAGCCATTCTTGCTTCTAATACCTCAGCCCTTAATGTGAATGAGATAGCTGCAGAAACAAATAGGCCAGAAGATGTCATAGGCCTTCACTTCTTTAGTCCTGCTAATGTCATGAGATTATTAGAAATAGTTAGAGGAGAAAAGACTTCCAAATCAGTCGTCGCTAGCTCCATGTCAATTGCTAAAAGGATAGGCAAGATAGCTGCCGTTGTTGGTGTTTGCCCTGGATTCGTAGGCAATCGAATTCTTGCTCAGCGACAAAGAGAAGCGAATAAATTAATTCTTGAAGGCGCTTTACCTTGGGATATAGACGACGCTCTCTTTGACTTTGGGTTTCCTATGGGTCCTTTTGCTATGTCAGACCTTGCTGGACTTGATATTGGGTGGAGTAAAGAAACTTCAAAAGGTGAAACTTTAAGAGATGTTCTTTGTGAAGCGGGCCGCCTTGGACAAAAATCTGGAAAAGGATTTTATTTATATGACGAAAACAGAGTTAAATCACCTGATCCTGAAGTTGAAGCCATTATCAGAGACTTTGCTCAAGCTAGGCAGATACGCCTCAGGGACATCAGCAAAGAGGAAATATTGGAAAGATGTCTATACCCTATGATTAATGAAGGATTTAAAATTCTAGAAGAAGGCATGGCTATAAGGGCCAGTGATATAGATATAGTTTGGATTAATGGTTATGGCTGGCCAGTCTATGAAGGCGGACCTATGTTTTACGGTAGTCTTGTTGGGTTTGATAAAGTTCTAGACTGGTTAAATAAAATGGAAAAAGAACTTGGTCCTGAATTTGCACCTTCTCCGTATTTAGAAAAAGTAGTTAAAGAGAATATTAATATTTTTGCTTAACTTAAGACAGAGCCTTCTGTTCTCTGTAATTATTGATAAAACCTATGTAGTTTAAATACAACCACACGGGTGTAACGGCTAATATCCACCATAATTCAGTTACGACCAATAAATATATACCGGGAATATTTACTAATAAAAAAGCTATAAATCCATACATTCTTGTCTTCGCACTTAAGCTGGTTAATAAGAAGGTGCCTATTATTGCTATTCCTTGATCTAAAATTTGTGCTGTATTAAATAAATTTATTTCAAACATAATCCCCTCTCCTCTTTTATAACAAATTAAATTTCGCCTTGTATAATCTTCAAGTTGTACTTACTACATCATGAAAGTAATTATCTTATCTGCAATTAAGGAAGAAACACATTCCTTGAATACTGAATATGACATTAATCATACCGGTGTAGGTAAAATTAACGCTGCCCTATCAACCCTGAGAACAGTCAAGGAAGAAAAGCCTGACTTAATTATAAATTTCGGCACAGCAGGATCTCTGAATACCAATATCTCAGGATTAATTGATTGTAAATATTTTATTCAACGAGACATGGACTCCAGGCCCTTGGGTACAGGCTTAGGACAAACTCCTTTTGAAGAAGACCCACCTATGGTTATTGAGATTGAAGATCATCCTGTTAATACAATAAATATGAACTTGATTTGTGCGACTGGTGATTCTTTTGTTGAATCCGACATTGGCTTAAAGGCTGATGTTGTTGATATGGAGGCTTATGCTATAGCTAAAGTCTGTTATCAGGAATCCATTCCGTTTGCCTGTTTCAAGTACATTTCAGATTTTGCTGATGAAAGTGCTGCGAATGATTTTAGTGAAAACGTTAAGAAAGCAGGAATAGTCTTCTCTGAATACCTAAGTGATAAATCAATCTAGTTGTATCAAGCTTTCGACCTTAATGCCGTTAGATAAGGTTATTTCTTCATGAACATTAACTAAGTCAATGAACACAAGAGCCTGTTTTACTGTGTAGCCTGCTTTTATACATAGGTCGCAAGCAGCGGACATGGTTCCGCCAGTGGCAAGAATATCATCAATCAAAATTATTTCTGTTCCCTTAGTTTGAGCTTCCTTAATTTCAAGTTGGTCTAAACCGTATTCAAGTTCATATTGAATGTCTATTTTAGGGGGCGGAAGTTTTCCTCCTTTCCGTAGCAACAACATACCAATATTTAATCTCTCTGCTATTGCAGAAGCAAAAATAAAACCCCTTGCATCAATCCCCGCAATCATTTCTGGCTTGTGATTAATTAGATTGCACATACCGGATATGCTTTCACTATAAGCTTCGGGGTTAGCAAGAATTGGAGAAATATCTTTAAAGTTAATACCCTCTTGTGGCCAATCCTCGATTGAATCAATATAGTTTTTTAAATCCATAAGAGTCTTAATCTTTAAACTTATACAATACAATAACGAACTTAACTTAATAGGAAAGAAAAAAATGAGCAACACTGCTTCAATAATGTCTATATTGGCATGCTTGGTTTTAGGAATAGCCATAGCCGCAGCGGGCAGTCCGGGTTCAATTTATTTACTTGGCCTTCCCTCTTTTGCCATTGCCGCTTCTATTGGATTTATACTTCATTGGCTCATCTTTATACCCTCTTACATTTACCAAACAGAACACTATTTTGATTTAACGGGTTCAGCTTCTTATCTATCTATAGTTCTTTTTACTTTCTTGGCCCTAAGTGAATTGGATATAAGATCGATCTTGATTGGAGTCCTCATTATGGTTTGGGCTGTGAGGTTAGGATATTTTCTTTTTTCTAGAGTAAAAAGGGAGGGCAAGGACAACAGATTTACCGTGATGAAAACCAAGTTTTGGTGGTATTTATTTACCTGGACCCTTGGGGGGCTGTGGGTATTTATTACCATGGCAGCAGGTCTAGCAGCAATGACTTCAAGCAAGGTTGTGCCCCTAGGCTGGTTTGCCCTTATTGGAATAATTTTATGGCTTGAAGGATTCATAATTGAAGTTGTAGCTGACCATCAAAAAACTAAATTTAGAGCCAAAAAGGAAAATGAAAATAAATTCATAAATGAAGGCCTTTGGCGTTTTTCAAGGCACCCGAATTACTATGGAGAAATAACTTTATGGCTTGGCATAGCTCTTATAGCTTTTCCGGTTTTAGAGAGTTGGCAACTTCTTACTTTGATTTCTCCTATTTTTGTTTATATTCTCTTAACCAGAATTAGTGGAATTAGCATGTTGGAGAGAAGAGCGGATAAGAAATGGGGAGACGATCCAGAATATCTTCTATACAAAGAAAGTACCTCTGCTTTAATTCCAATGAGTAAAAAATTAAGGAAAAACGATGAGTGAAGAAAAGAAAACGGGCAGCTGCTTATGTGGGGACATAAGTTATAGCTTTAGCGAGTCTTCAGTAATATCTGCAAGTCATTGCCATTGCACAGATTGTCAAAAGTCGACAGGTTCTGGCAAAGCTACAATTATTATGGTTCCCGAAGAAGCTTTAGAAATTAAAGGAGAATTGAAGTTTTATACGGTTACCGGTACTGACGGAAGCCACATAAGTCGAGGTTTCTGTGAGAAATGCGGCTCTCCCTTATTAAGTTTAATAGAGGAAGTAGAAGGTTTAAGATTAGTCAAAGCAGGAAGCTTAGATGATTCGTCTTGGCTAAAAATAGATTCCAATTTCTGGAGTTCAAGTGCTAGACACTGGTCTCCCGTAGATGAAACCCTGCATAGCTTTACTAAAAACCCTGAAACCTAAATCTAAGTAAAAAGGAATTTCTTTGAAACCTTCACGCATACATGAAGATTTGGTTTCTAATGAAAAATTAATAGACGATCCTGCTCAAAAAGAACTGCTGGTTGAATTAGACAGCCTACAAGAAAAAGTTACCGTTAGATCTAGGTCGTGGTTCAGTAAAAAGCCCCTGGATGGATTGTATATTTATGGGTCTGTGGGTTCTGGTAAAACTCAACTCATGGATATATTTTTTCAAAGTTTAGACACCCCAAACAAAATCAGACTTCATTTTCACAGATTTATGCAAAATCTTCACAACGATATGAATCGTATGGCAAAACAAGAAGACCCAATTAAAAAGATTGTTGAAAAACTGGCACAAGAGGCTGATGTTTTATGTTTTGATGAGTTCTTTGTGGAGGATATTGGCGATGCAATGATGCTGGCTAGATTCTTAGATAGATTATTTGAAGCAGGAATACCGCTAGTAGCAACTTCCAATATACACCCTGAATTTTTATATGAAGGCGGTCTCCACAGAGATAGGTTTTATCCTGCTATTGAATCTATAAAAAACCATTGCAAAATCTATCAGCTAAAAACCTCTCAAGATTACAGGCTAAGAAATCTTGAACAAGAAAAAATCCAACTTATCTCAGGTACGAAAGAAACGGATGAAATACTATCGAAACACTTTAATTCGCTTGCTCAAGGTGAGATCAAGCTTGCTCAAACTATAGAAATTTTAGGTAGAAATATTAATACCAAAAAACTTTCTCAAGGCGTTGCTTGGTTTCATTTTAATGATATCTGCGAAGGTCCAAGAAGCTCAAAGGATTACATAGAAATTAGTAAGGAATTCCATACCCTTTTGGTATCTGACATACCACTCCTTACAGAGTCAAAAGAAGATGAAACAAGAAGATTTATTGCTCTTATCGATGAATGTTATGAACGAAAAGTTAACCTTATAATTTCTTCAGAAAAAAAGATAAAAGAAATCTATTCAGGGTCTAAATTGCTGAAACCCATCGAAAGAGCTCTTAGTAGGCTTAAGGAAATGAAGTCGAGAGAATTCCTTTCTTTACCTCACCTGTCTTAATTAAATACTTTTAAGAATAGTAACCTCAGGGCGCCCAGCCATATACTGACCCATTTCACCTCCAATACTTTTCATGTGATCTGTTTGGCCGTGAGCATCTAATGCATCTTGAGATTCATAGCGTTCCAGAACTACATATGTTGTATCGTCTTGACCTTTATACCAATCATAATAAACAACACCGGGTTCATTTTCAGTAACAGCACTTTGTAGTCTTGACGCTACTTCTTCAAAATCTTTATTTGTGCCTTCCTTAATTTTCATGGTCGCAATTATTCCTATCATTTAGTCCTCACTTATTGGAAATTAAATGTAAACTTTATTTCTATTTAAAGGAATAATCGAGTACTTTTCTAATAATGAAGGATCTAGTTATCGTAGGTGCGGGGCAATCAGCTGCCCAATGTGTGTTAACACTAAAAAGAAATAATTTCGAAAAGTCTATAGTAGTCATAGGTGAAGAAGATCATTTACCTTATCAACGCCCTCCTCTCTCTAAAGACTATCTATCCGGTGATGTGGAACTTGATAGGGTTTATATGAAAACTCAAGGTTTTTATGATCAAAATAATGTAACTGTAAAAGTTGCAACAAAAGTTCTGTCATTAGACAGAAAAGAAAAGATGGTTCATTTGTCTAAAGGAGAAGCTCTTCCATATGAAAACTTAGTCTTAGCAACTGGAAGTAGAGTGAGACAACTAGAAGTTGAAGGATCAGATTTAAAAAATATAAATTATCTCAGATCGATTAATGATTCAAATAACCTTAAGGATCAATTTCAAAAAGGAAAAAGCCTAGTAATTATAGGTGCTGGGTATATAGGCCTTGAAGTAGCTGCCGCCGCAGTAAAGAAAGGATTGAAAGTAACGGTAGTTGAAATGGAAGATCGAGTTATGAATAGGACTGTCGATCCTATTATTTCTGAGTATTTTGATACCTTACACCGCAATAAAGGAGTAGAAATAATTTTAGGATCAGCCCTAGAAAGATTTGAGGGCAAAACTCATGTTGAAAAAGTTGTTTGTACCGATGGCACGATACTGGATGCAGATAGCGTGGTTATCGGAGTGGGTATATTGCCCAACCAGGAGATAGCAGAATCAGCTGGGCTCAAATGCAGTAATGGTATTCTAGTGGACGAATTTGGAAGAACTGAAGACTCTTCTGTATTTGCTTGCGGAGACTGCACTAATCATCCTAATTTTTACCTAAATAAAAACATCAGATTAGAATCAGTACACAATGCACTTGAGCAAGCTAAAACAGTTGCACTATCGCTACTGGGTAAACAAGAAAAGTATGATCAAGTCCCTTGGTTTTGGTCAGACCAGTTTGAAGACAAACTTCAGATAGTTGGCATTTCTGGAGACCATGACGAAACAGTAGTTAGGGGGTCGATTGAAGAAAGGTTATTTATGCTTTTTTACCTAAAGAAGGGAGAACTAATTGCTGTTGATTCTGTCAATAACCCCAAAGATTTTTTAATTTCAAAAAAGCTGGTTGCAAATAAACTAAAAATAAGTTCAGATGTGCTTTGCGACCAATCTGTTGAACTAAAAGACTTACTCAAATGAAAGAAATAGTTGAAACACAGTACTCCATAGGACAAGTTGTAAAACATAAATACCTTGATTTCAGAGGTGTGATTTACGATGTAGATCCAGAATTTAATAATACTGAGGAGTGGTATCAATCAATACCTGCTGAAATCAGACCCAAGAAAGAACAACCCTTTTATCATGTTTTTGCTGAGAATGATCAGGTTTTCTATTCTGCTTACGTCTCTCAGCAGAACCTACAAATAGATGACAGTCTAGTTCCTGTTGAACACCCTGACGTCCCAATCTTCTTCGGCGAGTTTAACGGCGAATCGTATAATATTTTAGAAGCTACTAAGAACTAACTGTTTTCTTTACACTAGCTAAGGCTACACAAGCATTAAAGATTTGCATTGCTTGTTCCAGTTCCTCAATGGTGCAGGCAGTCGGGGCCAATCTAATTATTTCATCTTCGGGATCTACTCCATAAGGAAAAGTAGCTCCAGCTGGAGTCAGTTTTAATCCTGCATTTTTAGCTAAACTGATTATTTCCTTTGCCAGTCCTGGTTCACTTTTAAAGGTAACGAAATAACCACCCGTAGGCTTAGTCCAAGATCCAAAATTTTGTTTTGAAAGCCATTTATCAACCAATTCAAATTTAGGGCTTAGTATTTCTGCATGCTTAAGCATGTGATTTTTAAGTCCTTCAAAATTCTTAAAAAATTTTATGTGCCTTGATTGGTTCACTTTGTCTGGTCCAATCACGATTGAGGAATAATGTTTAATGAAGTTGTCTAAATTAGCTTCACTCATGGCCATGAAGCTTACTCCTGATCCAGCAAATGTGATTTTTGAAGTAGAGGCAAAGGCTATAATTGAATCCAACATCTTTTTTTCTTCAGCTAAAGTAAAGATGTTCTCCAGTGGGTTAGATTCTTGAAAATCATGCACTGCATAAGCATTATCCCAAAAGATTCTAAACCCTTTTCTTTGACTAGCTATTTCTAATAACCCTTCAATAGATTCTTTGCTATAAGTTTCTCCGGTAGGGTTTGAATGTTTTGGAACACACCATATTCCCTTAACAGATGAATCATTTGAAACAATAGATTTGGCTTTCTCGATGTCTGGCCCATTACCGGTCAATGGAATAGGTATCATATTTATTGAAAATTCATCACATAAAGTGAAGTGTCTGTCATATCCAGGCACTGGACACAGGACAGAATTCCTTTCCTGCATAGACCAAGGGCCCTCGCCGCTTCCTTGAAAAAATAAATTAGAGATATATTGGGCCATTAATGTGAGGCTACTGTTGCCGCCTGCAATAACCATTTCCTTTTTACATCCAAGAATTTCTGAGCCTAATTGCCTCATTTTTTCTAAACCCAGTAGTTCTCCATAATTCCTTGTATCAATTCCATCCTCAATAAAATTGCCAATCGGGAGGTTCTCTAAATCTAGAGAGAGATCAAGTTGTTCACTTGATGGCTTGCCCCTGGTTAAATCAAGTTGGCTACCTCTAGCTTTTAGCTCTTGGTAGTGATCTTCAGCCTCTTGAACAGTTAAATTTTGATTCATTTGTTGGATTTGGTAAGTATTTTTACCAGAAATAAATAATATCACTCCCGAACATTTCAATACAGCTTTGAAATCGACTGGTTAATTTTTGATCAGATCACAATTATGGCCTCATTAAAGGATTTCTTAAAATACTGCACAGAGTTATCCACAGTAAGAGTGGATAACAGATAAAGAAAAAAGAAGTAAAATACTAACTTCTATATATTAGTCTTGAAAAAAACAGCTCTACACGACCAACACTTGGACTCTTCTGCAAAGATGGTCGATTTCCATGGGTGGAATATGCCTATAAATTATGGTTCTCAACTCAGTGAACATGAACAGGTTAGGAATTCATGCGGTATTTTTGATGTTTCACACATGACTATTCTTGATTTTAAAGGCAAAGATGCAAAAGAGTTCCTAAGAAAGCTTTTGGCTAATGATATAAATTCATTAAATGAATACTTTGATGGTCTGTATTCAGCTTTATTGAATGAATCAGGAGGAATTCTAGATGATTTAATAGCCTACAAACTGGAATCAGGCTACAGGTTGGTGGTCAACTGTGCGACTAGAGAGTCTGATATAAGTTGGATAGCTTCTCAAGTAGGTGATATGGATGTTTCTTTTTCAGAGCGCACAGATTTATCAATGATAGCTATTCAGGGGCCAAACGCTTTGAAAGTTTTATCGAGATGTTTTAACGCTGAAACGACTAGCGAATTGATGAAGAAAAGACCCTTTGAAGGTTTAATGGAAAACGGAACATTGGTTACAACCACAGGATACACTGGTGAAAAGGGGGTTGAAGTGATGATAGATAATGAGAAAGCTAATTCTTTATGGCAAAAAGCTATACAGTCTGGAGCAAGCCCTGTGGGTCTTGCTGCAAGAGACACTCTTAGGTTGGAGGCTGGAATGAATCTTTATGGTTTTGAAATGGATGAAAAGATTTCACCCCTTGAATGCAATATGGCTTGGACAGTCTCTTTGAAGGATAAAGAAAGAAACTTTATTGGGAAGGAAGCATTTGAACTTAAAAAGAAAACCGGAGATCATCAATTGTTAAAGGGACTTCTATTCGAAGACAGGTGCATAGTTAGATCTAATCAAGAAATATTTTTTGATGAACAAAAGACCAAAAAAGGGATTGTTACAAGCGGTACTTACTCTCCAACACTGAAAAAATCTATAGCTTTAGCTAGAATAGCGCCTTCTTATAGAGAAACGTGCCTTGCAGAAGTAAGAGGTAAAATATTCACTGCTGCAATCGGTCAGCCAAGGTTTGTGAAAGAAGGAAAAATAGTTTTTTAAGAATAAAGTTTCATGAAAGATATACCAGAAAATTATAAATTTTTATCTAGCCACGAATGGGCAAGGTTAGAGGAAGATGGAATAGTTACTGTTGGAATTAGTGATTATGCCCAAGATCAACTTGGAGATATTGTTTTTGTAGAGTTACCGGAATTGGATTCAGAGGTCAATCAGGGAGATGAGGCAGCTGTAGTTGAATCTGTCAAAGCAGCTTCAGAAGTGTACTCTCCTATGAGTGGCAAAATAGTAGATCTCAATTCGTCTTTGGAAGACTCTCCTGAAATTGTAAACTCTTCAGCTTTTGAAGAGGGTTGGTTCTTTAAAATAGAAGTAACAGACAGCTCTGAATTTGAAAACTTGCTTACGCCAGAAGAGTACAGCGAGCAATGTGAAGACTAATTGAATGTCTGAATCTAAAAAAAATTCACCTCAGAATAAGCCATCAACCTTAAAATCATTTTCTACAAGACATATTGGTCTAGGAGACGATGAAAGAGACCAAATGCTGCAAGAGATTGGTTTCTCAAACTATGACGATTTTATAAAAAAAGTTGTACCCAAGGATATCCTAAATACGGATCCTTTAAATTTGAATGAAGGAATTTCTGAAGAGAAAGCTTTAAAAGAACTAAAACATATAGCCTCACAAAATAGCTTGCATCATTCTTTTATTGGACAGGGTTACTACAACACTCTCACGCCAACAGTTATTTTAAGAAATGTATTTGAAAATCCTGGTTGGTACACCTCTTACACCCCGTATCAACCGGAAATCTCTCAGGGTAGATTGGAAGCTCTAATAAACTTCCAGACGATGGTAAGTGATCTAACTGGTTTAGATATTTCAAACGCTTCATTATTAGACGAAGCCACTGCAGCTGCAGAAGCTATGACTTTGGCCAAGAGAGTTTCTAAATCTAAATCTAATAACTTCTTTGTTGATGAAATGTGTTTTCCGCAAACCATTAAAGTCATGCAAACAAGAGCTAAGCCTTTAGATATAAAAATAATTATTGGCCCTTCCGCTTCTTGTAAAAAAGAAGATTATTTTGGGGCTATTTTCCAATACCCTAATGCAGAAGGAGAAATCAATTCTTTTTCTGAAGAAATTGGTTTTTCGAAGAAAAAAGATGCTGTAGTAATTTTAGCCACAGACCTTTTGGCTTTATGTTTACTAAAATCCCCAGGCGAGCTCAAAGCAGACATTGCTATAGGCTCCTCCCAAAGATTTGGTGTACCAATGGGTTACGGAGGCCCTCATGCAGCTTTTATGTCTGTGAAAGAAGAATTTAAAAGACTTTTACCGGGCAGATTGGTAGGTGCTTCTATAGACCAAAAAGGAAAAGTAGCTTACAGATTGGCTCTCCAAACAAGAGAACAACATATAAGAAGAGAAAAGGCCACTAGTAATATTTGTACAGCTCAAGCTCTTTTAGCAATTATGGCAGGATTTTATGGTGTATATCATGGACCTGAGGGTATAAAGAATATAGCCAATGAGGTTAACAAACATACCATTCAGTTAGCCAAATCACTTGAAGAAAAAGGATTTAAGGTAAGAACCAAACACTTCTTCGACACAATAACGATTGATTCAGGTGAGAATACTGACTCTTTGTTAGAAGCTGCTTCACAAAAGGGTATTAATCTAAGGAAAATAAATAAGAACTTTATAGGTATTTCTTTAGATGAAAGTGTAGATGAGCAAGTACTAAAGAATATTCTTTCCGTTTTTTCAATTAAGTCTGTAAAAGAACCTAAAGAAGAAACTAGCTCGATCCCTAAAGCCCTTTTGCGAACTAGCAAGTATCTCCAACATCCTGTTTTCAATACATACCGTACGGAAACGGAAATGTTGCGTTACATAAAAAGACTCTACGAGAAGGACATCGCACTTGATAGAGCTATGATTCCTCTGGGTTCTTGTACCATGAAGCTAAATTCTACTTCAGAAATGTTACCTGTCAGTTGGCCAGAATTTTCTTCTATTCATCCTTTCGCCCCAGAAAACCAAACAAAAGGCTATAAACAATTAATTGATGAATTAGAAGAACAGCTAGTAAATATTACAGGTTACTCAAAGGTATCTTTGCAACCGAACGCAGGTTCGCAAGGAGAATATGCCGGTCTTCTGGCAATAGATGCCTTTCATAGAAGCAAAGGAGATAATGACAGAAATATCTGCCTAATACCCATGTCTGCACATGGGACAAACCCGGCTTCCGCTCAGATGGTTGGTATGAAGATCATTCCTATTAACTGCGATAAAGAGGGCAATATTGATTTAACTGATTTGCAGGAAAAAGCAAAAGAAAACTCAAATAATCTTTCTTCTATCATGATTACCTACCCGTCTACCCACGGTGTATTTGAAACAAATGTAAGAAAGGTTTGTGAAGTTGTACACAAACACGGGGGCCAGGTTTATATAGATGGGGCAAACCTAAATGCCATGATCGGTTTGTGTTACCCGGGTAAATTTGGCGGTGACGTTTCTCATTTAAATTTGCATAAAACTTTCTGCATACCTCACGGTGGTGGTGGTCCCGGAGTTGGGCCCATAGGCGTAGCTGAACATTTAAAAGATTTTCTACCCGGAAATCATCTTGAAGATTCCCCTGTAGGTCCTGTGAGTGCAACTGAATGGGGAAGTGCCAGCATCCTTCCTGTTAGCTGGATGTACATCAAAATGATGGGTGCTTCTGGATTAAAAGAAGCTTCACAAGCCGCCATCCTAAATGCTAACTACATAGCCCATCGCCTTAAAAAACATTTTGAAGTTCTTTATAAAGGAGAAAATGACTTGGTTGCGCATGAATGCATCATTGATGTGAGAAGTTTTAAAGAAAGTGCAGATATTGAAGTCGAGGATATTGCCAAAAGACTAATAGATTACGGTTTTCACGCGCCAACCATGTCTTGGCCTGTAGCCGGTACCTTGATGATAGAACCTACTGAGAGTGAATCTAAGGCAGAACTGGATAGGTTTTGTAAGGCAATGATAGAAATTAGAAAAGAAATTAAGCAAATTGAAGCTGGTGATTTAGATGTAAAAGATAATATGTTAAAGAATGCTCCGCATTCAGCAGAGCAGGTTTCTGCTGATGAATGGGACCATCCCTATTCACGATCAAAAGCAGCTTATCCTATTGATAGCTTAAGAAGTAATAAGTATTGGTGCCCAGTTAGCAGGGTTGATAATGTTTATGGCGATAGAAATTTACTCTGTAGCTGTCCTTCCATGGAAGAATTTAGCTAAAAAATATTGGAGTTAACAAAAGTTGTCTTCAGAAGAAGAATATAGGCCTTGCGTAGCGGCTGTGATTGTAGGACCTTTGAATAAGGTCTTATGGTGTCAGAGAATTGACCACGATGGATGGCAGTTTCCTCAAGGTGGTATAGACCGGGGAGAGTCTCCCCTTGAAGCAGTTCTTAGGGAGACTAAGGAAGAAGTGGGTCTAGAAGAACAAGATATTGAGATTATATTCGAGACAAAGAGTTGGTTTAAGTACGACGTACCGAGAGATAAAAGGCCTAAGTATTTCAGAAGAAATGTTTACAGGGGTCAAAAACAAAAATGGTTTTTAGCTAGATTGATTTCTAACGATACTAAGATAAACCTCCAAGCCTCCAGGCCAATGGAATTTGATAAATGGATCTGGTCAACTTACTGGTACCCCTTAAAAACAGTAGTCCCTTTTAAAAAAGAGGTTTATAGGCGAGCTCTCTTTGAAATCCTGCCTGAATATAATAAGATTAAGTGAATATTTATGTTTCTGAAAAAGTTAAGAGTAGCTCTTTGTTTAATCTTTCTTATATTTAGTTCCTTAAATTTTTCTGAAGAAAAACCTTCCCCTGCTTCCCTAGAACAACAAACTCGAGAAATGTGTCATTTCTTTTATTTCAAAATAGTTTCCTTATATGATTTTATGAGCCTTGAAAGAGGAAGGCACATGCATGAAGATCTAAGAGATATTCCTTTTGTTTGGGCAAATATCCTCATTAGAAGCTGGGAACTATTGGACGCTTATCAAGAATTAGAGGCTGTAATGATGGATAAAGTTGGGGGAACAGGAAATATTCTTATTGCCCAAGAAAAAAAATGTAACCAGAAGTTCAAAAAATCGTTCACCGAAGAAGAGATACGTTATTTACATGAAAATTTACCTCAACACAAGATATCAGCAGAAAGTGATTGGGATGAAATTGAGTACTTTTATCAAGTAGAAGGAATGGAGGAATTTTTAGATGAAATGGTTACTTTGGGTAAAAATAATTCTTATCAAAGAAAGTTAACAAAGTTTATAGGCTCAAATAAATTTAATGATTATATTGAAGATCAGTGGGACAAGATTTTAACTAAACACGGGCATCCACCTGAAACAGGGGGTATGGTTTTTAAAAAAATAGATGACCAATCAAAAATGCCTAATTGTCCAAAATCAAAAAGAGTTCCTTGGAGCTATTGTATTGGCAAGATCTCCTATCCTGACGGGTCATACTATAAAGGCCCTTTCTTAGATGGAGCTTTTCATGGTGAGGGTTTCTTTGATTTTAATGATGGAGCAACTTACAGAGGTAAATTCCAACATCAGTTCCGTAATGGACAGGGGACTTTAGTTTATCCAGATGGAGAAAAGTATTCTGGAAGCTGGGTTAATGGAACTGCAAATGGATATGGCACGCACTTCTATGAGGATGGAAGAATATATGAAGGAGAATGGAAAAACGATAAATGGCATGGTGTTGGGGTGTTAACTTTTAAAAAAGGAAAGAAGTACGAAGGAGATTTCGTAAATTTTAGGTATGAGGGTAAAGGCAAGCTCACATTGGAAAGCGGGATAATTTATGAGGGAGAGTTCAAAAATGATGCTCCCCATGGGATAGGCAAATCCAAAGAGCTTGATGGTAGTACTTACTCCGGTGAATGGAAGAAAGGGAAGAGACATGGAAAGGGTAATTTTCAAAGTAAGGATGGGTCTATCTATTCAGGTATGTGGGCTGATAACAAGACATCTGGTAAAGGTATATTAACTTTTAGTAATGGATTGAAATGTACTGGAAATTGGACTTCAAATCTTTCAAGTAAAGATTTAGATTGCCTCTCTCAAGATAATAAGACCTCTTATAAAGGGGGCATGAGTTTTGGTTTGAGGTCTGGTTCCGGTGTCTTTAAAGAAAATGATTGCACTTATGAAGGCAATTGGGTTTCAGATAGAATCCATGGGATGGGTAAATTAACTTGTGCCGACTCTTCTTATGTGGGTGAATTCAGTTTTGGTGCTAGGTTAAAAGGCTTACAGATATACGAGGATGGATCTAGCTATGAAGGAGAATTTGACTTTGATGAGCAACAAGGACATGGCGTTATGTATTATGCAAATGGCTCAAAGTACGATGGTCAATGGGCTGACGGAAAAGCACAAGGATTAGGAACCTTTACCACAAAAAGCGGAACTTCTTATCTTGGAAATTGGTCAAACGGTAAAAGGTACGGGGAATTTGAAATAACAAAACCCGATGGATCAATAAAAATATGTAAATATTTTCCAAATAAAGACCCTGTATGCGAAGGAAATTAAATTCAAAGCTTAAATTGGAAAGAGTTTTTTTCTAATTTTTTTCCATTTTCAGAAAAATTCTGTTCTGAAATCTTATATCCACCTTTCTCGTTAATACTAATTATCGTTGTGTTACGAGTCCCATAATAATCAGACTTAATAAACCTATAAGGTATTTCTTCATGTTCAGTTTCTTTAAATCCAGTCATATCAAGATTAGATAAGTCACCTGAGTCTCCCCCCATAAATTCTAATAGTGCATTTTCGTCTGGATTGGTTTGTAAGAGCTCCTTAAATTGATTCTTAATTTTTATAGATTTTTTTGTTTGTGAATTTAGTAGTGAATTACCTACTGCATGGATTCCGGGTTCAAGTTTATCTATACCTTCTCTTCTATTTGAGATGTAATAGATACCCTCCCTATCTCCCAACAATAAATTGAAACCTGCATAATTTGTTCCTTTAATTCTTTTTAGATACTCTTTAGAAGATACCTCCTTGGAGGTAATATAATTAGATACAAGTTCTCCTCTAGATTTTAGGTCTCCCCCTCCACTAGTAAGTTCCTTGTAGTTTGTTATTGCGGCAAATCTTCCATCATCGGATACGCCTAACCAAGTTCCTCCCGCCTGTAAGTCCTTGCCAGCAAGAACTCCTTTTGCCTCCCACCAATGCATATTCTTGGTGGGTCTTTCATAATACTCATCTCTATTGGCTGCCAAGATTAAGGACCCTGGAAAAGCTTTTGAGTTTTCTTTAGTTTCTTGATAAGAAAAAACTATTAAACACATCTGGTACTAAAAATTTTTTAATGAACTTAATTTCTGGTTCTTATTATGTCGGCTATAAGCGATAATGACTTTTCTTTCGTGTTAGTAGAACTTTTTTTATATTTCTTGCTGGGAATTTTTTCCGGTATTTTAGCAGGACTCTTTGGGATAGGAGGAGGGATTATTATTATCCCAGTTTTTTTTGCTATTTTTAAAAATATAGTCGGG
>LUMJ01000156.1_pt1 | contig 62281 bp, 49 predicted proteins | sample 729631 | NCBI WGS metagenome assembly LUMJ01 (sample SAMN03860266, study PRJNA289734) | marine metagenome | biome: seawater column; feature: ocean; material: water; isolation source: Red Sea water column Station 22 - depth 500m | place: Saudi Arabia: Red Sea | collected 2011-10-15 | depth 500 m
GGAAGAAGGTCTTCGTTTCGCAATCCGTGAAGGTGGTCGTACAGTAGGTGCTGGTGTTGTATCTAAGATCCTAGACTAATCTAGACTTAGCAACACAAGGTACAAAAAAGCGCACTTAGGTGCGCTTTTTTTATGCCTGCGATTTAGAACGTCAATCCCTCGCAATCTGCATAACAGAAAGCTTTGGGGAGAGAAGGAAACACGCCGTAAACTTACCCTTCTTTTTAAGTTAGAGCTTCGACACCGCCCCCCTGCGTTGTAGAGTTTCAGAGGGCACAGCACTCACTCTCTAATACAGAAATAACTTAAGGCCCGGCGGGTTTTATGGGGAAGCGGACAAACTTATTTCAAAATGACTAGGTTCGAGGCTAGCCTTAATCGCAATTTGAGCTATGCTTAGGCATTGATAAATTTGAAACTTATAATCGTCCTGCCTTTTTTCCGTCAGTGCGAAGTGGCAAACTCCATTTTAATGTTTTAACAAGGTTTTATAAGTAATGTCATTCGAGTCAGTTTTAAATGAATCGGAGTTCAGCACAATTGTTTTGGAAAATCGTAGTGCTTATGAGCAAGATTTATTAGGGTTTAATGAGTTACTTCACGCTGACTATCTCTTTTTAGGCGTCAAAAAAGCGGATAAAATTTCCGTATTAGTAGGGCTTGCGCACGACTCTCCAATTTCACAAATTGAATATGACCTGAAGGGTTCGCCTTGTGAAACTGTCTTGCTAACTGGAGCGTGTGGTTACAAGTCGGACATTTGCGAGCATTTTCCCGATGATCAAACCCTCAGTGAGCTTAATGCGCAAGGGTATTTAGGCGCGGGCCTCTTTAATGAGAAAAACCAAGATATTGGTTTACTCGTTGCTATTTTTAACACTCCCAAGCATGACATCAATGAGTGGTTACAAGTTTTCTCACTTCAAGCTAAGTTGTTTTCTACACAACTGCAGAAGGACTTTTTCGCAATAAAAACCGCGCGTAACCTAAGCCTTATTGATGAAATAAGCCGTATGTCGAAAACAGGGTCATGGGAGTTTTATCCTGAAACTGAAAAGTTAATATGGTCATCAGAGACATACCGTATCTTCGGTTTACCAGTCGGTAGTGCCATAAACGTCCAAAAAGCCATCAACTCTTTCGCCCCGGGATATACTGAGGAGTTAACGCTCGCATTTGATAACCTCCGTTTTCACCAACAGCCCTATGACATTCAGTGCAAAATTATCGATTCGTCAGGCACTATTCGATGGGTAAGAGCCTCTGGGAAAGCGGAGCTTTATAAGGATGGCGCAGTGAAGCGTCTTTTCGGTGCATTTGAAGATATTACTGAATATAAAACCGCGCTTACTCTCAATGAAGAGCGAGCGATGAAAATTCAAAATATTTTGAATAATATCAATGATGCTGTATTTAGTATCGACGTCAAGGGCACAATCACACATTGTAACGACATTGCGCTTAAAACGTTTGGTTACACGCGAAGCGAGTTAATCGCTCAGTCTGTAGAGATTCTAATGCCAGAACCTTATGCGTCTAACCATGCTTTTTATATGCGCAATTATATGGAGACTGGGGTAGGTAAAATTATAGGAGTAGGTCGTCAGCTTCCAGCTAAGCGAAAAAACGGCGATATATTCCAGATGGAATTGTCATTGTCGGAGAGTTTTGACCAGGGTGAAAGGGGATTTATAGGTGTTATACGGGATATTAGTGAACGTATAGAAGCGCAGGATACCATTTATAACCTCGCTTATACTGACTCTGTTACCCGCCTTCGAAATCAGCAGTGGTTCCATCAACGCTTTAAAGACTTGATGTTACGCGCATCGTTGAAGCAAGAATATATTCATATTTTGTTGTTAGATATCGATAATATGGCGCAAATCAATACGCGTTTCGGCTTTGGTAACGGCAACTATGCTATAAGAAAGATTGCAGAGCAGTTGCTTTTCGTCATCGGACACGATTATGAAATTTTTAAATATGGCGGTGATAGTTTTGTCGTACTGTCTAAAAAAACCTACATAAAAGAAGACCTCCATAAATTTGATGCGAACTTAGTGGAAAGCGCACTCCTTAGTCCACGTCATTTCGATATTGTCATAAATTCAGTGAAATGGTCTCTTACTGCGTCACTTGGCAGTGCTATCTTTAACCCGCAAGGTCAAAGCTTTGAGTCAATCATCAATGTAATCGAACAGGCTGTTAAAAGGGCAAAAAGGTCGGCACCTTTTGGTCTTTGTCATATTTCAGAGGATGGGTTTAAAGAGTTCGACCGTTATTTAGATATAAAATCTAAGCTTGAACAAGCGATAGAACGCGATGAATTATCAATAGTACTTCAGCCTCAAGTTACTCATGATGGAACGGTTTCTTCTTTCGAAGCGTTGGTGCGGTGGTACTCGAAAGAGTTAGGTCCAGTAAGCCCAAGTGAATTTATTCCTATTGCCGAAGAGAGCTACGCGATCTGCGAAATAGGTGACATAGTTTTAAGAAAAACGCTGAGCGTTATTAGTAACTTCGTGAAAAGCGGTTTAAATACCAGTATTGCGATCAACATAAGCGCTAGACAAATAGTTGTGCCTGACTTTATAAATTCGCTACTTTCTCGCGTAAATCAATACGGTATTCCACCTCACATGTTAATGCTGGAATTAACAGAAACCGCTTTAGTGGTGGATATTGAGCTGGTTAAGGAAACCATGCTTGAACTCGCAAGATTCGGCTTTCGCTTTTCAATTGATGATTTCGGTACCGGATATTCCAGTCTTGCATACCTGAAAGTTCTCCCAATCAGTGAGCTTAAAATAGATAAGTACTTTGTGGACGACATAGGAAAAGACTTTGATGGAAAAGCGGCGCAGATTGTTGATGCAATTATTGAAATGGCCAAAGCACTGAATGTCACATGTATTGCAGAGGGTGTAGAGAGTGAAGAGCAGCTAAAATACCTAATAGGTAAAGGCTGTGAAAAATTTCAAGGCTATTACTTCTCAAGGCCTGAACCGGAAGCACATTGGGCGGGAATCAATGAAAACACAAAACTACCCTAAATTTAAAGAAAGTTTGCAATTATCCGCTATTGGCTAGCCAGTCTTGATCGTGTTCTAGGTTCTCTTTTTCACCTGAAAAAGCGGCTTTCTTGTAAGTTTTATAAGCTCCTTTTGTCATACTGTAATAATACCGAGTTATAATTTTTGAATTTAGTGCTGTGAGAGACTTTGATGATAACACGACGCCAGTTTTTAGTAGGCTCTTTGGCATTTGGTGGCCTAGCGACCAGTGCTTTTGGTAAGAAAATAAATTTGGCGTCTATGCCGATTAGTGAAGGCTATGGTGCACTAGTCGCCGACCCTCAAAAGCTGCTCGATTTACCTAAAGGCTTTAGCTATAAGGTTATATCAAGCCTTGGAAATAGCATGTCTGATGGTATGCATGTACCTGACAGAGCGGATGGCATGGGTTGTTTGCCTGTAGAAGGCAGTAGCGACAAAGTTGCGCTAATACGTAACCACGAACTGCACCCCAAACACTTAAGTGCTCAGCCACAGTCTATTCAAATGCATACTAGCGAGTTGGCCTATGACAACTATCATAGTGGGGTAGCTTTACCAGGCGGCACCACAACCATGGTGTATAACCTTACCACCAAAATGGTAGAGCGAGAGTTTATCAGTCTTGTTGGAACGGTAAGAAACTGCTCGGGCGGCATTACGCCTTGGGGCACGTGGCTAACGTGTGAAGAGTCAGTAGACCGACCTCATGGCCCCAACGGCGATGTAGTAAACAAAGATCACGGCTACATATTTGAAGTACCTGCAAATGCTGACTCACTCATTGAAGCTAAACCACTTAAAGCAATGGGGCGCTTTAACCATGAAGCGGCATGTGTTGACCCCAAAACCGGTATTGTTTACCTAACTGAGGATCAAGGCGACAGCTTGCTGTATCGCTTTGTACCTAGCGAGTACGGTAACTTGGCTGCTGGCGGCCAATTAGAAGCTCTAGTAGTCAAAGACAGGCCTCAGTTTGATACCCGTAACTGGACTTCCCCAACGATGCCGGTAGCAACTTGGTTTGACGTTGAGTGGGTAGCATTAGACAACCCGGAAAGTCCGAACGATGACTTACGGGCTAGAGGGTACAAGAAAGGTGCGGCCTTATTTGCTCGCGGTGAAGGTATACACTGGGGTGAAGACGAGCTTTATTTTTGCTGTACAAATGGCGGCCAAAAGCAGCTCGGTCAAGTAATGAAACTTGTTCCTTCTGCTGATGGAAAACAAGACAAACTTCAGCTGTTTTTAGAAAGTGAAGACAAGAACTTGTATAACTTTGGCGATAACCTAACGGTGTGTCCAAACGGGCATTTGTTGGTGTGTGAAGATCAATATACTGACATTGTTGATAACCATTTGCGCGGCGTTACGCCTAGTGGAGAAGTGTATAACTTTGCCAAATTACACGCTCAAACAGAGCTCGCCGGGGCGTGTTTCTCGCCTGACGGCAATACGCTTTTCGTAAATATATACTCACCAACGAAAACTTTGGCAATTACCGGCCCTTGGCTAGAAGCTTAATTTTCTTGTAATCGGTGCAGCGTAGTAATTAAAACGCTGCGCCAACATACACCTTCCTAGGCAGTAAAGTTTTTTCCCAACCCAGTTATTTCGCTTTCCCATTTAAAGTTACGGTTTCCAATCATTCATAAAATATTACGATTAGCTAGCATCTTTACAATCGCAATATTCAATTAATTGAATCATATAATCCCGTTTTAATAGTTTTACTCAATTGATGATAATGCTCTCAACTTAAGAAGGAGAGCCAAATGAGCGCACTATTAAAAAAGCTAACAACGGCGAATAGCCACCGTGTTTCCTCCACAACTAATCAACCCATTCGAACGCAATGCAATTACGCTGATAACTATTATGGCGACCAAGTTTGCGTAGAAGTCAAAGCCCCTAAACCTCGTACCAACCTTCATGTGGGAGTACAGCTGTGAGAACCTCAATGAAATCAACGTTAACTAAGTTTGTCCTAGGCGGCGTAGCTGCCAGTATGCTTACCTTAGGCGTAAGCGCCGACACGTTAACCCGTCAAAATGGTGCCCCCGTAGGCGATAATCAAAACTCGCAAACAGCAGGCCCATGGGGACCGGTTTTACTACAAGATTCGCACCTTATTGAAAAGCTAGCGGCATTTGACCGCGAGCGTATTCCTGAGCGCGTTGTTCACGCACGTGGTACAGGCGTTTATGGGTATTATGAAAACCTAGTCGACCTTTCAGATGAAACACTGGCTGCGCCGTTTCAATCAGCGGGTAAAAAGACCGACGTTTTTGTTCGTTTTTCATCGGTAGTACATGGTCATCTGTCACCTGAGACGCTGCGCGACCCGCGTGGCTTTGCAGTGAAGTTTTACACTGAACAAGGTAACTGGGATCTCGTCGGCAACAACTTCCCGGTTTTCTTTATTCGCGATGCAATCAAGTTCCCAGATATGGTGCATGCATTTAAACCATCGCCGGTAACGAACAAGCAAGAGCCTAAGCGCATTTTTGATTTCTTCTCGCACGTACCAGAGTCAACGCACACGTTAACTATGCTTTTCTCTGACTACGGCACACCGGCAAGCTATCTAAATATGGATGGTTCAGGTGTACATGCTTTCAAGTTTGTTGATGACGAAGGTAATTACAAGTACGTGAAGTTCACATGGAAGTCGAACCAGCCAATAAAGAACTTTACCAATGAAGAAGCCATGAAAGTGCAGGGAATGGATATGCAGCCGCATACTACCGACATCTACACGCGAATTGGTGAAAAAGGTGAAACAGCGTCTTGGGATCTTTATTTACAAGAGCTAGAGCCTGAGCAACTGGATGATTTTGAGTTTAACCCACTTGATACCACTAAGATTTGGCCTGAATCGCTAGTTCCGGCTAAAAAGATTGGTCGCCTAGTGCTTAACCGTGTTCCAGATAACTTCTTTGAAGAAACTGAACAAGCGGCATTTGCTCCGAGCAATTTAATTCCTGGTATCGAGCCGTCAGAAGACAGAATGCTTCAAGGTCGCTTGTTCTCGTATGCTGACACACAGCGCTATCGCCTAGGTGTTAACGCGTACCGCATTCCGGTTAATACGCCTAAAAATGCAGTCATTAATAACCACGAGCAACATGGTCAGCTACGCACAACGAGTACTAACCGCGATGTAAACTACCAGCCAAGCCGTCGTCTTGATCTTAACGAAGACCCAGCATTTCGTTATTCAAGCAAGCCGCTTGCAGGTATGACGCAACAAATTCCGTTCTACAAAGAACAGAACTTCAAGCAAGCGGGTGAGTTTTTCAGAAACCTAACTAAAGAAGGTCAGAAAAACCTAATTAGTAACTTAGGCGGTGCATTGGCATCGGTGCCTGAAGAAGAAATTCGCGTCATTATCAGTGCCTATATGTACAACGCTGATAAGGACTATGGTGCAGGTGTAGCAAAATTAGCGAAAGCACCAATGTCTAAAGTTCGTCAAACGGCGAAAGACTTAATGGAACAGCAAGCTGCACGCGCTGCAAAAGCGAAGCAAGTTGCTGAAAGCCTAACCGCACTAATGCAATAAGCTAAGTAGCAATAGGGTTGGGAGTTACATCATAGTGTTGAGTAACTCCTATTTATCTCAAACCACTTTTCTATAACAATCTTTCTGTAACAGCTTTGCTGAAAACAGTTTAGTAGTAACCAAATTTAGATTTACCAGTAAGAGGGCACAATGTCTTTTTTAAAGCAAACACTTACGGCAGCACTGTTCGTCGTTGCCACCTTCACCAGTTTCTATACTAGTGCCGCAACCGACGCAACCACTAAACAAAGTGCAACTAGGCCTAATATGGAGACCTTGAAAGCACGCTATTTTGATGCTGCGCGGGAAGGTGATAGCGCCATGCTGAGTGCGTTTTATCAAGCCGGTCTAGATGTTAATGTGGCCGATGAAAAAGGCTACACCGCACTTATTCTTGCGGCGTACCATGGGCATACCGACACCGTGAACTTTCTTATCAGCGAAGCTAATGCCAACCCATGTCAAGAAGACAACCGCGGAAACACCGCACTTATGGGGGCCATATTTAAAGGTCACGTCAGTGTAGCTAAGCAATTGGTTTTTGCCGATTGCGATATAGATGAAGAAAACGAGCAAGGCCAAACGGCGTTAATGTTCGCAAGCCTTTTCGATAGACAACAAATTATCAATACGCTTATCGATAAAGGGGCTAACCCAGCTCACATGGATAAAGCTGGTAATTCGGTAGCGGATATTGCTCTTTCGCAAGGTAATTACGAACTAGCAAAAGTACTACACGAACAAAACGCTAATTAAACCACGTCATATTAGATAGCATTGAATACAACTAGGGGGAACTCCCTATTTGTATTCAATGCATTAAGTTCAATACTAAGCCCATAAGAATTTAGAAGTGGGTTTACTATGAAGTCATTAATTGCCGCTGTGTTCGTTCTGTTTTCTGCGCCTTCTTTCGCCGGCGTAATCACCTATGACTTCACTCGATTAGTGTTAGGTGACGAAGCTGACCAAACCAGTTTAATTGGGCAAATCACTTTTGATGAAAACGAAACCCAATTCGATATGAGCACGTGGTTATCATTTTTCTTTCAGTTAAAGTTCGATAACGTCTCTTACAACATTCTAGAAGAAGACATCGCTGAATTTGCAGTAGTTGATTTAAATAATGGTGTGTTTGGTGATGAAAGCGGTGAAGGATTTGAGTTCTACATTGAAGATTCAAGCGTTCCCTACGAATTCACTATTAGCTCAGGTTTAGCCGGTCTAGGCGAAACAGACACCTGTGTTTTCTTTGATGGTGGCAACCGCTGCGCAGGTGGCTTGTTTCAACTGGTTAAAACTGTCGAGTCTACAAATGGCTCAACACAAGTGAGCGAACCTGCTTCTTTTGCCACTGCGATGCTAATTTTGTTCGCGTTTACTTCAATGAGAAAGCGCAAACAGTAACCCTTTTTTAGCTAATGTGTTTCTGGTACCTCGTTCGTTCCCTCCAACATATCTATGTTACTCGATAGTTGGTGTTTTCAGCCCTCCTTGGTGAGGGCTTTTTTCTGTCCAAATTTCTGTTTTCTCAACGCTTTTATAAATTACACCGAATAGGGGGAACTCCCCATAGTTTTGCTTCTTTGGTTGTTAAATACTCAAGGGGTACTCAAAGAGAGGTGTATTATGAAGTTCCTTAATAACAAAACAGTATTATCAGTTGCTATTGCTTGTGCCCTACCAGCGAGCATGGTGAATGCAAAAACTTTCGATAAAACATTGGCCGATGCGCTTGCTGCTTCGCCACTAGAACTACAACAAGTTATTGTTACATTTGAAGGTAAGGGACCAGCCACAACAGAACAAATTACAGCACTTGAATCGTTAGGCATCACGGGTGGTGTTAGCCTTCGCAACGTGCCTATTGTTGGTGTGCTAGCTAACAAAGAACAAGTTGAAGCACTTTATCAGCGCGATGACGTGGTTTCTGTATGGAACAACGATCCGCTTGAACTAGAAAATCATGAATCAACTCAAATTACAGGTGTTCAGGCGCTACGAGCTGACCGTGACATTCGTATTAACGGAATGCCAGTGTCAGGAAAAGGCATCGGCGTGGTTGTTAACGATTCAGGTGTTGACGGCACTCATGGTGATTTAGCATTCCCTGATCACGTAGTTCAAAACGTCCTAGCGCAAGTTAATCTAAACAGCTACAGCGGCATTTTACCGATTACTTATCAAGAAAACGTATCTAATACCGACATTCTAGGCGGTCACGGAACGCACGTCGCAGGTACAGTAGGCGGTAACGGTGCTAAGAGCGACGGTTTACACGCAGGTGTAGCACCGGGCGCAGACATCATTGGTTATGGCTCGGGCGCAGGTCTATTCATTTTAGATACTATCGGTGGATTCGACTACGCGTTAACGCACCAGTTCGATTACAACATTCGTGTTATCTCAAACTCGTTTGGTAACACTGGCGATGTGGGTACAGAGTTTAACCCAGATGACCCAACAAACGTTGTGACTAAAGCATTAGCTGATAACGGTATTATCACTGTGTTCTCGGCAGGTAACTCAGGTCCAGGTGAGTCGACAATTACCGGTAACTTTAAAAAGGCACCTTGGGTAATTACGGTAGCTGCGGGTAACAAGCAGGGCGAGCTGGCTGATTTTAGTTCACGCGGTGTCGACGGGAAAGGCGGACAAGCGGTTGTCGATGGAGAAGTGTTTACATGGGAAGACCGTCCTACCGTAACCGCGCCAGGTGTAGACGTTATTTCTGCTCGTGCATCACTGTCTAGCTTAGGCGGTTTAAGCGCTGCTGACGACGCTGAAATGATTGAGCCACAACATCTACCGTTTTATACCGTATCTAGCGGTACATCAATGGCTGCGCCGCACGTGTCAGGTATTGTTGCGCTAATGCTAGAAGCCAATCCAAACCTTCAGTGGGAAGATGTAAAACGTATTCTTCAGGAAACTGCAACACCAATGGCAGGCATGAACGAGTGGGAAGTGGGTGCAGGTTACGTGAACGCTTATGCTGCGGTAACTGCTGTGCTGGAAGGCGAGGAAGTATTTGGCGATATCGTGAAGCAAAATCGTGAATTTAATGCGTTTGCGAATGTAGCAGAAGGCGATAGCTTTACGTTACCTACAACCTATCTTCCTGTTGGTGAGTCTCCGGTAGAAGAATTCGAAGTAACAGCAGATGTGTCAATGGTTGTTGCTAGCGCATCAATTGAAACGGCTACGGCGTTTGTACTGGAAGATCCAGCAGGCAATCGTTACGGCTCTGGCATCGGCCTACCTGTTTTAGGTTCTTCTGTAGGCACAGCAGCTCCGGGTATGCCGGGCACATGGAAGCTATACAGCCGCGGCATTGGCAGCATTAGTGGTGTATCGGTTGACCCTCTTGGCGTAACAAACGGCGTGGGTGTACCTGGAACCAACGATGTAAATATTCGCTTACTGGTAACCTCAGGCTATACAGGTATTGATGATGCACAAGGCCATCCGGCTAAACCGTTCATCGAATACGTAGTTGCAAATGAGCTAATGGACGCAAAAGAAAGTGGGTTTGCGCCAGATGCGCCGCTAACACGTATAGAACTTGCTGATACGTTAGCCCTCAGTGCCAACCTTCGTCAAACCAACGACGGTAATACAGTTAACTACACCGATGTGGGTGCAGAGAACGCTGCAGCGGTAAACTCTGCCACGGCGACAGGTGCAGTGTTGGGAGATTTAGAAATGAATACGCAACCGGTTATGCAGGCAAATGGAGATTTCTTTGGAAGTAATATGCAGGTAAGCAAAGAAGAAATGGCGTACTCAATGGTTCAAGCTCTAGGTCTTGAAGATGCAGCACAAAGCTTTGATTCTGAGAAGGTTATCGCTATCGTCCTAGGCGAAGCGTTAGAAGTTGAAGATACCGATGCGATTGCACCAGAATATCGTGGTTATGTTCAACAGGCATTAGCTGCTGGTTTAATGCAGGTGGAAGTGAAAGTAGAGCAAGGTCCATTTGACCTACAGCCTACGCTTAAAGCCTTCTTTAACCCACAAGATGGCGTGTCACGAGGCGAAGCTGCGTTTATCTTAACGCAATACGCAGAACTTTAGTCCTTTGAGGCGAGGGCCGATTGTAACATTCAAAACACGCGGTAAACCCATCCATGGGCGCTCCACAGCAGCATCCCTGCTGCTGAGGGTTTTGAATGCCACAACCGGCCCTCGCACACTTTTTAGAGAGGGGGCTGAAGCAAGGCCCCTCTTTTTTGTTTTAATGTAAAAAAGTTCAATGAAGCAGTGTTCTATTTAATTCAGCTCACTTATGAGAGTCCACAGCAGCAAGTTTACTGCTGAGGGTTTTAGCTACTGCAATCAGTATTCGCTGAGAATGCAAAAAGTGAAAAGGAAAAGAGTTCTACACCGATAATAAAGACCAACTACTCTAGCAAGCCTGCTTTTCCCGCCATTCTGATAAGTTCTGCAGAACTGCTTAAATTAAGTTTTTTATAAATATTGCTACGGTGATTTTCTGCAGTTTTAAGGCTCATATCTAAGAGTTCAGCAATCTTCTTACTGGTGTTGCCTGCGGCAACTAAGAAAAAGACTTCTCGCTCTCTTCTAGTTAATACGCTCAGCGGCGATACGTGCTTTTGACATTGATCGCTAGATGACTGGGTTAGTTCATCGGGAAAACAGGTTTTGTTTGCGGCAACTTTCTTGATGGCTTCAACCAGACTTTCGCCGGAGGACTCTTTTAATATATACCCTTTTGCGCCTGCGTCACGCATGGCTTCAATGTATTCCACTTCGTTATGCATAGACAGCACAAGAATTTTTGCGTCGCTGCGCTGGGACAAAATTTTATCAATAGCCACTAGCCCGCTCATTCGTGGCATGGAGATATCCATCAAAATAACATCTGGTGAGAGCTTTAACACGGCGGCGATCAGTGCGACACCGTCGTCGCATTCTCCCACGACGCTAATATCAGGGTTGGCATTAAGCATTTGAGATACGCCCTGACGCATAAGTACATGGTCATCGGCTAGCACTACACGAATTGTCATACGGGTACCGTTACTGTTGTTCTGGTGCCTTGCCCCACTGCAGAATCTATTTCTAGCGTCGCGTTAAACGCTTCAGCTCTATCGCGAATACTTGAAAGACCAATGCCGGGCTCTATGGCTTTACTATCAAACCCTACACCATTATCGAGAATATCCAAACGAATTACGTGATGGTGATAAGAAATCGATAAGGTAAGGTTAGTAGCCTTACTGTGTTTTATAGCATTAACCAGCGTTTCTTGCGCAATTCTAAATAATAAAATACTTATATCTTTTGGAAGGTCAGAGGGTATGGTTATATCCGTGTGGTACTCAATATCTTCCCCACTAAGCAAGTTTCGACATAGCCAGTTAAGTGCGGGTTTAAGACCTAAGTCATCAAGAATAGTGGGGCTCATTAATCGGGACAGTTGCCTAACGTCATTTAGCGCCATTTCAGCAATGCCGTGTAGTGCTTCTAGCTCTGGTGATGAGGTAGATAAAGCCTGTAGTCTTCTGGTTAGGCCTGTAAGTAACTGGCCGATACCATCGTGTAACTCCCTGGAAAGCTTCGCTTTTTCTGATTCTTGTTGGGCCCACAGTCGTTTTGCGAGCTGTTGCAAAACCTCTTGGTCAGCATCTAATCGAGCTTGAAGGGTTGCCTGCAACGCTTTAATGTTTTCTATTTCAGTGGCCAAATCAGTCAAAATAGGCGTTCCTGTAGTCTCCAACTTGTTCTTCAGGTAATTGTGACAACCACTGTGTGGTCAATTTCTCAACGGTATCTTCTTTACCCGGAATGGCACGATAGTAAAGGTGATTGCGCCAGTAGGTGGGGTAGAGCGCTAATTTTTGTTTTAGTTTTTCAATAGACTCTTCATCACCCAGCGATGCTCTCACGTATAGCCATTGTAGGTAAGGTTGATAGTAGGTAGGCTTAATAAGCGAGCTTAGCTTTTCCATAGCACTGCTATTTTCACTTAAAGAAAGTCGCTGCTGCATGTCGAGCAGAATTTTAATTTCGGTTATCACAGGTACGTTGCTGTTATCGACGAGCGTATTGTAAATTTCGTCGCGCTCGTTATTCAGTGTGCCTAGATGGTGTTTCAATCCTAATGTTAACCATTGATAAACCGCAAATTGCTCGTGACGTTCTTCACTAATAGTTGGTGTTACCGTTTCAAGGCTGTTTTCCAAGCAGGACCAATTTGCAGTAAGTAAGCAGATCTCTCCTTGCCATAGCAGTACTTCGGTTTGCGCTCTTGCGTCTTCAGAAGCTTGGGCTAAGCGCCTTGCATCAGCAGCGTGCTGAGTGGCTTCGGCTAAGTTTCCATTTGCAAAGTTTAAGTAGCTAAACAGCAGGTGGTTATATAGCTTTTCTTGATTGTGCTGTGCCCCGAGTCTTTGCTCAACTGTTGTTAAATAATTTGTGGCAGTGTTCTTATCACCTTTCACCAGGCTTAGCTGAGCAAGATTTTGATGGGTTCGAAGCAAGTGAGATTCGTCACCATTTCTTTCAAACAGCATCTTTGCCTGTTGCCAGTAAATCTCAGCTAGTGAGATATCACCAATGAGGAAGTGCATGTAAGCCACGTTACTCATGCTTTGTGGCTGTAGTACTTTGTCATCGGTTTGCACACGAATATCAAGGCCGCGTTTATAGTAATCTAACGCTCTCGCAAACTGTCCGCGTTCTTCAAACATAAAGCCCAATGTATCGTTAACATGGGCTTCTTGGGCAAGATCACCTAAATCATGCAGTAGTTTTACCGCCTCTTCTAACGACGCTTCGGCGGTGGCGTAGTCCCCAGTAAGCGAGGTGGCAATCGCGAGGTTGGCTAATGTTTTGGCTCGCTGAGAGGGCTGCGTTTTTGCATCACGCAGGGCTAATGCATCTTTAAAGTAGCGAGCAGCTGACACATTGTCTGCTGTGCGCAGATACGCAATGCCAAACGCATTCAATACTAAGCTTTCCCCTTCGCTATCTTTCGCCTGCCGGAAAGATACCAAAGCGCGGGTTAACGATTCGCTGGTGGCGGTGTCTATATCACCATTAATAATTTGCAAACGGGCCAGCTCAAACCATAGTTGGCCATTATTAGGTCGAAGAGCTAATGCGGCTTTGTAGTCGGCCATTGCTTTGGCATCTTCACCTGCCCACTGATAGATGTCTGCGCGCAGCGATAGCAAGTCAGGTCTATTAGGAAACTGTGAGACAAGCGCATCTATCGATTGCTGAGCAAGCGACAAATCTTCGTTTAATTCGGCTCTTAGCAGTTCGCCTTGTAAACGCCAATATATTGCCAAGTCAGGGAGCTGGAACAGGGTATCTAGTGCCTGTCTTGCACCATCGTAATCTCCTGTATTCATTGCGTTTCGAGCTTTTGCTACCCACCCTCCAGGATAATCCGGTGTGGTGGCTATTATGGCGTCAACGGTGTCATCACTGTTTAACGCCTCTCCCTTTTGCCAAGCGGTGTCAAGCGCATCGAGATACCGTAAATCAGGCAGAGGTTGGGGGGATTGAGTTTCAATAGCGTTAAACAGCGACTGAATCAGCTTATTGGCAAACACGCTCAAATCATCGGAAAGGGTGTTTGCATCTATATTGTGCGACACAGTAAAAATAGGTGTATTGGCTGGCATGCTGAGCACACTCGCGTGAAGCAGATAGCCCGTGCTACTGGTTGGCGTAGCATCAAGCAACAAAACGCTGTCGGCCATAATTGTTGCGGCCAAGTCTACCCTGTCGTTATCACGCTCAAACGGTGACAGCGCCAAGTTGGACACCAGAGCTTGAGTTTGTGATTGGTCATCTAAAACAATATGAGGATGAGTAGATAGAGGATAGCGAAGCAGCGTGTTGATGGTATCTAAAAGTGGGTATTGCGGATCATTTAATAGTAAAAGTTGAACAGGGGAATCAGAGGCCAATTTAGGCTTCTCTTTTTGATACCAAGAGTAGGAGAAGATACTGGCGCTCACCACTAATACGAGTAGCGCAACTGCCGAAAAGGTAACAAAGGTGGTGTATGACACCTTTGCACTGCTGTTGTCACCTATAGAACTAATGCTAAGCGCTTGCTCTAAGGGGAGTCTTTTGGCTGGCAAATGGTGAGTTAACTGCTTAATGCATGCTTTGCGCTTTTTTACCCACAGGTAATGGGAAAAGCCAATCCCCTCTTTTTGCACGCAGCCCAGCATGTCTTCTAACACCTTGCCTAAGCTGTAAGTGTCAGAGTGCTCGCTCGCTTTTCCCGTTTGGATAACCTCCGGGGCAGTGTATCGCTGGTGGCCACTCGTCTGCGCGCCAGACGCCGCACTTTGTCCAATACCAAAGTCGATGAGTTTTATGTCAGCGTTGTGATCAAGAAGAATATTATCTGGCTTTATATCACCATGTTTTATGCCTATCGATTTACATGCTAACAGGGCTTCAATGAGTTGTTGCTGCCACTTGTCATAATTCGCTTTGCTGATAGGTTGTTGAAGGCGCGTATAAAGGGGCTCACCTTCAATAAATGCCATCGTAAAAAAGGCGGTATCTCCGTCAGAGAAAACATCATGAACGCGGATGATATTGGGATGCTGTAGTTGCCTGGCAATGTTGACTTCATTGCGGATAGTTTGCATTTTTACCGGGTCGCTGGCACCACCCTCAATAACTTTTAGTGCTACCTTTACATCTAGTAGCTCATCAAGGGCACTGTAAACGGCGGCTTGGGCACCTGAACCCAGTCGTTCAAGAATACGAAAACGGTTAGCTAACCGTGAATTTGGCGTAACAGAAGCCCCTAAAGCTAACGCTTCAGTTTTAAGAGAATTGTTTTGCGACGAGAATACATCTGGCCTGTTCAAAGCCTTCTCCACACTTCACTAATTACTGCGTTGGTGCAAACTACATAAATATTACACTACGCAAGTCTGCTTACCTATGAGGTATAATATGGCGACAGACTTAAGAGTTATTGTTTTTATTCTAGCTTATAAGTGAAAGTTTATGCTCTATTGTGTGGAATAACAAACGCATCGAAATCATATTTGCTAAAGAGGTGGCAAATTCTATGTCCGTTTGGGTGAAGTAACGGCGTCCCAGTGTTGAGTCTGCGTACAAAACGCCAACAGGTTTTTCTTCAATACAGACGGGCACGCAGATGGCTGCCTGAATGCCGTGATTTATTATACTATGTTGCTTATTCAGTGAATCGTCGCAAACAATATTGCCGATTGCGCGAACTGCATTGGCTTGCATACACTGATTAATAATAGTGCGACTGCCGGTAAAATCGTCACCTTGCATCCAGCTTTCATAGCCCACACCAAGTTGATAATTATTGATTTTATCAAACAGAATAAGTGATGCTCGCTCACAACCTAACGACTGAATTAAACACTCTCTGGCCAAGTTAATAAGTGCTGTACTGCTATTACAACGTTGAAGCTGCGTTTGATATTGCTTTAGCTGTTGTTTTCTCCACTCCCGTTGGCTATCAAGTTTAACAATATTGTTAAGTTCGACAGGGGTGAACTCGCAGGGTACGGGGCCAAGTTGAAGAACGTGAGGCTTGTCTAGCGTCAGGTGTTTTATTTGAACGCCAGCACTAAAACAGCCTGTAGAGCTCATATCATTTAGTTGCCATACGCGATCGTTGTCTGCGGCTCGTAGTACAATATGAGAACGAGAAACTTGAGGATGTGAAATAACAATATCTGCACTTTCAGAACGGCCAACTTGATATTCCCGTCCTTCAAAAAGCAAGTGCTCACTTACGCTTCCGTTTTTTTCAGTAAAAGTAATTTGTAGCGGCATGGCAAATTCCTCGTCACGTCACTGGCATTGACAACGGTCATTCATACTCCCGATATAGGACTATTCTTTTCGCCGTTTTACCCGTGACGATAAACTCAAGCTCACCTGAATTTGTTTAAATCCAACATTTAACCACGTGCGTGATTTATAATGTTCTCAAGCTAAAGCGTAATGTTTGAAGCTGAGTAAGAAGTAGTCCTTTCACGTTAACCACATCTCCGCTTGAACGCCATACGTCCGCGATTTCGCTTCCAGACGCATTGTCGATAAGCGATATCAGGCTATCTACAGCAACTAGTGCCGCATCATCATCGTTTACCGCTAACGCTGACTGAATGTCGTTAACACCACTGTCTATTGCTGCTTCTAAAAGCGCTGCAATTTTGTCACGGTTGTCGTTGACGATAGTGTTAAGTTTCGACACTTTGTCGTTGATGACGGTAGTAGACGGGCGATTGTCTAGCAATATGATGAAGTCAGAAAATTGCCCCGTGCTACCACGAGCGCGGAAACTACCCGACGAAGTTAACGCTGTTATATCTTCGAACGTACCGCCTTCATGGGATGTAAATAAACGCCATGGAATAGTAGGCGTATAGTGAATAGCTTTGGTGTAAAGCTCAACCATCGCTAAGCCTTCAAACCCAAATCCTGCGTCTGCTTTCGGAGAAATAGATACAAGAACCGGGAAACCCGAGACTGCGCTGGTTAATGCAGAGGGGAGGCGATCTGTAATGGTTAAATCTGTTGGATCAAGTAGCTCAGCAGTAATGTCGATATTGTTAGCATTAAGGCCAATACTGTTTTCGAACTCAACGGTTAAGTCTACTTCAATTAAACTAGAGAGCGTAAGCTTCGCCTGAATCTTATTGTCATCGACAGTGAGGGTTGCGGGCGTTACTACCTGCGCTTGCGCAGTAGAAAACAGAAGTAGAGCAGTGGTGGCAACAACAGTGGTAAGTTGTCTGAATTTCATCGCAGTAAACATCATAGGATGACCTCTTTCAGTATTGGTTAAAATTTAACCTAAAATGGTGCCATTATCAATTATTATAATGGCACCATTTTCAGTGGTTTGCGATTTTATTCGAAGTACTGCGTAAAGAAGCGTGATGCCAGTACTGCGTAATGTGCTCTGGTTATCGCAGTATCAGGAGCAAAACTCGCGGTAATGATTGGCGTTAAGCTAAATGGGCTTTGCTCTACACCAAACTCAGCGTTAATCAATGACAGGGTAAGCGCAAGTTGCACATAACCTTTCATATCAGCAGGGATACTGTCTTGATCTTCCAGCACAATTTGCTCACCGTTATAGTCAACAACGATGTCGGCGTTAGGGTCAAAACTAAGTGCTGCTTCTTCCAAGCCAAGCATTTGTACCAGCGAGTAAGCGATATCTAGCTTAGTAACACTAGCGAACGGGTCAGCACTACCATTTTCGCTGCGAAGTACAGGAGCCTGTGTACGAAGCTTATCTTTTAGCGCGCCACCTTTAACCATTACTGACTCGATAAACGCTTTGTCAAAACCAGGCACTGAACCAACATTAGGACGTTCTTCGTTTAGCAGGTCACGGTATTGTCTTACTGCTCCACCCATTACGGCGTAGCGAGCAAAGTCTTTGCGCTTTAGACGTGCATCCGGTGAGAAGCCGCGACTATTAATGGCGTCCATAAGGCGTTCACTCACGGCAAACTCAATGGCGTTTTGCTGAGGGTGGCCTACTACGTCATCCATTCCCTCGAATCCACCACTGTTCTCAAATGATACGGTTACGTTGAAAGTTTCAGGTAGACCCGGGCCATTAGTCAAACCTAATGGGTCGGCTTCAATACCAGAAAGTGAAGTTAGCCCGTAAACATAAATGCCCCACGTGCCAGGCATGGCAGGCGCAGCAACGCGCATGGTTGTGGTAAGTACAGGCGTCGTGAGGTTACCGCGATACTCAGTACCATCAGGTGCCACCAATACTAATTTCGTCAGGTTCGCAAATGTGTCAGCCGATGCTTTAACAAGTACCTCATCTGTGCCCACTTCAAAAGGAATCACTTCAGGCTCACCAACGGGTGAATAAAAGATATCGAAGTTTTCCACACGATCGCTGGTTGTGACTAGTGCATTTGCCTTGAAGCTCTTGCCATCAAGGTTATTAACCGTAACCTTATGATCCATATCTTCAAGCAATGCTGCGGCAACTGCAGAACGCGCGTTTACATAACCTGCACCCACCTCCCAGCGCTCATAGCCAGGCATGTTAGTGGCTGTCTCTTGAAGTAAGCGCTTAATGGTTGCGTTATCAAGGTTTGGATTTGCTTCTAGCATCAAAGCGATGATGCCTGAAACGTGAGGCGTAGCCATAGAGGTGCCAGAAATCATCGTGTAGAAAGGAAGATTCTGCGGTTCAATTGCATCGATATCCGCATCACCGCCATTTGCAGCAGCATTAAGTACAGCGCGAGTAGAGATAATGTCGACACCAGGTGCAACAATTGATACTTCGTTATTGTAAGTCCATTGCGTACCATCCGGCATGGTAAAATCACCAGACTCGCCCTTTAGGCCACGAGATGAAAAGCCAGCCAATTTTCCAAACTTGTCACCTGCGCCTACAGATATTCCCCAAGGAATTTGAGCGTATGGGTTGTGTGAGTCTTCACCCGGGCCACTATTGCCTGCCGCGAAAACACTTATCATTCCCATTGTATGCGCTTTGTAACTTGCTAACGATACAGGGCCGAGTGGTTCATATTTACCGCTAGAACCCCAAGAGTTGCTGATAACCTTAATAGGGTTATCGAAGGTATATTGCTTACTGATAGCGTAATCAAAGCCGCCTATAGTATCTAGAAGCAAAACTGCAGCACCCGAACCATAACCGATGATGTCAGCATCTGGCGCTGCGCCGCGGTGTTTACCATCAGACATTGCACCGCTACCCGCGATAGTTCCGGTTACGTGCGTACCGTGTCCTGAATTCAGATCTGTATTTACCTGATTTGATAGCGTTGGGCCTGTTACGCCAACAATGGAAAGTGCCCCGGGGTTCAATATTGCTTGAACGTTATCAACCACGGTGTCACCAAAGAAATGGTCTTGGTGAGAAGCATCAATACCTGAGTCTATAACTAAAACAGTTGAGCCTTTACCAGTAAATTCAACGTTGTTTCGCGACGCAAATCCCTCGCCCTGCAAATCTGCTACACCGGTAAGTTCGCGTGCATCTGCGTTATATAGCTTCATCTCACGGTTCGCGAAAACCGAGCGTACACCGTCGAATTGGGCGATAGCCTCAATTTGCGCCTTGGTTGCCACCACACCAATAATAGGAAGGTTTTTGAATTGAATACCTTCTGTAATGCCCAAGTTCAACAGCTGAGTAATTTGTGACTCGGCAAGTGGCGACATTTGATCATACGTAACAACAGCCATCAGCGATTCGGTAGGGGATAGCGATACAAGTTTTTCAGCCATTTGTGAACCGATATAAGCATCGGCAAGTGTGTAGGCTGAAGGGCTTGCAAGCATAGCTGCAGCTAACGTAGATAGGGCGAACTTCTTCATATTCTTCTCCAAATTCTTGAGGCTGCGCTTTTTCATTGATGCTGAAAACAAATGTTTAACTGGCTTTGTCGTTAGCATTTTCGAACGCGTTTTTATTGTCAGGGCGCATGGAATTAGCGCCTTTGGCTGAGCTAAAACACGGCGTTTTTCGATTTACGTCATCGCAGCAAAGTACGCCTTAATAGTGGCCGTTTGAATTTTGTTCGAACATAGGGGTTTCACCCTAATTGTGCGATTTTTTTAAAATCTAAACGTACAAAATTGCTACAAAGGTTTAATAAAAAATGTTGGATTTAGCACCTATAGTAGTGACGTATGTTGGCGAAATTTAAACACTTATTAGCTTTTGTTTATGTTTTCTTCGTTCAGTTTTCTCCCAAGAGGAGTTCGTCATGAAGTTTGATTCGATTAAGTCTCGATTGGTCTTAATGACCCTTATATGTGTGATTGGAATGGGTATGCTGGTGGTAAGTCAGCATTACTTCACGCAGCGTCTAATTGGTTTAAATCAGCAGCGCGATGCGTTACTTAGAATGGGACAAGATTTGCTTCAAATGAGAAGACACGAAAAGGATTTTTTACTTCGCCACGACACAGATTACTTTGATAAATTTCTTCAACAGTCTTATTCGTTCAAGGGACGACTGACTACGCTTGTACCTATGTTTAACGAATATCGCCTACCTGTCGCCGATGTGGAAAGTCTGTCTGCTTCGATGGAAGCCTACAGAGGAGTATTTCAACAGGTTGTTTCACTTCAAGAGCGCATTGGACTTACCCAAAGCGATGGACTTAGAGGGCGTATATCTGAGCTAGAAAAAACGCTTAATGAAGGGCCGCTTTCTCAATCTCCACAAGCAGGAGAATTATTAACGAATATCCAGCTTGCCACGCGAAATTACCAAATAACGCATGAAGGCTACTATGCCAAGCTGATGAATGAAATGAGTGAGCGCTTGGTCTCTGATTACCGCAGTAACACGGAGTATGGTGAGTTTGTAGTTCAATATAGAGAAGCACTTCTACAGTTAGTGGATGCGTTTACAATCTTTGGCGTTACTCACAACGAAGGCCTTCGTGGCGATTTCAGACAAAGTGCCCATAACGTTGAGACTCAGCTAAAAGGCGTTGATACCGCTCTGCAACCGATGATTGAACAACAAGAAGGCCAAGTGCGTATTTACAGCTTAAGTATTGCCGCGCTAACTTCTGTCGTGTTAATTCTGGTATTGATCAAGAGTTTTGCGACTTTTCACCGTGCATTTGTTAACTTTCTTACTTTCTTTTATCGTTGCAAGCGTCAGTATCAAATGATTGATACACGAAAGTTAGGGTTTGCAGAGTTAAAGTCACTCGCAGAGTTGGCGAATGAGATGGTCGAGTCTAAAAGAGATATTGAGGCGCGACTAGCCAGTGTAGAAGCCGAGTTGGCCACTAAGAAAGCCTCATAATTACAGAAGGGCACTTTTATTTCTTAAGCGGTCGACTCATTATTGCATTAACAAGGTATAAGCAAAGATGAAGTTTAACCGCTTAGGAAACAGCGATTTACAAGTGTCGGATGTGTGCTTGGGCACAATGACATGGGGCATTCAAAACACCCAACAAGATGCGGACGAACAAATAGCATTTGCTCTTGATAAGGGCGTGAATTTTATCGATACCGCCGAAATGTATCCGGTTCCCCCAAATGTTGATACCTATGGCGACACAGAGCGCATTATTGGTAATTGGATTTCACGTAATGAGTCAAAGCGTTCAGATATTATCTTAATGACAAAGATTGCCGGCAGCGGATTGAAGTATATTCGTAACGCTGGGCCTATTACATCCGGTGCAATTGCTAATGCGCTTACTTACTCGTTAGAGCGTTTGAAAACTGATTATATCGACGTTTACCAACTGCACTGGCCGAACAGAGTAACCCCTCACTTTGGCAAACACTGGCCAGATGGTGCTGACCCAACGAAAACCAACAGAGAAAAAGAGCTTGATGGAATGCGCGATATTCTCATGGGTATTAAACGCGCATTAGACGAAGGGAAAATTAGGCATTGGGGTTTATCAGACGATACACCTTGGGGAATTCACGCTTTCCTTATGCTTTGCAAAGAGCTGGATATGCCGCTTCCTGTTTCTATTCAAAACGAATTCAGCTTACTTCATGCGAAAGACTGGCCTTATTTAATTGAAATGTGTGAGCTTGAGAATATTGCTTACTTACCATGGTCTCCACTGGCAACCGGCATGTTAAGTGGTAAATATCAGGGTGGCGCAAGACCAGAAGGAAGTCGTTGGACCCTAGCGCAGCGCATGGGACTATTTAGAGACAAAGCGCCAGCGCAGGCGGCTACCGCTGAGTATATGAAGATCGCTGAAAAAGCGGGAATTACACCCTCACAACTTGCGTTAGCGTGGTGTAAGCAAGTGCCAGGTGTTACCTCCACAATTATTGGTGCTACAACCCTGCCTCAACTTGAAGAGAATATTGATGCATTTGATATTTCCCTTTCAAGCGAAACGTTAGACGACATTTACAACGTGCTAAGGCAGTACCCCCTAGGCTTTTAAACGCACTTATATTCTCGTTGTAAGCACGCGAGCTTTCTGAAGATACAAAAAAACGGCGCCTTGAATAAGCGCCGTTTTTTGTTGAACTGCAGCGTTTAATTAAAACGCATACTTAGCCGATACTTGGAAGCGGTTCATGTCGCCTTCAAGGCCTGCTTCAATTTCGCGTTTTGCGAAAGCGTATTCAGCACCAACGGTTAGCGCCTTAGTTGGCGAGTACAAGTAATTCACACGTGTACTATAAGTGCTCTCAGTGGTGTTCAAGCCTGTGAGTGACACATCATTGTCTGCTTCAAACGCCGAGAACATGATGCTACTGCGCGCTTTTTCGCTCCACTTATGACGGTATGCAATGCCGTAACCCGTTGAGTCGATAGCTTCAAGGTCGCCGCTTTCAGTAAGCACTGCACCATTTACGGCATTAAGTGCAGAGTATCTGCCTAAACCTTTACCAGTGTTGAAAGTAAAGCGAATGTCATCGCCATTCGACAGGTTATATTTACCAGTTACCGATACACCGAAGCTGGTTTCGTCAGCGTCAATGCCTGCGGCATTATCATAAGAAAGTTGTCTAACTAGGCCCGCTACTTTTACATAACCCCAGTCTTGCTTTGTGGTGTAGGCGGCACAATAAAATCAAGTGATTCTGGTAATGAACCTACGTCCATAAAGGTCGTCCATGTTTGGCCCACCAACCAATTCTTGTAAGTTAAGTACGCGTGGCGTACTCGCGGAGTGTAGGAGTTACTGATTCGCTCATCACCGCCGCTAGTTACAAGGAAGTCGAGTTCGAATACACCGTTTATGGTATCGCCTTCAGCCGTAGGCGTTGACGTTGCAAAGCGGAATCGTGAGGTTCTGATGTGGGCATCAAATTGTGGGTCTTCGTCAACGCCACCAACCGGAGTTAGTGAAGGAATATAGAAATCGCGACCTACGCTACCCGATGCAATGGTGCCATCTGAGTAGTCACTGACCATAGCGTCGACTTTAATGTAGCCTGTGAATTTCACACTTGTGTCGCCGATTGTTGCTGCTTGTGCTGCACCGGTAGATGCTGCTAGGCACAGCGCTACTGCTGTAGCCGTATTTTTTATTTTAGCTTTCATCGTGTCTGTTCCAAAAAGTGGTTAAATAAATGTAAATTCAACGTTAACATTGCTGATTGTGTACTTATTATCTCAAAATTAAATAAGCCAATGGTCGCATAAGACTATAGTCGTAATACTTTTCTAGTAGAACCTTAGTTGTATGCTGCTAAGACCAAAGTCTCATTTTGCTTTGTGGGTGAATGGCTAGAGTGTTTCACCATTCAACAAGAATTTTACATCATTGATATTGGAGGCAATCTATATGACCGCCAGCAAAACTTATCCTGTGCCTGAGAACATTCTTCAGTCTACGCATTTAACCGCATCTCAATACGACGAGATGTATAAGCAATCTGTAGAGCAACCTGAAGCGTTCTGGGCTGAGCACGCATCCATGCTTGAGTGGTATCAAAAGCCAACCAAAATTAAAAACACGATGTTTGGCGAAAGCGATGTGTCGATAAAATGGTTTGAAGATGGTGAGCTAAATGCCAGCTATAACTGTATTGACCGCCATCTGGCTAACAATGCCACAAAAGTTGCCTTTCACTGGGAAGGCGACTCACCAGAAGATAGCCAAGATATCACGTATCAACAAGTACACTACGAAGTTTGTAAACTAGCTAATGCACTTAAAGATATGGGCGTAACAAAGGGTGACCGTGTCGCCATTTACATGCCTATGGTACCTGAAGCTGCCTATGCCATGCTAGCGTGTGCCCGCATTGGTGCCGTTCACTCTGTTATTTTCGGTGGTTTCTCACCAAACGCAATTGCCGATCGTATTAATGATAGCAACGCGAAAGTGGTCATTACGGCAGACGAAGGTCGCCGTGCTGGAAGAAGCATTCCGTTAAAAGCGAATGTAGATAAAGCGTTGGCTGGCGATGCATGTCCATCTATCACTCACGTTTTAGTTCACAAGCTAACGGGTGGAGATGTTGATTGGAATGACAAGCACGATGTGTGGTGGCACGATGCTGTAGAGGGTAAATCTGCGCAATGTGAGCCAGAGGTTATGAATGCAGAAGACCCGCTGTTCATTCTCTACACATCAGGTTCTACCGGAACACCAAAAGGTGTAGTACATACCACAGGTGGTTATCTACTATATTCCGCAATGACCTTTAAGTATGCCTTTGATTATAAAGATGATGATGTGTACTGGTGTACTGCTGATGTGGGCTGGATCACAGGCCACAGCTATATGGTTTATGGCCCTATGGTGAACGCCGCATCACAAGTGTTCTTTGAGGGTGTACCAACCTATCCAGATGTTAAACGCATCGCGCAGGTCGTAGAGAAGTACAAGGTAAATAGTCTTTATACCGCGCCAACTGCTATCCGCGCATTAATGGCTCATGGTGACGTTCCAGCAGAAGGGTGTGATTTATCTTCGCTGCGTTTACTAGGCACAGTGGGTGAACCAATTAACCCAGAAGCATGGGAGTGGTACCACAGAGTTATTGGTAAAGGGCGTTGTCCTATCATCGATACATGGTGGCAGACAGAAACGGGTGGACACATGATTCTGCCTCTACCTGGCGCCACGGAGCTAAAACCGGGTTCAGCTACGCGCCCATTCTTCGGTATTCAGCCGGCGCTATTTGACGCTGACGGCAAAGAGCTTGAAGGGGCAGCAGAAGGTAACCTAGTAATTAAAGACAGCTGGCCAAGTCAAGCGCGCACGGTTTACGGCGATCACCAACGCTTTATTAACACCTACTTCAGCGCATACAAAGGCGTGTACTTCACGGGCGACGGCGCACGTTGTGACGAAGATGGCTTCTACTGGATCACCGGTCGTGTGGATGACGTATTGAACGTATCGGGTCACCGCTTGGGTACCGCTGAGATTGAAAGTGCACTTGTTGCCCACCCTAAAGTGGCCGAGGCGGCCGTTGTTGGTTTCCCACATGACATTAAAGGGCAGGGAATCTATGTTTATGTAACACCAAATGAAGGGGTTGAAGCAGATGAAGCCCTTACTAAAGAACTCAAAGCGTGGGTACGCCAAGAGTTAAGCCCAATTGCCACACCAGATATGATTCAGTGGTCACGCGGGCTACCTAAAACTCGCTCAGGTAAAATTATGCGCCGTATCTTGCGTAAAATTGCCGCCAATGAGCATGAGCAATTAGGTGACACATCTACGTTGGCGGATCCATCGGTTGTTGATACACTGATAGAGGAACGTCTAAATAAGTAGAAACTAAGGATATAGACAATGATAACCCTTCTAATCGCTGATGATCATCCGCTGTATCGCGATGCACTAAGAGGCGCGTTGTCGTTGTCACTTCCAGCCTTAACCCTTAAAGAGGCGGGAGACCTTAACACTACGGTCGATATTCTCAATAATGAGGATATCGACTTGTTGTTACTTGATTTACATATGCCGGGTAGCAACGACTTATTTGGTCTGCTTCATATTCGAAAACTCTTTCCCGAACTTCCTGTTGCCGTAGTTTCTGGTACGGAAGACACTACACTTATTTCAAAGATAATCAGCGTAGGCGCGCTTGGGTTTATCCCGAAAACAGCCAGTGCGCAAGATATTGCAAACGCTGTAGAAGCAATATTAGATGGCGATGTATGGCTACCTGATAATTTAAGTGAAAACGTTGATGAGGTGAACGAAGAGTTCTCTGAGTTGGCGGACAAAGTAGCATCGCTTACACCCTCGCAATACAAAGTGCTTTGCTATATGCGAGACGGTTTGCTGAACAAGCAAATAGGTTTTAACTTAGATATAGCCGAAGCTACTGTTAAAGCCCACGTAACGGCGATCTTCAAAAAGTTAGGCATAAACAACCGCACGCAAGCGGTACTTATTGCTTCACAACTTGAACTGGAGCCACCCGTTCAGTAGCGTCAAACTGCTTCATCGCTTGTGATGAAGAAAACTCAGGTAAAAACTTCTCTAATGCCAAGCGGCTCTGTTCACTTAGCAGTGGATTGCTAATCTCAATGACGGTTCGCCCTTCAATCAGTGCCATTCCCTCTCTGAAGTTTTCATGAGCTAACAGTAGTTCTTGAAACTTTCCTGTCTCGAACAGTATGAGCAGGCCCTCAGCAATGCGCCCGGCAAGCGCTTGATTGTCGCTTCCTACGAAGAAAAAGATGGGGCTCGGGTATGAAATGATAAGGTGATCATCGATAGCCAGACCGCGTGAGAGCGCCTTATCAGCGAGTTCTTCTTTAATTTCCATAACACTTCTTGGAAACATATCAGCAAAGCCCTCAGAGACAATGCGAAATGAAGCTCGATAAGTCGTTTCTAGAACAGGAATGTCGTTTGCGCGAAAAATTTTTGTATCTGGCCAGTCGTAGCCTAAAACCGCTCTAAAGGCCCGCAACTCTTCCAATGACTCTACACTTTTTAACCGCGTGTCGTCTTCTCTTACAAACAATGCACGCTTACCAAACAGTCCGGCCATAATGGGAATGCGAATGGGAAGAAACTGGCGTTCACGCTCTGTTGATGTCACGCTCCACGTCACGTCAAGCATGTTGTGCTCGAGGCTGCGTAATTGACGTTCTTGCGCGGTTTCTTGATCGCTGACAATAAGTTCAAAGGTACCGTACTGGGCTTCAGTTACGCGAAGTGATTCTGTAAGCAGGCGTTTTGCATAGGCGTATACGGCGTCTCGCCCAGGATGGACATTCGGTAAACGAAGAACGGTATGAGGTAAGTCAGTACTTACCTCGTTCGTTTTTTGCTGTAGGGCGTTAACACTGTGTTGTGTGAATACACTTACTAGCAAAGCGACAACGCTTAGGGCTTTTTTTGTAACATCCATATTGTATTTTTCATGCACTAAACGCATGCCTTACTGCAAGTTGCCCAAGGGATCCAGCTAACATTTCCCTTATGGCTAACTTGTAATGCTAATCTTTCCCCGTAAGCAAAAAATCGTATTCGGGGTCTACAATAAACTGCCCACTCATTGCTTCTCTTCCGAGTAACATTAAATAGGTCATTTCCGAGCGGTCCGTAAGGGTTAATTGAATATCCCATTGGTACCCGTCCATTATTATAGGCGTAATTATAACATAGCGCTTCTCAAGTGTAGCAGTTGAGCTTTTTACGCGTTTCTGCCCCTCTACACGCGCTTCTCGGCGCACTACGCGTTCAACGTTGTGAATGTCCGGATGTATATCAAACTTAATCCAGAGCTCACCGTCTTGATCAAACTCTTCAATGTTATCAACATGAAGTGACGATGTTGCAGCGCCTGTATCAACGCGTACGTTTAAATCTGTGATCGCAAGTTTAGGTAAATCACACAGTTCTACCGCACCAACAATTTTTTTATTGTTCATCAGTTTTTCTACCAATTTTATAAAACAGGACCCTGTTCTGGTGGCAATAAATTGTCTTGTAATAATTCTACGTGTTCTGCAACAGTATCAGGCTCTGAGAAGTATGCAATGTGGTAAACTGCTTCACCCTCTTGAGTAAGCGGAATATTTTGTTTACCAATTACAACACCCTCGGCAGGGCTTTCAAGACTGTCTAAGTAATTACCAAAGGGGTCAGCAATGATGGCCAGTTTATCGCCCTTTGCTACATGGTCGCCAAGTTGCGCTAAATGCGTCACGAAACCACTTTCTGGTGCGCGTACCCATCCGCTTTGACGTGCTATAAAGCGCTCAATGCTGTGCCCTTTACTGCGGCTCTTATTTAGCATGCCCAAGTGACGCATGGTATTAATAATACCTCTTACGCCAGCTCGAATCGAAAATTCGTCATAGCGCAACGCTTGACCCGCTTCGTAAAGTAAGATTTTTACGCCGCTCTCACTGGCTGCTTCGCGTAGCGAACCGTCGCGCAGTTCTGCATTAAGTAAAACAGGTACCCCAAACGCTTTCGCCATTTCTAATACGTCTGGGTCGTCTAAGTCAGCACGAACCTGAGGCAGGTTACTGCGATGAATTGCCCCCGTGTGAAGGTCTATGCCTACGTCGCATTTACTTACTATTTCTTTGAAAAACAAGTTAGCCAAGCGGCCCGCAAGTGAGCCTTTTTTGCTTCCTGGAAAACTGCGGTTTAGATCGCGTCTATCGGGTAAATAACGAGATTGGTTTAATACGCCATAAACGTTGACCATAGGTACTGCAATAAGGGTTCCCCTTAAACGCTCAATTGCTTTTGAACGGATAAGTCTACCTACTATTTCAATACCGTTTAGCTCGTCACCGTGGATGGCCGCGCTAACAAACATAATTGGGCCTGGTCGCTTTCCTCGCTTTACATAAACGGGAATGCTCATATTGGTTGCCGTGTACAGCGGCGGCATTTCTAACTCAATTTTTTTTGTTTCGCCAGGAGCAACGTTTTCACCCCCAATTCTTAAAACATCATTTACCACTAACGTTTTCCTATATTTACGTTATTGCAAAGCAAAGGTTAAAGGGCGCTAGCCCTTTCCACGGGTTTTTGTTTTGTGCGGTTCAGCGCTTTTTTCAATAAATTCAATAATCATATTGGCGACATCTTTGTTTGTCGCTTTCTCAATACCTTCAAGGCCAGGCGATGAGTTTACTTCCATTACCACTGGGCCGTTATTCGAGCGAAGAATGTCTACGCCACAGCAGTTAAGGCCCATTGTTTTAGCTGCGTCTACTGCCGTTTTACGCTCAGCAGGGCTTAAGCGAACTAAACTTGCTTGGCCGCCGCGGTGAAGGTTTGAGCGGAATTCCCCTGGAGCTGCCTGACGCTTCATAGCTGCCACAACTTTTCCGCCAACCACGAAGCAACGAATATCGGCTCCGCCAGCTTCCTTGATGAACTCTTGCACCAAAATACTGGCGTTAAGACCCATAAATGCTTCAATGATCGATTCGGCCGCTTTTTGGGTGTCAGCCAATACAACTCCAATACCTTGCGTACCTTCTAGCAGCTTAATAACAACCGGCGCGCCGCCAACGGTTTTGATAACGTCGTCAATCTTGTCAGGGTGATGTGCAAAGCCTGTTCTAGGCATGCCAATACCTTTGCGAGACAAAAGCTGCAATGAACGCAATTTATCTCGCGAGCGGCTAATAGCCACTGATTCATTAAGGCTATAGGTGCCCATCATTTCAAACTGGCGAACAACCGACGTTCCGTAAAAGCTTACTGACGCGCCAATTCGCGGAATCACGGCATCGTAATAAGGAAGTCGCTTACCGTTATAGCGAACAGACGGTCGCGCACTGGTGATATCCATGTAGCAGTGCATGGTATCGATAACGTCAACCTGATGCCCGCGAGCCTGCCCAGCTTCGACTAAGCGTGAAGTAGAGTAAAGACGAGGATTTCTAGAAAGAATTGCAATGCGCATTATAAAAAAGCCTGTAGTTTGTGTTTTATTTTGTCGTTTTATCGACCAATCTATTACCACGTTAGAACGTGATTGTTAAATAGACAAGTCATTTTTGCGCGCATACTAATGTAACTGCCAAGGGGTGTCTTACGAATAATTCTTGTTGTGTCGATTGCTTTTAATGCATGAACTTGTCGGCTATTCACGTTAGCATTAGAGCGCGTCGGTCTATTTAAAGTAAAATTAGCATTTTAGGCCGGTATGCTTAGTGAAATGAATGTAAGGATTAGGGTTAATGAATGAGTGGTGGCATGGGTTTTTGGCGTGGTTAACTCAGTACCAGTCAAATGTCGTGTGGAGTGGGTTGGTTTTAGTTATGTATTTGGCAATGTCTCGAAAGTTACTGCCAAAACTGGAAACCAACATCGTCAAGTCAAAGCTAAAGTCGAATAGCGCCTTAAAAGGACTTTTTGCCGCACGCGTCATTGTCGCTACAGTATCGTTGGCGTTGTTGTTACTAGCATGGGGCATCGACTTTTCTGGGCTGTTAGTCCTTTCTACTTCTATCATTACAGTAACGGGTGTTGCGCTTTTCGCAAGCTGGTCGCTTATCAGTAATATTACCGCCTACTTTATATTACTTACGAATGTAGCCTACCGCAGAGGTAATTTCGTGCGCATTCTTGACGGCGATAACTTCATTGAAGGCGTGATTGCTGATGTAGGGCCATTTAGTACGCGCTTGCTTACCGTCGAGCGCGAAACCCTCATGTACCCAAACAACCTGATTCTAACTCGCCCAGTTTTACTTAATCCTAAAGAAAAGTGGGGGGCAATGGGTAAAGTAGTGGCGAAGTCGAGCATTGAAACGCCGGTGGTTAAGATTGAAGAAAGTAAACCACACGACGAATTACTTTAATCTGTTCTGGTAAAGCGCTCATCGAAAAGCGTGCAGTTTCCTACACGTTTTTCGCTTCTCTAATGTAGCGCGTCATACTTTGTAGTAGCGCACGCAATTTTGCTGGCTTTAACGGCTTCGCTAAAAAGTTTACGCCTTGGGCTTTGCACTGTGTGACTAGGCTCTCATCCGGGGTTGCCGTTATCAGCGCCGCCGGCACTACAATATTGAGCCTGTGCCTGATTTCTTCTATCAGAGCCAACCCATTTTTTTGGCTGTCGTGACTAAGTTGATAATCCATCAATAAGATTTGGGGTTGAATCGTCTCACAGACTTTCAGTGCGTCATCCCAGTTATTAGCTAGCACGACATTTATTCCCCACTTCTGCAGTAGGGTCTGCATTGCATCTAGGTTTTCTCTTTGGTCATCAACACACAGTACATCCATCCCTGTAAATGTCGTGTTGCGAGTTTTCATTGGTACATCGGAAACTAACTTGGGTTCCGCTTTAGCAAGAGAAAAAGCAAAGCAGCTTCCTTTACCAATTTTAGAGGTAACATTAATATCGCTGTTTAACTGCAGGCTTAAGCGGCGTACCACACCTAAGCCCAGTCCCAATCCATGCTCTTTGCTTTCGTTTGCGCGGAAAAAGTCACCAAAAATACTGTCTCTCTTATCAGTAGAAATACCAATCCCTGTGTCGATGACTTTAAAATAAACCGTGTCTTTTACAGGTTTAATTATAAAAAGAACGCGCCCATTTTCTGTGTATTTCACCGCATTAGAGAGCAAGTTTTGGGTTATTCGGTATAAATAGGTTTTGTCAGCTTTCACCCAACACGGACGTATTAGCGCCTTAAAGCCAAGCCCTTTTTCCCGAGCGCGCATAGCCATTTCGTCAACAAGTGGGGATAGCAGGGCTGCTACATCGATAGATTCAATGTCGGGTTTCATTTCACCTTGGTCTAAACGCGCGATATCGAGTAAGGTGCCTATCAGTGTTTCACTAGAGGTTACACTGTGATTCAGCTTACGGATAATTGCCAGTGCTGATTCAGACAATTCTTGCTCTTCAAGGGCACTGACGTACAGCTTGGCAGCATTGAGTGGCTGAAGAACATCGTGACTAGCGAGTGCCAAGAAGCGGGTTTTACTCGCATTGGCGTCTTCGGCAGCTTTTCTAGCTCGTATTAATTCTTTTTCCGCTTCAGAGCGCCTTTCTATTTCAAGGCGAAGCTCTGCGTTAATGGAATGCACTTCTTCTGTACGCTTTTTTATGCGTGCTTCTAGATCAATGTTCGACTCTTCAAGTGCTTGCTGTATTTCAACGTGCCCAGTAATGTCGTTAAAACTGGTTACAAAGCCACCACCGGGCAGTGGGTTGCCTACCATCTCGATTACCCGTCCATCCATGCGTTGTCGAGTAAAACGGTGGGGCATACCAGAGCGCAAGTGCGCCAGCCTTTTTTCTACTTCAGCGTCTACGTTATCCGTGCCGAACTCCCCCTGAGAAGCGTTATATCGAATTAATTTTTCGATGGGGGTTCCCACCGCCAGCAAATTATCAGGGTAGGGATAAAGATCGGCGTAGCGCTTATTCCACGCCACTAAGTTTAAGTGCTTGTCGACTACGCTAATACCCTGATCCATGTTTTCAAGCGACGTGAGGAGCGCAGTCATATTGAATTGCATGGCTTGAGTAGTGTCATCAAAGAAGTTGATGACCTCAGTGAAATCCATCTTCTTGCCGCGCAGTGCGCTATCTAATAGCACCTTGGCACTTGAAGCGCCGATTACGCCGCCGAGAGCGCGTTCACAAAACGACAAAAACGACTCATTCGGCGTGTCATCATGTTTCAATTGGCAGTTATTAAGCTGTTGATATTGTTCCAGAAGTTGTTCGCAGCGACCTGATCCCATAAAGGTTGAAAGTAACGTGATTAGGTCGGAAACCGTTACATTGGTTGCCTGAGCCTTCACGGTATTATTATTGGATATCGCTGGTGAAACGAAGGCTTCCGCTTGCATCCTGTCGATAAGACGCTGGGGAGCAAAGTGTGAAAAGAGTATGTAGACCAAGGTGTTCGCCGCTAAGCTAATCATGGCACCTTGGCTAATAAGTTCATTTTGCTCCATTTGCGATACTTGCTCACTGACGATAGGAAGCACAAGCCACAACACCCAAATAACTAAACCCACCATGAGCCCCGCATACACCCCGTGCGCATGAGCACGCTTCCAATAAAGCCCTCCAACAATAGCCGGCATAAGCTGAATAACTAACGAGAAAGCAATAAGTCCAATTGAGTGAAGGGAGCGGCTGCTAGTCATTTGCTGGTGGTATAAAAAAGCCATGAGCAGGATAAAAGCGATAACTATACGGCGAATAAGTCTGATCTTGCTTGATACATCCTGTTTGTCGTCAGTATTGCCTGTAAAAGCAAGAATGCGCGGCAAGATTACATCATTGGTCAGCATGGTACTCAAAGTGAGCGTAGCTACTATGATCATGGCGGTAGCGGCAGACAGCCCGCCTACAAAAACTATAACCTGAAGAAGGACTGACTCCGAGAAGACCGCGAGCGACAGCACGTAAGAATCGGGCTCGATATTTGCGCCTGCAAAAATGGCTTTGCCCGCAATGGCAATAACGGGAATAACGGCTGAGATGATAGTTAGGTATAGCGGAAACAGCCACCTTGCCGTGCGCAGGTGTCCCAAGCTTAGGTTATCGATAATGGCAACGTGGAATTGTCGTGGTAAGCAAACGATGGCTGCGGCGGCCATGATTGTTTGAGCAATGAAGGTAAACGAACCAAATTGCGCTAAGGCGACTTCGTTAGTAAAGCTCTCGAAAAACGGCCCCGACTGAGTGCGTTTCCACGCGCTATATCCAACAACCGCGACCAACACCAATGCCAGTAGCTTAATGGTCGACTCGAACGCAATGGCCAACATTAAACCTCGTCGGTATTCGGTGACGTCCGTTTGGCGTGTACCAAAATACATAGCGAACGCAGCGATAAAGCCGGTTGCGGCAATGATAATGCCATTGCTATTGGGCTGTTGAGTAAGAAGCTGGAAAGTGGCGCCGACTGCTTTTAATTGAAGCGCGATATAAGGAATGGTGGCGAGTAGAGCAATAAGCGTGACTACCAATGCCACGGTTTGGCGCTTTCCATAGCGCGAAGCAATGAAGTCTGAAATGGTAGTAATGTGCTGCTTCTTGCTAACTAGCGTTAACTTATAAATAAACTTATAACCCAAGACGTAAACGAGAATAGGCCCAAGCATGATTGGCAGGTAAATCCAGGTGTCTCTACTTGCTTGGCCTACCATGCCGAAAAAAGTCCATGCGGTACAATAAATAGCGAGGGCCAGCGAATATATAGCGGGATGTGACGTTAGTGCTCTAGCGGTTGGCGAGTTCTTTTCACCCCAACTCGCCAATGAAAAAAGCAAGAAGAGATACAGTACTGCAAGTGTTACCCAACCAAAAACCATAACGTTCCTTTTAACTTAGTTTTAACAATGCTGTCGCTATTATAATCATTTCGATCATAGTCAACCTACGACCATGGTCTCATTTTGAATTTTTAGTGTCAGGTCTAGAGTAGTAGGCGAGCTCCTAAATGCTTGACTTTGCTGCGTGTGATTGTTTCTTCTCAATCGCACATTACGCAGCAATAACGTTAACAAAGCCGGGCGTTAGGAATATGTAAAATCATAACAATCAATTAACCTGACATGAGGGTGAAACAATGGCATTTAGAAACGAAGAGGACAAAAAAGCGTATTGGAGGGAGAATCTCGCCCTTCTCGCCAAGCTTTTAGTCGTTTGGTTTGTCGTATCATTCGGTGCCGGCATTATTTTTGTCGATATCTTAAATGAAATCCAATTTTTTGGCTTTAAATTAGGCTTCTGGTTTGCGCAGCAGGGCGCAATTTACGTATTTGTTGCATTAATCTTTGTCTACATGGCGAAGATGAACGCCATGGATAAACGCTACGGCGTAGATGAGGAGTAAATCATGGACGTTCAAACTTTAACGTTTATTATCGTAGGTGCATCATTTGCGCTTTATATCGCTATAGCAATTTGGGCCCGCGCTGGGTCGACTAATGATTTTTACGTAGCCGGTGGTGGTGTTCCTCCCATTATGAATGGTATGGCTACCGCAGCAGACTGGATGTCGGCAGCCTCGTTCATTTCAATGGCGGGTCTTATCTCATTTATGGGGTATGACGGTGCAGTATATCTAATGGGGTGGACAGGTGGTTATGTTCTACTTGCGCTTTGTTTAGCTCCCTATTTACGTAAATTTGGCAAATTCACGGTACCTGACTTCATTGGGGATCGTTACTACTCACAAACCGCGCGTACGGTTGCTGTATTTTGTGCAATCTTCGTTTGCTTTACATACGTTGCAGGCCAAATGCGTGGCGTAGGTGTGGTATTCAGCCGCTTCTTAGAGGTTGATATTGTGTCTGGCGTGGTTATCGGTATGGTTATCGTGTTCTTCTACACGGTACTTGGCGGTATGAAAGGCATTACTTACACGCAAGTTGCACAGTTTTGTGTAATGATTTTCGCCTACATTGTACCTGCGGTATTTATTTCTATAATGGTAACAGGACATATCCTGCCGCAAACCGGCTTTGGTGCTACCTTAGCGGACGGTTCGGGGGTGCATATGCTGCAGAAACTCGATAATTTATCTGTCGAGTTAGGCTTTAACGAATACACATCAGGAACAAAAAGTACCATTGATGTATTCTTTATCACCTTTGCGTTAATGGTAGGTACAGCGGGTCTTCCACACGTAATCGTTCGCTTCTTCACTGTGCCTAAGGTTCACGATGCGCGTAAATCTGCAGGCTATGCACTAGCGTTTATCGCAATTTTATATACCACAGCACCGTCACTAGCAGCGTTTGCCCGTGTGAATATGATCGAAACCATTAATGGACCTGAAATGACGGGAACCAGCTATGAAGAAGCGCCGTCGTGGATTAAAAACTGGGAACAAACTGGCCTTATCTCATATGAAGATAAGAACGGTGATGGCAAGATGTTCTATTCGGGTGACGAGCGCAACGAAATGAAAGTTGACCGCGATATCATGGTATTGGCTAATCCTGAAATTGCGAACTTACCTGCGTGGGTTATTGCACTCGTTGCAGCGGGTGGTGTGGCAGCAGCACTGTCAACGTCCGCAGGCTTGCTGCTGGTTATTTCAACCTCTGTTTCCCATGATTTACTGAAACGAAACTTTATGCCAAACATAACCGATAAAGCCGAGCTCATGTATGCGCGACTTGCTGCTGGGGTGGCCATTGTTATAGCAGGTTACTTCGGTATCAATCCGCCAGGCTTTGTTGCACAGGTGGTGGCATTTGCCTTCGGCTTAGCGGCGTCGAGTTTCTTCCCGGCAATTATTATGGGTATCTTTAGCAAGCGCATGAACGATAAAGGTGCTATTGCTGGTATGATTTCAGGCATTGCCTTCACTGCGGCTTACATTATTTACTTCAAATTCGTAAACCCAGCGGCCAATACGCCTGACAACTGGTGGTTTGGTATTTCTCCTGAAGGTATTGGCACCTTAGGTATGATAGTGAACTTTATTGTGGCTTTCCTTGTGTTCAAAGCAACAGATGAAGCGCCAGAAGAAATCCAAGAACTGGTTGAAAGCATTCGTTATCCTAAAGGAGCGGGTGAAGCATCAGCGCACTAAACTAATGTTGCCTTAAGATAGGCTTTAGCAAAATAAAACCAATCTACTGGCGAAAGTGAGTAGGTTGGTTTTTTCTTTTTGTAAACTGGACATTTCCTATGACTGCGATGGCCAAACAAGTTGAAGACTTTCTCAACACATCAGCACCTTTTGACATGCTGAATAAAGAGCAAAAGCTTGAGCTAGTAAAACATACTGAATTGATTTACCTGACAGCGGATAATGTGGGCGACCTTCAAAAGGGTAAATCGTCACTTTTTCTTATTCAAAATGGACAGTTTTCCGTCCAAGATTCTGATGCCCCTTTACGCCATTTAAGTGAGGGCGACTACTTCGGCTACACCAATATAATGGAAAAACGTAATTTTTCATTAAGCATCAGTGTAGACAGCCCTGGGCTTGTTTACTGTTTTAAAGCTTCAGCGGTTGCCCCCTTATTTGACTTACCTGTTATTCGCCATTTTTTTGATGGGCTGCGCAATAATGCCCTTCAAAACCATGCTATTTCCGATAGTAATTCCATGTGGCTTTATAAAGGGCTTGAGGACGTTATTAATAAGTCTCCCGTGTCGGTGGACGTAGAAACGTCAATAACAATGGCGGCGCAGATCATGACGAATCAAAAGGTATCGTCATTACTGGTTACACGAGAAGATAAGCTTATTGGCATTATCACCGACCGAGACTTACGTTCAAGAGTGGTTGCCGCCTCTCTCGATACTCATCTTCCAGTCAGCCAGATAATGACGACTAATCCTGCTCAGATAACGGAAAATAGAACGCTATTTGATGCCTTGGCGCTTATGACCGAAAGGAACATCCATCACCTACCCGTTATCGACCAGCAAACGCTTGTGCCATTGGGTATGGTGACAGCCAGCGATATTATTCGTCATCAGCGTGGTAACGTTCTTTTTATTATTGGCGAGCTAAGCAAAGCGGAGAACCTTTACGAGTTAACACGGCTATCCTGGCAATTGCCGCATTATTTCTCTGCTCATGCGAAAAAAGCAGGAGACTATGACATTGCTGGCAAAATTTTATCTCAAGCTACCGATATCATGACAAGAAAGCTTATTGGCTTTTTTCAACAGGCCAATGGAAAGGCGCCTATGATGTTCGCTTGGCTTGTTTATGGCTCTCAAGCTAGAGAAGACCAGACAATGGGCTCAGATCAAGACAACGGGCTTCTTCTTGCACAGCGGCCTAACAAAGCACAAGCTGAATATTTCGCAAAAATGGCAGAGTACGTCTGCAATGGATTGGCAAAATGCGGTATTAAACTGTGTGACGGTAATATTATGGCTAGCAACCCAGACCTTAGGCTTTCGCTTGACGAAGCCATTGAAGAAGCTAAACGATGGGTAAAGGCGCCAACTAAAGATGCAATTATGCACTTTAACATTTTTCTAGATGTTCGCTGTGCAGCCGGTGATGTGAGCTTATTTAAACAGCTACAGCGTAAACGCGCACCGTTAATGCAGCAAAATATGTTTCTAGCCGCGCTTACGCGAAACAGTAACGAAATATCAGTTCCACTCTCCATGTTCCAAAAGTTTATTTATGAAAAGGGACGTAAGGAAAAAGACGTAATCGATTTAAAAACAAGAGCCGTTGCGTTAATTAATAATATAGCGCGTATTTACGCGTTAGCTGATGGGGTGACATTGCCCAATACATTAGCCCGATTAGAGGCCCTGTCATCTAATTCACAGCTTTCCAAAAGGGATGCGACTAACCTACGAGATATCTGGCTTTTCCTAAACCGCTTACGTTGGCGACATCAATTGGAAAACAAAGTCACAGACAACCGAGTATCTATATCCAGTCTATCATCGATAGAAAAACACCAGCTAAAGGCTGCTTTCAAAGCTATTGAGAGAACTAATCAGGCGATGGTAATGAAGTTCTCTGGCGGTGTAAGTTAACCTTATGATAAAGCGACTAATTGAAACTTGTTCATCGGCGTTATTTGGCAAAAGCAAATTTAGGAAATCCTTGCGTGACAAAAAGCTGTCTAGCACGCCTTTAGCGTCAGTGGATCTAGAGCTAACCTCTTTAGATCCCTTAACAACACAAATCACATCGATTGGATATGTAAGTGGTTCTGCCGGAAAAATTGCGCTTTCTTCCAGTGGTTATCACGTTATAAATACCTCGGCAGATTTGGGGCAAAGCCCTGTGATACACGGGTTGACCCTGGATATTTTGCAGCAAGGTGAAGGTATTAAAGAAGCGTTGAAGTCCTTGATACCTCTGTTAGAAAGCCATGTATTGATTTTTCACAACGCGAGATTGGATTTGATGGCACTCAATCGTGCCTTCAAGTGCTGTGAATTAGCTCAAGTCGACGTCGTTTATATCGATACCCTTCAGCTTGCACTTTATCAGCTAAATAAACAGCATCAGGTATTACCCAGCAATAGCGCGACACTTACCGTTTGTAGACAACGTCTGGGGTTACCTGCATTTCCAGAACATAATGCGTTAGATGATGCGTTAGCAACGCTACAACTGTTTTACGCTCAGCTAAACGAATTGGGAATTACGCTGGAAGATTCTATCGAATCTTTATTTCATACTAATGCCGTGGGACGTTTTAGCCTTGGGCTTTCATCTTCATAGGAGGGGATAAGGTTTCAACTTTGCTAGCCGCTTTCGAAGTAGGGGCAACTAGCTGATTTCGGCCAGAGGTTTTAGCAACATAAAGGTTTTTGTCAGCCTCTAGCATGACGTAATCGATAGTTTTATTGTCGTCGGCGTTCTTCACGGCTAGACCTGCACTTAACGTAACACGCTCATACTCCGAGGCAGCGTGAGGAATATTCAGATCATAAACAGTTCGTAACAAATGCTCGGTCACAGACTTTGCGCCTTCGGCATCAGTGTTCGGCAGAATCACCAAAAACTCTTCACCACCAATTCTTACTAGTTTGTCCATAGGTCGAAGAAGAGCGTCGTTAATCGTTTTACTCACCTTCCATAAACAGCTATCACCGTCTAAGTGGCCATACATATCGTTGAATAACTTGAAGTGGTCAACATCAAAAATGACTAAAGAAAGCGGCGCAACATTGCGCAATCCATCTCTGACTAATCGCGGTAAATAGTCATCTAGGTAGTGGCGGTTATAGGCACCCGTAAGCTTATCCACATAGATGAGCTTCTCGAGTAAATCGTTTCTAAGCTTATGATTAATGTGCGACTTAACGCGATTGCGTAGGGTACAAGCATTAACAGGCTTTACGACAAAATCAACGCATCCAGATTCCCAGCATCGAGACTCTTCTTCGTCATTAGATGAAGAGGTGACGAAAATTATAGGAATATGAGCGCATAGCGGCTTTTTTCTTAATAATGCGGTTGTTTGATGCCCGTCGATTTCAGGCATAGACACATCCATAAGGATCAAATCGGGGGTATTATATTTGCAATACTCAATAGCTTCTTTACCCGAGCTGACAGAAGTACAAGCTACAGTGTCTTCAAGTAAGGTTTCCAGAACAAGTCTGCTGCTGGCTTGGTCGTCGACAATCAATACTTTGCAATCTGCCAAAGTTCGATCGCCAACTTGTTCAATATACACAAGTACTCCTAAACACGAATGTGGGTGTTCGACTTAAAGAGTACGCCTATAATTCAAAAAAGTGGATTAACCAAAAGTTTAATATTTAACCTTATGGTTTAATTACGAATCTAACTTATTGTTTTACTTAAACTCTATGTGAATAGGTTGAATAATGCTAGCCCGAAAACGCCCATCGTACATAGTGTCCCAATCATATAAAAATAGCTTCTTGGGCTTGGATTTTTCTCTGTGGCAATAGCGTAATAAAGCCCCATATGAATAATCCGACTTAACGCGTAAAGCCAAACTAGTGCCGCAAGTATGCTGGTCGATGCGCCGAGAAAAATGCAAAGAATAGCAGGGAGCGTAAACTGGTGGATGTTTTCCAAAGAATTGTGAAATGTTCTGTGGCTTCTAAACACAAAACTATCGTGACTGAGCTCTTCGCTTACTTTTCCTGGGATGTACTGAGATTGCTTGCGGTGCGCGACTGCAGCAACGATATTTTGAACAAAAACAGTGAAACTAATTACCAGTAAGCCAGCGATGCTATAAGTATAGACGGTAAACATGTGAACTCCTTTCCTTATTCCTTGAATAGATCCATACGAATGATTTAAACGAGATTTACGCAAATAGATGTTGCTTCGAGCCAGGGCTTGAAAAGGCTCAATTATTCAACAATTATTTCTACGCTGATATGAATTGAAGAGATCGATGTCGGTACAAAAACGGAAATACGTGCGAAAGCACTAAGAATAAGTGCTTTCGCGTACAGTATGCTTTTAAAGCGACGCTTTTACGTAACTAGGAAGTAACACGGCATCGATCACATGTATAACACCGTTGCTTGTCATGACATCGGCTTTAATTACGTTAGCGTCATTTATCATAACTTTATTCATGTCCGTTGAAATCATCACCTTACTGCCTTCCACTGTAGTGGCATCAGACAGCGTAGACACGTCTTTCGCTGTAACTTTCCCCGTTACTACATGGTAAGTAAGAATTTTCACAAGCGTTTGCTTATTCTCTGGCTTCAAAAGCATTTCAAGCGTGCCCTGGGGAAGGGCGGCAAAGGCTTCGTCAGTAGGGGCGAACACGGTAAATGGCCCATCTCCCTTTAGTGTATTAACCAAATCTGCTGATTTAACTGCGGTAACAAGTGTAGAAAACATCTCATTACTTGCCGCTGTATCGACAATATCTTTATGCCCATCTTTCGCGTGATGCCCTGCCATCGCCGAGGTGCTTAAAACCACTAAGAAGAACGCGCTAATTAACTTTTTCATACTCTTTCCTTTTACCTATTTAAATACGTTAAGTGAAATTCAACATCCTTCGTATCGCCAACTACATGACCTACGCTACACAAAGCTACTGAATTAAAATTTGGTACGGCATGTTAGAAGAATTTGATGATTAACTTTGTGTAATGCCAATTCGCGAAACTTGGATATTTCAATGAGGAAATGGAGTGTCCAAATATGCGTTAAACGAGCAATAGAACAAGATGTAAATAAAATGTAAATAATAGTTCGGCTGCTATAATTAAGGTATCGAGTAAAAAAGAAAGGTGCCTGTAATGAGTGCTCGACTCGCTGTTCCTTTATTGTTTTGCATAACGCTAAGTGCTTGCCAATCTACCGATAACCAGCTGGTAAAAGCTGGGCCTACCTTGTTGAACGACAGCCTATTCCCTTCATATTCGCTATTTCCTGTTGAGACCGCTGAGGAAATATTTTTTCTCGACAAAGATGCAAAGTTTTTTGCTGAACAAGCCGTTTATGAAAAAAGTGCCTTACAGAAAAATGTAAGGGGCTTAGTGAAGGCGATATTTGATCACTCTGATCAGGGCATGCTTTATAGAAATGGCGCTAATACCACCGCCAACACCACATTTAATAATCGAGCTGCAAACTGCTTGTCTCTCTCCATTATGACGTATGCGCTGGCGGAGCATGTCGGGCTAAAGGCCACCTTCTACGAAGTTGAAATTCCCGAATATTGGACGCGTCGAGAAGGGTACAGTTTACTAAACGGCCATATTAATTTACGGGTTCAGCTACCAGAAGATCCGAACGTTGTATCCATCGGAGGCAGTTGGGCCGATGTGGATTTTGACCCTCAGACACTTAGAAGTCACTTTCCTAGAATTGCCGTTTCAGAGAATAAAGTCATTGCTATGTTCTATAACAATAAAGGCGCAGATGCGATTGTGGCGAATAGTTACACTAGGGCCTACAGCTATTTTAGAGCGGCGGCAACTATAGCCCCAGAGTTGGCTCAGAGTTGGGTTAATCTTGGAGTCCTCTACAGAATGGTTGATGCCTACGACCAAGCTGAGACAGTGTATAAGCACGCACTGTCTTTAAATGACGAAAATCTAACTGCGTGGGAGAATCTATCTATTCTCTATCGTTATCAAAATAGACATGAAGAGGCAAAAAACATCACCCAAATGGTAGATAACAAGCGTCAAAGCAACCCGTTTTACCATTATATTCTGGGTGAGCAAGCGTACGATGATGAACAGTACGAGGCAGCAATATCACACTACCAAAAGGGCCTTAAGCTAGATAATACTCGTCACGAGATTTTGTTCGGGCTAGCGAAAACCTATTACGAGAGTGGAGATATTACAAACGCTGAACAATATCTAGCTCGTGCTATGAAGCATGCGGATAATAGACAAGACAAGTCTCGCTATCAGTCAAAGTTATCGGCTTTGGCAAATAATTAAAAAGGGAGGATAGGGGAGGGATGACAGAAAGCTTTATATAAAAAAAAAGCCGCAGACTAGCTGCGGCAAAAGAATAACACTACAAAAGGAACTTAATTTATATAACGCCCAGCTCACGAAGGCGCTCTTGCAGGTATGAGATGGGAAGTATCCGCCAGATGCTTCTTGAAGCATGTCGCCAATATTCACAATTAAGTTCCCGAAATCGCACGGAACTTCAATCCAACTACCGTCTTTAGCTTTTACTTGCAATCCAGGCTCGTTAGCTGCCGGTAAGATAGTAATCAGGTTAATATCTTCGTGAGCAGCAGCGCGAATCGCGTCAACTTCTTCATCACCTTTAAGTGGCGGATAATGCAGTATGCGCAGCAAAGTTTGATCAGAATCTTTGATCATGTCACCCAGCGGCTGACTGTACTTATCACTCACCTCTGAAGGAGAATGTTCTTCTATCCAACCCAATAGCTCCTTCGCTAGTGTGTTTGCTTCCTCATAGTATTGAGAAATTTGAGGGCGTAGTGCTTCTGGGCACTGACCCCATGGATAGAAGTGGTAATACTCTTTAATATCTTTTTTCGTAAAGCCTTTGGCTACCTCAGATACGCTCTGAGGGAAAAATCCGTCTTGTTTACCTTTGTTGTACAGGTAAGTGACTTCACGAATTCTTCTTGTGCGTTTTCCGCTTGGTAATCAACAGCAACTAATTGCATAAGTTTATCCCGTATATTTTGACTGCGGCATTATAAAGGTAGACGGGCTACAGAAAAAAGTCGCAGAAATTGACATAAATCAACCCCGCGAGGAATTTGCGCGTAATTTACAGAAACCTGACCAGTTAGTCTAGTAAAATCTTGACCAACTGGTCCAAATTAATGAAATTTAACCAAGAGAGAGGTAAAAGCCCGCTAGCGCGGCACTCATTAAGTTAGATAACGTTGCAGCAATAACAGCTTTTAACCCCAGTCTCGCAATTTCTTTTCTGCGTGTTGGTGCCATGGCACCAATTCCACCCATCAAAATAGCGATAGAAGAGAAGTTTGCAAAACCACAAAGTGCAAAGGTGATAATGGCCTGAGATGCTTCAGATAGCTGTGATTGGTTCTCTAGGAAGTTTAGGTAGGCAACAAATTCGTTAACTACCATTTTCTGACCAATAAAGCTGCCTGCAAGTTGCGCTTCCTCCCATGGTACGCCGATTGCCCATGCAAGAGGTTGAAGCACATAACCCAGGATCCCTTCAAACGTCACGTTTTCATAGCCAAATAATCCTGCTGTCCAGCCAATAAGGCCGTTAAACATGGCAATAAGTGCTATGAAAGCGAGTAGCATTGCACCTACGTTTAACGCAAGTTGCATGCCTGATGCAGCGCCACTGGCGGCTGCATCAAATACATTGGCGTAGCCGGTATCTTCCGCATCTACGTCATGTAAATCTTCATTTGGCTTACTGGTTTCTGGCAACATGATTTTTGCCATAAGTAAGCCACCTGGCGCAGCCATAAAGCTAGCTGCTAGCAAATACTTAAGATCTACCCCCATGCCAGCGTAGCCCGCCATTACTGAACCAGCAATGGACGCTAAACCACCCACCATAATGGCAAATAGCTCAGAACTCGTCATGTGTGGAATAAAAGGGCGAACCACAAGAGGCGCTTCCGTTTGGCCCACAAAAATGTTGGCAGCAGAAGACATGGATTCAGGTCGGCTAGTTCCCAGCGCTTTCTGTAAAAAGCCACCGATAACCTTGATGATCAAACCCATTACTTTGAGGTGATAAAGAACGGCAATAAGCGCCGAGAAAAACACGATAACTGGAAGTACGTTAAAAGCGAAAATAAACGCGATCGATTTGTCGCCAATAGGGCCAAACAAGAAATTAATACCTTCTTGGCTGTAAGCGATGATGTTGGCGACAAAGCGAGTCGCGCTTAACAATACTTCTTTACCAGGTTCAGAATACAGGACAAACGCGCCAACCGATGCTTGAATAGCAAATGCGCCACCAACGGTGCGCCAATTTATATTGCGTTTCGCCGATGATAACGCGAAGGCAATACCCAGAAGGACTGCAATGCCCAGTAAACTCACCATAGTAATGTTCCCTTAAAGAAGCGCTTGCTGAATGTGTGATTTGATCACATCTAATGCAATTTGGTTTTTGCCACCTTGCGTCACTACTACGTCGGCAGTGAAGCGGCTAGGTTCGATAAATTGGTGATACATAGGCTTAACAGTTTCTTCGTACTGTTTTGCCACAGATTCAATACTACGACCGCGTTCTTTTAGGTCGCGCATCATTCTGCGCATCAAACAAATATCAAGAGGAGTATCAATGAAGATCTTCACGTCGTACAAAGGAAGTAGATCAGTACGGGCAAGTAGCATGATACCTTCAAGAATAATGACTGGCGCAGGATTTAGACGCTCAGTTTCAGGCAAACGCGTATGCGTTTTATAGCAGTAATGTGGATAGTCAATAGGCTGACCATCGCGCAATGCTTGCAAGTGTGCTTTCAAAAGCTCATGTTCAAAGGCATTTGGGTGATCGTAGTTATTCTTCTCACGCTGTTCCATGGGAAGATGATCTTGCGCGCGATAGTAGTGATCTTCGCGCAGCACTTGAACAGGGCGGCCCTGAGCACTGAAGCCGTTAAACAAATTTTTTGTAAAAAGAGACTTCCCAGAGCCAGAAGCTCCAGAAATGGCAATAATAAGTGGCGATTGCATAGTACTTTAAAGCTGATTTTGTTGGTGCAAAGATACGCGTTTAGGCCTCGCGAATCAATGTTATATTCACAAGTTATCGGTATTGGGATCGGTCTTTGCTAGAACTTTATTGTATTTTCAAGGTATTGCAGGGCGTTTAGTCGACTTGCAAAAAATAGTAAAAAGTTCTCCAAGTGGTCAGTTTTTAACTGCCAGAGTTAAAAAATTACTAGTTTCCAATAATTTCTATATCGTCTTCCTTAATATTCGGCAATGCGTACGAGTGTTGTTTAGAGCGAGAGCCTTCACCTTGAGCTCTAGGCGGATAATAGGTTTCTTTTTCTTCCAGGTAGCCAATAAACACCTCATCAAGGGCAGCGCGAATTTCACTTAAGGTTTTATCTAAGTTCGCGTTGAAGTCTGGGCGTTTTCGTTTCGTATGCCCCAACTCAATGAGACGGGCGAAACATTTATTAGCTAGCGCCATTAGTTCGCTCGGTACATCTTTGTGAGGCGGAAGGGACTCATGTGGATTGTCAATGCAGTATTTGACAAGCGCGGTGTAAAAACACAATGGCTTGTTCTGCAAGGTCACTATTCTGTCATCAATGCCGTTTGAAATCGTTTTTTCTTGGAGATTGATAACTAGCTTAGGCTTATGTGGAAGTACTAATTCTTCAAGTTTCGACTGCACGCGTTTCTTTCTATTAGTAAACGCAAAAAGTGGCGCAACAAGTAAAGCTAATAGCAGGCTTAACCAGCTTACGCTTAACTCGCTTACTGGCGCTTTATTATTAACTAAAATATCAATGGTTTGCTCTGCGTTTTGAAACGTGGTGCGGTGCTGTACTGGAAAAGCAGAGGCATCCAACTTTGTCGGAACACCTTGAATTTCACTAACGATAACGGGAAGCTGCGCTTCTTCTATTACTCGGTTCAAACGCTCAATGTAGCGACCTATCGTGTATCTATTTTCTGGCGTATTGAGTGTTTCATTACCCACATCTAAGAATGCGCTATCAAGGCTAATTCTTCTTTCAACTACATCAATTGCGCGATGAATAGAAGATTGGTGAGCAAAGTACTGGCCTATCAGCGACGCAATCTGCAATGAAACGACGAGTAAAAAGACAACTACAGTAAGTTTCAATGGTGATTTGAGGCGCAACTTAATTTTACTCATTTGTTACACCCTTCTTCCAACGTAATATTTTTGTAATATGGTCTTGGATGGGTTGTCGCTATTTCATAAACAATCGACTGTACCGCGCAGAAAAGGTCGGTGTTTTGTGTTTGCATTTTTAAATACCACTGCATGCCGCTTACGCTTTCTAATAGCGGAGCGATGTAATTTTTAGAAAACGTTTCTCCGTCTTCTTCGGCCCAATAAGTTGAAATAATATCAACTTCACCAGCCAGAAGTGCACGCCTTAACTCTTTGTGAGAACTGTAATAAATGATATCGACATTGGTATCAGTCAGGCCTAAGTGATGTAAAACTGTTTTAGGCACGATGTGACCGGAGCGACTACTAGGATAATCAAGCAGGCCTATACGTTTTCCTAGCAGGTATTCTTTACTTAACGTGGGCTTTTCTCTAAGTGCTATAAAATATGCAGGGTAGTCTGGGTGGGCTGCAAGCTTTGTCAGCCCATAGATTTTGTCGGCGCCAAAGGCGTCAACAATGTTGCTTTTTACCAAGGCAAGATCAATAACACCATGATTAATATATCTAAAGGTATCGTAGTCGCTTTGTCCAACTACTACCTTTATTCCGCTATATTGGCGTTTGATTGTACTATCAGAACATAGCCGTTCGTTGACCATCTCTGCAATACGCCCATCGGTAATATAAGCAGAAAAAACGTCTTCGTTACCCGATAATCCAGTATTGCAGGTTAATATTTGACCGGTTTGTGGCAGAATGTCATCATAAAAAATAGAATTTTTAAAATAGCTAGCTACGCTACATATTAATGCAACGGCAACCAAGACAATCCACTTTGCAGAGGTAACAATTCTAAAATCTGTCAAAAAAACGACCAAATGAATTAACGATTTATGTACGGATTTCATCAGTTAAGGTTACTTATTGCAATAGGTAAATTTATTTTAAAATGGTAAGTTGTTGTAATTTTTGTTATTTTTATGGGTAAACCTGATTTTTATTAAACGCTTTTTATTAGTGCTCAATATGACAAGAATAGGAACAGCTAATCGCCGTGAATTGACAAGAATAACAATAAGTAAATTAATCTGACCATTTGGTCAAGATATTTTTTGCAAAGTCATAGGCCTAGGGGGATTGCTGCTAAATAAAAATGTAAAGTTGTAATAAAATTGACATGAACCTCTATAACAATTCTGTCGGTTCATATTAATTAAAGGTTAGCTAAGGGAAATACCCTACTAGCGAACCTAAAACAAATTTAAACAAAAAGGGAAACACACATGAACTTTAAAGCGAAGCTAAGTCGCGTTGCGATTGCTGTTGCTGTTTCTGCGGGTCTTGCTGGTACAGTTATGGCGCAGACGACAACATCATCAATCAGAGGTAACGTCGTCAGTGAAGCAGGGTCGGACCTTTCTGGTGCGATAGTAACAATTAAACACGAACCAACTGGTACAACATCAGTTGCAACAACCAATGAAAACGGTTCGTTTTCTTCCCGAGGCCTTCGTGTTGGTGGACCTTACACGATTACAATCAGTGGTGATGGTTTTGTTCCAGCAAAGGTAGAGAATGTATACCTTGCTCTAGACCAGGCACTAGAATTGCCGATTACACTAGAATCACAGAGAGCCACAGAAGTTATCACAGTAACAGGTAGTTCTGCAGGTACTGGATATACCAACGAAGCATTAAGTACAAGTCTAGGTCTAGAAGCGCTTCAACAGGTTGTTTCTATCGACCGTGACATTACAGACGCTGCTCAGCTTGATCCATTTGCATCGGTAAACGTCCAAAGTGGTGGTACTAAAGAATTAAGTATCGCAGGTGCTAACAACAAATTTAACTCATTGACGGTTGACGGCGTTGCATTGAATGACCGCTTTGGTCTTAACGCAAATGGATACCCAACTCAGCGTTCGCCAATTTCTTATGACGCAATTGAGTCTCTTTCGATTCAAACAGCACCTTTCGACGTTGAATACAACGGGTTTACTGGCGGTACTATTAACGCGGTAACGAAATCAGGTACCAATGAATTCCACGGCTCAGCGAGTTACTACTACACTGACGACTCTCTTGCTGGCGATAAAAACGGTGATGATGAGTTCAATCTTTCTTTTGAAGAAAGGACGTTCGTTGCGACGCTTGGTGGTCCAATCATCAAAGATAAGCTTTTCTTCTTTGTTGCGTACGATAAGTTTGAATCAGTTGCGCCACTAAATCGCGGTCCAGCAGGTTCTGGTGCGGTAAACGAAGTGCCGACCATTACAATGGATGACGTCGCACAGGTTTCTCAGATTGTCTCTGATGTATGGGGCTTCGACATTGGTGGTTTCCAAAAAGATGACGTTCAAGACGAAAAAATCCTTGCGAACATTGATTGGAACATCAACAGCGACCATCGCGCTAAGTTTACATATATGCTTACCGACGGTAACTCAATCAATGAGCAGAACGGTAACAACTTCCTAGCTCAAGATGAAGTGCTTGGTGCTTCTTCAGCGTGGTACGATCGTTCTGAAAAAGTTGAAAGTTTCATTGCACACGTTTTCTCTGACTGGACTTCAGACTTTTCTACGCAATTCAAGATTGCTAAAACAACCCAAGCAACAGGCCAAGACTCCCTTAATGGTTCGGAGTTTCCAAACTTTGCCGTTTTCCTTCGCGAAGTAGATGGCGATGAAAATTATCTTACTATTGGTCCAGATCGTTTCCGTCACGGCAACTCACTTGATCAAGACTTCTTTCAAATTAAGTTAGTTGGTATTTACACTACCGGCGACCACATCATGAAGCTTGGTTATGAGCGTGAAGAAGTTGATGTTGATAATTTATTCGCACAAAACTCGGAAGGTTCTTATTTGTTTGATAGTATTGAAGACTTAGCAAATGCACAGGCATCAGCACTTCTTTACAACAACGCTGTAACGAATAACGAGAATGATCTTCGCGCAATTTGGGGTTACAACTATAACTCACTTTACTTCCAAGACTCTTGGGAAGCGACGTCTGAGTTAACTATTGACGCTGGTATTCGTTATGACTGGTATGAGTCTGAAGGCTCTATCCGTGAGAACCAAAAATTTGTAGACCGTTATGGTTACTCAAACACTAATGACATTGACGGGCTAGATGTTATCCTTCCTCGTGTTTCATTCCAGTGGTATGCGTCTGATTACACAACTGTACGCGGTGGCATTGGTCGCTTCTCAGGTGGCGCACCAAGTGTTTGGGTGTCTAACAGCTACTCAAACGACGGTGTAATTGCTGATGATTACCAAGATTTTGGTTCTGGCCAGACGTACCAAGTTCCGACTACACCAGATCCAGTAACAGGACAGTACATCCCTCAGAACATCCTTAATTTGCTTGCTAACATTGAGCCAGATGGCGATGTGAATGCGTTAGCAAACGATTTTGATATCCCAACAACCTGGAAAGTAAGCCTAGGTGTTGCTCACGAACCTGAAATGGAAGCGCTAGAAGGTTGGTTGTTCTCTGCTGACGTTCTATATAACAAGCTTGAAAATGCGACTTATTGGTACGACCAACGTTGTGAAAATCCAGTTGGTACTGCGCCAGATGGCCGTGGTGTTTACGACTGTAGCGAAGGCCCAGAAGCAATTGTCACAGGTTCAGTAGACGAAGGTGATTCAATCCTTTACGCGTTGTCAGCATCAAAAGCATGGGAAACAGCTTACGGTTCATTTGACTTCTTCACCAGCTACACGTTTGCTGATGTAGAAGATGTTGGCTACGGTACGTCATCAACAGCAACATCTAACTATTCAGATTTTGCTGCTTATGATCGTCAACAGCCGCGTGCTGGTACCTCTAACTTCCAGACTGAGCACCTATGGAAAATGCGCTTCAACTGGAAGAAAGAGTTGATCGATGGTTATGAAACGACTGTTTCTGTCTTTGCGGAGCGTCGCTCTGGTCAACCTTACAGCTATACATTCGACGAAAACAACGCGTGTGTACTAGATACAGATGGCGCTCGTTGTGCACGTGAAAGCCGTAACGACGATGCCGGTCACTTGCTATATGTTCCATCAGGTCTTGACGATCCATTGTTTGCGGCGACTTCATTCGGTGGAAATCTTATTGAACAACAGGCGTTCATGGATTACATCAATGACTCTGAGTTGGCACAGTACAAAGGTGGTATCGCAGCTCGTAATGGTGACAATTCGCGTTGGTCAACGATTATTGATGTTCGTATTCAACAAGAATTACCAGCGTTCTACCCTGAACATAAGCTTACTGTGTTCTTTGATATAGAAAACTTTGGTAACTTGCTGAATGACGACTGGGGTCGTATTGAGCGAACTCGTTATGAATATGAGCGTGCAGTAGTTTCTGCGCAAATCGTTGACGGTCAATATGAATATTTTGACCTAAACAGCGATAGCCGTATCAAAAACCTTGAAGTACTCGACCAATCAGTATGGCAAGTTCAGTTTGGTATTAAGTACGACTTTTAATCACTTTAAGTGAAACAGTTGTAGTGTTAGGTGCCACTCTCCTTAACAGGAAGTGGCACTTTTTTATGCCTGTTATTTATCTCACAACCAAGCAATCAACCGATCTCTCCCCCTTTTTAATGATCTAACTGCGTACTTTAGCCGAAGTAATCTACAACGAATTTTTAAAATGCTCGCAAGGAGGGCTTATGTCTAAACGTATGTTAATGGTAATGACATCTCACGAAATTATGGGTGATACTGGCAACAAAACAGGTATGTGGTTGGAAGAGTTTGCTGCACCGTACTACGCATTTAAAGATGAGGGCTACACAATCACTTTGGCGTCTCCTATGGGAGGGCAGGTACCGATTGACCCAAATAGCCTTGCGGACGATGCGATGACAGATGACGCTATGCGATATACCAAAGATGAGCTAGCGCGGAGTGCAATAGCGTCGACTATTCCCCTTGAAGACGTGAAAGCAGAAGAGTTTGACGCGGTATTTTATCCCGGCGGACACGGACCATTGTGGGATCTGTCAGATAACGCTCACTCTATTAAGCTCATTGAAGACATGATTGCAGCTAATAAGCCTGTTGGAGCAGTATGTCACGCGCCAATCGTCCTTAAAGATGTGAAAACCCCTGATGGCAAGTATTTGGTAGATGGCAAAGCGGTTACTGGCTTTTCAAATAGCGAAGAAAGTGCAATGGAACTCACTGAGGTTGTGCCTTACTTAGTTGAAGATGAACTGGTTAAAAAAGGCGGTAAGTATGAGAGTGCCGACGACTTTGCAGTAAAAGTGTGTACCGACGGGTTATTGGTGACGGGGCAAAACCCTCCTTCGTCACGACCAGCAGCTGATGCACTAATTAAGCTATTGAGCTAGCGGAACAACGTATTTCTTGGAAGCGCCCTCTTGTAGAGGGCACTTTTCAAAACCGTTTTATGAACTAAACGTTTTCGAACAGATCCTCGACACGTTGTCTTAGTTCTTCAATTCTAGCAACATCAGCTGGTGCGATGAAAATTGTATCGTCACCTGCAATCGTACCCAAAACACCGTCTTTCTTACTTAGCGAGTCGAGAAGGCGCGCGATAAGCTGTGCCGCTCCTGGGCTTGTTCTAATAATCACCATTACATTGTTATGAACGATATCAAGAACCAGCTGTTTCAGAGGGCTTTTCGCAGTTGGCATACCTAACTCTGGAGGCAAGCAGTACACCATGTCTCCCCGGGCATTTCGCGTACGGACCGCACCGAATTTGCTCAGCATTCTAGAAATTTTAGATTGACTGATGTTGTCAAAACCTTGTGCTTTTAAAGCATCAACAATCTCGCCCTGTGAACCGTAACTTTCTGCTTTAAGAATTTCTTTAAAAGCTTTGATGAGTAGTTCTTGCTTTGCGTTTGCCATTAGCGCTCTTTTCTTTTTTGAGGGTTATCGTTAGGAATTGTATTTAGTATGCGTATATTGTGCCGCACAGGTAGACTTTGCGCAATTTCTTTGCATAATCATTCATGATAATGAATATCGAGATAAAATCGCCATAAATAACGTTAATAAGACGATCCGGTGATTGAGTTTTCCCCCGCGTTGCATTAGTGTGACGTTCCGTTTAAATACGTGAAGTAATCCCATAGGAGAAATGGTATGAAAGTAGCCGTGTTAGGTGCTGCCGGTGGTATTGGTCAGGCGCTGTCTTTGTTGTTGAAAACACAATTGCCAGCAGGTTCAGATTTAGCGCTTTACGACGTAGCGCCAGTTGTTCCTGGTGTTGCCGTTGATTTGAGCCACATCCCCACTGCGGTAAAAGTAACCGGTCACGGTAAAGATGACCTAGCTGATGCACTAACTGGAGCAGACGTTGTTCTAATTCCAGCGGGTATGCCTCGTAAGCCAGGTATGGATCGTTCTGATCTATTCAACATCAACGCCGGCATTGTTAAAAACCTAATCGAAGGTGTAGCTGATAACTGCCCGAACGCGTGTGTTGGTATCATCACTAACCCAGTTAACACTACTGTTGCTATTGCAGCTGAAACGCTTAAAGCAAAAGGCGTTTACGATAAGAACAAGCTATTCGGTGTAACGACACTAGACGTTATCCGTGCTGAAACCTTCGTTGCTGAACTTAAAGGGGTAGACGTATCTTCTGTGCACGTACCGGTAATCGGTGGTCACTCTGGTACAACTATCCTTCCTCTACTTTCACAAGTTGAAGGTGTAGAGTTCACAGACGAAGAAGTTGCTAGCCTAACGACTCGTATCCAAAACGCGGGTACTGAAGTTGTTGAAGCTAAAGCGGGCGGTGGCTCTGCAACCCTATCAATGGGTCAAGCAGCGGCACGCTTCTGTCTATCTCTAGTTGCAGCAATGCAAGGTGAGAACGTGGTTGAGTACACTTATGTACAAACTGACGACAGCGACGATGCAGCATTCTTTGCACACCCAGTTCGCCTAGGCGCAAACGGTGTTGAAGAAATCTTGCCATACGGCGAGCTAAGCGCATTCGAAGAAAAAGCGAAAAACGACATGCTTGAAGGCCTACGTGGCGATATCAAGCTAGGCGTTGACTTCGTAAACGGCTAATCGGTGAGTATCATTGGCGGGCCTTTGAACGTAGGCACGCCGTGAATACCTCCCTGTAGGCTTCGCCACCGCTTCTCTGCGGTGGAGAGCCTACATTTTAATTACTTTCTCAGACTTCACATCAAGTTTCCACTTTATTATCAGCTCTTATCACCCCAGCGATTAAAGGTTCTGTTACGACCTTTGTGTATTAGTTAAGTGAAAGATATTTCGTGATATCGAAAAGCCTGATTTCACCGGCATCTAAAGTTACACCTTTATGTACAGCGTAAGCGTAACCTTTTAATACGCTATTGCCTTCAGACATAAGGAAAAGATGGGTGGCAAAAGTCGTGTGGGAAGTGGTTATTTCAACAATAGGGTGTTGAAGCGAGATATTTTCCGGTGAGATCTGTGTGCTAATAGCCAATTCACTCGTCCCCCCTTTTCTGAAAACCGTGAGCGACCCTTGTCTATCTTCATACAACTGAAGAAGAGCCAATTCTGGTTTATCTAAATAATGTAAAATGCCCACCCATAAACCGTACGGCGTCTCGTCGTTTGCGCGTTCCGCATTGTTTAGCAAAGTACCGTATTTCTCTAAAAACTTGCGAGGCGTTGAGCTAGATTCTTGTTTTATGAGTCGGTAACTAGTGGAAAGTAAGCCTTTATTGTCATTGTAGTTTGATTCAAGCGCGGTAAAGCTGGTGTCTAGGTAAGGGGACAGAGTAAGCGAACGGGTTACGTCTTCTTCGATAATGGTACTGATCGTACATCGGTTCTCTTTACAGGATATATCCTCATCACTAAAGGCTGAGCGTTTGGCGTACCTCAGGCCTGAAGGTATGTGGATTTCATAAAGAAAATGTTCGCCGCTATCGTTTATTTGGAGAAGTTTATACTGCATTTCATCTTCACTAATTCCTTCCCACAATCCGGGTGACAGTGATAGCGGTTTCGCTTGTAAACTTAATGTCGAAATCCCCAACAATAAACCTGCTAAGGCCGGTAGCAAATGCATGTTTAGTCCTTTTTGAAATTGTAAGATAACGTATTTTTTTCATGATTAAAGCTATGTAAGTTATTAACGGGAAGAATTTTACTGAGCGAATGCTCATGGAGTTAATTATTGCTCTGATTTCGGTGGCAGAATATTGAAGCTCGACTATGCTTGTAAAACGCTTACGTGCATCGGTGATTGGTGTATCAGCGTAACCCTATAACTTAACAATACGTTAGCCTTGAATAGAGCAAACGAATTAGGCAAAGAGGATGTAATATGAGCAATGCAAAGTTAGGTGATGTAAATGACTCGGTAAAAAAGTGCCCTGTCATGCATGGTGGCTTAACTGCCACAGGCACCACAGTCATGGATTGGTGGCCTGAAGCCTTAAACTTAGACATTCTGCATCAACACGATACGAAGACAAACCCAATGGGAGAGGGCTTTGATTACCGTGAAGAGGTTAAAAAACTAGACTTTCAAGCGCTTAAAAAAGATCTGACTGATTTGATGACCGACTCCCAGTCTTGGTGGCCAGCGGATTGGGGCCACTACGGCGGTCTTATGATTCGTATGTCTTGGCACGCGGCAGGCTCGTACCGCATTGCAGATGGCAGAGGTGGCGCATCAACAGGTAACCAGCGTTTTGCACCTCTAAATTCTTGGCCAGACAACGTTAACTTAGATAAAGCTCGTCGCTTACTTTGGCCTATTAAAAAGAAGTACGGCAACAAACTGAGCTGGGCTGATTTATTTGTCCTAGCAGGCACTATTGCCTATGAAAGTATGGGCCTTAAAACCTATGGTTTTGCGTTTGGTCGCGAAGACATATGGCACCCTGAGAAAGACGTATACTGGGGAGCAGAGAAAGAATGGTTAGCACCCAGTGATGAACGCTATGAAGACGTGGAAAGCGCAGAGACAATGGAAAACCCATTGGCCGCTGTTCAAATGGGCCTTATTTACGTAAACCCTGAGGGGGTTAATGGCAAGCCTGACCCGCTTAAAACCGCTGCCCATGTACGTGAAACCTTTGCGCGTATGGCAATGAATGATGAAGAAACTGTTGCATTAGCCGCCGGTGGTCATACGGTAGGTAAATGTCACGGTAATGGCAGTGCCGAAGCATTAGGGCCAGATGGGTCTTGGCTGGATGAACCATGAAAGCCGCAGTATTGGTCGCGATACCGTGTCTAGCGGTATTGAGGGGGCGTGGACGACGAATCCGACGCAATGGGATAACGGGTATTTTCATTTGTTGCTCAACTACGACTGGGAATTGAAAAAGTCGCCAGCCGGTGCTGAGCAGTGGGAACCAATCAATATTAAAGAAGAAGACAAGCCTGTTGATGTTGAAGACCCATCAAAGCGCTACAACCCCATCATGACTGATGCCGATATGGCGATGAAGATGGACCCAGAATACAGAAAAATTTCTGAAAAATTTTATAACGATCATGAGTACTTCAGTGAAGTATTCGCCCGTGCGTGGTTTAAATTAACTCACCGTGACCTGGGCCCTAAAGTACGTTACATAGGGCCCGATGTACCTGAAGAAACACTTATTTGGCAAGATCCCGTGCCAGCTGGCAGTACGTCTTATGACGTTGATGCGTTAAAAGCAAAAATTGCGAACTCTGGTTTAAGCATTGGTGAAATGGTCGCCACTGCATGGGACAGTGCTCGTACGTTTCGTGGTTCAGACTTACGAGGTGGCGCTAATGGTGCGCGTATTCGTTTAGCGCCGCAAAAAGACTGGGAAGGCAATGAGCCTGAGCGCCTTAATAAGGTGTTAGAGGTTCTGACTCCACTTGCTGACGCGGCAGGCGCAAGCCTTGCAGATACTATCGTTTTAGCAGGGATCGTGGGCATAGAAAAAGGTATTGAAGCGGCAGGCTTTAACGTACCTGTTCCTTTCTCACCAGGTCGTGGCGATGCCACTGACGACATGACCGATGCTGAATCTTTTGAGCCACTAGAGCCAATTGCTGACGGCTACAGAAACTATCTTCAAAAAGACTACGTGGTTAAACCTGAAGAGCTAATGCTAGATAAAACCCAGTTACTCGGTTTAACAGCGAAAGAAATGACGGTACTCGTAGGCGGCATGCGCATGCTTGGCACTAACTACGGCGGAAGTAAGCACGGTGTATTTACCGATAACGTAGGTGCATTGAGCACAGATTTCTTCGTAAATCTTACCGACATGAAATACGTCTGGAAGCCGACAGGGAAAAATAGCTACGCTATTGTCGACAGAGCGTCAGGTGATGAAGTGTTTACCGCTACGCGTTTTGACCTAGTGTTTGGTTCAAACTCTGTATTGCGCGCATATGCTGAGCTATACGCGCAAGATGACAGCAAAGATAAGTTTGTTAAGGACTTTGTTGCCGCGTGGACAAAGGTGATGAACGCAGACCGCTTCGACCTTACCTGTTAGTACTTGGTACTTATCTTTAGTGTAAGTAAAAACACTTAAGTAACAAAAAGCCCGCTTCATCATGATGAAGCGGGCTTTTTTCGTTTTATTACTTAGTGAAGCGAGTGGCAACCAACATAAAAAAGCTATGTGCGTCAATTCAAGCGCTTCGCTAATACGGGTCTTAACCCGTGTTACGCATCCCGATAGCAATACCGGCAATGGTTACCATCATGGCGCGCTCTAGGCTGGTGTTTTGTGCGTCATCACCGGCTTTACGAATACGATCAAGAAGCTCGATTTGAAGGTAATGAAGTGGCTGAAGATATGCTGCGCGGATCTCCATCGACTCCTTACCCTGCGGATCGTTCTTCATAATGTCGTCTTCGCCAGTAATAGCCAGTAGCGACGAGATGCTCTCTTTAAGCTCGGCACGCAGAGCTTCACCAAAGTGTTTAAGCTCTTTTGGTACCAAGCGCTCATCGTAAGCTTCACTGATACGCGGATCGGCTTTATGGAACACCATGTCCAGCATTGAAAGACGTGAACGATAGAACGGCCATTCGCTGAACATCTCGTTAACCACTTTTTCGTTTTCCGGGGTCTTCACGCTATCAATAGCACGCATAACGCCTAGCCAGCTTGGTAGCACCAAACGGGTTTGTGCCCAAGCAAATATCCATGGAATAGCGCGTAGGCTTTCAATACCACCTTGTGGCTTACGCTTCGCCGGGCGGCTACCTAGTGGCAATTTGCCTAACTCTTGCTCTGGCGTTGCTACACGGAAGTAAGGTACAAACTCTTCATCATGACGCACGGTTGCACGGTAGTTGTCACGGCCTTGGGCTGCCATTGCAGTTATAAGTTCTCGCCATTCTTCTTTTGGCGCCGGAGGCGGGAATAACATGGCTTCAATTATGGCGCTGGCGTAAATACCTAGGCTGCGTTTAGCCAGCTTAGGCATACCGAATTTATAACGAATAGTTTCGCCTTGTTCTGTTACGCGGAAGCCGCCGTCTAGTGAGCCAGGAGGCTGAGAATAAATAGCAGCATGTGCTGGCAAGCCACCGCGACCAATCGTACCGCCACGGCCGTGGAATAAGGTCAAGCTCACGTCAAACTCATCAGCAATGGCAACTAAGGCTTCTTGTGATTGATATTGCGCCCAACCTGCGGCAAGTGCACCTGCATCTTTGGCTGAGTCTGAGTAACCAATCATGACGAATTGACGACCTTTTACGTAACCGCGATACCAGTCGATAGACAGAAGTTTGCGCATTACGTCAGGCGAGTTGTTCAAATCGTCTAGCGTTTCGAATAATGGCGCCACTGGCATTGGCCAATCTACACCACTTTCTTGAAGTAGAAGCTGTACAGCCATGACGTCTGATGGCTCACTTGCCATAGATATGATGTAAATACCAAAGCCGTGCTTGCTGTGCTTTGCAATTACCTTACAGGTATCCAGCACTTCTTTTACTTCTTCAGACGCATCCCAATGAGCGGGGAATAGCGGGCGCTTTGAGCCTAGCTCGCGTAATAAGAACGCTTGTTTATCTGCTTCGCTCCACTGTGCGTAGTCACCAAGACCAAGATAGCGAGTTAGTTCGCTAAAGACGTCGGCATGACGCTCAGAATCCTGACGTACGTCGAGGCGCAAAAGGTGAATGCCGAATACTCGCGCACGGCGAATAGTATCTAGCAATAGGCCGTTGGCAACTACTTGCATACCGCAGTCTAACAGTGACTGATAGCAAAGCATGAGTGGCTCGATTAGCTCGTCATCACTTTCAACCCAATTTGAAGTATCTGGGTTTTTACCTGCTAAGTAGTCGCTAATGCCATCGCGGGTTGCGATGAACTTGTCGACAAGTGGACGCAGTAGGGCGCGGTACGGCTCGTTGGCGTCGCCCACTTTCTCGCGTAACGCGTCGTTGCAGTCGTACATTGAAAGCTCAACTTGCAAGCGATCAAGATCAATAGCGAAAAGCTTGGCTGCACGTTTTCTGGCAAGCAATAGAACTTGCTCAGTCACTTTTGACGTTACAAATGGGTTGCCGTCTCTGTCGCCGCCCATCCAAGAGCTAAACTGAACGGGTGACGCATCTAGTGGCAGTGATACGTCATAATCTTCATTCAGGCGGTCATCAAGTTCGCGCATGAAGTCAGGCACTGCTTCCCACAGTGAATTTTCGATAACAGAAAAACCCCAGCGAGCTTCGTCAACCGGCGTAGGTCTTACCGAACGAATTTCTTCAGTGTGCCAAGCCTGCGCAATAAGGTCAGCTATGCGGGTTTCAATTTTCTTACGCTCAACATCATTAAGCGATTCCTGGTGAATTGCCTGAAGGCAGTTCGCCAATTCTTTATGTTTGTGAATAAGTGTACGTCGCGTAACCTCAGTCGGGTGCGCGGTAAGTACAAGGTCGATGTTTAGCTTTGCTACGGCATCTTGTACTTTTTCAGCTGTCAAATCAGCTTTATCTAGGTGCTTAAATAGTGCATCTATCGACGCATCAACGTTCATTGCTGCGTTGTATTCTTGCTCAGCAATATTGCCTAAGTTCAAGAATTGTGCGAATGCACGGCCAACAGTAAGCAAATCGCTGTCAGACATTGTTTTGAAAGTTTCTTTCAGTTCTTCGCTACACGTAGCGTCTCCCTGATAAGAAGCTCGGCCGCCTTTACGAATCTTTTCAATACGGTCTAACCACTCTTGACCCAATTGATTTTTGATTGTTTCACCCAAGGTTTTACCTAGGTATCGAACGGTATCTTTCAGTTCAGCATCGTAGTGTGTTTGCATGCTATCCTCCTAAATATATGGCCTTAACCATACTGTGTCCTTTGCGACTTGTCTAACCACTTTCGGTTATAATTTACAACATTTTGATACTTTTGCACCCTAGTTAACATTGCTCAAAGCAAGATATTTTGTGGTGTGATACACTCTTGCACCGGAAAATGCAGAAACATTCTCGCGCTATGCGTTTTGTTTGAAATTTGTACTGCATTTGTAATTTAATTTCAGGAGTTCTTGTGACTGATACATTCAATACAGTAGAAACCCAAGCAAGTTACGGCATTGGTTTTCAAATGGGTCAACAATTACAATCAAATCCGTTTGACGGACTAGCGATTGATGCTGTTGTAGCTGGCCTAAAAGACGCCTTCGCAGGTCAAGCACCTCAGGTTGATAACGACACACTACGTGATGCGTTTGGCGAAATTCACAAGCGTATGCAAGCGGCTAAAGAAGAAGCGAGCAAAGCGGTTATTGAAGAAGGCACAAAGTACCTTGAAGAAAACGCGAAGCGTGACGAAGTAACCGTAACTGAATCTGGTCTTCAGTACGAAGTAATTGCTGAAGGTGACGGTGAAACACCGGTTGCATCTAGCACAGTACGCGTTCACTACCACGGTACGCTTATCAACGGTACTACATTCGACAGCTCTTACGAGCGTGGCCAGCCAGCTGAATTCCCAGTAGGCGGCGTTATTAAAGGTTGGACTGAAGCACTACAGCTTATGAAAGTAGGTGCTAAGTATCGCCTATACGTGCCACACGATCTTGCTTACGGTGAGCAAGGTGCGGGTGCAGCTATTGCTCCTTACAGCACGCTTATCTTTGACGTAGAGCTACTTGACGTTCTAGGTTAATGTGCAGTTCACAGGTGTGCACTTCTGTACACCTGTGTTCCATCTCTTCTTATTCATAGTTCATAGCACTTTAAATATTAGCCCGCACTTCGCTAAGTTTAGCGTTATGGCCTAATGTTTCTTTCTCTTTTCTTCTCTGTCTTTTCTCTTAAATACAAAGCAAACCTCAATTTGGTACGTTGTTTCATTGGTGTCACCTTGCGTTTGCGATATGCTAGGTTTCATCTGCTCCGAGTTGTTATCAGTGGCTTCGGCATTACAATAGCCCCACGCTCAAATAAGGAAAATTATTATGGTTATCAAGCCTAAAGTGAGAGGCTTCATTTGTACAAACGCGCACCCTGGTAGCTCAACGGGCTACGGCTTAGCGTCGCGCATTACCTCTGCATTTGGTTATGGCGCAAAAACGCTAGGTGTATGCTTTGAAAAAGCACCAACAGAACGCAAAACAGGTACCGCGGGTTGGTATAACACCGCTGCATTCCATGAAAAAGCCAAAGCGAAAGGCTTGTATGCAGAGACCATTAATGGCGATGCTTTTTCTGATGAAATCAAAAATGAAGCTATCGACAAGATTAAAGCGGAAATGGGCAAGGTCGACCTGGTTATTTATAGCCTTGCTTCCCCACGCAGAACTGACCCAGAAACAGGTGTCACGTACAAGTCTACGCTTAAGCCAGTAGGGCAGGCTTACACCACAAAAACTTATGATACTGATAAAGACAAAGTACATGAGGTATCGCTAGAGCCAGCCAACGACGAAGAGATCCTTAACACCATTAAAGTTATGGGTGGGGAAGACTGGGAGCGTTGGATGGACTTTTTACGCGAGGCCGACGTACTTGCTGAAGGCTGTAAAACCACCGCTTATACCTATATTGGTAAAGAGCTAACATGGCCTATTTACGGTCAGGCGACTATTGGAAAAGCGAAGGAAGACCTGGATCGCGCCGCTGCGGCCATTATTGGTAAAAACAGCGACCTGTATGTACAGGCGAACGTAAGTTCATTAAAAGCTTTGGTAACGCAAGCAAGCTCGGCTATTCCTGTAATGCCTCTGTATATTTCACTTATTTACAAAGTGATGAAAGAGGAAGGGACGCATGAAGGGTGTATTGAACAGATTTATGGCTTGTTCACTCAGTGCCTGTTTGGCGACACGCCAACGTTGGACGAAGCAAATCGTTATCGCATGGATGGAAAAGAAACTAACGATGCTACCCAAGCCAAAATTAAAGCGCTATGGGACCAGGTGACACAAGAGAACTTTCATGACTTAAGTGACTACAAAGGTTACAACCATGAATTCTTGAAGCTATTCGGTTTTGACATTTCAAGTGTTGATTACGAC